>Ga0055542_1000414_pt1 | contig 41654 bp, 50 predicted proteins | sample AraplaCol_mMF_r2_2_FD_55026 | JGI IMG/M metagenome (GOLD analysis project Ga0055542, IMG submission 55026) | Arabidopsis root microbial communities from North Carolina, USA - plate scrape CL_Col_mMF_r2 | ecosystem: Host-associated > Plants > Roots > Endosphere | place: USA: North Carolina
CTGATCTATTCCACGTACCCGTCACCGCACTGTATGCGCGTATCGCTGCGCCCCAGTGGCGAAGGCAGACTGGCCGTCTGTCTAGACGCTGGGGCGCAGCGATACGCGCATACAGTGCGCCCCCAACATCGTGAATTTAAATGACGGGGTGACGTCCACAAGGCCCGCAGCCTGCGCCGCGTGGCTTGAACAGACGGCCAGTCTGCCCTGCGCCACGAAACACACCCTGCGCGCCTTCTGGACGTCATGCCGGGTGCGTGGAATAGATCAGAGCATCCTTAAGTCGCCCATCCCGCTGCTCAGCGATCTTTCTGCTCCGAACTCGCATGGGTCTTCCATGTCATGGAACGCGGGTCTGCAATCGTGTTTTCCTCCTGAGAGAAATCACCGTATTGCGGAGCGATGTCTGGATCATCTTCCCAGTTGGCTTGCTGCGTGAACTTACCTGTCTTCCGATCGAACTTCAGATAATGGTGAGCCGTCTTGCCGCCCCAGTCGGATGAAGGAAGCGATATGTAGTGCACCGAATACCCGTCATCAGTCAAGCGTCCACTGACCACATATACGCCGTAATGTTCTTCGCCCTGTGAAATGATCTTGTACATACCGTTGTCGTAATAGAACAAGGTCGCGTCGGGAAAGGGCTTCTTTTCATACATTTTTCTGTAGAAGAGCTTCTGCTGGATCGTAGGCTTGCCGAACTTGACACTGATCGACGCTTGTTCGGTCGCGTCATTTCCAATCGCCGAAAAGGGCGCCGCAGCTAACATCAAGAAGGGGACAACCATGTTTTCCTCGCCACGATGGCGGATCTTTTAAGAGACGCCCGCACTGAACAAACAAGCGAGCGGATGCCAACGTAAGCACACCAGGCCTATGCGTCAAAAGAAAATGCCATGAAACGTGGAAAGCAATGGCTATCAATACAGTAGTCTCCTCGATCTTTCTCGTAGGCACATACTGCAGACCTCACTCACAGCACGTTCCCGACTTCTCCAGCAAGCTGTCCTACAACTGCGCGCATTGGTCGCGTGGCATACAGGCGGATAAGCCTATGAGTAGCGAATGGCTTTCGCTGACAGTGCCGCTCTGCTTTGCGAAGGCGGTCCGACAAATCCTATGTCATTGCCCGCAACGACATCGCGCCAAATTTTCTGCCATACATATGTATGGCACTCCACCGTCTGCATTGCCTGATATTTGAAGAAGGGCACAGGGAAGTGTCCGGGTTATGGAGAAAGCCGGGACCCAGTGGCCTTAAGACGCTGGGTCCCGGCACTCGTTTAGATCAAAACAAAGACCTCTCTCTGGACCAAGCGTTTCAAAAATTACATTCCTCAGTCCGTCATCGCCATATGCAATGGCATATCGAGGCCAGTCGCGCAGAAAAAATGTTCATTGAAATTTTCTCGGCACGCTCGCGGCACTGGACATACAGTATCGCCAACTCGCTCAAAAATAGTTTTGAATATAAGTTAAATGACAATATATTTTTTATTTTACATTGGGTAGTAAAAGAATACCCAATGGGTCATCCGCAAGACCTTCCGCTACCTCGCATCGCCATTGTTGGCGACGTCGCGCTTTTCAGCCAAGCCAATCACGAAATGTCTGACATATTGGCTTTACCCTGATCTTGGTGTCCATCATTCAAATCGTGCGCGACATCATGCGAAAGCCAAAGCGGAACCACACCATGCAACTGGCCAAGTAAAGATGAAAAATTAGCTCTGCCCGATTTTGCGGTGACCAGCGGCAGGAACGTAACGACGTTCTTGCCTTTAGTTATAGCTCAAGCTGACCATGACCTTGCTTTCGAAACTTCCGGCTTTCACCGGCGCCTCTCGATAGTAAGCCGCCCTGAGGTTAAGTGCGGCGGTGCCGTTGACCACATTGAGCGTGCGCGTCCGATCGCCGTCGATACCGTTGGCGGGGATCAGCTTTCCATCGGCGGCCGATTCCAGTTGCAAGCCAAGCCCGGTCGCATCGCCGGTGTTCTGAAAACGAGCGCCATCTCCGACGCTGGGCGTGCCGCTGAACAAAAAGCTGACCGTCGTGGCATTAGTGCTGCAGTCAGCAGTAAGGGTAAAAGACTGATATCCAAAGCTTTGATTGGAAGCCGGTACATTGCCGACAGGATAGAGATCCAGCTTGATAGTTCTGTTCACGTCGCCGGCACGGAGGTCGCAAGTGACATTATCGTCGATACGTCCTTCCACGATGATGGTGCCGGTGGCCGCGGCAAATGCCGATGACGTGAACGAAAGCGCCAGCACGGCGCCAATTGCCAACAGCGACGGTGGAATAAGGTGCATGACGATGTACTCCTACATGTTGCAACGACGGCGCTACCTCAGTCGTAGCCCAGGGTGACGGTGACAGTGCTTTTGAAAGAGCCGGTAGTCAGCGATTCCGCCGGCTCGCGCCAGTAGGCCGCCGCAAGATTGAGCACCGCGGCCCCATTGGATACATCGACCGTCCGCTTGTTGAGGCCGCTGGTACCGTCGGCACGAATGGTCTGGCCGTCCGCGGTCGTCTTCAGGTGCATCGCCAATCCTTTTGCCGTGCCGGTGTTCGCAAAGCGGTACGTGTCACCGCCTATCGTGTTCGGCGTGCCGGTGAACGTAAACGTGGCGGTCTTGGCATCGGCGCAGTTGGCGGTGATCGGGAAAGCCCTTTCTCCGAATGAATTGGAAACAGGAACGTTCTTGAGCTGAAAAGGATCCAGATTGATCGTTTTGTTTACGTCGCCGGCGCTGAGATCGCAAGTAGGGTTGGTCCCAACGATCGTGCCACCGGTTATGTTCAGGCGGTACATGACCACACCATTACCTGCCAGAAATGTCGAAGCAAGGCCCGTGCTTAAATTGCCAGAACTAACTTTATCCGCGATTTTTATAAGCCTTACCCTATAGTTCTGATCGCTAAAATAATTGCCATTTAAGGCTGGTGTGTAAAGATTAATACCAAAGGGCGCAACCACGGTTATGGAAGGCCAACCTTGATTACCGCTAGTGGCGATAACTATCCCGATTCCATCGATATTCGTTCTGTAGATCTTTTGGCTTACGTCGTAGGGCGTCGTGAAGAGACTCACGTCAGCACCTTTGACATAGCAATAGTAGGGTGAAGTGCCAGAAGATCCACCACGCGCCGCAGGCGTAGCCGTGTACTCGCCAATGATTCCACCTAAGGGTACGGAATTACGTACGATCACCGTGCCGAAATTTATCGATTGCGTGGTGTTTGGACCCCAGCACGGGTCGGTGATAGCCGCTGCGCATTGGCGCCCCCAAAACATCAGCAACAATGCAAACACCATATAACTGTGTTTACGCGCGATTCGATGAGATTTCATAACCTTAGCAACCGCCGAGCAAAGATATATATCCACCAGACACGTTGAGGCCTGCATACGTGTGATAGACCGTTGCGTTCCGGTAAAAGCCATTGGACGGTTCAATATCGTTATCATGGATTCGCGTCCTCTTGATCATGCGTCGCCGGCGAAAGCGGCATGGTTTCGAAAGCCGAAGGCTTCCAAGTAGTGGATGGTGGCGGCGCAACCGATCCCGGTCCGGTATCCGTTCTCACTCCCCTCCCAGCGCACGACGCACGGATGGCATCAGGTACGCGCTGGCGCTGCCTGCCTTGCGCCGGCAGGTTGTAATCAACATGGCATTGCTCATCCGCTGCGCTGCCCCACTTCACCGTCAAGGTGCCGCTGTCAGCCACGCCGCGCACGTACAGGCGGCTGGCTTGTCCCACCACACCCACGCTCTTGCCATCGGCATCGAACACGTCGGCGCCGAAGGGCAAAGGTTCGCCATCGGGATGGCCGACCTTGATCAGCACCGAGCGGCCGCTTTCGGTTTCGAACGTGATCGGCACCACCGCACCGCGATGCGGCGCGACGTTCTCCGAAGCACTCTTCAGTTCGACGTCGGCGGGAATGTTGGCGGGATCCAACTGCACCGTATTGAGTCGGTATGGCTGCAAATACGGCACCACGGCATAGCCGCGACCATCGATCTTGATATTGTTCGATACACCGTTGACCACCGCGCCCGCCGCATCGGGCGCATGGACGATGCCGATGGTATCGGTGACCGTTTGCGCCAGCGTCACGCCACCCGCATGCGCCACCATGCCGCCGGCCATGCCGAACGAAGCCGTACGATAACCGCTGCTTTGCGAGTAAGTGCCCGTAAGCGTAGCCAAGGGCGCGTTGTATTGCGCATTGGTGTTGCCGCTCGTGCCGTTTTGCTGGTAGTGCATGGCAGAGAGCGCATACGTACCTTGCGACTGCGCACCAAACTGGCCGTTGAGGCCAACCAGTTGGCTGCTGCTGTTGTTGCTGTCGTGAACCAGAGAGGTGTTGAACGTGGGAGCGCGCGTGGCTCGACCCAGTGGAATGAACGCGGTGAGATTAATCTGCGTATCGCTGCGATGCATGCCCACATCGCGCTGACGCTGCGCAGTGAGGGTATAGCTAAGCAACTTCCACTGGTTCACATAGCCCAGGGTGAAGTTCAACTGGTTGGCGCGCCGGCTCCAGTAGTTGTCGGCCTGCCCTTGCAGATAAAGCTGGCCCCCGCCTTTGCCCAGTGACTGATTGATGGAGACCTGCAAGCGGCTGCGCAAGCGGTCGTAATTCTCCGGATTGCCACCTTCAAGCGCCAATTGATGCAGCGCCAACGCATCGCGCACGCTGAGGTAGCCGCGAGTGGAGTAGCGATACGCACCCAGCGAAACGTAAAGACCGCTGTTGAAATTCTTGTCGTAGCGCAGCTGTACGCTCTGACCGCGCTGCGGGCTGCCCGTAGGCAAGGTGGTGCGCGCCTGCGTCATATCCAGCGATAACGCGCCGATAGGCGTGCCGACGGCGCTGCCAAGCGTGAGCGCACCATACCCTTGAGCAAAGGTCGCGCCACCGTATCCGGTGAATCGGTTATTGATACCGCGCTGGAGGGCGCCCTGGGTGATGGCCGGCTTGACCTTCAAGCCGGCGTCGTCCATCTGGCCTAATGACATCGAGTACCGGCTATAGCCTTGGCGCAGCAATTGCGGCGTGGCTGCATACGGCACCAGCAAGGTTTTTCTACGGCCATCGGCCTCGGTGATTTCCACTTCGAGATCGCCGCCGTACCCGGTCGGAGTGAGGTCGTCGATCGCGAACGGGCCCGGCGCCACGGTGACCTGGTCCAGGATCACGCCACGTTGGCGAATGATGACTTTGGCCGTGGTTTCGGCGACGCCGCGCACCACCGGCGCGTAGCCGGTCTGCGTTGGCGGCAGCATGTTGTCATCGGTGGCCAGCACCGCGCCACGCATGCGCACGCTATCGATCACGCTGCCATCGGTGTACACCTGGCCCACCAGCAACTGCGATTGCAGTTTGGGCAGGTCGCGCTGCACATAGATGTCGCTGTTCTGGTAGCGGGCGCCGCGCGGTCCGCCAGTCGTCAGCGATCCGGTATGGCGTAAATGCCACGGCCCTAGATTGACGCCAGCATGGAGTCCCAAATAGTTGCTGGTGGATGTGCGGCCACCATAGGTGTTGCTGTACGTGTTGAAGTTGTAGCCAATCATGGCAGCCGGCACGCCGTTGTCCCAGCTTTCCGGACTGACGAAACCACGCGCATTGCGCCGCATATAGATCTGCGGCACGGTCAGGGTAAGGCGTTGCTCACCCGTGTCGAAGCTGGCCGTTGCACCGGGAATGTATTGGCTGATATCGCCGCAAAAGCTGCCCTCCGGAATCGGCAAGGGCTGAGCTGCAGCAATCTGGCTATGTGATGCCGCCAGCTCGGTTTTGCTTTGAATGCCCAACAGATCCACGCCCAGGCGGATCAGCAAGTCGCGGTCGTAGCACGGCTGCGCGCTCGCTCGGTCATCCACGGCGGCGAACGTTATATCCATGCGGTTGCTCATCAACCCGCCATTGATGATCACGTCGGCGCGGTAAGTGCCGGGCAACACTGCATTGCCTTTTTCGTAGCGGGAAAGATCCACCTGACTGGTGTGGCTGCCACGCGGCAAGAAGCCCGCATCGAACTCCACCGCTTCGGGCGAAGCAGGTGAAGCAGGGTCAAGTGCCGCAGCGGGTGCAACCGGATCGGCCACCGCCGTACCCGCCGTGCATAACAGAGCGGCGTGGACAAAAAAGCCCAGGCGCTTGCGCGGCAAAGCCGGCGCCTGGGCGTGCCCCGCCAAACCGGTGTCAGAAGAGCGCGGATGCATCAATGAACTTCCATGGACAAAAATGTGGATTCCCTCCGAATACCCGCGGTACTTCGGAGACACGAAATATCAAAGAAAGGAGTGCTGCCGGCTGGGGCTAAAACATGACGGCCGTCTTGCCCGGCTTGCGCGCGCCGTAGTCGTCAATTGAGGTGAACTCCACCTGCGCACCGGCGGCCGGCATGTTCTTCAAAGCCGGCAACGGGAAACGCAAGCTGCCCCCGGGAGCCACCATGCTGCTTTTGGCGCTATCGCGCTGGCCGCGCTGGTAAGTGCGCGAGCCATCGTGCAGCTCGACTTGTTCGAACGACACGTAATAAGGCGAAGGATTGCCTACCTCCAAAGCATAGCCTTCGTCGGCTCTAACGAGTTTCCAGCTCAACTTGGACGGCGCATCGTTTACGTCGTACGGCAATCCGGCGGGACGGTAGAACACCTTGATGCGTGTGCGGAACGCGAATTGCAGCAAGTTGCGCGCATTGCCGTCGTCGTCTTTAGCCGCCGGCTTCGGCGGCACTTCCAGCATGTTGAACCAAAAAAGACTCTCCTTGTCGGCGGGCAACAGCTCACCCATAAAGGCCATGCGCACCGCCTGCTGTTTGGCCGGATCCATGCGGAACATCGGCGGCGTGAGGGTGAACGGTACATCGGCCTTGTCCGGCGTGACGTTATCATCGCCGCTGTCCATCCATACCTGGATCAGCGCAGGCCGGTCGCCCTTGTTATCGAGCCGCACCGTCACCTCCCTGTTCTTGGCCGGATACACCACTCGGGTGGTATCGATAATCACGCCAGCCTGGGCCGGTATTGCGCTCAACGNCGTCATGAGCACGGCGAACACCGCGACAAAGCGGTTAGCAATTGTCATAACTTTGCTCTTCTAGAGTGAACAAGGACGCCCGCGTCGCGCGAGGCGGGCGCGACGCGACGTAGCCGCGAAAGGTTTGCAATGCCGTGCGATTTAGTCGTAGACCACCGCGTAGCCTACGCGGGCGTTCACCTCTCCGGACGTGGCATGGCCATTGGCGGAGTAGTAGCGCGCGTCCAACGGAATGACCGCCTGATTGTTTTCGATCGTTACGCCCTTCGATACACCGTCATCCGCCAAATTGATCACCGAGCCGTCCTTGTTGAGGATCTGGATCTGCACATTCGTGGCGCCGCCCGGGTCGGGATTCAGAAAGCCACGCTCCTTATCGATCGAAGGACTAAGTCCATCAAATTCCACATAGGCAATATGGCCATTGGTACAGCTGGCGTCCCCGTTGCCGCCGATATGAATCACAAATTCTTTCGTTGTACCCGTAGATCCGGGCTTCTGGAATTCGCCGACAGGAAAGTGATGCATCTGAACGAGCTTGTCGGCATTACCCTGCCCCGGATCATGGCCCTCCACTTGACAGGTCGTAGGCGTAAGGCCGCCCTTGAAGCTAATGGTTCCGTCGTTGGCAAATGCCTGTAACGGCACCGAACCCATCGCCAGTACGGCAGCCGTAAACACAATCGAAAACTTCATGTAGTTAGTCCTTTAGAAAAAGTGACGAATTCGAGAAGCTTGCTGCTGTCATACCCTGGCAGGCATCGCAACTCGGCGCCGATTCTTACCCGATGACGTTGGCGGTCCGTGGTAATTAATCACTACATGCAGAATTTGGTGAGCATGCTGATGCGCCCAAGACATCTTCGGGACGGGCATGGAGAAGTCAGAGGGGTTGTGTAAATACGGTGCACCGACGGGCGTGGTACGCAACCCTCAGGACGAATTCCTTAGCGCGCGTTGCCGATCTGCATGCGCGATCACTGCCAGGTCAATTGCAATAACAACGCGCATGCACCATGCGCTTGTCGCGCCCTTAAGCATTTACCACCCTCGCCGTATCGATATGCCTAAAACAGGCAACCAGGAGCAAGGCTTCGCCTAAAGCTGCGGTCGTGGAAATTCTTTTCCATCTCCGCATGGTGCCGCCTGGCATCCATCAACAATCAGCCCACAGATACATACCACCCTGATCACAGTGCAATGCGGCTCAATCTGTGCATTCATGTCACATGTAAAGCAGATCAAATGAATACCATCCCTTCAGCACCGGCGCTAAACGTATGGCCTGTATTGTCGAATCAAGGCAACACATCCAAAGAAGTCATCATGGCTCCGGATGCATCCATCACCCGGCACACGATGTCGTTGGGGCCTGATAAGAGTTGGGACATCTATATCCGCAAAGACGGCGACGGCATCAAGGTAGACAAGCCCTTGTGGCGTAATCTCGGTTCCTGCCGAGAAAACCGCCCCCCGGCGCCCCCACCGGAAATTTTCGGGTATCAATATCAGGGGGCAACGACCCAGGGCGACGTTTCGACGCTTGCTTACGTGCCGAGAGCGATCACCGACACGGCCGGCCGAACGGCACCAGGTCCCGCCGAAAACTCAAACAACGATGCTTGGGCGAACAGCTATCCTTTTGGCTTGACCAATACATTAGCGCGCACTCTCGCATCCAGCCCCGCGCAATCGCCTGAAGGCGTCATGTACGCCAGCGCTCAGGCAGTTGGCGCTGTGGTGGAAATAAAACCCGACGGACAGGTCAATCATCTTGGCACCGGCTTCCTGGCTACATCACCCTATATGGGCGACTCCAGCATTTATGTCGTCACCAACGACCATGTCATTCGCGGCGGCAGCGGTAATAACCGATACGAGCTATGGCTCGGTTACGAAAATCCAAACGGCGCCCCACAGGAACGAATAAATTTACCGAGCCAGTCGGCAGGAAACGCAGGGCTCGACTACGCCATATTCCGTGTAAATAACGAAGATAAACCCAAGGCGATCGGCTTTCTCCCCTTGCCATCCAATCTATCAGGATCGGCATTCGTTGGAGACGATATATATATGCCCAATCATGCCACCGGCCGCGTAAAGGGGATCTCCTCTAAAGACAGTTCCGGAAGAAACAGCAAAATACTCCGGACAACATCCGACCTTGGTGCAAAGTATTCCGGCCGGGTGCTCGTACACAACGCATTCAACGTGCCCGGAACATCTGGTTCTCCCATTATCGACCAGCGTACCAATAACGTTATTGCGCTCAACTTCGGCGGTATCGGCCAAGGCATGGGAGTCAATATATCCACTGTGTGGAAGGACGCGCGCCCCCAACTCCAAGGCGCGGCATAAAGCGCAAATAAACGCATCCCAAGCGCCTACCCGGTGCGTTACGCCCGCCCGTAGACCGAGCTGGCGCTCACGATGAAGCAATGCCTATCAATTCCTAACACATCTCTTATCTGATGCTGACGTCAAAAATATTCGATTCCATTATGAATTCATCAATATTCAAATCTCGACGGGAATGCTGGCGGGAATGCTATGTCCCCAGCAATGACGAACGCCTTGCCGCATGGGCCATTCGCTACTATGGCGCAGGCCACCATAGAAATCATGAGAGACCGCCCAGGCACAATGATGCAACTCAGGACAATAAGCCCGATACGGTTGACGGAGAAACCCAGGCCCACTCCGGTGCTTAGCAGCCATACGCGGTTTGAAACCTGGACCTGACCGACAACGGGGCTCCGGCTCTATTGAGGACACGTTAACGATAGGAAAATGGCCTGCGTCGACGGCCACTTTCTTACGGAAGGCCTTCCATAAGCGTCAGCATGATCGCATCGATCTTTTCGTCGCTGATATCGGCTTTATCAAGCCCATCCATGATCTGATTAAACACGGCATTTTGGTCATTCAGCACCCCTTGCAAAGCACCCGTCGCGCATGCCTTTGGCGCCTCTTGCCTCTTGCCGGCGTGACGACTTCCTTGTGTTTGACTCGCACTGCCAGTGCCTCGATCGTCCCTTGGCTCCACCTTTTTCCCGATGATATCGGCGACGATGCTCTTGGCGATGTTGATGGTACGCGTGTCCAGAATAGAACTTTTATCCAAATCCTCGGCGTTATCGGCCATTCTGGCTAATTGAGCGTTAAAACCAGAGCGCTCACCGAACACCGGTCTAGACTTGACATTGCTGCCGTCACAAGTGGTTCGAGACGAATGCTGAGCCTGTAATGGCGGGAGATCACGCGTACTACTGCCATCGACATGGAGCGCCATTGTTGAAGCCAGTATCGCAGCAAGAATGTACGCTGCCCTTGCCACTTGAGATCGCCCATTAGGCAAATCACGCCTGTTTACCGAGGTGATTCGCGCAAAGCGACATGATAAACGTCTACTCATTCAATTTGGTCGCTCAGGTCCAAATGCTGCACAAGATATAGGTCGTCGATGTTGGACTTTTTCTGCCCGCTAGCAAGGCGCTCCACTTTTATAGACATAAATTATCTCCGTACGAAGTCCTATATGTGACATTTCATTTATAACAATTGATTAAATTGAAATGCATAAATATATATATTTCGTATTTTACGATAATCAATGGTAGCAGTATAAATGTGTCTCTACGATGTAATAACCTATATGTCGAAGCCTGTAAATAAAACGACTGACTACCATCTTTTTAGCATGGTTTTCCACTTAGGCGAGTTGCTTGGCACCGCCCCTGCCAAATGACGCGATCACGTCGCTACCATCGGGCAACACATAGCGGAGATTACCTTTTCTGTCGTAGCACGGCAGGGGCAAGCCATCGACATCGTGGCGAGCAACCTCCACTCGCACAGGGCATTGCAAGGTGCCGTAAGGGCTGAGCCAGCGCAGATGTGGTATCCAACCCTGCAGGGTACGGGTACCGTTGTGTTCCGTCTTAAACATGATGATGTCCTTTCGTTCTTACGTTGAACCGAACAATGCCAATCCACAGCAGCGAGAGTGCGCCTCCTATTCATCAGACTGAGCCGTCGTGGCGCGCCCACTTCATTGCTTCTTTCGCTTGTGTACGACACCAGGTGGCACTAAACGCCGCTCGCCATTGATCCACGACAGTAGCGGTGGGCAAGGACGTGTCACGTACGCGTTGGCGGATTGACCTTGTCGCCTCATTTGCGGCGGCCAACACGGGAGCCATCGGCCGCTGGGAAGCTGTCCTCAGCATTTTCTGCAACAGCGCTGGCACACTGTTTTTCCGATGATGAGCGCCAGGCGGAAATGTATTTAGTCACTTATCCATGTTTCGATCGTTTCGCTAGCGTCGTCAGGCGCCAGAAATCCGCTTGTAATCAGCCATGCGTGGCGGGAAGAACCGTTAAGGACCCAATACGGAGGCTGTCGGCGGACCCGTCGGAACATGAGTAAGCCAGCCTGATGACCTATTCACAGGCAACGTGCTCTGACGTCGTCGATATGAATTCGGGCCACTGTTGACCTGTATGCAACCGGATTACCCGCCCGTCAAAGACATTCGTACCCAGGCACACGGTCGGCGCACACAGGTGCCGTAGGTCTTCTGCAGATGACCAGCTCAGCGATTCATGCTGAACTGGTCTGCGTTTTTTTTTGCTGGGCGTACTGCGGCATCGCCTTGTCCAGGCCCAGATCCTCCACCCGTTGCCTCAGCTTGCGATTTTCCTCTTTGAGTTGCCGTATGCGAGGTAGCCTGATCTATCCAGGCCACCGCACGTTTTCTTCCCATTGAAAACGCCGCTTCGCAGATATCCATCTTTCGATAGATTCCACCACCGCCCTCGGACTGGCATAACGCATAGGCGATTTTGTTCCTCGGTGCACTTAGTTTTTCTTGGCAAACCGGCGCTTGACGAGTATTTGTTCCGCCGAAAAAAACGCCGCTCTAAGACGCTACAAAGGGCAGAGATCCGGCCAACGGACGACCTCTGTCGTTAACAATTGCTCACCGGCCATCATGCGCTTACCTTGCCGCTGGAATTGGATCCGCTCTGCATCCCCATGGACGAAACCAACGATCCAAGTCCCGGAATCATTGATATCACCGATTGAATTAGGCTTTTTAAGATATCCATAAACTTGTCCAAAGGGTTGTTGCTGGCCTGCCCCTGGGACCCGCTCCCACCTGTCTTCTGCTGGTCCGAATTGTCAAACGGCGAACTATTCGATTGAACTCGCTGCTGTATGTCCGCCCCAGCGGCGCCTGTATTCGCCGGATTTAACATGCTATTTTTGTAAAAATCTGTCAACGCCTGGCTGTCATTAATACCATTAAGTCCAACATTCATAACAAGTCCTTTTTTTCTTAATATCTACAAAAAATAACATTTGAATTTTATAAATCAACGCTTAAAACTTGCACTAATAACCTAACTTAACGAGCTTACAATGATCTTAATTTGAGATATTCATACCCAAGCGCTCGATTGGCTCTTATGCCTGCGAGCTCTTAGGTTATCGATGGAAGCAACAATAAATCTCGCGTCCCACTCTACTTTACTCAGCGTTTTATCCGCCTGTGCCTCCCAGGGGAGATCGACATTAATTTCAACAGCCAACTGCTTCACAAGGTTTCGCAACGTCCTTACACAACGTTGCTGAGAGGCGCGCCAAGGCACCCCTATGCCAAACTCCTCATAGAGCGACCTAACGATCGCGCAATCAAAGTCAGGACCTTCACTCCAGACCTCCCCATCGACCGTCAAATGCGCATTGATGTAGCAGGATAGCCGCTCAAGCGCCATGCAGACCGATTCACGTGCACCATCGAATATTTCCAAAGCTTCATCGTTTTCCTGTGCTCGTCGCATCCAGCCCGCCACGAATTGCGGATCGATAATCCTGCTATCCTGTTCTTTAAGGTCGATTTTTGAGTAAAACTTGATGGGCTCTATGCCCTTTTCGTGCGAAAATGCAATAGCACCAATGGAAAGAACCACGGCATTTTGTGAAGGCGACAATGTTTCGGTTTCTAGCATAATAAGCATATAAGTTATCTCTGGATGCGATGCTTGATATAAAACGTCAACGTCGAAGGACACTACTAGCTAAACGTCCATAAATAACGGGGCATGTAGGCCTGCGAATTTTCTTAAAAAATTCGATGCATTAAAATGATGAAATTGGTGCCCGGTAAATAGCTTCGTAACGATGAATCGTGTCTCGCCCTGCCCTATACATAGATAAATCGACAGTGCTCGCGCAACCTGGTCATCACACTGGCTGAGCATCCTTATCAGGGCCACCGATTAACGCTAGCTCACGTCTGCCGTATTGGCATTCCTAGCAAACTCGCCCGGAACGAAAGGATCAGGAGCCTGAATTTGGGAACTCGGCAGACCAGGCGGAAATTCGCCCGGAGCGAAAGGCCGAGGCGGTACTGGGTCTAGCGCCAGTACTGGCGCTTGCGGTGGTGCGGAACTCCCATCGTCAACACCGTATTCCGTCCATGCGGGTCCGTGAGGCCCCGACGCATACGGAGATCCAGGGGCCGTATGACTCCAAGGCCCTTCTCCCGTTGTGGATCGGAGAGCCGCATAGGTACGGCCGTTGCCTGCGGTAACGATATCGCCGGGCTGATATGGTTTAGTTTCGCTCCATGTCCCCGAATATGGGCGGCCGTTGGTAGTGTCCGCCCAGGCAGCCGAACCGGCCCGGGCAGGATAATCACTTCCGGGAGCCGTATGACTCCAAGGCCCTTCTCCCGTTGTGCTTCGCAGAGCTGCATAGGTACGGCCGTTGCCCGCCATAACCTCATCGCCAGTTTGATATGGTTTATTTTCTTGCCAGTCGGCAGACGAGGACGGCGGCGCATAAGATGACTCTTGCGACGATGGCCTCTGTCGCGAGGTGAAGAGCGGCTGAAAGGTGTGCGATGTGGAATCATAGCTAACTGGTTCCTTGTTGCTTTGAATCTCGACCGGCTGCACAACCGTTCGATGAATCTGAAATTCAACCGTAGTTCCTGTGTCCGTAAACTTATATGGTGGCTCCCGATTTATCCCGGCATAGTTGTTGACTTGAGCGTTCTGGCCATACCCGGCAGAGACGCCACGGCCTGCCGTATACGCTGGGGTACTTGTGAAGGAGCTGGCCGAAGCTGGATGGCTCGGCAAAGGTGCTGTAGGGGACGCCGCCTGAGGCGCTACCGCACCATTTTGATAGTTGGCCGGGTACTGGTAGCTTGAATAATTTTGCTGACTGGATAATTGAACGTTTCCCATAATTTTTTCCTGTTTAAGCACCCCAGATAAAATTTATCACTTCATTATTAGCCAAGCCGTCTTGCGAGTTTTTTTGTAATTAATGGATCGCCTCGACTTTGAAAAACGCCTCCTCTATCGCCTTGGAGAACGCTGGCTGCCAGCCTTAGGTTGGCCGCGACGAAGAAAAATGGATAACCATGGCGTTGGCTATCCGGGGGGTCAACACAGATGCATCGATCTGCGGAGCAAACGACAGACAGCCGTTGCCTTCATCCCGAGCATTAAATTTCCACCTTCCTGTTTTTGTTATAAATAAATATTTTACTAAAACTGTAAATGCCGTAAGCAATAGAGTCCGCATTTTTTAGGGCGGTCTCTGTACTGGCACCAGGTGATAACTTCGGACCATAAAAATAGTCGTCCGTTTTCGCCATCATGTGGCTTGATTCATGACTCAATAAATGGCCAAGCTCTTCCGACGCATGCGCCGGTGCAAAGCCCCTTATCTCATCCATGTATTGCTTATTGAAAACTGTAAAGCCATGTCGCCCCTTCGATGGATCGAAATAAGAAGGCGTGTATGCGGGAGCATGCGAGTCGATCCCTTTGTGCTTCGAAAAATCTCCTGTATATATGACCGGCATCCCATTTTCTTCGTGGGACTTAAGATAATTCAAGCCATGCAATGTCGACACAAATTGCTTTTTCAATAAAGATAAGTTATCCGTGGATAAAATATCGTCGCCATAAATACCTTTTATATCTGATTTTTGATCGTCACTCAAATAGCTGTTGTCATATAAGTATTTATCAATCGTGGAAACAGCTTGTTCTGCTTTTTCCGTCCAAACGTTCAAAGAATTCGTAATTAGTTCATTCCCGACACGATCAGATTTTGCAGGCTTTGCATCGATATCCTTAAGAAACTGATCTGCTTTAGACATCGGCGGGTGGGCCGCACCGGCCTTCCCACTGCTTCCGGTTAAGGCATAACTGAGCAAACCTCCAAAAATGGCGCTCGCGATGACTGCAGGTATAAAAATACCTCGAGTTTTACGGCTCTTAGTTAATTGGTTTGTCGATTGGGCGAAATCGGCAAACGGACCGGCCAGCCGGTCTATTCTGGGTTGCAGCGAAGTGTTGGTGGAAGCGTCATTGGATTTGGCGAGATGATAAGCAAGAATGTCATTTTTTTGACCGCTAACGTTATTCATAATCAAGCCCCTCGCTAATTTTTTCTATTCTCAATTTATACTTGCTTACTTTTGCAAGTTAAGCGCCTGATTAGGGTCGAACCGTGGCGCCTTAGCTAGGACAGATTGGCGCCAAATTACGCCCAAGCCGCTTTGGCGTGGATCGTCATCCCAGCGAAGCATGGTCTTGAAATGGACAGAAAGACGATGAACCCGCTTTTTTGCCGGAATGACGACGCGGAACGCTAAAACATAGCCACTTATGAATTTATTTAACTATGTGTTTTTGTAATGATGTTTTCCTCCATTTTCATATACGTTAATAATAGCAAGCTGCTCATTAGAATAATTATGGCTTACATTTTGAGGCCATGGATCAGAATTAATTGGACGATATGTATTTCCATAATTGCCACCGTTATTGTTTATAACAATTGGATTGTTGACATATCTGACGTCATAAACGGGCTGAATAATATAGGTCCGCTTTTGGAATTCAACCACCGGCCTATGGTTGTCAGTGAATATAGGATCGAAATTGGGATTGGAAGTAGTTGGAAGAGGCTTTCCATCTGGCCCATAAAGTTGACCCGCGTATCCACCATTAGATGGATTAGGATTTTGTCCCTGAGTCGTGGCAATTCCGTCAAATTCACTACCCACGGTGCCCGTTGTATCGACTACTGTACCGTCGTCGCTACCTGGCCCTCCTTGGGTATGAATGGCGACAGTAGGCTGTTTAGGTGGGTTATTTATGGATGGATCGGGACTACCAGGCAATCGATATGGATCATTGGGGACCTTAACTTGGATGCCGGCAGGTACATCAGGTGCCGGCAAATTCGTAGGCACAGAGGGTGCGTTTGGATTATATTGCTGCGTTTTACGGATACCTTCGGCGACATTAAAGATTTCGTCGTTTCTGCCTAGGTTCTGATTTGCATGAGTCCCGTTCGATCCCGATGCGTCCCCGTTACCCACCTTTATACTCGCCCCCAACGTCGCTTGGCTGCCAGACTGGCTTGGCTGAACGCGAACCTGCGCATAAGAGCTATAATCTGAATTATAAGTACTGTTATTGACAATAGTGCTCATAAAACGCTTTCTCCTTGTTAAATTCGTTCATATATTCCAGTAATTTTTGTTATATTGAATCAATTTTTGATATTGCCTTAATTTAAATTCGATAATTAAATTATTGATCTGATCCAGGCACAATTTGCAAAGCAGGAACCGCGGTTTGTCTTCAAACCATCAGTTGCCTTCATTATGATCCGCTTATCGGCTCAACACGTCATATATATTTGGTGCTCAAGCAGTCTGCTAGGGATGCTCTGATCTATTCCACGTACCCGTCATCGCACTCTATGCGCGTCTCGCTGCGCCGCGTGGCTTGAACAGACGGCCAGTCTGCCCTGTCACGCAACACCCCCTGCGGACCTTCTGGACATCATGCCGGGTGCGTGGAATAGATCAGTGCATCCCTAATCCTGATCATCTCGACCGTCTGCTTCCATGACCCTGACCAGTCGCAGCATCTTTTTATAAAGATCAAGCCGGATTTCCAGGCGTTCCAGTGATTTCCTTTGCGAACTCAGGGCGCCCCGCAGCATGCGGCATTCATCGGCTTGCATGTCTTTGCGGACTTCCGTTCGCCGGATTTCAACATCGAGCATCCGCAATATCCCTTGGTAAACACCGATGCCGCTGAGGTTATTGGTCATTTGGCTGAGGCTGGCCGATTGAGCCAGCTGTGTTTCGTGATGGAGCCGCGCCAACTGCTCGCCGAAGGCTTGCTCTTTGTGTTCCGCCGATTGAAGGTCCCGCATGAGACGCGCGATCTTTGCAGAGGCTAGTTGATGCCTGAGCGTGGTTATCTTGTAAAGATCGCGCTTGGCAAGGTCTTGCTTTCGTCGACTCATAGGTGCGACCGGTCCTCAGACCAGATGGCCGTTGGTTATCTCCCGCAGCTGATGGATGGTGGCATCCCATGCATTGCAAGCATCGGAAGGCTGCCGAAGCAGGCTATTGATCGAAGACCTTTTGCGCACGGCTTCATCCAGCTCGCAGTCGATGCCTTCCTTGTATTCGCCAAGGCGGATCAGCAGTTCCGATTTCTTGTACTCCGCCATCCATTTCCGTGTGAGCCCCGCCATGGCCAAATGCTCTTGATCGCACACGCCCTGCATGACGCGACTCTTGCTGGCAAGGATGTCAATGGCGGGATAGTGACCGGAGGCGGCTATCTCGGACGAAAGCACGATGTGTCCGTCCAATAGGGAACGCGCCTCCTCGCAAATGGGATCGCCTCCGTCTTCGTCCTCGGCCAACACGGTATAGAAAGCCGTAATGGAGCCGGAATCGTCGCAGCCCGAGCGCTCCAGTAAACCCGGCAACGCCGAAAAGACGCTAGGTGGAAAGCCTCGCCGGGCGGGCGGCTCGCCCGCCGCCAACCCTACTTCGCGAAGTGCCCGCGCAAATCGCGTCAAGGAGTCCAATAACAGCAATACGCGCTTGCCTTGCGCGCGAAATCCCTCGGCAATGGCGGACGCGGTGTGCGCCGCCTTGATTCGCTCTGCCGCCGGTCGGTCGGAGGTCGCCACGACGACCACGGAGTGTGCGAAGGCTTTTTCGCCCAGTCCACGCTCGATGAATTCCTGCACCTCCCTGCCGCGCTCACCGATCAAGGCGACCACGACAGCGTCGGCGTCGGCAAAACTGGCAAGCATGCTCAACAGGGAAGTCTTGCCCACACCGGCCGGTGCGAAGATGCCCACGCGTTGTCCCACACCGCTGGTGAGTAGCGCATCGATCGCCTTGATGCCGGTAATAAACGGCTGCTTGATGACTGGGCGAGATAACGGAGAAGGTATGCTGCCAACGACCGAGAGCGTTCGAGGTGCCGATAGAGGGCGCTGGTCCAGGGGCCGGCAAAAACCATCCACGACGCGGCCAAGCAAGGCATCGGATGCGGGAATCAACAGGCTGGAGCCCGTCGCTTCGACAATGGTCGTGGGCGACAGGCCTGCCATCGGGCCGAGCGGCATCACGATGGCTTGGCCACTGTCCAAGCCCACGACCTCGCCCAGCAGTTCGAAGTTGCCCGGCGTTGAATACATTCGACACAAATCGCCGATCCGCAAATGAACGCCCACCACTTTTATCAGGGTGCCCACGATAGACACGATTTTGCCGCCCTTCTGCACAGGCGAGACCGGCAGCATATATTCATGGTTGTCCGACTCCCACGCCATGCCAAAGTCAGTCGGCGTTTCGGCTTATGACGGCAACGCGCTCCAAGGCGACCCTTCCTTGCGGAATTTCCTCGAACGCAAGAACCGTTCGCTGCGCTCCCATGCCGGTGATGAATTTTGCCAGGTGCTTGCGAAGCGCCGATGATGTCAGAAGAACCGCCGATGCCGGTGCATGCTCGATCGTATCTATGAGCCCCTTTTGAAGCGCCTGCACGTCCCGATAGCCCAACATAAGGCAAGGCTCACCTTCATTGTCGGTGCGCAGCGCGTTGGCCAGTACAGTCCCCCAGGATTCGTCCAGGACGATAACCAGAAGTTTGTTTGTATGCACGTCGATGTACGCGGAGATCGACGAAGGGACGACCGCAATGCGCGCAACTTCCAGCAATCTATGGTACGACCGGTCGCCCGGCGGCATATTCACCACCGCCTCGCATATGCCACGAAGATTGCGTATGGATACCGACTCTTCCAGTAAACCGGACAGCATTCGCCCAAACGCAATCGGCGTAATCGTCGCCAGCGATGAAGCGACCAGATCCGGAAATACAAGGCGAAGGCGGTTGAGAAGAAATTGTGCTTCCTGTGTCCCCATGAAGTCCGAAGCGTGCCGATAACAGATGGCGTAAATTTGCGCCGACAAAACCTCCGCTGACGACGCTATGGCAGCCCCATGGCTGCGGGCCGCTTCGACTTCGACCGCATCAATCCAAAAAGCTTCCGAACTCCCCGGAAAAAAGCCGGGACGTTCGCGCGAACAGCCGCCGAGCGCTCCAGGCTCGCCATGCGCGAGGGATGCATTACCGTATAGCTGCCCTGACATGACTTGCACTTCATTGACTTCGACGACGAAGGCTTCCTCTGGGAATCCCGGCTCTCCTACCATGGATACTCCGGGGAATGGCAATCCCAGATTCTGCATCAGATAACGGCGGACATTGCCCAGCTCGTTGTCGAACTCACCAGGAACCAAGGAATAGAACGCCTGCCTGCCAATGCGCACACGCAACGGAACCGTGGTGCCGAGTTCCACGGTATCCATCAGGTTGGGCAAGTAGTGAGAACCATCGCGCGCCATATTGGGCATCGGCGCCTGCTTTGACCGCGCAATCAAGCGCTCTCTATGCCGCTTGGTCATGCCTATGCCCAATAAAGCCAGCGCGATCACGATGAATTGAAAATGAGGAAAACCCGGCACCAGCGCCAATATCGTCGACGCACCTGCCGCCATCAGCACCGATCTCGGCTGATTGGTCATCTGGTCGTATATCCGCCGCCCCAAATTGTCGACGTTGTCTGACGAGGCGCCTGCATCGCCGCGTGTTATGACCAGGCCCGCGGCGATCGCAACCATCAACGACGGAATTTGCGATACCAGACCATCGCCAACCGTGAGTATCACATAGGTATTGACGGACTCGCCAAAGGAAAGCCCTCTTTGCAGCACGCCCACGCTGATGCCGCCCACGATGTTGATGAGCGCCACGATGAGGCCGATCATGGCATCGCCTTTCACGAATTTCATGGCACCATCGAGCGCACCATGCAGCTGAATCTCGCGCTGCAGAAGTTCGCGCCGTGCTTTGGCTTGATCGGCACTGATGCTTCCCGCGCGAAGATCCGCGTCGATGCTCATTTGCTTTCCGGGTATGGCATCGAGTGTAAAGCGCGCGGCAACCTCGGCGACACGGTCGCTTCCTTTAGCCACCACGACAAACTGCACGGCACAAAGCAACAGGAATATCACAAGGCCCACCACCACATTGCTGCCCACCACCAGCATGCCGAAAGCCTGCACCATATCTCCCGCGTGCGCATGGAGAAGAATGCCCTTGGTGGTGGCGACCGACAAACCAAGGCGGAACAGGGTCGTCAGCAACAGCAGTGACGGAAACGTCGCCATATCGAGCGTGGATTTGATATAGATCGCGACAGCGATGAGCAACAAGGAAAAAGCGAAATTCATCGCGATGGCGAAATCCAGCACGAAGGCGGGCATCGGCAAAACGATGAGGCATAGAATGGCCAGCAGAACCAATGCTGCGGCGATATCCACATAACGTTCGACGAACGTGGTGATGTCCCATTTCTTCAAAATATCGAATGGCATGTTCTTCACATAATGTCCTTATGTCATTTCCCTATGCATGCCGCGTCGCACCGCTTTGATGATCGGGTCGCCGTCTTGATCCTTGTGTTCACGACGCACCTCGTCCTTGGACATCTTGTTCCTGCGCTTCCACAGGCTTATCTGGATCATCAAATCCAAAACACCTAGGCAAGCGCCCCCAAGCACCGAATAACCGACCGCCTTCCAACCTACCGATAAGCTTCCCAGGAAAACGTTTTCCCAGTGCACCGATATCGGCAATGCGCTCAACGCGGTGAGCAATGGTCGCCCAGCAAGGAAGAAGACAAATGCCACGATGGTCAACATAGCCGTGGCCATCGCCGTCGCAAACAGACGCTGCAGGCCAAAGAGTTGCTTCAACCCTGAAGCAGGATTGATGCGGTTGAAATCGAGCCATGGGCGCTTTCTTGCGATTCTTCCGCGACTTTGGATGCCGCCCAGTGCCAACGCCACGGTTGCGGCGATAGCACAGGGAGTTACCGTGCCAGCCACCATGACGGAAAAGAAATACGTCCGCGTAGCGAGTTCATCTTCCAACGCCTCAAGCGACAACAACCTGTCAACGTACGACATGAAGAACGCCAAGGCCGATTCCGCAAGCACCGGCAAAGCAAGCCACCACACGACCATCCCGATACTTAAGGAGAAGGGATGGCTTTTCGCTATATCGCCCTTTTCTCCCGCATCCTTCAGCTTCTGGTCGGTAGGCTTTTCCGTCTTGCTGCTCATTGCACTCTCAAAAGCAGCGCTATGAGCCGCCTCATATTGTCCGTCTGGTTATTCAGCGTCGCTATGAGCACTGTGCATACGAGCAACGCCTTGACAGCCATGGATATGCTCATCGGGCTGATCTCTGCCGCATATTTGCTCAGCATCGCCACGCACAGGTCGGAAAACATGAGCATCGCCAATATCGGCATCGCTATATGCATGCCCATGCCGACAAGCATGTCGGCACCACTTCCTAGAATGTTGTTTATAAACCCACCCAGGGACCCTGCTGGCGGCCACAACGATGTCACCGGCCACACCGCATACGTCGCCATGATGGCTTTGGGAAAATAGAACCCGCCTCCGGCCGTCATCAGGATAAGAACAAGTAGCAGCGTATAAAGTGTTTCGATAGGCCCGGCAGAGTGACCCAAACTTGGATTGAAAAGTGCCCCCACGGTGTAGCCTGCTTGTTGATCCAACACCGCTCCGGCAGCGCTCACCACGATAAATACCCGGCTTATCATGAAGCCGAGTGCGGCGCCCAACATGGCCTCCTTCATCCCCAGGGAAAACAGCAGCATTGAAGATAGCCCCGCGGTGTCCGATGCCTCCCTGATGCACAAGGCGACGGCTACCGGAAAGGGCAGGAGGAAAGCCTTGCCTGCGGAGGATTTGAATGTGGGCATCACCGCGACAAGTACTGCAACCCTGACCATGGCCAGCTGCAGGCTCGTCAAAAATTCAAAGGGATTCGTCATGATGGGCCGGCTCCCATATGGGGAACAACCCGATAGATGGCGTTGAACAGGTCGACGAGCGTTCCCGTTAGCCACCTGGACATCACGATAAGCACCACACTGACCACGGCCAGCTTGATGACGTAACCGATCGTCTGATCCTGCACTTGCAGCACAGATTGCAGGATTCCCACCAAGACACCGACGGTGGCAGCGGCGATCAACGCAGGTGCCGTGCTAAACAGAATGATCCTAAACGCCTGATTGAGGATATCGCTCTCTGACATCAGCGCGGGTACGAAGCGATCAGGCTGTGCATGAGCTGCGACAGCCCCGTTGTCAAAACAAAGATCAACAACTTCAATGGAATGGATACGGTGGAAGGCGGAAACATGGTCATGCCCATCGCCATCAACAGGTTCGCCACGATCAGATCGATGATCGCAAACCCGACAGCGAGAAACATGCCTATTTTGAAAGCCGCGCCAATCTCCGAAATCGCGAAGGCGGATACCAGTACAAGCCACGGCTCGCTGCCTTCGTTCTCGTCCGGAAGGTCGACATCCCTGTCACTCTCAAGACGCATGTCCAATATCAGCTTGTTTAGCGATGTCAGCTCATCCTGCGAGACATGCTTGCGCATGAATTGCTCCAGCGGCCGGCGGCCTGTTTCAACCAGCTCGGCCATAGCCGGTCTTTGTTTGCCCTCCAGGATGGCCATGAAGTCCAACCGTTCTGTTATCTGCTGCCATACCGGGGCCATCACCATCATGGTTGCGGCCATCGCCAGGCCGCTGATCGCCAAACCCGAAGGGGCCTGTTGTATGCCCAGAGCATTCCTGAGCAAGACCAGCACGATGGATATCTTGGTGAACGATGTCGTCATAACCACCAACAACGGCAACAGGCCGATCAACACCAGCAACAGCAATAGGGTGAATAGATCGGGCGACTCGCCCATCAACGTGGCAGGTGGTGTCATGCAGGTTGGCCGCTGCACTCATTAATCAGGATCGCCAACTGCCCATCGACGCCCACAATTTCCCCACGGGCGAACATGCGCCCGTTGCAACATAGGGTGACTGCCTTGCCCGAAATGGGGCGCTCCACCGCAAATATGCCGCCCGCATGCAGGCTCTCAAGTTCCGAGAGCGTCATCAGGCGCCGATCGAGCACGACATCCACGTTGAAGGCCACATTTTCCAAGGGAATAGGTTCGCCTTCGTGAAGATGCTCTACCGTGGCGAAGGCTGGCCGGTCCGGTGCAGGCTGGGAGTCTTCCATAAATACGTCCTCGTTTTTCCACTTGATGTGATATCGAAACCCTTTTGCCAAAGGGCCAACATGCAACCTGGCACCTGACCACGGAACGTGAATCACCGCGCCAATCTCTATTTTTCGAAGGTCATGCAGGGCAAGTTGCTGGCTTTCATAGAGCACCCTTACCGCAACGCTCAGCCAATCCGGAGCGCGCCGTTGCTTTGGTTCAAGCAACACTATTTCGTCCCAGCGAATATGCCGAAGAGCTTGCCCGGCGATCGCCAAATGCCCGGCGCCACCTTCCTCACGCACAACCAGAAAAGCAATCGCGTCCTGCGTAAAAGGCGCATTTACCTCGCCGCTTTGCAGCGACAACGTCAAGCCCAAGTGCTGCTCGATTCGCTCCACCCAAGGCGAGACCAACCAGTCGATCCAACCAGCCATCTTTTTTTTGTCTTTGGCCACGCGCAACACGACATCGGCCGAATATTCCGGAAACAGCTCACCCAGATCGAAACCCACCTTCAGGTCACCGTAGCTGCACGAGTAATGGCAGACCACGGAATAGCTATCCAGCGGGCACTCCAAATGCAACGCAAAGCCGGGAGCGCCCTCAGCGAATTCGTCCGCGAGCAAGACCCTTTCCGAAGCAGCGAACATGTTCAAGAATCCTGCAATTTCCCGCGTGAACATGCGGCTTGGCGACCATGCGTCGATTGTCATGGTGCCCCGGCCTCGGTCAACACAGAAGCCTTGCGAAGCTCCATTTGGACGGCATCGCACATCGCGCGCACTTGCCGGTCGAAATCGATGGTCAGAATTCCCGTTTCCGTCTCCACCCTGCACTCGTCCTCGCGCAGGTGATTATCGGCGATGACTTCACAGCCTAGATTGCCGTGTTCTCGACTGAACCTGGCAACGACATCATCCACCATGAGGAAATGCGAAGGATGGACATGTATTCGCAGTATGGGACTTTGACGCGCTGCCAACAGGCATTTGTGAAGACGCATCATCAGTAACCCGTTCGACGGCAATTCTCCCAGCACCTCACGAACAGCCTTCTCGATGGCCGTGCCCAAATGCTTCTCCGCATGCGTCCACAATTTCAAGTGCACCATGAGCGCGGTCGCTACTTGTTTTTTCGCCTCCTCAAAGCCGGCGTCATACCCTCTTTGCCGCGCGCTTTTCTTGGCCTTGTGCAGCGAGCGCGCAAGCCGTTGTCGTGTCTCGCGCGCCTCGTCCATAAGCCGCCCTTGCAGGGCGTTCAGATTCTGCAAGGAAGCGGCTTCTTCGCGTGACAGCACTCCACTGCCAAGGATGGACCATTCACACACTTTCCCAATCAACACGTCATATCTCCTTCAAAGCTGCTAACAACCAACCTTCCAATCCGATCACACGCACTCAGGTTCAGCCGGCGAGCAATCGCCATGGCTTCACCGAGATTGCGATCACCAGGTGGCATTCTCCGCAATGCGTGCCTTGACGCAGCCACCGATATACCGCGCGCGAATCGATACATCACTGCCAGGCCAATCATCCTGATACGCCGTTCGCTCAGCCCATCTATTCCGGAACAGGGGCTTCCACCCTCATAGAGAAGCGATCGCTTAAAGCGCTCGAACCCCATGCTCGCTACCAATTGCTCCCGGAGTGAACCTGCGACCACCGCCGGACGTAATATGCCACTGCAGGACATGACACCTGCACATAAAAGGCTATGCATAAATGGATCGTCTTCATACATCGACCACAACGTGACCACCCTGGACAAATCCGCTGCAGGCGGATCGAACGGTCGTAATAAGTGCAGACTGGCCAACCTGGCGCGACGACCTGTGCGCGTTCCGTCCGCGAAAGGCCAACGTTTTATCGATGTATGCCGTGCAGGCGATAGTGCGGCGCACACCAGCGAATAGTTACTGGCCTGCATCCGGCTTCTCCTTGCTGTCTTGGGGCTTCTCGGACTTCTGACGATGCATCAGATTGGACAGGCCTTTGCTCGCATAGCTCGCCACAGAATCGCCTGATTTTTCGTATGGATGACGCGGGCTGAGCAAACGTTTTCTCAGCTGGACAACAAGCGCCCGCCACTCGCTCCACCATGATGAGCTTCCCTGATTCGACCTGCGCAGCATCACCAGCAGCAAGGTGAACGCCACTAGCCAAGGTAGTCCTGTCAAAATCGCCACACGCATCCAATCCGATGCGCGGTAACGCAAGCCGGCGTGGGTTTCCACTTCCTGCAAAACTTCCGTGCGAGCCACGGGGTAAACCGGCACCATCAGCAGCGAAACGTTATCCGGCGAGCCGCCTGCGAGACTTCCTGCAATAAGTGCCTTGATTTGAGGTCTCAGCAGATCAATCCGCTGGTCGCTGCGATAACGAATCACCGCGGCCGCCGACGGTGGAATAACCATCGCCTGTTTCGGATCCTTCTCGGGGATGGCTACATTTACATAGNCCGACAGGACGCCGTCGATTTTCTCGATCGACTGGCCTAGTTCCTGGGATAGCGCATATTGGTAACGGATACGCGTCTCGGCTTCGCTGGGCAGTAGCCCTCCGCCAGGGAATACATCGCCCAAACTTGGATGTTTATTGCGCGGCCGGTCGTAGGCTTGAATTATTTGATCGGCAAATACCCGCCCCTCTGGGGTAACCTGGATATCCCAGCTACCGTCCTTGGCACGTGTCTTCTTTGCCTGGATGCCTTGCTGCCCAAGCAGAACAATAATGTCGTTAGCCTGACTCTCGTCAAGATTTTCTCGAAATGAATTACTGCAACCTACTAAAAAGAACATCACCACAATGGAAAATAATAATTTTCCCACTATTTATCGTCCCATTTTCTATTTAAAAATCCTTGATCGGTCCAAACAAAAGACATGCCAAACCGGCAGACATGGAAAATGTCTATCCACTTCAATTTTATCTGAGACAAATCAGGTTTTTAATTAAAAACATGATTAACTAAATGCAATGTTAATTGCAACATGATAAAGCTTTTATCTGTTTTAATTATTAAATTAATAATAGACAAATCCAAATTATATTCGCAATTCTCTTTTTACATTATAATTGAGCAAAGAGCGCTTCCTGCCCGCGCTCCGGCAGGAAGCCGACGCCGAATGCGGGCCGCATTCTCACGGCTATCCGTTAGTTTGCTCGAGGCTTTTAACCGATTTCATCCAGTTTGCCGCTGAGGTGGAAACTAGCTCTACAAGAATCCTATGCCGCTCAAAAGCATCCTGGAACCGTAGTCCCGAAACGGGATCGCTACCGATGGACTTGAACGACTCCACTAAATCAGCAGCTTGCTGTGTCGACTTGGCATCTAACGCCATCAATAAGCCATTTGAAGCAACATCGCCGATTGATGCTTCCTCATGAGGGATTTTTTTTTCGACGTTGGCATCGACGCTATTTGAATAGAGCAGAGGTAAATTCGTAAGTGAAACTTCCATGGATATTATTTTTCCTATATAGGGCTATGTCTATTTGATAGATCAGTCATGTCGATGGTCATGTAAATTCCATCAAACCTTAATATTGAAAATTCGGCACCCATTGCCGATGCTTGCAAAGCGCGTAATTGAAACTACGACCCGAAGCGCAGAATTGCGCCAATCATCATCTTGGCGAATGATCCTCGAAATAGGGCGAGCCTGGATCTTCATGCATGCCATATTTATCAGTACCTTAAGGATGCTCTGATCTATGCCACGTACCCGTCACCGCGCTGTACGCGCGTATCACTAGGCCCCAGTGGTACTGTGCCACGCCACATCCTGCGAACCTTCTGGATGTCATGAAGGGTGCATGGCATAGATCAGAGCATCCTTAATTCGCTAAAAAGCTTTCTGCAGCCCTTTAATATTACGGGCGCGCATTTCGGATCGCGGTAGCCATCGCATCCGACATGGCTTTATTGCCATTCGAGGTTGCTTCGTAAAGGTTTTTGAACATCTGCATGGTGTGCTGATACATCAGTGTAGCCTGCGGATCGCCACTCATTGCAGCGGCCAACCACCCGTTTGCCTCAGATAATAGGGCTGACGACCCCGCAGCCCCTTGTGAGACCATATTTGTACTATTGGGGCCGCCGGCAACCGATAAAAAAGATTCACGCATGTTGGACAATAGAGTCCCCATGTTTTTAAATTGATTACTCTGGTAGTTCGAATTTTGCCAATCGTTATATATATAGCCATTCGACGGATCAATTGGATTTGGAATACTAATACTCACAAGCTCACCTTTTTTATTGATGAAGGAATATGGTTATGAAACATCATTTCCATTATTGGTTTCAGATAAATTCATAAATTAGTTGTGCTTAATCACCTCTTCTAAGGATGTAACCTGGATAACTCCCGCCTTTCGAGTAGTATTTTAGCGAGATTTCCAGCATCCGATTCGCCATCTTCCCTATCCATATCTATAACTGTCTTGAGAGCCCTAACACATGCCTTATAGTTGCCACAGATGAATTGAGACGCTCCATAATGAAAATATAAATCCTTATTTTTATCGCCAAGCTCAATGGCTCTTTCGAATTCCAGGCAAGCCTGAATATGACGTCCTCTTTCAAAAAAAATCAGGCCAAGACCGACGTGTGGAAATGCCCGCAAAGGATAAGCGTGATTAAAATGTTGGAACATCCTCTCAGACAGCACATAGAATTTACACCTGCGTGCCAGGTGGGCTATATTTATCAGTGCCGACAAATCTTTTTCGTCTATCATATTCGCAAAAAAATCGACAACATCCATTCCAACAATAATCCAGCGATACTTGGCATCTCTAAAATTGATTGAAAGAAGACAGGTAAGTAATAAAGATTCATGTTTTCTTATTAACTTGTTATAGGTATTTAATTTTTCTATGAATTTATATGTTAAAAATAAAATATGTAAATTTCAGCGCCTCTTGTTCGCTACATAAGCAGCCTTTAAGTCATTCACAAATTCAATAGCCACCGCCGTCCCTTCGGCTAATTCATCATGCCGTTTGGCAGCGCTTTTCGAATGAGCATTGTTCGCAGCTTCTCGTTGCGATTTTTCGATAAGCTCAAGTTTTGAGATCATCGCTAAATGGAAGGCGTCAATATCTTCAACATTTTGGAATGCTCGAATGACCGCCAGCTTATCGTTCTTTTCTGGATCACTAATCATTTGCAATGATTCGTCCTGTCGTTCTGTACATGCATATCGAATATTGTTTCGTCGCTAGTTGAAGTCAGTTTGACTTGACATAAATCGATGGAATTGAGACGTCCTTCTTTGACCTGCGCGCCGTTGAACAATCGCTCTCCATGCTGGTTGACTACGAACGGCTCTCCGGAGGAGGCAGAAATAACACTGAAGCCCAATCTGTCCAACGGCACGGAAACGGATGGCAGCGCCGACTGCTTCAGTTGAAGCTTGATCATCTTCAGCTCAGGTAGCTCGTGCAGCACCCGTGCTTCGATGGCAGGCAGATTCCAGCCGGCCAGATTTTTGATGGCATCTTCAGATAGTACGTTCACCTCTATCTCTCCTGGTCCAATTACCGACACTCTTGGACTGCTGTAGTACGTCTCCATCGTCGAGGCTACATTTAACGCCAAAACATCCATCGGTAGGACATCCATAACTACCGCACCGTAATTGGCCCTCAGTGCCAACTGGCGTAGCGCCCCTAGCTCCCGCTGGTCATTTACATAACCCTTATACGTCGTAATCCCGGTAATCCGGTCCACGTCGTGGCTTACATTCGGATAGAGCTTACTTATCTCGACGCCCGCGCCCTCGAGATATTCCACCGATAAATCCGGGCGGGTGAGCAAGACGGCGACTATCGCTGCGCTGCCCACTATCACGCATGTAGCGGCCAGCATATATCGGGGTTGCAGCATCGAGCGCATGACGGTCACCCCGTAACGCCACGGGTGCGCATGACGAAGAAAGCGCATTCTTGCTATCTGCTCGGCGTCCTTGGTGTTGGTATGGGTAACCACCCGGCCCGACTCGGCCACCCCAACAGCGGTGGCCAAATCGAAGGCCACACCGCCTATAGCGAAGCAGCTTCCGGGCATTAGCGCCGCCACGGCCCCCGGCTTGAGCAAATAGTCGAAAACGCGAACCTCATTCGCCGTTGCCGTCATTTGCCACACGCCTTCATCCGACGCCCATGCCAGACGCGCATGCAACGGTTCCACCTCTTCGTCGAGCAGCAGGATATCTGCGTGCTCGCTACACCCGATCGACCAGCTCTTGTCGGCAACCAGCGACACGATCGCGCCCGCGTGTTTGCCCGATAGAATTCGCAGTGCCGTGCTGTCCATGGGTCACCTGAGGAACGGAATGCGCCCGAATGGCCACCTAAGCAGCGTATTGGAATAGACAATTCTGCTACTCACGCTTTTCATCGGGTGCCCGTTTTGTCCACGGTCGTTTTGCTGTCCGTGCGGCTCTTAGGCGTCGATTTCTTCTTCGGAGCGTCCTTGGTTTGGGATGTGCCAGCTTGACCCTTTTGTTTGGCGTCCGCGCCGCTTTCCGTCTTGGCGTTCTTGCTATCGCCATGGGGTATGGGTGGTAATGGCTTGGCCGGGAGCACTTCAGGCGGCTGCGTATCGATGCTGCGCGTGGGCGTGAACCAGACATTCATGAATCCGGCCGACTGGTACGGAGCGGCCTCCGGGCTCGCGCTGCCGGTTGCCGGTTTTTTAGCGCCGTTTGCTGCGGGCATCTTGACTGGTGGCACGAAAGTGGCGAGTACAGCCGTGTCATTGAGGTTTTCGCTGACGACTCTTGGCGTGATCAGATAGAGCCGCTCCATCTGTACGTGGGATTTCCGCGTACGCCGGAAAAGTGCACCCACGCCCGGCACATTGCTGAGGCCGGGTACGCCCGACATGTCGTCGTTGTTGTTCTCGAACTGGAAGCCACCCACCAACAGACTCTGGCCGTCCTCGATCACCGCTTGAGTGGCGAGATATTTCCGACTTGATCCCGGGACATTGTCGACGCTTGTATTGAGGAAATTGCCATCCACGATTTCCAGCGTGAGCTTGATCTTGGGAGGGCGACCTTCCACCGGCATCACCAGCGGCGTAGCCCGGAACGACAATCCTGTCGACACTGGCACCAAGTTGGCATAGCGATCGCCGGTTGTCCTGACGTGGAGCGACTGCTCATTGCCCATGAACGCTTCTTCGTTGTCCAGCGTCATGATTTTTGGCCGCGACAGGATGCGCGCACGACCCTTCGTTTGCAGCAGAGCCACCCGGGCCCGCAACTGTTGCAGGGAATTTCCCACCAGGGCTTGGTAGGTCAATCCGTTGCCACCCGTAGCAATTTCCCCTTTGTCGCCGCGCAGGGATAGATCCACCCCAAGATCGCGTGCATCCCCACTATCGAGATCGATGATAGCTACGTCCAGTTGCACCAGACGTTGCGGCCGATCCAATTGCTCGATCAGCTGCGCATAGATGGGCATCATGGTCGGCGTGTCGAATATCACGACCGAATTGGTACGCACATCGGCCTGGATGTGCACACTACGGTCGATGCTGCCTTCTGCCAGATTGCCTTGCGGCTGCTGCCTTGCCAAAAGGGCCAGTAGTGCCTGCAGGCGTAAACCCCCATCCCCGTCCAGCGAGGACGAATCCCCTAGCGGAGCCAATGCCTGGACGATCGCCGCCGTGTCCAGCATGGAAGCGGGATCTTTTTTTGGCGCTGCGTATGCTCCCTGCAACAGATTACGTAGCAGGGTGGCGACGCCCGGCACCACATAGAGGTCACCCCTGTCACCACGCACACGTCTTTGCGAATCCTGAGCTTGCGCGTAGCGCAATGGAAAAACGCGTATCTCCATAACCGAATTGCCGCCACTCGCGTTAGGCGGCCTCGCCAACGAACCGATCATTGATATGTTCCGCTGGCTCAGCCCCAGCGCGACACGTTCGCGTTCGCTGTCGAGTGCCTTGGCCACCAGGTCGACATAGCGACTCGGCCCGGAAACGAGAACGCTACCCCCGGAGAACTTCACCGGAAAGCGCGGCTCGATCAACTCAAGATCACCTAGCGCACGCATGGCCTGTGCACCGCTCATCGGCGCGATAGCAACAACCTCCGAACGATTATCCGAACTGGATCCCACGTACATGGTCGAGCCGTCGTAGTACCACGTCAGCCCATAGGCGGCTTCCAGCTCAGAAAATATCGATCTCGCCGATTTGTTGAAGTCGCCATATACATTCCCACGCACGTCCGCTTGAACAACCACAGGAAACGGCTGGGTCGCGAGAATATCTTTCAAGACTTGCGCCAGAGGCTTCCCTTTCGCTGTGTAAGCGACCATCCCATCTCGCCAAGGGACCTGTGCTGCGCTCAAGCAGGCCGGCATCACCAGCGCCACTCCTACCATGCAACGGACCATCCAGCGCAGCCCATGTTTAGTACAACTCATTCCATATGCTCCATGATCACAGCCATTGCATTCCCTGGGCACATCTGCAAAAGCTGGGCGGTGCACACGACCCTGATAAGTGAGCTGAAGTTTTTGACACCTCCCAATTGAAGCTGGACGTCACGGTCGAGCGATGAAAGCAAAACATTTACCGTTGTCCCATTGCTTTGCGCAATGCACTTCAAGACAGACCAGTAAATACGCTCCAATCGCACGCAGGTTGACAGTCCATCGAGACGGATCGACTTTGGTCGCGGTTGCGCCAAACGCATGTCCATATCGGTGAGCAGTGCGAAATTCGACTTTACAACTTTTAATTTTTGAAACTCAAACCTTCCATCCATGTGCTGCACCGTAACACCTAAACTCGTTGTTCTTGCTCTTACATGAGACTACTGATAGGAGCTGCATTTAGGCGATGGTAGGTGTGGTATTGGCACCGGCGGCACTACATAGTTACCGTCCAAGCACAACATCTTTCGGATAAGCACTGACGTCTAATAGGTGCGCCAAAGAAGCGCTCTGCGAGGATTAGGCAGCCCATCGAAATTGTCACGGATAGCCATCCATCCGATGGCGGGCAATATGCAACACCGCTATGCACACTCAGCTCGCCAGTTTCCGGGTTGACGCATTGCCATGTTTCACCGCCATACGCATGACGTCAGATGCAACTACCATCCTCTAATGTGCAGAAGGTTGTGCGAGACAGCTACGGAAGTCGCATCATGAGATGAAGAACATTGTCGTGGTGAACGCCTTTCTGAACACCCTCAACCACCAGTTCGATTTCGCCGAGCGCCGTGAGGCGAACACCCTACATCATCTAGATCGAGTTACCGGCAGCATCACGCAATGCTTCGCTCGTTAAAGTGCGAACTGATGCGTGACCGACCGGAAGCGAAACTTTTTTTGTGCTCACGGCACGGCGTGGAAAGGGTCGTTAAACAGCTAAGGGTTCAGGCAAATGTGCGACATCGACAGGCAGACCCTGCGGTGCATCGGTGAGCACCGATTCCCATGGTCTTTCGTACGCATGGCTAAGTACACGCATGAAGCATCGCCGCGCACGCATTGCTTTATCAGCTCGGCAAAGATGGCGCGGACCATTTGGCCATTTTTATCTATTCAAGCAGACCTTCCTGGTAAGGACATGCTGCAGATCTATCTTTAAGCAGCAATATGTTCGCAGCGACTTGTCTTAGACCCACTGTTGCGGCGATATCATCCAGTGATCCGCCAACAAAAATGCGAACAAGGCCATCAGGTAAATCACCGAATATTTAAATACTCGCATCGCGAAATACTCATCCGGCGGATTCATAAGGCGGATCGCGTAATAGAGAAACCCGACGCCCAGCACCGCCGCGCCACCAAAATAGATCAAGCCGCTGTGCCCGGTGATCGAAGGCAGCAAGCTCACCAACACCAGCAGAACGGTATAGAGCAAGATCTGCCAACGCGTATAGCGCACGCCGTGTGTCACCGGCAGCATCGGTATTTGCGCACGCGCATAGTCATCACGGCGGAAAATGGCGAGCGCCCAGAAATGCGGCGGCGTCCATACAAAAATGATCAGGCACAACTGCAACGGGAAAGGATGCAATGCGCCTGTGACAGCGGTCCAACCCAACACTGGCGGAATCGCGCCAGCGAGGCCACCGATCACGATGTTTTGCGGGGTGGCGCGCTTGAGATACGCGGTGTACACCAACGCGTACCCGATCAGGCCACCAAAAGTGAGCCATGCGGTTAGCACGTTCACGAGCGAAGCCAGTACCGCCATCGAAAGAACACCGAGAACCGCTGCAAACACGAGCACTTGTCGTGCATTGAGCTTGCCAGTTGCAAGCGGGCGCCGCGCAGTGCGCGCCATCAGCTTATCGATACGCTCGTCGATCAAATGATTGAACGCCGCAGCGGAACCCGAAGCCATCCAGATACCGAGCGTGCCGAACACCAGCGCACGCCATGAAGGAATGCCCGGCACTGCGAGAAACATGCCGATGACCGCGCAGAACACCAGCAGCGCAACAACGCGCGGCTTGGTGAGTTGCAGATATTCACGCACCAGCATCATGCCAGCGGCTCCCCATCGTCCGCATGCCACGATTGCAATCGCGCGTAATTTGCCAGCAGCGCGAACAGCAACAAGGCCGCTCCACCGTTGTGCAAGGTAGCCACTGGCAACGGCAGACCGAAGTGCACATTGCTGATGCCGAGCAATACCTGCACCACCAGCACGATCGCCACAGCGATACCCCCGCTGCGAAATCCACTACGTATCAAGCGATAGGAAAGCCAGGCCAGATAGCCGAACACCACCAGCGCGCCGATACGATGCGCGACCTGGATCGCACTGCGCGCCGCCATATCGAGCACGCCGCCTTCGTAGTTCACACCGATCTCGCGCCACAACACGAAGCCTTGGTGGAAATCGGTGGGCGGCGCCCATTGCCCAAGACACGTCGGAAAATCCGTACCGCAGGCCAAGGCCGCGTAGTTCGCCGACGTCCAGCCACCCAACGCGATCTGACACGCCAGCAACACGATGCCGAGCACCACAGCTTTACGCAATGACGCATAGCGATTGTCTGGCGAGCCCCATCCGTTGCAACGCAATGCGGCATACGCAAGCAGACCGAATGTGGTCATCCCCCCGAGCAAATGTCCCATCACCACAATCGGCTTGAGCAGTAGCGTCACCGTCCACATGCCGAGCATGGCTTGGAAAATAATCACGCCCAACGCCAACACGCTCATCTTCAACGACGCACGTTCGCGCAACAAAAACGCGCCTGCGGTCGGCAACAGTATCGCCAGCAATGCCAAGCCTGAAGACCAATCGCGCTCGCCATGCAAATACAGCGTGACGCCGCCAGTGGCGAACACCGCACTGAGAATGATGGCGAGCATAACGATGCGATCGCGACGCGCGGCCAACAACGCCAGCAGAACGACTAGTACGCCCAGCGTACCCGCCAGCATGCGATGCACCTGCTCGCGCCAGGCCTTGGCCGCCTCATACGGACGATCCGGAAACGCGGCATTCGCCGCTGCCACGGCTTGCTCGTGATGCGGCCATGAAGCCTTGCCGTAACAAGTGGGCCAATCCGGGCAGGAGAGTCCCGCATTGGAAAGCCGCACGAACGCCCCGAACATCACCAGGCCAAAAGCGAACACCGCCGCTAGCACGGCGAGATAAGGAATGATTTTTCGGGTGCGCCACGTCATCAGCGAATTACCTTCTGCAAATCCTTGCGCAATCCGCTCGGATCAAAACCGATAGGATACCGCGCCAACGCGGTGCCATCGGATTCCACCAACACCGCGCTGACACTATCAGGCGTGTCCGGCCTGAACGCAGCGAGCCGATTATCCGCATCCGAGCCGATCGCCCAATAGGTTCGCAAGCCATTGGTGGCGGCATCCGCGGGCGGCTGACCGATATACAGCAGGCGCAGGCGCGACATGTTGTTGTTGAGCGTAATGCGGGCTGCGGCCATTTTGGTGAGCACATCCATGCAACGCGCCGCGCAATCGGGACCGACCATGGCGACAAGCGTCATGCGCGGCGAAGTATCGCGCCAGGCCCAGTTGCTTCCGCCAGCAAGGCGGATCTGTACGTGTTCTTGTTCGAAATTGCGCTGCGGAAGAATGGGTTGGCCGTACGCTTTTCCGGAAGGTTGCCAGCCGCTGAAGTTGAGCAGCATGGCGGCGATGATCGGCGCGGCGAACACGCAGACCACCAGCAGGAATTTCAGGCGGCTTGCGCGTTGGTTTGGAGTGGTCAATGTATTCATGCCCCAGGTGAGCCCTGTGCTACGGCGCCGTCATTCCCGCGAAAGCGCGAATCCATCTTCGCCTTTGCATCAAAGCAGAATGGATTCGCGCTTTCGCGGGAATGACGGCGCGGAGATATCAGGTGTATCGAAAAGGATGAACGGCTTCGCATTTGTTTATTTCACCCCGCGCTTTCTGTGCAGCCACAGAAAAATCACGACGGCGGCCACCGCAAACGTAAACCACTGAAACGCATACGCGCGATGCCGCGCCGGTGGCATGGAAGAAATATCAAGCGTGTGCACGCGTACATAAATGGCCGATGGTTCGGCGTCCAGCACCAAAACACGCGGATAAAGCTTCGCATGCAGATCAGCCGCCACCTGATCGACATCGAGATAGATCGACGTCTTCGGCCACTGCGTCTGCTGCGCCAGGGCATTGCCGCCCAATTCCAATCCCGTTCCCGGCGGCGGCTGATACACGCCTTGCAAGGTCTGCACGTCGGCAGGCAGCGGTGGCAATTGCGGTGGCTTGTCTGTGCCGTTGCCCGGCAGAAAACCCAGGTCGACCAGCAGCAACGTGTTCTGATGTATCGGTTGGAATGGCGCATACACTTCCACGCCACCGAAGCTGTCGTGCTTGGGGTTGTCGAGCAGATACAGGCGTTCGACGAGGTAACGCCCTTGCACGCGCACACGCGGATAGACATCCACGGGGGGCTGATCGGCCACTGTATCGAAGGCTTGCACCGATGCGCTCGCCGCCGCGGCATACCGTCGCAGAAGCTCATCTTTGAAGTCGGCGCGATGCAATTGCCACACGCCAAGACGCACGAAAACAAGCACTCCGGCAACGGTGAGCAATACCGACCACCACGCAGGACGCCGCATCCCGCTCACGCGGCAACTCCGCGATGCATGGCTATACTGGCAATGTCGGGCCTGCTTGGGATTCTCACGTGGAAACCATCTACAAAGTAGCGCTGGTAATCATGTTTTTGGTGGTGATCTTCAATCTCGGTCAGGCGTTGTATTTCATGATGACCGACAAAGACGGCAGCAAACGCACCGCATGGGCGCTGACTCGCCGCATCAGCTTTTCCCTGTTGCTGATTGCGATGGTCATTTTCGGCATCTGGATGGGCTGGATTCACCCGCATGGCGTAAGCCAGTAATTGTAGCCGGCGTCCCCTATTCCGGATCGCACTGCGACGTTCCGGCACGAAAAAGCCCGCCTTCCGGCGGGCTTTTTTATCTTTTGTACCAGGGCTCAGAGAATGTACACGAACATGAAAAGCCCCAGCCACACCACATCCACAAAGTGCCAGTACCAGGCCACCGCTTCAAAGCCGAAGTGATGGTCTTTGCTGAAGTGGCCGGCCAGCACGCGCAGCCAGATGATGGCCAGCATGATGGTGCCTAGCGTCACATGCAGGCCGTGGAAGCCGGTGAGCATGAAGAACGTGCAGCCGTATACGCCGGAGCCGAGCGTGAGGTTGAGGTCCTTATAAGCTTCCATGTACTCGTGCGCCTGGCAGTACAGGAAGGTCGCGCCGAGCAGCACAGTAAACCCGAGGAAGGCGAGCACCTTGCCGCGATGACCCGCCTTCAACGCATGGTGCGCGATGGTCACCGTCACGCTGGAGCTAAGCAGGATCAACGTATTCAGCAGCGGCAAGCCCCACGGCGCAATCGTCTGGAAGTTGCCGCCGACATGCCCCGGGCCGTTGCCGCCGCCCGCGCCCCAGGACGCTGCGTAGTCGCTCCACAGATATTGATGTGTCAGCACGCCATGGCCGGCGCCGCCCAGCCACGGCACCGAGAACATGCGAACGTAGAACAGCGCCCCGAAGAACGCGGCGAAGAACATCACCTCGGAGAAGATGAACCACATCATGCCCATGCGGAACGAGCGGTCCACTTGGCTGTTGTAGCTTCCCGCCATCGACTCGTGGATGACCGAGCGGAACCAGCCGAAGAACATGCCGAGGATGCCGACGAAGCCGATGATCAGCAGCGTTCTGCCGAAACCGCTTTCACCGGGTTCCGCATTGAGCCAGTGCGCCGCACCGTACACAGTGAGGAACATGACCACCGCGGCCACGATCGGCCACTGGCTCTTGCTCGGTACGTAATAAATGTCGTGCTGCTGACTCATGATGTCGTTCCCGGAAACGTTCCTGGTGTTCTACTGCATGAGTGAATCAAGAGTGGCATGCGGCCGCGCTTGCGAATGATGTTGAAGCCAGAACATCTGCACGATCGAGAACAGGAACACCGTAAAGGCAATCGCTCCTACGATGACCGCGGTGCGCCGCGCGCGACGCAGCCGCTGCTCCTGCTCTGTTTCGAGTGATCGACGATCCAGCTTCATGCGATCAATCCTCAACGTGACCGTGCGCCAGCTCTTCGTCGTGGATCACCGGCGCGATGGTGAAGCTGTGATGCGGCGGCGGCGAGGACAAGGTCCACTCCAACCCGCGCGCACCTTCCCATACGCGATCCGTGGCTTTCTTCTTCGAGAACCACACGCAATGAATGACCACGCCGAGGAAGATCAGCTGCGAGGCGCCGAACAGGAAGCCGCCGATCGAGCTGATCATGTTGAAGTTGGCGAAGGCCACGTTGTAGTCCGGAATGCGGCGCGGCATGCCGGCAAGGCCGAGGAAGTGCTGCGGGAAGAACAACACGTTCACCCATACCACCGAGTTCCAGAAGTGCACCTTGCCCCAGAACTCACTGTACATATTGCCGGTCCATTTCGGGATCCAGTAATACGTGGCCGCGATGATCGCGAAGATCGCACCAGTCACCAGCACGTAGTGGAAGTGCGCCACCACGAAATAGGTATCGTGGTACTGGAAATCCGCCGGCACCAGCGCCAGCATCAGGCCGGAGAAACCGCCGATGGTGAAGAGAATGACGAACGCCACGGCGAACAGCATCGGCGTTTCGAACGTCATCGAACCGCCCCACATGGTGCCGACCCAGTTGAACACTTTCACACCGGTCGGCACCGCGATCAGCATCGTCGCGTACATGAAGAAGATTTCCGCACCCAGCGGCAAACCCACCGCGAACATGTGGTGCGCCCACACGATGAACGACAGGAACGCAATCGACGCAATTGCGAACACCATCGCCTTGTAGCCGAAGATCGGCTTGCGCGCGAAAGTGGGAATGATCTCCGAGATGATCCCGAACGCCGGCAGGATCATGATGTACACCTCGGGGTGACCGAAGAACCAGAACACGTGCTGGAACAGCACAGGGTCACCGCCGCCGGCCGCATCGAAGAAGTGCGTGTCGAAATACTTGTCGGTGAGCAGCATGGTCACCGCGCCCGCAAGTACCGGCATCACCGCGATCAGCAGGAACGCCGTAATCAGCCAGCTCCATACGAACACCGGCATCTTCAACAGATCCATGCCCGGCGCGCGCATATTGAGAATGGTGGCGATGATATTGATCGCGCCCATGATGGAGCTAATGCCCATCAAGTGGATTGCGAATACCACATAGGCCGTTGATTCGCTCTCCAGCGACAGCGGCGGATACATCGTCCAGCCGCCGGCGGGACCACCGCCCGGCAGAAATAGGGTGGACAAGAGCAGCGCGAAAGCGAACGGCAGGATCCAGAACGAAAGATTGTTCATACGCGGCAGCGCCATGTCCGGCGCGCCGACCATCAGCGGGATCATCCAGTTGCCCAAGCCTACGAAGGCCGGCATGACCGCACCGAAAATCATCACCAGCGCGTGCATGGTGGTCATTTCGTTGAAGAAGTACGGCTGTACCAGCTGCATGCCCGGTTTGAACAGCTCAGCGCGAATGATCATCGCGAAGCTGCCGCCGATGAAGAACATCAGCAGCGAGAAAACCAGATACAGCGTGCCGATGTCCTTGTGGTTGGTGGACATCACCCAGCGCTGAAAGAAATTCAGGTGCTCGTGATGTTCGTCGTGATGCTCATCGTGGGTGGCTGCGTGGGCCATGGCCTTCAAACCTCTACCTCAATGAATGCTTGGTCGTGAACTGCTTTTCTGCAGCCGTGAGATCAACCCTGGGTGTTCGGCTTCGATGGAAGCTGTGCCGTCGTTTGCGCGGGTGCCGCCGCCGTCGAGGCGGGTGCAGGCACAGGCGAGGCAGGCTTCTGCTGATCGGCCAGCCATTTGGCGAAATCTTCCTTCGACACTGCTTTCACCACGATCGGCATGAAGCCGTGGTCCTGACCGCACAGCTCGGCGCATTGGCCGCGATATACGCCCGGTTCCTTGATGTTGGTCCACGTGGCGTTCACCACACCCGGGATCGCATCCATCTTCCAGCCCAGCGCGGGCACGAACCAGGAATGGATCACGTCTTCGGCGGTAATCACAAAGCGGATCTTGGTATCCACCGGCACCACCAGCGGGTGGTCGACGTCGAGCAGATAGGTGTTGTCGTCGCCCACCTTCACCGCGTACGGATCGAGACCGGAATTCAGCTGGCGCGTGGCATTGCTGCGATCGTCCAGCTTGGACATGAAATCGACGTGGCTGACCGGCTTGCCGAGATAATCGACATAGTCGTAGCGCCACTTCCATTGATAACCGGTGACCTTCACCGTCATCTGCGCGCCGGTGGTATCGGAGAACTTGCGCAAGCCATCGGTCGCCAGCCAAGCCAGGGAGATCAGGATGATGACGGGAATGGTGGTCCAGACGATTTCGACGGCGGTATTGTGCGACCACTTCTCCGCCACCGCGCCGCGCGATTTGCGGAAGCGGAACATGGCGATGAACATCGCGCCGAACACCAGGATGCCGATCACCACGCACACACCCAGCGCTACGTTATTGAGCACGTAGGGGATGTCGGAATACGTCGTCACGCCGGGCGTGAGGTTCAACTGCCCGGGCTTGGGATTGGCCAGAACGCTGTCGCCGAACAAACTCAGGGCAATAATTCCCAATGTCCCGATGACTTGCCTGAAATGCTTCGAACCGCCGAACCGGATGCCGTGCTTCCCGATGCCGCCAACTGTCATGTTTGCACCTTTGTTGGACTTAGGGATGCTCTGATTGATTTTGCATAGGTGTCACCGGTTCTGTCCGTTCGCAGGCCACAGGACCATCGGCGAAGGCAGACTGGCCGTCTGTCGAGACGATGGGCCGAAGGTATGCGGACGGACAGAGCCGGCCGAAGGTGATGACCAGAAGGCTTGCAGGCTGCGCCGCACGGCTTGGCAAGACAGCCAGTCTTCCCGGCGCCACGCAACATACCCTGCAAGCCTTCTGATCATCATGCCACCTATGCAAAATCAATCAGAGCATCCCTCACCGCGTTGGGCTGAAAGATCCGCCAGCAACGCCCTGAGTTTCCGGAATAACTCGGCACGTTCCTCATCGGTGAGGAAAGCCCCGACCTCCAGCTTGCGTCCGTGCGACGACAACAACAATCGGTAACGCCCCTCCCCTGATTCCAGCAGCACGCGCACCCAATAAGGCTGAAAGCGCGTGCAACGACGACCTGGCAAGGTTTGCACCTCCAGCGACGAACTGTCGAGGGTGATGCGCTCGCTACGGTCGCCGGCCCGCCACGCCACGCTCAAGGCGATGGCTACGGCGGAAGCCTCGATCAGGGCGAATAGCGGGGCAAACACATCGCCCTGCCACGCTCCCAGACCTGCCGTTATCAACGCCAGCGCAGCCAGCACCAGGATCAGATGACGCAGACCGCGCCGGCTGAGTGTGCGGTTGGGCCGAAGCCACATCACGCACGGCAGGCCGCCGAGGGCTGGTCGAAGCACGATCATGGAAGTCCGGCGTGCCTGGAA
>Ga0055542_1000455_pt1 | contig 38636 bp, 41 predicted proteins | sample AraplaCol_mMF_r2_2_FD_55026 | JGI IMG/M metagenome (GOLD analysis project Ga0055542, IMG submission 55026) | Arabidopsis root microbial communities from North Carolina, USA - plate scrape CL_Col_mMF_r2 | ecosystem: Host-associated > Plants > Roots > Endosphere | place: USA: North Carolina
CTGGTGACGCGCGCCACCATGCGGCCGGTGCCGCTGACGATTTCCAGATTGCCGCGCACGCGCAGCGGACCGTTCAATTGCGGATCGATCTGCAGCGGGCCATCGCGTGCGACCAATTCCTCGTTCGTCGTACCGGTCGGCGGTTCGCCGCTGGCGTTGAAGCCAATATCGTGGTGCGAACCATCGCAGAATGGTTTGTTCTTCGACGCGCCACAGCGGCATAGCGTGGCGCGGAAACCGGCCGGCTTGCCGCTCAGACGCAGATCGCCGCGGAAGCCATAAGGACCGGCCTCGCGGATTGCAGCAAGATTGACCGGCGGAGCGGATTCATCACGCTGTCCGTCGCGGCGCGTGTATTGGATGGCACCGGAAGGACAGGCGTGCGCAATATCCACCAAGCGCTCCACCTCCATCGCATCCGGATGAATCCACGGTCCTTGCACGTTTGCGAGAAACACCTTCGGCGCACCGGTCACGCAGAAGCGCGCGTGGATGCAGCGCTTGGCTTCGAAACGCAACGTGAGCTTTTCGCCCTCGACCTGTTCGATGCCATCCTGCACGGTGGATGGCGGCGCTGCAGGAACGGGCGCAGCAGCAGGTGCCGGCGCCGATGCGGCCACCAGCGGTGCCGGACGGGAAAGATCGAAACCTTGCTGGGCCTGTTGCGCAAGATGCTTGAACACCGATGCCGCAGCGATGGTGCGCGGATCGCCCGATGCAGTCAGCCGTTCGGCCGCTTCCGTCAATTGCTCAAAGCGCTCGAGGAAAAAGCGATGTGCACTGGGGCCGGGCGGCAACGGGGAAGCATCGCGCAAGGTGATAAACGTGACGCCCGCATGGCAGTCCGGATTCGACGGCCCGGCCGGCAATCGCGCCGCACGTTCGGCCAACGGCGCCAAGGCGCGCATCAAACCAATGCCAAGATCCAGCGAGAGGCACTTGTCCGGGTCCGGCGACGGCACTGCATACGTATAGGCAAGCAGGCGCTGCATCAAACCGTAGGCGGCATTGGCCAGGTCGACGGTCGCGATGGCATCTTCATTCTCCAGCCATACGCGCCCTTCGGGGCGCGGCGGCCGGCGCAGCACCGGATTGGTAGCGGCGGGGAAGGCGGGCTTGAACGAAGGATCGGCGGCCAGCAACGCCTGGTATTCCGCGCGGATCGCAGCGAAACGCTGGTAATGCGAGTTCTCGGTATTTTCGAGCGCGCCTTCGCCTTGCGTGATGATGGATTCGAACGCAGCCAAGGCGGTCTTCAAGCAGATCACTTTATTCGCGCCGGGTAGCGATACTTCCGCCTTGGTCAACTGCAGGGCAGGGTTGCCGCACATGGCACCGGCCTCGCCATGCATGTCGACCAGCTTGCGCAGGCCGTTGCCCAAGGTTTGATAAAACTCGCCCACGGTGTCGTAATTGATGCCCATCGGCGTAAGACGCGGCCCGTTTGCGCCGCGCACGAAAAGGCGCTCGGGCTCGAAACCGTCGCCATCCGGCTCGAGGGAGCCAGTCGGACGCTCCAGGAAGATGAAATGCTGCAGCGTAGCCATGTTGAACGGCGCCAGCTTCACTACCACGCTGGCAGGCAGATAGCCTGGATCGAGCGGAAAATTCACGCGACCCACGCGCGGTGCACCGCCCAACGCAACGGTGATGTTCCACACCGACATCAGATGGCCCATTTCCTCGATCGCCACTTGCAGAATGCTGCGCTTCCAGCGCGTGATGGCTTCGAGCTGCTCCGGCGTGACACCTTCGTTCACCGATGTTTTCAGCGAAAACGCGGCGTAGAGATACGTGCACATCAAACAGTGTTCGAGTTCCGCTGCTTCATAGAGTGCGTGCAATGCCTGCTCGCGGCTGGGAACGGAATGGGCGGGGGTGTAGCTGACCACGGCTGCTTCCCTCTCGATGTGAGAAGGGAAAGGTACACCGATTGGGCGTTTTGTGGCCCCTCCCAAAAGAGGGGTGTGTTTGCAATGAATTCATGGTCTCGCACTTCATCGGGGTAACGAGACGTGAAGCGAACAAATCAGCTGAGTGTGTAAGTTGGGTTACCCGGCCTTGATCCGGGGCGCCCAACCTACGAGCTACTGCTCCTCATTCAACGCATCCCGCAGCGCTTCCGCCAACTGCTGAATCGTGAACGGTTTCGCCAACAGGCGAATATCGTTATGCCCCGGTGCCGCGCGCTCAACGATCTCGCGCGCATACCCGCTCATCAGCAGAACCCGAAGGCCTGGATGGCGCTTGGTCATGGCATCGGCCAATTGCACGCCGCTGGGTCCAGGCATCACCACATCCGTCAGCAGAATGGAAATTTCAGGGTGTGCTTTCAGAATATCGTCCGCGGCGTCGGCGTTTTCCGCCTGCAGCGCGGTGTAGCCCAGCTCTTCTACCGCCGACGTCACGAAAGTGCGCACTTCCGGGTTGTCCTCGACCACCAGGACGGCATGGGGCAGCGCGGCGACCAGTCCGTTGGGTGGCATCAGCGGAGCAGCTTGCGCGGATTCCGAGCGCGGCAAGTAGAGTCTGACGACCGTGCCCACGCCCACTTCGCTGTGAATCTTGATGTGGCCTTTGGACTGCGTGAGAAACCCATGGATCTGGGCGAGTCCCAGGCCGGTTCCCCGTCCCACGGATTTGGTGGTGAAAAACGGTTCGAACACTTTGTTCAAGACTTCCTTGCTCATGCCTTGACCGGTGTCCGAGACCGAAACCATCACGTATTCGCCGGAGGTCACGTCGTCGTTCAATCGGGCATAACCTTCGTCGAGATATGCGTTGGCGGTTTCAATGACCAGTTCGCCATGGCCGTCCATCGCATCACGGCTGTTTACCGCCAGATTGAGAATGGCGCTTTCCAATTGCGGCCGGTCGACGTAGGCATGCCACAAGCGCTCGCCCAACACGAGCTTGATGGTGATGTTCTCGCCGAGCGTTCGGCTGAGAATGGTGGACATCTCCTGCACGCAGGCGTTGACGTCGATCGAAGCGGGATGCAGCGCCTGTCGCCTTGAAAAGGCAAGCAAACGCTTGGTCAGATCGCTGGCTTTGCCTGCGCCCATCAGGGCGTTCTTGATGAACTTGTCGGCGCCATCCAGGCCCCGTTCCAGTCGACGCAGCGCCATTTCGAGATTGCCGACCACCACGGCCAGCATGTTGTTGAAGTCGTGCGCGATGCCGCCGGTCAACTGCCCGAGCGCTTCCATCTTCTGTGCCTGGCGAAGTTGAGCTTCCGTCGATAGATGCTGCTGCATCTGCTCTTTGAGCGCCGCGTTCTTGAATTCCACTTCGTAACGTTGCCGCGCTTCTTCGCGCACGACCAGCACGGCGAGCAGAAACGCAAGAAACGTCGTGGCGGTGATGGCCCATAACAGCTGTTGCTGTTCGTGCCTTGCGCCCCGCAACCTGGCCACTTCGCGCTTGGTTTCATTTACATCTATTTGCGCGATGAGGTAGCGAATCTGATCCATCAGATGAAGGCCTTGCCCCGCGCTCACCGCTGCCAATGCGGCTGCCTGATCGTTGGCATTGTGCAGGTCGATGGTGTTGGCCAGTTCGGCCATTTTCTTGGCAATCACCTCATCGAGCTGATCCAGCAGCTTGCGCTGTGCCGGATCATTGGCCATGAGGGAGCGAAGTTCCGATTGTGTCCCGGCGAGCTGGCTGCGTGCGTGGATATAGGGTTGCAAATACTCGGCTTTACCCGTCAACAAATAGCCGCGTTGCGCTGTTTCGGCATCGCGCATTTCGCCGAATAATTCCCCTACGGCGTTCTGGGTGCGCATGGTTTGGTTGACCAGGGCGTAAGCGCGCCGGCTGTTAACGGAAGCGATCACCGCAAGGCCGCAGGCTATTAAAAGAAGCATGAAGCCTGCCAAGACTTCCAGACGAACGACTCTTTTCATACGGCTGCTGAGCATCAGAAAACGTTCCCGTGCGGAGTCGCGATGGCGATGCGCCGGCCACAGGCGCGTTGCTTATGTCGCTTGTCGTATCCCGAACTTCGTTATTCTAGATAGTGCGTTTGAACCTGCTGTGTTTTTAGCTACGTCGGTCGGTCTGTTTATTGGCGGCAGAAGCCTTGGAATCCTGCATCCTGCTTCCTGACCTTGACATGACCCAGGTCCAGGTGTGCAACGGTTGCTGCCTTCTGCGAGGGGATTGTGGTCTGCCCGTTGTTCCAGTAGATGGCTGTGGCGGCCGCTGTGTGCACGCCATGGCGGCCGCGAGCGATTGCACGGAACCCTTTATCGTTTAGGCGCTGTAATCCGCAACAACGGCTTCCCTGCTACCGACTTCAGCGGGAAATACGCCCGATGCGTCGCCTCATCCACCGCCACAACGTGCGCATTAGGCCCAAACATGGCGGTTCCCAACGGACTCACCGCGTGTCCACGCACGCCGTACACGGATATTTGGCCCGATTCTCCCGCCACATAAAGCCAACCCAGTGCACGGTCGAACGCAAGCACATCCGGATCTTTGGCGACATCGAACGTCGACACTATTTTTCGGCTCGCCAGGTCCAGCACGATCAGCTTGTCATTGTCTTCGCAGGCGATGAAAGCAAGATGCGTCGGCGGATCGATGTAGAGGCCATGATTGCTTTCTGCGCCGGGAAGATCGATCCGGCTGATGACCTTGTCGGTTGCCGGATCGATCTCTGCCAACTGCTGGCGCGTCTGCACGTTCGCAAAAATGTGCTTGGAAACCGGATCGTATTGCGTGTTGCCCACGTCGCCACCCAGCGGAATGGTGGCCACACGGTTATTGGTGCGCACATCGATCACGGTGTCCGTGCCGCCGTGCTCGTCGGATACGTACAGTTTGTGCACCTCAGGCGCGTAAGCCATGCCATCGGGGTAATTGCCTGCCGGTATACGGGCGGTGATCGTGAGCGTTTTCGGATCGATCGCGACGACTTCATCTGTGCCGGTTGCCGAAGCGTAAACACGCTGAAGCTCCGGTACGAACAGGACGCCATGCACCTCGCTGATGCCGCTGATATCGGCGATGACTTTCTGCGCTTGCGTGTCGAACACCGTGACGACGCTGTCACCCAAGTGGGCGAGATAAAGACGATGCGCGGCAGTATCCATGCTGGCGTAATCCCAGCGAGTGGTGTGGCCGCTAAGCGCGGCGTCCGCGACGATCTTGAGCGGCAAATGACCCGTGGCCGTATCGCTGCACGATGCCGATGACGCAAGCAGGAGAGCGGCAAATGCGGGCAGTATGAGAGTGCGATGGATAGGTCGCTGAATCATGACTACGCTCCCATGGTGTTCGCCATACCGCCGGCCAGGCGGCATGTCGCTGGGTGACAAAAGCCGATGTCCGAGCTGGCGCAGGTAAAAAGCCAAGCAACCGCGTTGCGCCATCTTACGCCGAGTGACCGGCCTTGTAGCGATGACATCGCTACGCCGTTGTTGCTGCGCATGGGTCTGCGATGGCCGCGGGCGTGCAGGTTGAGTTTGCACCCCACCTGCAAAGAATTGCCGCGTCGAACTTACGGGTTATGAATCACGGTGGCAGCGTGTGCGGCTTGCAGGTTGTGCAAGAACGTCCCGCCATCCTTCAGCGGCGGAGTGGCTGCGCCGAAGTTGAAGTTGTTGATGGCGTTTTTGGCCGGCGCGGGCAGATAGTCCCACCCACTCAGCGGCTGGGTGCCGCCTTGGCGCCACGTCGGATCGGGATGGTGGTCCAGCAGTTTGTTGGGCGAGTGGTAGTACACCAGCGGATGCACGCCGAAGCCGGTGTAACCGTAGCTGCCGGTCCAGGTGGGCGGTGCGTTGTTGACGGACCAGCCGCCGTGCATGGAGTAATTGATGCTTACGATGCGAGCGCCGACATGGCAGCTATCGAGCCAGACGACAATGCCTTCCCACTCGTTACGATGCCCACCTATGCCTGAGGGCGGCATGTCCTTGGGCATGAACCACGAATACATGATCGCGCACAGGTTGGCGTAGGTGGCATAGCGCGAATAAACCTGGCCGATGCTGCCGGTGCACTGGCCGTTCGAGGGTCCGCTGGGATATAGGCCGGCGCTGACATTCCCATTGGAGTCGACCGCCGGGTAGGGATCGCAGCCCTTGTCGCCAATGGCCAATCTTGGTTGATAGTACTTTTCGAGCGCCGAGGCGCCGGTATAGATCGGTTGGACTTGATAGTGGGGGATCGTGTTGTAGGCCAGGGCGGCGCTACTTTCGAACAGGCATCCGATCACTGCCAACGACAAAAAGATCTTGTTCACACGCATTTCCAATTCGCTCCTTGCTTGATGACTGCGTAGGAAAAGATAGGGACATCAAATCGAAAGATGATAATCGCCGACGATGGCAGGCAAATGATGGCTGTATGACAGCCGGCCTGGTCTATCGAGTCGGGTATGGATAGCTGAGTAGGCTGGGTTAGCGCAGCGTAACCCAGCCATGGCGCGAACATGCTGGGTGACGCTGCGCTAACCCAATCCACCAAGCACGGCGCAAATATGCTTTTCGTCACGTGGTCGAACGTGACATATAGCAATATTCTCTCTCGATCGCGTTGGATCGGGACCCGAGCGCATGACCTCTCAAGCAAGCGCAGGCCGCCGCCAATCACCCGTCGGTGTGCTGTTGCGTTCGTGGCGAGAGACTCGACGCATCAGTCAACTTGAGCTTGCGTTGAAAGCGAATCTGTCTGCCCGGCATCTGAGCTATGTCGAGACCGGTAAGGCACAGGCAAGCCGGGACATGCTCTGCCGCCTCGCCGACGTACTGGAAATGCCGTTGCGCGAGCGCAATGTCTTGTTGCTGGCTGGCGGCTATGCGCCGCAATACTCGGAGAACGAGCTTGCAACGCCCGCGCTGGAATGGATGCGGCAGGCGATCGATCTGATCATCACGCACCAGGAGCCGTATCCCGCCTTTGTGCTTGATCGTCATTGGAACGTGCTGACGACCAATCAGGCTGCCGTGCGCATCAATCAGCTATTGATGCAAGGACGTCAAAGCAAGCACACGAACATTCTTCATCAGGTTTTCGATCCGGAAGACATTCGCGCCATCATCATCAACTGGCCAGAAGTTGCGGAGAGGTTCATCCGCCACCTCCATGACGACATTGCCGCGACGCCGTCCGATGAGACAGCGCGGGGGTTGTTGCATCAGATGCTGCACTATCCCGGCGTGCCCGAGCATTGGCGCTTGCGCGACCTGGAGCGAACGCCTACGCCGGTGTTCACGTTTGTGTTTCGCAGCAGTGAAGGGAAATTGCGCTTCTTCGAAACCGTTACCACCTTTTCCCTGCCGCGCGACGTGACACTCGCCGAGCTCCGTATCGATTGTGCGTTTCCTGCGGATGCGCATACCGCGGCGGTCTGTGCAAAGCTGGCCGCTTCTGCCTGATGAGAGCGCTTCCCGTGATAGGCCATGCCTTCAAAGTTGTTTTGCTCGTCGCGACAACGCTTGCTGCGTGTCCCGCGCTTGGCAAGTGGCTCGATCGTGGCAAGTTGAAGACGCATCTCACCGGCTTTGGCGGCACCGTGTTCGATCACGCGGGCAAACGCTATTTCGTGTATTCCGCCTACGTTGGCGACCATAGCGATCTGGTGATTGCGCAAGGGTTCCCGGTTTTTATGGAAGGCGCGCAACAGCGAGTAGGGTGATACAGGGTTAGGCAGACAGGACACAACATGATCACTGGCCGTCGTCGATCAATCTTCTGTCGTGCTTTTGTGCGTGCGGCCGGCGGATGCGCAGCGGGTGATTTCGGAACTGAGATTTCACGACCAAAGCGCGATAAGCGTGATGGCAGGCATTCCCCTGAAAACACTGCGCGAGCTCGTTGCGCCCGTGCATACCATGGCGCGCGTCATTCCACTTCCGTCCGTGGCGATTCGGCGTGGCATCACGCCTTTGTATCCCGCAATTGAACCGGCCCGCGGTTTGTTCAATCGGCTTGGCCGCGTTATCGATGTTGCCGATGAGTCTTCTTTCGAGCTCTTTTCAGCCGCAACGGCAACGATTGCCGCGCACTTCGTTTACCTGGGACGGATAAGTGCATGGCTCGCCGCTCAAGGCATCGAACAGCAAGCAGCTCAAGAATATGTGGGAACGATGTTCGGAGAGCTTGCCGCATCACTGCATGGAAATGATTTGGATTTCGGGAAGCTCATGCGGGAACACGCCACGCCAGGCGGCATTAACGAGCTGTTCTGCCAGGTGGTCAGCGGCGAGGGTATGTGGGAAACCGTTGACGCGGGCCTTGACCGTGTCCGGCAAAGGCTTATGCATCGGACTGGCGATTCCTAACAAGAGAAGACGGAGCGGCACCACGCGTCTTCTGCGCTCAGGCGTCTAACTCGAACGCACGCGCAACCAACTCAAAAAGATGCCTTGCTGCTGATCCCCGGCGCGGTGGCCTTCACGTTCTTCAATCACCCTGCCCATGCGGGTTCGCGAAATGTTGCCCGTTTGGCTGTTTACCTGCACTTCCTCGCCATGCGGCAGGGGGAAATGGGTAATCAGGACCATGACCCCATCGGACTCGGAAATCAGCAGGGCAGGTTTGCTGACATTGTTGGCATTCCAGCCACAGGCGATTCGAATCTGCACATCCTGCGCTGGCACAGGATTGCGATTATCGATGCTCCAACTGTCGGCTTTCTTCAGAAGATCGTTCAGATGCGGATCGTTCCAATCCACGTTGCCGATCGAGACGCTCGAGCGTGACTTGTCATGTCCCATGATGGCCCCCTTGTTGCGGTCAAAGCTGACGCGATTGCGGGCGATCCATGCTGGCAGCCTTACCCCTGCTAGCGAAACGGCTGCGCGGCTGGGATGCTCGGGAACTAAGCTAGCACTATTGCAAACCGCGCGCATCGGAATTGAGTGGGCCGGCAGGCGTCAACGCGAGGGCCGGGCAAAGCTGCCGCGGCATGTTTATGACGGCGTATGGTTGGGCAGCGCGGGACATTTGGGGTACACGGCCATAAGGCAAGTCGGCGTTATCGTCGCCACCGCCGGCAGCGGTGCTCGGATGCAAGGAGAGGGATATGGGTTTTCGTGAAGAATTCATTGTGACCCCAGGTGCGAAGGTGCACCTCGACCACATCGATCCTTCCTGCAAGGGCAAGCATGAGTCGCATGAGAAGGCCGCGCCGATCATTGCCGAATCGCTTGCGCATATCAGCCGATTGCACGATTTGCTTTACGGTGATGCAAACCAGTCGCTGCTCATCGTGCTCCAGGGGGTGGACGCTGCCGGTAAAGATGGCGTTATCCGGCATCTTTTCACCGGGATGAATCCACAGGGGACGCGCGTCTTCGGCTTCAAGCAACCCAGCGCGGAGGAGCTCGCTCATGATTTTCTCTGGCGCGTTCACCAGCATGCGCCCGCCCGTGGCGAGGTGGTCATTTACAACCGATCGCATTATGAAGACGTGCTGGTTGTGCGTGCACACGAGTCGGTTTCACATGACGTTTGGACAGCGCGCTACGAGCTAATCAATGATTTCGAGAAGATGCTGGCGGCTAACGGCACGCGCATCCTGAAGTTCTATTTGCATATCAGCCCGGAAGAGCAGCTTGATCGCTTCAAGCGACGGCTCGACGATCCGGCGCGGCAATGGAAGATCAGCGAGAGCGATTATTCCGAACGCGCACTATGGCCTAAATACATGAAGGCTTACGAAGAAGCGATGGAGAAGACCAGCACGCCTATCGCGCCGTGGTTTGTGATACCGGCAAACCACAAGTGGTTTCGCGATCTGGCGGTCTCGCAAATCGTCGCGGACGCGATGAACGATATGAAGCTGAAACTGCCGCCGCCGCGCGTTGATCTCGCAGAGATCCGCAAGAAATATCACGAGGCCGTAGCAGGCGAAAGTAAGCGGAAGGAATAAGCGCGGGCGGTTTGAATGGCGCGATCGCTAGTCGCGGTCGGGCTCCAAGACGACCATCGTGAATCGGGTCGTCTTATCACCGGCACACGCATAGGCGTGATCGCAATCGGTGCGCGCGTGGGCGGAACTTCCCGTGCCGATTTTGTAGCTGGCACCATCGAGTTCCAGCAGCAGTTCCCCTTCCAGCACGTGCAACAACTCCTGCGTGCCGGCGGGATGCACGTGCGCCTGAAACCGCTCGCCCGGATGCATCTCCCACATCCAGTGTTCCAACATCTCCGGACCTTCCGACCCAATCAGCAAGCGGGCGGTGCCACCACGGGGGCCGGTCCACAAAGTCGCGGCTTCCTCGGGGGCAATGATGCGCACCGGGCGTCCGGATTCCGTCACTTCGACCAGTNCCGCCACCGACACCCTGAGGCCGGACGCAATCCGGCATAGCGTGCCGATGCTCGGATTGGCCCTGCCTTGTTCGATCTGAACCAGCATCCCCTTGCTCACACCGCAGCGCGCGGCGAATTGGTCGAAGGACAGCCCGTGGGCTTTGCGCAGCAAAGCAATGCGGATGGCGAGGGCCGCATGGACGGCCTGGGCAGGGTCATTCGAGGGAAGGTTCTCGGTCAATATGTTGACTTTTTCGGTCATTGGCGCATTCTCGGCGCACCTGTCGCCCTCGTCAACCGGTTTCTGACATGCCTTTCGAGCCTTCCATCGCCCCCGAAATCTTTACCTTGCGCCCCGATTTCGCGGCGCTGAGCATCCACGCAGAAAACGGTCGCAATAGCGCCAGTGACGCGCATGCTGCCGAGTTGCTACGCGTCGCTTGCAGTGAACTGGATGCTGCGCCGTGGGCGGAGGCACACCTCACTTCATGGCGCGATGCCTATCGCGCCTTCGGCGCCAAACCGCAGCGCACGCCGTGTTCCGTCGAAGCCTTGCGCAAGCGAGCCCAGCGCGACCGGATGCTGCCAACCGTCAACGCCATCGTCGATCTCTACAACGCGACAAGTGTTCGCTACGCGCTTCCCGTGGGCGGTGAAGATGCTGCGAGGTACGAAGGGCATCCGTGCCTGGTTCGCGCATCCGGCGACGAACCTTTCGAGACAGTGTCTGAGGGCGCACCAAAGATCGAAACCGTAGAGCAGGGCGAAGTGATCTGGCGCGATGCGCACGGCGTTACATGTCGACGCTGGAATTGGCGCCAAGGCATCCGCACACGCATCAACGAACNCAGCACCGAGATGTGGTTTGTGTTGGAGCGCCTGGATCCCATGCCGATCGATGCGCTTATGGAGGCAGCGGCGCAGTTGATCGAAGGATTGCGCAGACTAAGCCCAGGCGTTCGTACGAGTCAGCTGTATCTCGATGCATCGACGAGTCGGGCAAGCCGCCATGGCGTAGCTCGTGAAGTTCTGCGCAAATAAAAGGCCCCCTTTCGGGGGCCAGTAGCTTCATCCTAGGGGGTAATGAAGCTGCGGGTCTGCTAACCGCTGGATGCGCAGAGTGACGACCATCCAGCGACCGTAGATTGCGTCAGATTGCACGCCGTAAAAATCAGGGGCTAACCCTACTTCTTGTAGGATTAGGACTACATGCCATCGTCAGCGCAACGTGTTGCCGTGATCCGACGCCCAATGACAAAGACGCATGGCTATTGGTGGCCGCCCAAATTGACGTTGAGATTCTGCTGCAGGTTGAGCAATTCGGCGGAGTAGGCGGAATCGAAGGCGATCCGCGGAATTTCACTGTGCACCTGATTGCTCAAGGACTCCGCTTGTTGGGCGTAGCGGTCGTACAACGTGCCGGCCAGCGCGGCGTCGGGTCGGTCGGGGTGCTTGTTCATGGCGTCATACAGCTGATTGGATAGCGCTTGAACCAGCTTGTCGCCTTCACCCAGTGGAATCTTGCCGACGGCCGTTCCTAGCGGGGTCATGCCGACCAGCTTGCTGACCAGGTCGGCGAAGTCCTTCTTCGATGCCGCATTTGCGTTGATCTTTGCGTCGTAGTTAGTCAGCGCCAAGGCAGTACCACCGGAGACAGCCGCAGTGAGGCGGCCGAACTGCTGCATGGCGCGCTCCTGGTCCTGCTGGCTGACGCCCGGTTGTTGAGCTCGATCCATGAACGTTTGCGCTGCATTACCCAGTGCCGTGCGAATCGCGGGCACCAGATCGCGCGAGCGATCGAGCCAGATTCCTTGCGCATCGGGATTGAACACCGTCTGGCTCATGAATTTGGCCAGTATTTCCGTATGCACGGGCGTGCCGTTGGCGCCGGTGTAGCGGTCGGTCAGTTCCTGTCCGTAAGTGGTGAATAATTTGCCTTCGGCGGTCAGCGCCTGGTCGCGCCATATCGTATGGGTTGGACTGTCCGGCAACTTGCCATAGGGATTTTTTTCGTTGAGGCCGATCAATGCCTCGAACGCTTGCGCGCGCGCATCCGGCGTACTGAGGTTGCGCGACATCATGCTCGGGTCGCTGGTGAAGAACATCGCTGCGCTCGCGCGATCCAGTCCACCATTGCCATTGCGAGCCCATAGCCCTTCGGCAAGCGTCTCGCACACGCCGTTGGGTTCGCGCGTGCTGGTGCCCTGCTCGAGCATCGCCATAAAGCGTTGCCCGCCGTTTCCCGCGCCATTGGCATCGGCGATGTGCATCAGGTCGTCTTTGTTGATCGCGCCATCGCTGTAAGCCTGCTGCACGGCATCGGCAATGGTTTGTTGATCGGTCGAGAGCGACGGGTAATCCCCCGTCGTCAAACGCGTCGCGTCGTTGCCAAAGAAACGGATCTGCTGCCCGTTTTCGCGCGCCAGGGTTTGGATAATCTGGTCGCGCTCCGCCTGGTTCAGATGGGGATTGCGCATGAAATTCGCGAGCTGCGACTGATTGATCGGCACGTCCGGGCGGATCATGCGCAACGCCGCATCAACCTTGGTCTGGTCGACCTGGTTGTCGGCCAATGCAATGTCATATCGAGGCGAGATGGCATCAACAGGCAACATGTCAGAACCTCCTCTGATAGTCGTCATCAGGAAGGTAGGCCGCACTTTGTGGCCATGAAACTAGGTCTTTCCCCAGGTTATCGATCGCCTCAGCCCGACCTACGGGTGAGGCGTCTGTAGAGATGGATCAAGGCGTAAACTGCGCGGGATCGTCTCAAGGACTCAGGATGCAATGAACGAGCAGGCCACTTCGACGGCACATGCGATTTCCGTGCGTGGTGTCAGCAAGACTTATAAAGGCGGTTTCCAGGCATTGAAGTCGATTGACCTCGATATCCGGCATGGCGAAATCTTCGCCTTGCTTGGCCCAAACGGGGCGGGCAAGACTACGCTGATCAGCATCATTTGCGGCATCGTCAAAGCCAGCGGCGGAACGATAACGGCGGATGGGCACGATGTCGTGCGCGATTATCGTGTCACACGCTCGAAGATCGGCCTGGTGCCGCAGGAGCTGTCGACCGATGCGTTCGAAACGGTATGGGCGTCGGTCAGGTTCAGTCGCGGCTTGTACGGACGCACTCGCAATGACAGGCACGTGGAAAAGGTGCTGCGCGACTTGTCGCTCTGGGACAAGAAAGACTCGAAGATCATGACCTTGTCCGGCGGGATGAAGCGTCGCGTGCTGATCGCCAAGGCCTTGGCTCACGAACCGAGCATCCTGTTTCTGGACGAGCCCACGGCGGGCGTCGATGTGGAGCTGCGCCACGATATGTGGCGCATGGTGCGCACGCTGCGTGAAACCGGCGTCACGGTGATTCTCACTACGCACTATATCGACGAGGCCGAAGAAATGGCCGACCGCGTGGGCGTCATCACGCATGGCGAATTGATCCTCGTCGAAGAGAAGCGTGCGCTGATGCGTAAGCTTGGCAAGAAGCAACTGGTCATCACCCTTCAAGCGCCCATGCAAGCGCCGCCCGATGGGTTGGACGAATATGCGCTGGAGCTTTCCGACGACGGTACGACACTTACCTATACGTTCGACGCCAAGAGCGACGATACGGGCATCGCGTCATTGTTGCGCAGGCTGGGCGACCGAGGCATCGACTTCAAGGACCTGCATACATTGGAAAGTTCGCTCGAAGACATCTTCGTCAGCCTCGTTCGGAGAACGCCATGAACGTTCCTGCGATTCGCGCCATCTATCGCTTCGAAATGGCCCGCACATTCCGCACGCTGATGCAGAGCATCTTCTCGCCGGTGCTCTCGACCTCGCTGTACTTCATCGTGTTCGGCACCGCGATCGGTTCACGCATGGGGCATATCGGAGGCACCAGCTATGGCGCCTTCATCATTCCCGGGCTGATCATGCTGTCGCTGCTCAACGAGAGCATTTCCAACGCCTCGTTCGGCATTTACCTGCCCAAGTGGTCCGGCACGATTTACGAGCTGCTTTCCGCGCCCGTTTCGTCGTTCGAAGCGGTGTTGGGCTATGTCGGCGCGGCGAGCACCAAATCGGTGATGCTGGGTTTGCTTATTCTTGTCACCGCCCGGTTCTTCGTGCCTTACACCATCTTGCACCCGCTATGGATGATTGCCTTTTTGTTGTTGACGGCCGTTACTTTCAGCTCGTTCGGTTTCATCATCGGCCTGTGGGCCGATGACTTCCAGAAGCTGCAGGTGATTCCGTTGATGGTGGTCACGCCCTTGACGTTTCTCGGTGGTGCCTTTTATTCCATTGGCATGCTGCCGCCGTTCTGGCAGAAGGTCGCGCTGTTCAACCCTGTGGTGTATCTCATCAGCGGATTTCGATGGAGTTTCTACGGGCAGTCCGACGTCAACGTCGTGTTGAGTGCGAGCATGACGGTGGCGTTTCTGCTGCTATGTGCCGTGGTGATTGGTTGGATTTTCCGGAGTGGTTACAAGTTGCGGTCATAGCGCGGCAAGCAAGCGGGCTTGCTGCGCAATTACCCCATCCTTGATGCAAGCGCTGCGCCGGAATACGACGCATGGTCGGTAACTTCATCGCCTGCGAAGTCCGGCGGGGCGTAGTTCATGGCATCGCTCTCGGATTCGAATTCGACTTCAAAGATCGCCATGGTGCTGATTCCCTCATAGACGTCGATGCTTCCGTCAGCTACGGCGTATCGGCGCTTGCAGGTGCGCTTTCCCTTCAGCGCCGAAAGGGTTCGATATTCTTCCTCCGACAGATAGATATTGGTGATCGGATTGGCTAGCGAGGTGCTGCGGCCATATTTTTTGCAGAATTTATAGGCCGTTTCGCCCGATGTATTGACCATCTTGCGTAGGCGCAGATGAGTGCCTTCGATGTAGAGATCTTCCACGATCCGATGCGGCACGCCATCAAGTGCGGCCAGGAATGTGGGCGACACGAGCCATCGGCGTTCTATTTCGGGAAGCGAATACTTTGGTTGGCTCGTCATGGGTCAATAGCCCTGTACTGGGAAGCAGCTGGTGTGGGGCGTCGAATCAAAAAGGATAGTTGTAGCAGAGCATCATGTTTTGGCTCGTCATTCCGGCTTTCGCCGGAATGACGGATCGCCCTGAAAAAGCTTTGAGGCGAAGTTCGCTTCTCGCCGAGATGAGAAGGAAAACGGGAAAATCTCAGGGCTGGACAGTTTTTCAACTCGCCTCGCGCATTATCTCCTTCCCCCGAATGAAAATCCCGGCACTTATCGCACTCAGCAACGCCAACACCGCAGAAACCAACATCACCCATCGAAACCCCGAAACAAACGACAGTTTCACTGCACGCTTCAATGCGTCCGCCTCCGGATAATCGCCTGGAATCACCATGCCCGCGAGTTTCGGGCGTTGCTCCGCGATCGCTGAAGCAAGCTTTGCCGATGCATGCAGATTACCCAGCTCACCATCCAATCTCGCATTGAAAGCCGACGTCAACACGAGACCGAACAACGCTATCGCCAGCAACGCCGCAGCGCGCGACACCGCGTTGTTGATGCCCGACGCCGTGCCCGACAGTTCTTTACCCACCGCATTCATAACGGTCGTGGTCAACGGCGCCACCGTGATGCTCATGCCTAGTCCAAGCATACAAACGGCGGGGAAGAATGCCGCCCAGTAACTGCTCGCGATCGAGGGCAGCGCGAACATCGCAAATCCAACGGCTGCGATGACCGGTCCCACCATCAGCGGAAGCTTGGACCCAAACCGTTCGACCAGACCACCAGCCCAGCGCGACAACACAAACATGATCGCGATAAACGGCAATAGCGCAGCACCTGCCACCGTAGCGCCATAGCCTTGCACTTGGATCAGGTTCAATGGCAGGAAGAACAAGCTGCCGCCCAGCGCTGCATAGAGCAGCAGCGTAAGCATATTGGCGCCGGCGAAATTTCGTTCGCGAAAAAGTCCCAACGGCAGCATCGGCGATGCAACGCGCATCTCGACGTACAGGAATAGCAGCAGCGCGAGCGTGCCGATGACGATAGCCAACCCGATCGGTACTGCGGTCCAGCCACGGATAGGCGCCTCGATAAAGGCGAATACCAGTCCCGCCAGGCCGATCGTCGCCAGGCTGGCGCCAAGCACATCGATCGAACCCGTCGCCGTTTTTCCCTTGCTTTCAGGCACTTTCGCCATGCATATCGCCAACAGCACGACACCTAACGGCGCATTGATCAGGAAGGCCCATGTCCATGAAAAGTGGTCAACGAGAAAACCTCCGATCACCGGCCCGATCGCTGCCGTGATGCCGGTGAAAGCCGACCACGTACCAATCGCGGCACCTCGTTTCGATGGCGGAAACGTCGCGCTGATCAACGCCAGGCTACCCGGCACCAATAGCGCTGCCCCCACGCCTTGAATGGCTCGAGCGGCAATCAATAACTCCACCGTTTTCGACAGCGAGCAACCGATCGAGGCAAGCGTGAACAGACCTGTGCCGATCATGAAAATGCGCTTGCGCCCGAAGCGGTCGCCCAACACGCCGCCCACCAGCAGCAGCGAAGCGAGAAACAGCGCGTAAGACTCCATGATCCATTGCGCGTCAGATGTCGTAGCACCCAGCTGGCGCTGGATCGCCGGCAGCGCGACGTTGACCACCGTGCCGTCGATGAAAGCGAGGCTGGATCCAAGAATCGCAGCCACCAGCGTCCATCGTCGCGACGGCGCCGAACACGGCACCGCCGTTGCACCGCTGAGAATGACGCCTTCTTCGCAAGGAGGCTTTCCGATCTGACTCATGGCATCCACCGGAATCTCGACGTGGCGGAGCTTACTCGCCATCGGCGAAAGGCAGGTGTAGACGTCAGAGGGGGTGGCGTCAAGCGATCACTGCCCCGGCGGTGGCTGCCACAGTTCGACCTTGTTGCCCTCGGGATCGATGACCCAGCCGAATTTTCCGTACTCGCAGTCATCTGTCTTCTCAAGGACATGGCAGCCTTCCGCGCGAAGCGCCTGAAGCAGGGAGGCGAGATCATCGACCCGGTAGTTGATCATGAAAGGCGACTTGCTCGGTGCGAAATGATCTCCGTCGGCCGAACCAATCGACCATGCCGTTGTTCCTTTCACGGGGTTTCCATGTGCGTCTTCCCAAGTGAACGCTGCGCCGCCCCATGACTGAACATCGATACCCAGGTGAGTCTTGTACCAAGTGCGCAGTGCGCCCGGGTCCTTCGCATGAAAGAAGATTCCTCCAATTCCGGTGACTCGCTTCATCTCCATTCTCCGTGGCCTCAGTGAGGTCCGCAGCGTACCGCTTTTCGAAGCCTGACGTTGATGGGGCGGCGCTGACAAACACCACCCTGACGGGTCGCAGCACACGCTCATGAAATGCTTAAGTGAGTCCGCTGCAAACCTTTGTCAGCCGGCTACCGGCTGGCCAGTGTTAAACGCCAATTGGGCGGCGAAAGCCCGCTTGTATGCAGGGCGTGTTTCGCCGCGGGCAACGTAGGCGGCCAGGCTGGGAAATTCATTGAGAATGCCCGATGGTTTCAGCCTCAGCAGCACCGACACCATCATCAGATCGCCTGCGCTGAACGGACCATCCAGCCATTCGGCATCGCCCAGGCGTACAGAAAGTTGGGTCAGCCGGCTGCGAATGCGATCGACCACCAAAGGCAGGCGATCCTTGCTCCAGGGCTTGTCACCTTCCTGAAACTTGACGACTACGAGTTCAAGGATCGGCGGCTCCACAGTATTGATCGCGGCGAACATCCATGTGATGGCCGGCGCCCGGGCGTTGGCGTCGTGCGGCAACAAACCCGGATGGTGCGAGGCGATATGGAAAATGATCGCGCCTGACTCGAACAGCACCAGATCGTCTTCCTCATAGGTTGGAATCTGGCCGAAGGGTTGACGGGCCAAATGCGCGGGCTCCTTCATCGCGGAGAACGAAACAGGGCGAACCTCGTAGGGCAGGCCTGCTTCTTCCAGCGCCCAGCGAACACGCGTATCGCGCGCCAGCCCTTTGCCGCCATCGGGCGACCGTTCAAAGGCGGTGATGATGATAGTCATCGGAGTCTCCTGGTGATTGCGCGGCACCATCCTCGCAAGCCATGGCATCGATGATGGGTTTCAACATGGGTGTCTATTTTTGCCCTGTTTGAAGTGACGACGAACGGGCTGCTGCAAAATCGACATACCCCAGTTCGAGCGTTTGGCACTGTCAGTAACCGACCGTACCGGAACCTGGATCACCAGATGGTTTTATGAAACAAGGAGTTGTATGGGGCCTTTTCAACAGTACGAAAGTAAGCGCGGAGTGGAGGTTTTCTTACGTTTTTGGTCCCCAATCCCGTAAAAAATCAGTGTTGCTTTGATGTTGTTCCAAAGCGAGTCGTGGGGAGGCGTGAGCCTCCCCTAAGATGCTCTGATCTATTCCACGTACCCGTCAGCGCACTGTATGCGCGTATCGCTGCGCCCCAGCGTCTAGACAGACGGCCAGTCCGCCCTGTGCCACGCAACACACCCTGCGGGCCTTCTGGATGTCATGCCGGGTGCGTGGAATAGATCAGAGCATCCTTAAGGCGGTCCACGATCGGGTAGGCCGCACCGCCAGGCAGCATGACGTCAATGAGCGCCACATCGGTGATCAGTCCTTGATCCAGCCATGCGAATGCGGCTGGCATATCGAAAGCATGGGCGGCGACTGCGATTCCGCAAGTGGCCAGTGCGTCCATCACGGCGGATGCCAGCATCGGGTGATCTTCGCCCGCGGCGAATGGATAACGATGACGTCGCCCGCTTGGCGAGTTGGCCGACCGGATGGATGCATCGATCGCCGCGCAATAACGACAAAGCCTGCACTTCCCCAAACCCCGCGCTGTCAGCCCAAGATCAAAACCACAGGGTGATTCGGCAAGCGCACATGTTGACGTGGTTTTTGTTCTTCAACGTCATGGAGTTCACGCGAACAATCGGACGATCGGGTGCAAGCCTGAATCCATTTGAGACGGCGGCCAAACGTTGTATGGAAGGACCGCGGAATCAGGAGATAAGCAGGGGATATTTTCCACGCGGCGGCGTACGTGATACGTGCCGTCGCCCATCGAGTGCCGCCATGGTCAAGAAGGTTAGCAAGTCACAGAAGGCCGCTTGGTGGAAGCGCCTAGGAGCAGGCCTCGTTACCGGCGCCGCCGATGATGATCCTAGCGGTGTGGCGACTTATTCGCAGATGGGCGCGAAATTCGGATACGCCATGCTATGGATCGTTTTTCTGACGATCCCGCTCATGATCGCCATTCAAATGGTGAGCGCACGCATCGGGCGTGTCTGCGGAAGAGGACTCGCCGACACGTTGGTTCGCAATTTCCCCAAGCCGGTCGTATGGACGCTGGTAGCGCTATTGACGGTGGCCAACGTCATCAATATCGGCGCCGACCTTGCCGCGATGGGGGCGGCAGTACGGTTGCTTATCGGTGGCCCAAAGCTGCTGTACGCACTGCTATTTGCGGTTATATCGACCGGCCTCCAGGTTTATTTGTCGTTCGAGCGGTACGCGCCGATCCTGAAAGTCATGTCGCTGAGTCTTTTTACATATGTAGCGACTGTCTTCGTGGTCCATGTGCCATGGGGCAGGGCATTGCAGCAAGTTGTCATACCTCACCTTCAGTGGAACACGGATTACTTGACCGGCATCGTGGCGGTGCTCGGAACAACCATCAGTCCCTATCTTTTTTGCTGGCAAGCGGCGCAGGAGGTGGAGGAAATCCGTCAAAGCGATGAACGCAAGGCGTTGCGTAACGCAAGCCGCCAGGCGCCCGATGCGCTACGACGCATTGCGATGGACACCAGCGTGGGCATGATTTTTTCCAACGTCATTGCGTTCTTCATGATTCTTACCACCGCAGCGGTTCTCAACGCGCATGGCAAGACAGACATTCAATCCGCGTCGGATGCCGCGGAGGCGTTACGGCCGCTTGCGGGCCGGTTTGCTTTCATCCTGTTTTCGATGGGCATCGCCAGTACCGGCCTGTTGGCAGTACCCATACTGGCCGGCGCCACGGCCTTTGCGGTGGCCGGCGCCGCAAAGGCGCCTTACGGACTGGAGCGCAAGCCAGGTAAAGCAAAGTTGTTTTACGGTGTGCTCGTGGGGGCCATGGCGGCTGGCGCTGCATTGACGTTTTCCCCTTTGGATCCGATCAAGGCGCTGTATTGGAGCGCCGTGGTGAACGGCGTGTGTGCCGTGCCGTTGATGGCTGCGATCATGACGGTCGCGCGCCGCCAACAGACGATGGGAAAGCACGCAGTGCGCGGATGGTTATTGATGGGGGGATGGATCGCTACCGGCGTGATGGGTGTGGCCGCTATCGTCATGTTTGCGACGCTGGGAAAAGGCTAAATGCAATGCATGGTTCGCGCATGGCTCCGGGCCATCGGACTGTTCGCCATTGCGCCGATCGTCAGGGCCGGCGCGGGTGCCTATTTGGTGGACGACGCTTCGATCACGCCTGCTCAGCACTGCCAGGTGCAAAGCTGGGCGCAATGGGTATCGGGTGGGCAAAAAACGCTCAATACGTTGCCTGCGTGCAGTACCGGACCGGTGGAATGGTCATGGGGACTGGAAGCACAAAATCACCCTTACGAATATCAACAAAGCCCGGCCGTGAAATGGATGATTCGAGATCCTGATCATCATCCGATCGGCATCGCTGTGAACGTGGGCATGACCTGGGTCAGCGGACGCCTGCAGAGCCGCAATACGTATATGGCCGCCACTTGGGCGCCTGACTCCGCACGGAGGTGGGCTATCAACGCCGATCTGGGAATGATCTATATGCGAGGAAGTCAGTGGCACGCGCTGACGGGAATCGGCATCAAATACAAGCTGCATGAACATCTGTCTTTTATTCTCGAACACATCCAACCATGGAACGGCCAATCGATCAGTCAGGCCGGACTCCGTTGGGTTTTCCATGGCAGCGACAGCCTCGACCTTATCGTTGGAAGAAGCAACGCGCATTCGCACAACCGTTGGCTGACGCTTGGTGTGAATATCGCGCTGTAAATTTGCGGGGGCAGAGGTGCCGAAGAAAATGTCGAGGTGATCGAAGCGTGCCGCCCGAGCGAACTCTTCCTTGGATGGCATGACACCCATGTCTGTCCAGGGAGGCCCCGCAATACCTCACTGTCATTCCGGCAGAGGCCGGAATGACGACTAGGCAAGGCTGTTTTTTGCGGCGGATGTCGCTTTTGAGGCTAAAAGCGAGCGAAAAACTCAATCTCCATCTCACCTACAAAAACTCAGGCCGCAACCGGCGTATTACGCGCATAACCCTCCGCCTGATTACGCACCGCAGCCTGAAACCCCGGCCGCGCCTCGCAACGCTTGAGATAGTTATCCAACGGCAAGAACGCCGTCACCAGATTCGTGTGCCGCAAAAACCTCAGCACCGTCGCCATCATGATGTCGGCGGCCGTGAAGCGTCCAAGCAAATACTCACGACCTTCGAGCCAGGCTGAAAGTGCAGCCAGTCGAGCATTCACTTCGTCAACCGCACCGGGACGGCGCAGCTTCGTCCAAGCCTGGTCGCTCTGCAGTTGGTCAATCACAAAGAGATTCCAGATGGGCGGCTCGACGGTGTTGAGCGCGGCGAACATCCAGGCAAGCGTCTCCGTGCGCAAATCGCGCGGCATGAGCACTTCATGCTGTTCGGCGATGGCGTAGATGATCGCGCCTGACTCGATCAGGGTTTCGCCGTCACTCTCGATCACCGGCACCACCCCAAAAGGATGCCTGCGCCGATAGCTTTCGGAGGTGCGCTCATCAGCGCCGATCCACTTGCTTTCGTAGTGGAGCCCGGCCTCTTCGAGCGCCCAACGCACGCGCAGATCGCGCACCAGACCCTGAGCAAAAGGCGGTACCCAGGCGAAGCCCCACACAGCGATATCTTTCATGGCATGTCTCCTCGTGTCGTGCCGTTACCGGTGGTCTCCGGTGCTTGGCGATGGAGGAAAAGATTGCCGTCGGATGCGTGAGGGGTGGGAGTAACAAACGTGGCGAGATCCGGGGCGCCTGCTGCTTGTTTCCCGAATGGCAGCTAGGGATGCTCTGATCTATTCCACGCCCCCGGCATGACGTCCAGAAGGCGCGCAAGGTGTGTTGCGTGGCATAGGGCAGACTGGCCTGTTCAAGTCGCGCGGCGCATACAGTGCGGCGACAGGTACGTGGAATAGATCAGAGCATCCCTAGAAAATTAGCAGCGGCTTTAATGATGCCTGCCGCTGCTGACTCATTTTGTCGATATTTGAGTTGATACAGCAGCTCTGCAATTTCCGGACGAGTGGTGTGGAACTGCATGCGGCCGGCAGCGTCGGGTCCCGTTGGGACGCTGCTGGTCGTATGGAGATCCAAAGCGACACCTTTTCGCCAACGTCCTTCAATTCTTTGAAGATTTATTCCGACCATGGACAGCCCCTCCGTTGAGCCTGACGAGGCGACTCTAACTGAGGGTTACAGGCGCGGTAATTCCTGTTTACCGCTGCGCCGGCTTGGATGGAGGTCGGCGCCCGCAATCATCTTGCAGTGGTGTTTGGGGCAAATAATCACATTAAGGAATGGCCGCGCCCCGGTGAGCGTGATCCTCCTCGGCTGCCTCAGATGCTTGGTGTCATGCCAGCGGGCATGACACCAAGACCTGCGCGATCAACGGCCGAACGATCCACTGCACTGGTCGTTGTCGCAAGCAAAATCCACTTCGGATGCTCTGCTCGCAAAAAGCGGAACGCCTTGCACTCTGGCGAGTGTCTTGCCGTCCTTTTCCAGCGACACCACGTAGGTTCCGGGAAGCAGCCCGGGAAGGTTGTAACGGCCTTTGCTGTTAGGGGATCCGCGCCGGGTAAGGCCGTTGTCGCTGTGTACTGTGATGGTGCTGTCGGCGGGGGCTTTGCCCACAATGTTGGAACTGGTTTGCTGCGCGTATGCAGCGTCGAATGCGGCGGCGCCAAATACGCTCACGGCGATTGCCGTCATGAGCTTGAGCGCGTAGCGGCGATTTTGATGCCGGTGCCCAATGGCTACAGATTTCTGGCTGGTTTTCATAGAGGGTGCTCGTGGGGTTTGGGGCGCAACAAACCGTTCAACCGCTTGCGCAGGAGTCGGCTTGCGATCGATGTCAATGGCATCGCGGCAGTGGGGTGGCTGCCGAGGTACGTATCTTCCTTGTTGGGGGCGCGTCTCTTCCTGTGACGCCTTGATTCACACCCAATCGTCTGAATCGATCCATTGGATGATCCACAACGAAGGTAGGTTTAAATTAACCGAGAAGTTTTACGCGAAGCATGTGAAGGTCGTAATGCTTTCTGTGTCCGCGGCCAGTCGAGTCCCGGACATGCATTTTTTCTGCCATGGTTCTAGCCCGACGTACGACACAAAAGTCTCAACGCGGCTTCATGTGAATATCCGCAGTTCCAGCCCGAAGCAACTAGCTATGCGAAAAACAAGGGGCTCACCTCCCATGTCGCCGACACTTTCAGGAAGTGAACCCGATCCCGATCGCTGCTACTTTTCAGTTCGTCAGGATTTGCAATGGATGACAACCAAAGGCTCAAGAACCTGCAAGAGGGTTCCTTGCTCATCGTCCTTTGATAACTCATCGAAGCGCGGTATACGGGCGTTTGGATCTCGGGCAAGGAACGACCGGTAGGCCTTGAGCATGCTTCGCATACCTGCCAGTTGAGCCGGCATCAGTTTGCCTTTCTCCTTGGGATTGGCTATCTGGTACGCCGCACTGCCAAAGATAAATTGAGCGAGCAGCTCGCCGTTGTACTTGAAGGATTTGTCAGGCAGCGGCGAAAAGATCCCCGGACAGACTACGTCGACCACATCTTTGCTTTTGTCCTCCCAATCCAGTAGCGCCGCACGGAACACGGGGGCATTTTCGTTGAGCGGCTGATCTTCGAGAAATCGTGTCAGCGGAACGACCTTCGAATTGTCGACCAGTGCGGGGCTTTCCGCTGCCGCAGCGGTTCCGGCCAAAAAGAATGCCAGGAAGACTGACCTGAAAAACGGATGATTCTGCATATAACTCCCCTGTAAAGATCGATCATCAAACATCGCCAATCAAATAGGCATCCTTTGCGAAGGCAAGAGATAGACGGCCAACCCCATAAGCGCGATGCCGAGTCCAACAAAGATCAAGTTTCGTTCAGTAAGCAGAGGATGGCCAGCAAATTCTAAAACTCAACAGAAAAGTGCTTCATCTATCTTATGCCGATGGCTTGCTCACCCACCCGCGGACGGCTTGCGTAAATAACCTGAGCGCGGCTGGAAGGTGACGGTTGGCGGGATAATAAAGACACGCACCCGCTACAGAAGGGCTCCACTCAGGTAGTAGATGAATGAGTCTGCCCGATGCCAGATGCTCTGCAATCAGGTAATCCGGCAACCACACAACGCCGATACCAGCCAGGGCCGCATCGACCATCAGGTTTGCATTGCCAAGCGTCACCGGACCATCGACATCGACATCGGCGCTCGTACCACGACGTTCAAAATTCCATCGATAGAGCGCGCCGCTAAGAAATCGAAAGCGTATGCATCGATGCTTCTGTAAGTCCTGCGGACTCTTCGGCACCTCGTGCTGTAAGAGATAGGCAGGTGATGCCACCGCAACAAATCGTACGTCCGGTCCAAACCGAATGGCGATCATGTCGCGCGGCACGTCATCGAAGAGACGTACCCCAGCGTCGAAACCATCGGCCACAATATCTACCAGTCGTGTATCCACGACAATCTCAACGTGGATATCGGGATAAGTGGCCGGAAACGCTGGAAGAACGCATTGGATGAGTGGTTTCGCTCCGGATTCCGCCGCACTGATCCGTATTGAACCCGAGGGCCGATCGCGATCTTCCCCCACTTCGCTGACGGCTTCATCGACGCCGAATTGGTGGGCGATCTTCCGCTGCGCGAAACGCACACGTTCTATGCGCAATGGGGAGACTGGTTCGCGTGGTTGGACTTGATCGCGCTGGCGGCGTGGCTGGTATTGGCTGTCGTTCCGCGCCAGGCACCGCTAGAAAGTCCCGGTCAAACGTATCGGGCTCGCGCTTGAGCGAGTCTGAGTCGGCACTGACTCGGGGTTCAAACCTTCGAGCAAATTTTGTGGAAGCGTTGGGTCTATGAAAGATCAGGATGCGCACAACGCGTATCCTGATCCAGCCGTTCACTTCTTCTCGGCGGACGTTCTAGTAAACGCAAGGCTCTAAGAATGTGTTTTGATCCCAATTTTCGGAAGATAGTGGGCATGACACCAAGGTCCGTGCACTTTTGGAAACCAAAGTTTGTGCTGGAAGCATCCAGGAATTGCGCGGTCCAGTTTTACGCGCGTGTAACCATTGATGGTTTCGAACGAACTGCGTTAGGAAGAGGCCCCTTTGGGGGTGAATAGCCCACACCTTATGCAGTAGTACAATCCAGCCCCATGACGCACCTGTCTCTTCCTATGCTGGGTCCAACCCGTTGGCGACTACGCGATATCCGTCGCGCACGCCTGACGCGTTGGCTATTGCTCGGGGGATTGCTGTTCATGCTGGGATTGCAGTCGGCGCTCGCTGCCTATATCTGCAATATGCCGGATGGCGCGATGGGTCCGATGATGTCCTCGGGCGTGTCAGCAGCTGATGCAGCCATGCTGTCGACGTGCCCGCAGATGAAACACACGGCTGCGGACCGGGCGCTATGTGCCAAGCATTGTGCTTCCGATGCTTCGGTGCCGACTGCTGCTCACCCATTGTCTGTGCCACCCAGCGCGCTCGTCGCGCTTCCTCCCCCCATGCCGAAGGTAGTGGCGTTGTCATCGCCGATGACAACTCACCAAAGAGAGCGTGATCGCCTCCGATCACCATCCCCGCCGGCAAGCATCCTGTTTTGCTCCCTGTTGATCTAGCGAACTTCGCTTCTCGTTGAAGCGTCGTCGTGCCTGTGTTGGCGCGATATTCGTTAGCTCGTTGGAGTAACCACCATGTTGTTGCCTCGAATCACCCGACGCGCGGTGGCGTCGGGATTGGCTGTCGTCCTGGGCGGGACGTCGGTCGTCGCTGCCTATGCGGCAGATACACCGTTGACCTTGGAATGGGCTGTTAAGGAGGGCATGGCGCAAGCGCCCGCGCTCATGGCGCATCACGAACACGTTGCGTCGATGCACGAAGAAGCAATTCGTGCCGGTCGTTTGCCTGATCCCGCACTGGATTTTGGTGTCCAGAATTTTCCCGTCACCGCGCCGGGCGCTTTCAGCGTGCGCTCCGACTCCATGACGATNCGTGTGATTGGCGTGACGCAGGCGCTTCCGTCCCATGCGGCGCGCTCTGCTGATCGCGAGGTGGCCGACGCCGAGATCAAGGCCGCCGACGCGGAAGGTGCCGATACCGTCCAATCGATCCAGGAGCACATCGCCGATGCCTGGATCGACCTTTGGGCTGCACAACAAAAACGCGCACTGCTCTCCGAGCTGAGTGCGGAAAATGCGTTGGCGGTGCAGCTTGCGCAAGCTCGCCTGAAAGGTGGCGGCGGCAGCGCCACCGATGCGTTGGCGGCTCGTGCTGAGGCGGCGGCACTCGACAATCGTGTGGAAGCTGCCGACGCCGATATAGCCGTGGCCCAAGCGGGTTTGCGGCGATGGCTGGGGCGTTCAATCGCAGAGCTTGGCGATGCACCCAACTTCGGGCAATTGCCGGTCACGCCTGAGCAACTGGAGCAGGCCGTTGATCAACAAGCGCCCATGCAAGTCTGGCAAGCGCGCGAACAGGTCGCTGAGGCCGCTTTGGATCGGGCGCGTGCGACCAGGCATCCCGATTGGAGCGTGAGTTTCCTTTACGGCAAGCGCGCGGGACCGCTCTCGGACATGGTAATGCTGGAATTTGGCGTGAGCCTGCCGTTGTTTGCGCGGAATCGGCAGGATCGCGCCATCAGCGCGAAAGAAGAGCAATGGGAAGCGGCTCAGGATGCCCATGAAGATGCGCGTCGTGAACAACGAGCTATGGTCTCGCGCGCTGTCGCCAGTTGGCAGGGATGGGCGGGTCAGATCCAGCGATATCAGGACACGATGCTTCCGCTGGATCGCGACCGCACAAAAACGGCGCTTGCTGCCTACCGCGGCGGCGCAGCATTGCAGCCTTGGCTGGACGCGCGTCGCGACGAAATCGAGTTGCGCCTGAATTACGTCGATGCGCTCACGGCACGCGCGCACTTGTGGGCGTCGCTGGCTTACCTGTTGCCCACGTCGGAGGCCATGCCATGAAGCGCATGCTGATTGCCCTTGCCGCTGTCTCGGTTGCCGCGATGTTGCTTGCCGTCGGATACCTTGGCGGCCGACTTGCCACATCGTCTTCCGAGCCTTCGTCTGCCGTGACATCCGGTGGGCAGGGCAAAAAAATCTTGTATTGGTATGACACGATGATCCCAGATCAGCATTTCGATCGTCCGGGCTTGTCGCCCATGGGCATGCAAATGGTGCCCAAATACGCCGACGAAAATGCCGACTTGGGCATTGTTCGGATTGATCCTGCCACCGTTCAAAACTTAGGAGTGCGGACCGCTCCGGTGGCGCATCGCGTATTGGCTTCGGTAAGCCAGGTTCCCGGCACGGTGACCTGGGATCTGCGGCTGGCGACAACGATGAGTGCCCGTGTCGATGGCGTTATCAGTCGACTCTACGTGCGTGCTCCGTACACCGCCATTGCCACGGGCGAGCCGCTGGTCACCGTACTGGCGCCGGAATGGAACACCGCGCTCGCCGAATACGCTGCACTTTCGCAAGCGCAGTCTTCCGATGCCAAGGCCTTGCGGGCGGCAGCGCGGCAGCGTTTGGATGTCATGGGCCTGACCGACGTCGATGTCCGCAATGCGCGTCGTGAAGCCGGCGGTGGCATCACCGTGCACGCACCTGCGAGCGGTGTAGTCACCACGCTGGACGTACGGGAAGGGCAGCGCGTCAGTGCGGGGCAGACTCTCATGACTGTCAATGGCTTGTCCGCGGTGTGGGTCGAAGCCGCGCTCCCTCAAGCCGGTGCAGGCGTAGTGCGTCATGGCACGCCCGTGATCGTCACCGCGGACGCGCGGCCAGGGCGCGAGTTTCACGGCACCGTGGAAACCTTGCTACCTGATATCGACGCCATGACACGCACACAGCGTGCGCGCATCGTGCTTGATAACGCGGATGGCGCCTTGAGTCCGGGCATGTTTGCATCCGTGCGCATTGCTGCGGCGAATGGAGAGGCTGTCCCGGTAATACCGAGTGACGCACTCATCACGTCAGGTACTCAAGCACGGGTCATCGTCGCCGAGGGGAACGGACATTTCCGTCCCGTATCTGTACGCACAGGTCGTTCTTCGGAGGGGTACACGGAAATTCTCGCCGGCCTGCAGGGCAACGAAAAGGTAGTAGTGTCAGGTCAATTCCTGATCGATTCGGAAGCAAGCCTTTCTGGCGCTCTGGATCGGCTCGACACGCAACCTGCATCGGCAGCAAGTGTTTCGAATGCCGATATGCACAGGGGAGATCAGCCATGATCGCCACGCTGATCCGCGCATCGGTTGCGCATCGTGTGCTCGTCCTCCTGGCTGCGATCGTTCTAGCCCTTGTCGGCATATACGCAACCATGCATACGCCGATCGATGCGTTGCCCGACCTGTCCGACACCCAGGTGATCATCCGTACGACCTGGGCGGGCCAATCGCCGCAAGTTGTGGAGGACCAGGTCACTTATCCGCTGGCTACCACCATGCTTTCCGTACCCGGCGCCAAGGTGGTGCGCGGCTTTTCGTTCTTCGGGGATTCCTACGTCTACGTTTTATTCGACGACAGCACGGACCTTTATTGGGCGCGATCGCGCGTGTTGGAATATTTGAGCCAGGTCCGCAGCAGTCTCCCTAGTGGCGTAAATCCTGCGTTGGGGCCGGATGCCACGGGGTTGGGGTGGATCTACGAGTACGCGCTGGTCGATCGCACAGGCAAACACGACCTGGGGCAGTTGCGAGCGATCCAGGACTGGTTTCTCCGCTATCAGCTGAAGACCGTTCCTGACGTTGCCGAAGTGGCGAGTGTCGGGGGTATGGAACGCGCCTGGCAGATCGTGCCCGACCCGCAGGCATTGGCGGCTCGTGGTATCACCGTATCGCAGTTGGTTGACGCCGTCCGCGCCGCGAATGGAGCAAATGGCGGCTCGGTGATCGAGCAAGGCGAAGCGGAACTCATGGTGCGTAGCGAAGGCTATTTAAAAAAGCGCGCCGATTTTGAAAGCGTCCCGATTGTTACCAATAGCGCCGGCATACCCGTGCTTTTGCACGATGTTGCAACCGTACGGCGTGGTCCGACGTTTCGCCGTGGCATCGCGGAGCTGGACGGCCAGGGTGAAGTTGCCGGTGGCGTCATCGTGTTGCGTTCCGGAAAAAATGCCCGGGCCGCCATTGCCTCTGTCAAAGCCAAGCTTGCCGAACTTCAGCGCAGCCTGCCGGCGGGTGTGGAGATTGTGCCGACCTACGATCGATCCCAGCTGATCGATGCGGCGGTGGAGAACGTCTGGGGTAAGTTGCTCGAGGAGTTTTTGGTCGTCGCGCTAGTGTGTGCTCTGTTCCTTGGCCATCTGAGGTCGGCTTTTGTTGCCGTCATCACCTTGCCGCTGGGCGTGCTGGCCGCTTTCATCGTGATGGAGCTGCAAGGTGTATCGGCCAACCTGATGTCGCTGGGCGGCATCGCCATCGCCGTTGGCGCGATGGTGGATGCGGCCATCGTGATGATCGAGAACACGCACAAGCACCTGGAGCATTGGCGCGACGCGCACGACGGACAAGAGCCGCAAGGCGCTGAACGTTGGGCACTCGTAGCGGAGTCGACCGCGGAGGTGGGACCGGCGCTGTTCATCAGCCTGCTGATCATCGCCCTGTCTTTCGTTCCCGTGTTTGCACTGCAAGGACAGGAGGGCAAGTTGTTCAAGCCGCTGGCCTTCACGAAAACCTACGCGATGGCTGCAGCAGCGGGACTGGCGATCACTTTGGTACCCGTGTTGATGGGCTATCTGGTGCGAGGACGTATTCGCCGCGAGAACGACAATCCGCTCAATCGCGGCCTGATGGCTTTGTATCGACCGATCCTGGACAAGGTGCTTCGCTACCCGAAGACCACGCTCGCACTGGCCGGCGTGCTGCTGCTTAGTGCGGCGATCCCCATGAGCCGGTTGGGTAGCGAATTCATGCCGCCGATGGATGAAGGCACCTTGCTGTACATGCCAACGGCACTTAACGGCCTCTCGGCAGACAAGGCCTCACAGCTGCTGCAGCTCACTGATCGCATGATCAAGACGGTTCCTGAAGTCGATCTTGTTTTCGGTAAGGCGGGACGCGCGGAAAGCGCAACAGATCCGGCGCCGCTGGAGATGTTTGAGACAACGATCACCTTCAAACCGAAGGATCAATGGCGCCCGGGGATGACCATGGCCAAGGTCGAAGCGGAGCTGGACAAGGCGGTACGCGTGCCCGGGTTGACCAATCTCTTTGTCCCGCCGATTCGCAACCGCATCGACATGCTGTCCACGGGCATCAAGAGTCCGATCGGCATCAAGGTGATGGGCACAGACCTGATGACCTTGCAAAGGGTGGCGGATCGGATTGAGACCGTAGCTAAAGTCGTTCCAGGCGTGAGTTCTGCGATAGCGGAACGCCCAACCAATGGTCGTTACGTCGACGTGCATATCAAACGCGCCGCCGCCGCACGCTATGGCCTGACACAAGATAAGGTGCAGCAGCTCATTGCAACGGTGGTCGGTGGCGATCCGATTGGCCAGACGGTTGAAGGGCGTGAGCGTTATCCAATCGTCGTGCGCTATCCGCGGCTTGAGCGCGACTCGGTCGAGGCGCTTCGAGAGCTACCCATTCTCGCCAATGGGACGCAACTCACACTGGCCCAGGTTGCCGACGTTACTCTCGACGCGGGGCCGTCCATGCTTAAAAGCGAAAATGGACAACTGGCGACGTATGTTTACGTCGACACATCCGGCACTGACTTGGGCACGGTGGTGAGTCGTTTGCAACGGACGGTGGCCGAACAAGTGTCGTTGCCGCCGGGCGTGACCATCGAGTGGTCGGGGCAATTTGAGTATCTGGCAAGCGCCATGGAACGCTTGAAGTTTGTCGTGCCGGGCGCGCTGGCGATCATCTTTGCGCTGATCTTTGTGGTGTTTCGCCGCGCAAGCGAAGCTGCGTTGATCATGGCAAGCGTGCCCCTGGCATTGGTCGGTGGCCTGTGGCTGATCTGGTCGCTCGGCCACTCGGTATCCGTGGCAACCATGATCGGCTTCATTGCACTCAGTGGCGTCGCGGCTGAATTCGGCGTCGTGATGCTGCTGTATCTTCGTCACGCATGGGATCGGCAACTTGAACAAAATCCTCGCGCCGGCGTCGCCGAACTCGACATGGCGATTCGGGAAGGGGCAGTGCAGCGCGTACGACCCAAGGCAATGACGGTGGCGGTCATTCTGGCTGGCCTCTTTCCGATCCTGCTGGGTCACGGTGCAGGGTCTGAAGTGATGCAGCGCATTGCCGCTCCCATGATCGGCGGCATGTTGACGGCGCCCCTCCTGTCCATGTTGGTATTGCCGGCGGCGTTTCGGCTGCTTGCATTGCATCGAGTGCGGAGGGCCGCGGCAACGCGCTCAGCTTCTCAATCGGCTCGTCTAAGCAGCTAGTGTCGCTGGCCCTTGGCTCCATTGATGTGCCGCCGATTTCCGCGGGCACTTGAACGTGTCTAGGGAGTCGGCGGTTTACCAGTTAGATCTCTCGATCGAAATCAGGAGCCCGAATCCATGAAGAAGGCGACAGCCGCCACCATGTCTAACCCGGCCTCGTCCATGTCGATTCAATGTCGTACTTTACAGCGTCATCAACGTCGCTCACTGAAGCATTTTTAAGTTGATCAACTCGTCCATGCCGCATGCCGTAGAAATGGCCGCTCAGCCTGTAAGTGGCTGTCCACGTGACGCGATCAGAGTTTGCATGCTGGTAGTCGCCTTCATATGTAAATCCATTTTTTGTCTTGCCGGAAACGATGGCCATGGCCGCTGCCCTTAGGTAAGTCAACTCTCAGCATATTCCTTTATTGAAACTAAAGCGGTGTTTGCAAGCGAACCAAGGCTCGATGTGCATGACGCCTGTAAGTTTGCTCAAAGCATCACGTCATCAAATTACGCTCAGCTAACAACCGCAAGCGCATGCTGCTAAGACGCCGGGAAAGTAAATCTTTTCCTTGGCAGGCGTCTCAGCCATACGGTCCTATTCCCTAACGCCAACTGAGTATTTCTCCGATTTCCAAGTCGGAGTTGCGGTTTCGTCCGCTCAAAATCCGCCACACGAATTACCACTCAAGGCGAACTCATGTCTACTCATAACTCCAACACCTCACAACCTTCCTCCAAGAACATTATTGATACAGCAGCGGCAAACGGTTCCTTCCATACACTTGGCAAAGCGCTCGAAGCGGCCAATTTGAGCAGTGTTCTAAAAAGTCCCGGCCCCTACACCTTTTTTGCGCCTACGGATGCTGCGTTCGAAAAGCTGCCCAAGGGCATGCTTGAGAATTGGCTGAAGCCAGAGAACAAGGCGGAGTTGATTTCCGTATTGAAGTACCACGTTTTGCCAGGTCGAGCATCGGCCGTTGATGTCGAGAAATTGACGGCAGCAACCATGATGCAGGGTGAAAAGGCCGCAATAAGGAAAGACGGCGAAGCGCTTAGCATTGCTGGCGCCAAGATCACTCAGCGGGATATCGCCTCAAGCAATGGCATCATTCACGCCATTGATACGGTGATCGTACCTACTAAGCACTAACCAACCGAAGCCTGTGGCGGGTGCGGGTCGTCATAGGAGGGGCTGGCTAGGACGCCCTCATGGCAAGGATTGCCCATAAGGGGCATGGATGCCCTCATGAGGGTGGGCAGCCGCGCATCGTCCATTTCATGGAACCCACAATCTCGCTCTATCACCCGGTGCCATAAGACGAAGGAACCATCATGTACAAATCTAGAAACCAGTTACGGTTAGAGCTCATTCTCCTGAATGCAAGCATCGATGCGCTTCGCCTCAGGCATCCGATCGCACCAGACTTCATCCGTCATGCCGATGGCGCTTTTTCCCATGTATTGAGCGAGGCCGCCCCAGAAGATGAAGACTGGATCATCGGTGCAGTGGATGGTGTTTGTACTCGGCAGGGGCTCCCTTATCCATCACCCTGACTGTATGCGGCTTTCGTGCCATGGCTTCCAGGCAACATAAAGCTGTACACCGTGGTGACAATGGTGCCTTCGATGACGTAGATGATCTCTTCGCCAGGATGTTTGTGCTTCGGAGCCGTTACGCCCGGGTCGAGATCGACGCGTGTCTGGATCTTCTCCCGGCCTGGAAAGCTGAGATTATTGCGGGCCGACGTCTTTGCGAATGTCAGCCTTGTAGCGTTTTCATCCGTACACCCGCCAGTTGTCCGCCCTCTGGCGTTGCCCAGCTGCCGGCAAGCTCCGCTATCAGTTGATGGGTGCTCGTCACGGTTACGCCGGCGCGTTCCATGCGACGCAGCGCAATCCCGTCAGCCATCTTGGCTGGTGACGCTTCGGCGTCTTAAATCATAGTTAGGCCAAATCGTAATGTGAGCTTAAAGAGATGATCAGTTTCGGAATGGAACGGTGGTGCTCACTTTCAACACCATCAATCCGGAACGAACATCCGGATCTTGTTAATGACTAGTTCTGGTTCTGCTGGGGCTGCCCGTTAATGTGATCGAAGGCCATATTCATGGCTTCGCTTGCAGTTTTGGGGTCGACGAGCAATAGAACTTCGCCGGCGGGCTCCGCGACCCACACCTGCCATTTTCTGGTCCTGTAATCGTGCACACAGCGAACTCCAACGCAGTGGTAGGTCATGCTGAATTCATATCCCACTGGGGCGCTCCTCGCATGTACTAACGATGGAGTGATGCTGATCGCGTTTCGCTTGAGCGATGGCATCTGTCAAGTTTGCGTAACGAAATTCTCTATAGTGAAAAAAATTCACTGGAACGCAGGTAATGCCATACTTCCTCATTTGCTCCGCTTCTGCCGCATGCAAATCAGGGTTGATATCATTTACATTCTTTGAGGACATAGAGCGAGCTTCCTGGATCCATGAAATGGAAGACGCATAGGGATGCTTGGCAACCGATCCTCATAAGGGCATCCGTGCCCACCTAAGGGCATTCCTTCCCATGAGGGCATCCTCGCCAATCGATTATTTCCCTATCGTGCTTTTTAAGTGTGGGCGATATCGAGCTCTGGTTCTGTACGTTATCGAACACTAGGGATGCTCTGATCTGTTCCACGCACCCGGCATGACGTCCAGAAGGCCCGCAGGGTGTGTTGCGTGGCATAGGGCAGAACTGGCCGTCTGTCTAGATGCTGGGGCGCAGCGATACGCGCATACAGTGCGGTGACGGGTACGTGGAATAGATCAGAGCATCCCTAGGGCCGACGCTTTTCGGAGAAATTTCTGCACTGCTGATCTTTGCGGAGGCCGATGGATGTGGCTTTAAAGGGCGAAGCGAACGTCCTTGACGGGCATTTCCAGCACACCACGCATCCGTTGCGCCACGTTGCTACGGGTGCCAGTGCGCAGCCATAGAACCAGGAGACCGCGATCAAGCCAGTCACCGCTACCGGATGGCGCCCAACAACGAGTCAATAGCCACGGCAACTGTGATATCACTACCTCCAGACGCTGGATTTCAATGCTAAAGTTTAAGAACAGGTGCGATGAGGGTGGGCATGGCTGTTATTCCCGATCCGCGAGAGAATCGATTGCTCGGTGCACTGCCAGACGCTGAGTGGGGTCGATGGGCGCCGCATCTTGAATGTGTCGAAATGCCGCTCGGGGAAGTCCTCTACGAGCCTGGTAGCCGCTTGAGTCACGTCTACTTNCCGACCACCTCGATCGTCTCACTGTTGTATGTGATGGAGGACGGTGCTTCTGCCGAGATCGCTGTAGTAGGCAACGAAGGCATCGTCGGCATCTCGCTGTTCATGGGTGGCGAATCAACGCCTAGTCGAGCTCTGGTGCAAAGCGCCGGTCGGGGATATCGACTGAAGGCGGCCCTGATGCTGGAGGAGTTCAATCGCGCCGGGCCCGTGCTTCACCTGCTGCTGCGCTACACCCAGGCCCTGATTACCCAGATGTCACAGACGGCAGTGTGCAACCGCCATCACTCTTTGGACCAGCAACTTTGCCGCTGGCTCTTGCTGAGCCTTGACCGACTGCAGTCCAAGGAGTTGGTGATGACGCAGGAACTTATCGCCAATATGCTGGGCGTGCGCCGCGAGGGCGTCACTGAAGCTGCCGGCAATCTGCAACAGGCAGGACTTATTCGCTATCAGCGTGGGCACATCACTGTGCTGGATCGTGCTGGCCTGGAGAATCGCACTTGCGAATGCTATGCCGTGGTCAAAAAGGAGTACGAGCGTCTATTGCCGTCAACTTCACTATGATTGCCCCTTCGCAGAATTGTTCAGTCGCCAGGCGAGTCAAAGCGTCGAACAAAATAACTTTCGGTTATCAACGGCCCTGTGATGTGCTGGACGGGCACTACCTTTACGTCGATCTACATCTAACACCCGAGCGCGATCCATGGCGTGTCTGGTCGGCGCATTATGGCGAGATCGCCCCAACATAAACTCCTGTGGTTAGTGGTTAGTCCACCCATTTCGATACGCGAAAGATATGGCGAACAGGCTATCGATTATTGGCGCTCAGTCATCGATGGCGACGTATATCGACCGACGCTTGGCGCCTTGGCATCGGTCGCGGACAACGCTCAGCCCGAAGACGTCGCGCGGCTCAGGCAATGGCTTGACTATCCCAAAGGCATCGTCCGGATGCTTTGCTTGAACGGTATTGCCAAGGCAGGAGGGGCACTTTCCGACGAAGAGTTCTTGCGGCTCGTAACCAGCAATGGCTTACGGGTGCAGCGAGCGATTGCTCTTGCCATAAGGAAGGGTGCGATTCCGTTAGACAAGAACCGTTTGTTGGCTACGGTCACTTCTGAGGCTTCAACGTCCACGACACGTGAGCACTTACGATGTCTGCTTCGAGAATTGAACCATTGGGACAGGCTGAACCTAATATTGGGCTTCCATCCTTCCAAGGAATCTGAGCTGCTTTGGTTTGTGACATTGCTAGGCGATTGGATTGTGGATAGCAATCGTTATGCGCCGCTTGGAGCTAGCACGCGCGCAAGCCTCTTGGATCTACTTCAAAGTCGTCGTGCCGAAATGGACGATCAAGCTTTTCAGAGAATTGAGGAGGCAATTAGCCGCCACTGAAGAGAGGAGTCGCGCAGCATTTTAAAGCTTCGGTACACAGATTGGCGTCATGCCCAAAAGCTGGGCATGACATCAAAGTCTGCGCAGGTTTGATAACCAAAGTATGTGCTGGAAATATCCAGGTAGATGTCCGCCATCCAAAGCGGACAAACACATCCGCTCTCAATAGCGGCGCACCTGCGGAAACAACCTGTTCAAGAAGCCTCGCGATCGCGCAGCGAAGGAATATGGCTTTTCCTGAAAGTCAGCCATAGCGCAGACAGCAGGAAGTACAGGCAGCCGAACGCTGCGTAGGGTGCAAGTTGTGCGATGCCCGGTGCGATACCGAAGGATTGCTTGACGAAGATGATCCCGGCCAGCGCCGACTGCGCGCCGCTGATGATCATGAAAGCTTGCCCGCCCAGCTTTCGGCGGCCAACGCCCACAGCAAGCTGGAACAACCCCGCAAGGAGTGCCCATACGCCAAATACCAGCACGGCTCCAGCATTGCCGCGTAACGCAAAGGCCGTGGCCATGCATACCGCCGTGATGATGCTGGTGAGTGCGTTGAACTTTTGCCCCGGGTTCGCCTGCAGCCCTCCGCTTCGTCGTGCATCGATCACGTTGGCGGCCGCGTCCCACGCGGGATAGAGCACTAGCAGCGCGCCCACGACTGCCGCGGGTGCAGACCCCAAGAGCACGGCGAAGGCAGCCCAAGCGAAGGCGACGCCTGCACGAAGGAAATAGAAGTTGCGAAGTGAGTTCATGAGCGGGTCCATGTAGTGAAGAAATAACCGACTAGTAGGTAGGTATTTCGTCGACTGGCCCCTCCGGGTTACTCCTGGCGCCAGCAAGTTCGAGATAGGTAGACAAATCAGCAATTTGCCTACCTAGTGGTAGGATGGCTCCATGACGACGCAACAGAAGCTCATTGACTCGGCCCGGCGACTTATCCAGACGCATGGCTACAACGGATTCAGCTACGCCGATGTCGCTGAAGAAGTACAGGTACGCAAGGCAAGCATCCATCACCACTTTCCAGCCAAGTCCGATCTGGCGCGCGCGGTGGTCGAGCAATCGCGAGCGCTGATCGTTGAGCAGACAGCTGCTTTGGCCGCAAGCGACTTTGACCCAGAGACGCAACTGCGCATGTACACCGGCTATTGGGAGAAGTGCATCGCTGATGCCTCGGCGCCCTTTTGTGTTGCCGGCATGCTCGCCAGTGAGCTGCCGACGTTGCCTGACGATCTGGCCAACGCGGTACGGGCGCACTTCGTGGATTTGTCCAACTGGCTTGAAATTGTTCTTACACGCGGCGCGCAGATGGGGCGCTACGAGCTACAGGGTTCGGCCCGGCAGGAGGCGGAATCGTTCATGGCCATGGTGTATGGCGCCATGCTGATGGCACGGGCTTATGGTGATCCCAAGGTTTTTGCCGACATCGTTGCGAACGGTTTGAAGAGGCTGGCGCCTAGGGCTGCCAAAAAGAGATGACTCAAGGTTTGCTTCCGGTCCAAAGCGGACCATTTGGGGATAAGCGCAGAGTTGCCAAAGGGGACTAAAAGTGACGCGTCGTCATGAGATTGGCTGTCTGCCAAGCCCCAGCATGGATGCTGTAACCCTGCTGCAGGGCGAAGCGGGTGCTTTCTTGATCTTCTATTCGATTGCGCCTACGGGGTGTTGGAGCCGGTGTGACGCGATCAAAACCCAAGTTGCCAAGGTCCAGCTCATTGACGAAGGCGTCGATGACACGTACAGGGTTGTCTTCGTCGATGTAATCATCCAACCGTTCGGGAAAGAGCACGGCCTGCAATCGATCCACGCTATCCACGAATCGCTTCATGGGACACTCCCGCTGGAATAGCGATAGAGTAGACGCCTTGTTTTACCGGGTGTTTTCACACAGCCTGGACCCGAAGCAATGGGATGGACTCCTCCCCGCCCTCGGCATCTAAGAGTGCCAGACTGGAGTAGCGAAACAACCAGTCACATCGAGGAGGAGTCCGCCATGAAGCT
>Ga0055542_1000491_pt1 | contig 36392 bp, 38 predicted proteins | sample AraplaCol_mMF_r2_2_FD_55026 | JGI IMG/M metagenome (GOLD analysis project Ga0055542, IMG submission 55026) | Arabidopsis root microbial communities from North Carolina, USA - plate scrape CL_Col_mMF_r2 | ecosystem: Host-associated > Plants > Roots > Endosphere | place: USA: North Carolina
TTCCGCCCAGAGCTTCTTAACCGCCGGAACCAGCTCCTTCAGATAGGCGACGCCCTCCTGCTGGGGCATGCCGCCGGCCATGCGGTCGAACTCGTATTGGTACGAGCCCCGCGCGATGCCGAACTCCAGACGTCCGCCGGTCAGGTGATCGCAAAGCGCTGCCTCGCCGGCCAACCGGATCGGGCTCCAATAGGGCGCGACCAGTGTCGAGGTGCCGAGCCTTATTTGCTCGGTATGCTGGGCAAGCCAAGTCAGCGTCATCAATGGATTTGGCGAGATCGTGCATTCGATCGTGTGGTGTTCGGCCGTCCACAACGTCTCGAAGCCGCCCTCGTCGGCCATGCGTGCCAGTTCGAGCAGATTGCTCTTCACCTTCGACATCGGGATGTCGGGCGAGAAGCGCTCCATGGTCAGCGAAACGGCGAATTTCATGTCGGTCTCCCCAGTGCGTCGGGTTGGTCAGCGAAGGCGGATAATGAAGGGGTCCTGCATGGCGCCGGAGTAGTCGATGACGACGTTCTTCAGGCGCGAGAACTCCTCCATGGCGTCGAAGCCGCCGCGCCGGCCGTAGCCGCTCTCCTTGAAACCGCCATTGGCGGACATGAAGGAGGAAGCGCGATAGGTGTTGATCCAGACCGTGCCTGCCTCGACATTCCTGGCAAAGCGCAGCGCGCGGTTGATGTCGCGCGTCCAGATGCCGGAGGCGAGCCCATAGCGCGTGTCGTTGGCGAGCCGGATCATCTCGTCTTCCGACGAGAACGGCATGACGCCGACGACCGGACCGAACAGCTCTTCCTGCATGAAGTCCATGCTGTTGTCGGTATCGGTCATCACGGTCGGCTCGAAATACCAGCCGCCGGCAAGCTCGGCCGCTTGCGGCCGCCTGCCGCCGGCCGCGATGCTGGCGCCCTGGCGCACACCCGAGGCGACATATCCTTCCACCTTGGCAAGCTGCGCCGACAGCGCCAGCGGACCGATGTCGGTTTCTTCCAGCGTCGGCAGCCCGACCCGCACGCGCCTCGTGCGCTCGACCAGCGCCTCGACGAAGCGATCGTGGACGCTGGCCTCGACGAAACAGCGCGAACCGGCGACGCAGGTCTGTCCCGCCGCCGCAAAGACACCGGATACGACGCCGTTGACGGCATGGTCGATGTCGACATCACCGAAGACGACATGCGGCGACTTGCCGCCGAGTTCCATCGAGCAGGGAACGAGATTCTGCGCCGCGTTGGTGGCAATCCGCCGGCCGGTCACGGTCGACCCGGTGAAGACCAATTTGGCGATGCCCGGATGCCGGGTCAGCGGGTCGCCGGCCACAGCACCCGTGCCGGTGACGACATTGACGACGCCGGCCGGGAAGCCGGCTTCCATGATCAGCTCGGCCAGAGCGAGTGTGGAAGCACTGGCATGCTCGGACGGCTTGACGACCACCGTGTTGCCGAGCGCCAGGCATGGCGCCAGCGTGCCGGCGAGCAGCATCAGCGGCGAGTTCCACGGCGTGATCATGCCGACGACGCCGATCGGCTCGCGCAGGTTGAAGTTCAGCATGTCGAGCTTGTTGACTGGAATGGTGTCGCCAAGCAGCTTGTCGGCCATGCCGGCGAAATAGGTGTAGCTGTCGGGCATGGCGCGCATCTGCGCCCGCATTTCCTTGAGCAGCTTGCCATTGTCGCGTGTCTCGATCAGCGCCAGCTCATCGGCGTGCTCCATCACCAGTTCCGCCAGCCGACGCACGAGCTTGCCGCGATCGGTCTGGGTCATGCGCCGCCAGGCTGGAGCGGCGAAAGCGGCGCGCGCGGCCTCGACAGCCGCGCCGACATCCTCGGCGCCGGCCTCGGCAAACTGGTACCAGGGCTTGCCGGTGGTCGGGTCGAAGCTGTCGATATACTGCCCGCCGTTCGGCGCCACGAACGCGCCGTTGATGAACAGGTTCTGGCGCGAGCCTTCGAGCGATGCAATCGTCGTTTTCATGCTGTCTGTCCTGGGAGATTCATTATTCGGACGCGGCCTGCGTCCACGATTGCGACTGGCCGTCGATCATGGCGACGCGACCGCCGTCACCGGTGTCGATGTAGATGCCGAAGCGCTTGTCCTGCCGCTCGCGCGCATAGCGGCGCAGCATGGCGCGTAATTCATGCGTGGCGATCCGCTCATAGGGCAGCGCGTCGACGGAAAAGAAGGCATGGCCGTCCGGAAGCGCGGCTTCGGCACTCTCGCGGCTCAGTTCGGCGCGGTAGATCAGATAGCCGGGGTCGCTGTCGGCGACGTCGAACACCGAATAGAGGAAGGTATTTTCAGGAACGAGGCTCAGCGCCTCGCCGCCGTCCAGCACAAGCTGGCTGTCGGCCTTGCGGCGCCGCGCCGTCGGCAGCACCCAGCTGCCCTTGCCGTCGGCGCACAGGAGGATGCGGTCCCCCGCTTCGACGAGATAGCCGATGATCATATCCTGCGAGGCGAGCCAGCCGGCCGGCAGCGGATCCTTCACGCTGGCGTAGCGGCCGCGGCAAAATCCGAGCGGCGCCGACGGGCTCGTCCCAAAGGCCTGGACCTGACCGATCAGGATGATGTGGTCGCCGGCCTCGATGCGGTTGTGAACGGTGCAGTCGAACCATGTCAGGCTGTCGGTGAGGACCGGCGCGCCGGTGTGGGCGCTGTCATGATTGACCGACTGGAATTTGTTCGCCGCCTTGGAGGCGAAGACCGATGAAACATCGACCTGCCCCTCATGCAGGAAATTAACCGCGAAAGCGCTCGTTTCATTGAATGCCGGAAAGCTTGCCGCCGACTTGCCGACACAGACCAGAAGCAACGGCGGGTCGAGCGAGACGGAGGTGAAGGAGTTGGCGGTCATGCCGCGCGGCTTGCCGTCGCTGTCGCGCGTCGTGATGACTGTGACCCCCGTGACGAAAGTTCCGAAGGCACGACGCAAGGCGATCGGGTCGATCGTCCTTTGTGCTACAGCGTCCGCCATTGCCTTCCTCCACATTTCTGGGACGGAGGCTAGGCAGGGGCCGGCAGCGGTTCTTCCTCAGATCTATAGGAAGGAGTTGGCAACCGGCTGCTGCCATCCCGAGCAAGCAGAAGCACGGCAGGTCCGCGCCTGGCGGGACCGCCCCAGCGACGGCAATGACGCGATGAAATGGCTCTAGCGGGTTTCAGGCAACCGGCTGTCGATGATGCCGCTGAGGCGGATCGCCAGTTCGGCCGCGAAGCGTTGTTCGGGCGTGTCGAGCTTGATCCCGAACAGCTCTTCCATGCGCGACAGGCGATAGCGCAAGGTGGTGACATGCAGCCCCATCGCATCGGCGCAAGCCTGGCTGCGGCAACCTTCGCGCAGATAGGCAAACAACGTGTCCAGATAGGGGGTGTGGTGCTCGCGATCATGCGCAATCAAGGCGCCGACGCTCTTGTCAACGAAGTTGCGCACATCAGGCACATCGGCGGCAGCGACCAGCATCGGCAGCGGGCCAAAATCCTGGCCGGCGAAAACGCCGGTGCGTCCGAAAGATCGGCCGATGCGGATCATGCGGCGGCAACGCTCCCAGGCGGTGGGATAATCGGCCAGCAAGGCGCAGATTTCGGAAACCAGCACCGCCGGCTCACGTCCGAAATGGCGGCCAAACTCCGCAGCGATTGTGTTGGGCAATTTCGTCAGGCGAATGCTCTCCCGGTTATCGCCCGCCACGAGACAGACAAGACCGCCTTCTACGGCGATGACGGTGCCCGCCACGCCTGCCTGGTCCAACAGCCGGACAAGGGTATGATGGGGGTCGGCCAGACCACCGCCGCCGTGGTTGGCCGCGTCGGCGTAGTCGACGACAATCAGCCTTTGCGGTACGGTCAGGTCAAGCCCCAGCCGCCGTGCCCGGTTGACGATATCCGCCTCGTCACGCCAGCGTCGTTCTACGACCTCCAGGAAAAGCTCGGTCAGCGATCTGGTCTCGAAGCGGAAGCGGACGAAGCTGCGCATCATCTGCACGCTGAGCGCGAATTTGGCGCTGTCGAGCAGCATCTGGTCGAGTTGGCCCGATTGCTGCGGCGTCGGAAAAATCATGAGCGCGCCAACCACTTCGTCATCGATTGTGAGCGGCTCTACGCGCACCGAAAGCTTGAGGCGATGCTTGCCGTCATCAACGAACAAAGTCTCCTCCTGGCGCGCTTCCGACGCGCCGCGCGCGACCTTGACGATCTGCCGCTTGAGCGCGCCGCCAACGGCCTGGCGCCAGGCCGCGGCATCAAAATGCGCTTCGCTCGGCGAGCGGCCAGCCACGACCAGGTTGGCGTGGAAATCAATGACCACGACCGCATTGGGTAACAGCTCGCCGACCTTGTCGGCGAGTGAGACCACCGATCCTTCCGACAGAGCCTGCTGCAGAAGCGAGGTGTGCGCCAACAAGGCGCGCTGCAGACGCTCGCCTGCTTGCTTTTCCTGGCGCAGGCGATGCTGCTTCTCCACCGCTATCTCGCCCAAATGCACGATCATGCCAATGAACGCGATATCCTCGGCACTCACTTCGGTGATTTCGCGCGAGACCACGGTCAGCACCATTGGCCGGCCGTCGTCGTCGACGCAGTTCATCGGCATGACGAGCACGCTGCGATAGTCGCGCTCGAACGCCTCCCGGCGATAGCCAGGAAACTCCTCGGACACACGCGCATCCCTGATATAGACCGGCTCGTTCCGGTTGAGCGCGACAATCGACGGACTGGTCGCCAATTCCCAGCGGTCAGGCAAACTGCGTTGAATGAGCGTGGGGTCATGGCGCACGATGACATAGGCGTGGCCATGCGGCGCATCGATGCTCATGATCGAGCCCAGCGTCCATTTGGCATGGCGGCAGGCTGCCAGCACGAGGTCTCGCAACACGGACTGGAGATCGCCACCCGAGTTGATGAGGCTGGCGGCGTCCCGCAAAGAGAGAATTTGAGACTCGTGGTCCACGCCCGGTCTTCCGCCTCGCGAAGGGCCAATTTAAGCCGTCGCGGATATATGAACGCTACACCGCTTCCAAGCGGGGTGCACGTCGATTTTTCCTACGAACCGGAGGAATACCCGTCCGCTAGATCCGATTAGGCTGAGCTTCCACCAACAGGGCCCAAAATTATGGAATTGCGAAAAGTCTGCACCTTCATCGAAGAAGTGCACATCGAAGGCGGCAAGGCCGGCGCCAGGCCGGTAAGATCGATCGTCGTCGCCGCTGTCCTGCGCAATCCATGGGCGGGGCGCGGTTTCGTCGAGAACCTGCGGCCGGAGATTGTCGCTATCGCACCCCGTTTGGGACATGAGCTCACGCAACGCGTGCTCGAACTCATGCCTGCCGAGCGCATCGAGAGCTACGGCAAGGCCGCCGCCGTTGGGGTCGCTGGCGAGATCGAACACGCTTCCGCCATGATCCACACGCTGCGCTTCGGCAATGTGTTTCGCGATGCCGTCGGCGGCACGACCTATCTCGAATTCTGCAACACGCGCAACGCGCCGGGCGCGCTTCTGTCATTGCCGATGATGCACAAGAGCGAGAACGGCCGCCGCTCGCATTTCATCACAGCCAACTTCCAGATCGCCGATGGACCGGCCGCCGACGAAATCGTCGTAGCCATAGGCGCGGCGGATGGCGGCCGCCTCCATCCGCGGATCGCGGATCGTTTTCAGGACATGAAGGAGATGGAGCAGGAAGCAGCGATGTGATGGTTGCGCGGCATTCCTGCTCGGTCGTTGATGATGTCAAGTTCGCGATTGGCGCGGCTGTTAAACGGCGGACATTAGGCGCAAACAGCCATTCGCTTCATGATTGACAGTAACCGTCGGCTTGAAAACAGCGTAAGAAATTGGGCAGCGCGGCCGGCGGGACTTGTCAGTGATGGCGCCTTCGCGCGTGCAGCAATTGGCGAGAGCCGCGCTCGACCATCTTCAGCCCGTCGCGCACGAGGCTGCGTCTAGTAAAACGCCGGGTCGTGCAAGTCGGCGGCGTTGACCAGCCGACGGCCGAACAAGGCGGTTGCGACTTCAAAATGGGATGCCTGTTCCTCGCGACCGTCCAAGCATCGCAGCATGTGACCAAGGCGCCGACGCTGGACAGCGGTCAACCTGGCATCGGGAAGGTTGGGCGTGTGGATCGAGCGGATGAACCGTTCGATTGCCTGGAGCCGGTCAAGCGCCATTTCGTCGCGTGGGATCGCAGCAGCCATCGGTTCGCCTGGCTGCGCGTCGCCGAGAAACGCCAGTCGCGTGACGAGCTCTACGCACGGGCGCAACGTCGAAAGATCGCTGGCCGGTCAAAGATGACGAAGCAGCAACTGGAGAATGCCTTGGGCATCTCGTGAAATCCTCAAACCAGAGGCGTCGCGTCCGCGTTGATCAATCAAAGGGCCGACGTCTCTGACGCTCGAGCAATCATTCTGATCTGCTTGAACCGGCCTTTCTCGACCACGTGCAAGGCCGTCATCGCGGCGCCATTGTCCTGCCTGGCATCCCATTTGACGACGTCTGGGTATGCAATACCGCGATATTGGCTTTGCCGGAGCGCCGATATCACGCCCTCTCGGCTAAGCCGGTTTCCGCGCTGGGCCAGCCTTATGGCTTCGATCAACTGTGCCGTAGCATCGTAGCAGTTGACGGCATAGTTCCTCAGCGGACCGAAGCGATCCGCGTAGCGTTGAGCGAAATCCCGCGACCCTTGAACGACACCGATTTCCGGACAGGCTGAAAGGACGAGGACGCCCTCATCCTGCTCGGCCGCGTCCCCGGCGGGTTCGAGGAAATTCCAGCCATCCCAGCAACCGTCCCCGGTCGCGAGCAAATGCCGTAGCTTCGCCGCCCGCATTGCCTTCAGCAACGGCGCGCCCTCGAATGTGCCGCCGTAGAACACCAGATCGATGTTCTTGGGAAAGCTTCCGACCAAGCCGCCAAACTCGGTGGTCCCTTCCTCAACAGCGATGTCCTGCACGACAGTCCCTCCGCGGCGCCGATAGGCATGGACAAATTCGTCGGTCATGCTGTGTCCGTAAACGGTGTTGGTTCTGACCACGACAGCGCGCCGTTTCCCCATCTCGGCGGTCAGATGGTCTGATATGGCGGACGCGGTGACGTCGTCTCGGTTTGTAAAGCGGAACACGTTGTCCCAAACCGAATCCGTCAACTTCGGATTGGAAACGATGGGTGAAATCAGCGCCAATGACGCATCGCAATAGCGCTGCGCCACGGCGAGCGTGACGTTGCTGTTATAGTGTCCGACTATGCCCAGCACCCTCTCATCGGCGATCAAGCTTGACGCGACCTTGGCGCCCTCGGCCTCGTCGCCTTTGTCGTCGCGCCGGATCGCCTCAAACAAGATATCGTCGGCTACACCGTTGGCATCCTCGACCGCCAGTTGAACTGCCTGTGCCATCTCGATCCCGAGATCGGCAGGCCGTCCCGTGAGCGGGGCGACGACCCCGATCCTTAACCTTTTGCGATCGCCGTTGCCGTTTTTCGTGGCGTCGACCATGAGGCGGCCTCCTTGTGAGTGGGATTTCGGTTGGCAACGAGCAGGCAAGCCACGGAAGCCACAACTAGAAAGGCTCCGATCACCGTGGTTGCGGTGACCTCTTCGCCAAGAAATGCCCAGCCGAGGAACATCGCAATCACGGGATTGACGAATGTGTATGTCGCGACAAGAGCGGGCGAGATTTTCTTGAGCAGCCAGGTATACGAACCGAACGCCACCACCGTGCCGGCGAGCGTGAGGTAGCTCCAGCCAAGGAAGGATGACAGGGAAATCCCCACCAGCGCGCCAATCTGTTCGCCGCGCAACGCGCTCAACAGCATCAGTGCCACGCCGCCGGCGATCAATTCCCGGCCGGCTAGTGCTATCGACGAACCCTTGTTGTTGTGGCCTTCAGCGATGAGTGTACCAAGCGCCCAAGAGGCGGACGCCATCAGCAGGAGCAGGATGTCGGACAGCTGGAGCGCGGCGGGACCGGCAACGCTGCGCCATGCGACAAGGGCGACTCCGAGCAAGCCGGGGAGCAGCAGCAAAATGGTCCTGACAAGAGACTGGTCCGATCTGCCGAGGATGCTTCTGCCGACGATGATCCAGAATGGGATCGTCGCCAGGAGAAGTGCCGCAAGGCCGGACGGCATGCGTTGCTCGGCATAGGCCAAAACACCGTGACAGCCGACGAAAAACAACACGCCACAAAGGCTTGCGCGGATCCAGCACCGGATGGAACCGCCGTCGTCGGCCTTGGCCTTCGAATACGCCAGCAGGATTGCTCCGCCGACAATCGAGCGCGTGCCCATCAGCGCAAATGGCGGGATGGTTTGGACGGCGACCGCGAGTGCCAGATATGTCGAGCCCCATATGACATATATGGCGCCAAATCCGCACACGATCGCAAGCTTGTCTCTTGAAGAACCGGTCATCGGATTTTATAACCATCTAGCAGGTTAGATAAGGTTAAGCGTCATGAGCCCGATTGGTTCCACCACCTCTCCAAAATCAACTGGCGCGCGCGCCGCGGAGCACCACCTGGCGAACGAGGATCTGGCGATACGTTTCGTGAACACGGCGGCCTGGAGATTGCGTTCGGACGTTGAAGAGCGGCTCCCCAACCCGGAAGCTCTGCTGGACTGGTTTCATGCCAACGACCTGATTTCCCGCGGCGAAAGAACGGCGCTGCAGCGGGCCTGGAAATCCGACGTCGAGGCTGCAAACTCCTTCTATGAGAGCGCGGTCGCTTTGCGCGAACTGATCTACAATCTGTTGATTGCGCGGATCGGTGGCCAGACGCCGCGCACCAAAGACCTTGAGGCCTTCAATGATTTCCTGGCTGCTGGTGGAGCGGGAGCAAGCCTCGTTTGGCGCGCAGGCGACTACGGTTGGCGCGCGACAAAGGGCCTGGCGAGCGTTCTAACTCCGATCACCCTGTCGGCTGTTGAGCTGCTGACCGGGACCCGCTCAGGCAAAGTCAGGCAGTGTCAGGATGATAGAGGGTGCGGCTGGCTTTTTGTCGACGAGAGCAGAGCCCAGAACCGCCGATGGTGCTCGATGGGAGATTGTGGAAATCGAGCGAAGGCGCATCGCCACTATCACCGAGCAAAGGGGCACGCCCTAAAGGCAAATTAGCCGACCTGCTCGACCGAAAGCGTCCCTGCCGGTAAAGGCTTGATCAGAGATTTGGCGGAGACCGATGGATCGAGCCAGGCAGCCCAGTCTTTCCTATCGAGGATGACGATCTGCCGGTCGTGATACGGGGCAATGTCGGGACCGGGTTCCATCGTGAGCATGGTGAACGCCTCTCCGACATCACTGGTCTCGCGCCAGATCCCGGCGATGCAGAAGATCGGCTCGTCGCGCTTGGTGAAGAGCCATTTGTCCTTGCGCTTTTTGCCTTTCTGCGCCGGGTCGGTGAACTCGTAAAAGCCATCGGCAGGGATCAGGCAACGGTTCGAGGTTAACTCGCGGCCGTCCGAGCGGAAGTTGTAGACCGGCCGCTTGTTTTGTCCGGGCCAACTCCACCGGCGCTGAACCAGATCGGCCTCGCTGTTCGCACCATTGACCCCGCGGATGATCGGCCCCGGATCCGTTATCTTGATATCCTCGCGCGCCTCAATGTTCGGCGCGCCTTCGCTGAAGCATATCTTGATCTTGAGATCGGCGAAGTCCCCGACGATCGAGGCGACGTCCACCATCAGCCGATAGTCATTGCACATGTTTCACCCGTTTCTCGGCGTTGCGCGGCAATAGGGTTCCTGTTATGTTCTTTTGGCTATGAGTGCAAGAGTTTTCGATTCCGACGCACCGCTCGACGAACGCCGCATCATCATAAGACGCTATGGCGGCGATGTTGAGATGCTTGAATTGCCATGGGGTCTCCAACCCAGGGAACCCGGCGGGCGACCTTTCACGGTCGTACGCGCAGAGGACCGATCGTTCCCGAGCCATCGCTGCCTGGTGCCGGCGTCCGAATTCCGGCATCGCAGCCAGGGAAAGAACTACAGCTTTCGCCTCGCAAACGGTGATTGGTTCTATTTCGCCGGCATCTGGCGGCCAGCGACCCGCGATTGGCCGGAAGCCTACGCAATCCTGACGATCCAGGCCAACGACGATATTGCGCCCTACCATGAGCGCCAGATGGTAGTGCTGCGCCGGGACGAACGCGCGGCTTGGCTCGACATGACGCAGCCCGAACACGAGGTCCTTCGTCCCCTTCCAGGTGCAAGCTTTGCGATTTCGCGTCTCCGCCGGGGTCGCAGACAGGCTGAATTTGCGATCTGAAGATTGTAGGATCCGGAAGCACGAACCTTACACCCTGGCGAAATGACATTGCAGGCAAATGGCCCCTGAACGCGGCGCTGGCCCGCGCAAGATCATCCATGTCGACATGGATGCGTTTTACGCTTCGGTCGAACAGCGCGACAATCCGGAACTGCGCGGCAAGCCGCTTGCCGTCGGTGGGGCCGCGGCCCGCGGCGTGGTCGCGGCCGCAAGCTATGAGGCCCGCGCGTTCGGCGTTCGCTCCGCCATGCCTTCGGTCACGGCAAAGCGCAAATGCCCCGAACTGATCTTTGTACCGCCCCGCTTCGAGGTATACCGGGCGGTTTCGGCCCAGATCCGCGACGTGTTCGCCGAACACACCGATCTCATCGAGCCGCTTTCGCTCGACGAAGCCTACCTCGACGTCACGGAGAACCGGTTCAATATTCCTGCGGCCTCAACGATCGCAGAGCTGATCCGGGCAAAGATCCTGGAGGTAACCGGGCTGACTGCTTCCGCCGGCATCTCCTACAATAAATTCCTCGCCAAGATGGCCTCCGACCAGAACAAGCCTAATGGCCAGTTCGTCATCACGCCACGTCACGGTCCCGCCTTCGTAGAGACCTTGCCCGTCAAGAAATTTCACGGTGTCGGCCCCGCGACAGCCGCGAAGATGGAAGCGCTCGGTATCGAGACCGGCGCCGATCTCAAGGAGAGGTCGCTCCCCTTCCTGCAGCAGCATTTCGGAAAGTCAGGGCTCTGGTACTATCAGATCGCGCGCGGCATCGACAAACGCGCCGTCGAACCGGATCGGCCGCGCAAATCAATCGGCGCGGAGGACACTTTCGCAGCCGATATCGTCGAGCTCGATGCATCGCTCGCCGAACTTAAGCCGTTGATCGCCAAAGTCTGGGGATACTGCGAAGGCAAAGGCATCCGCGGCCGAACCGTCACGCTGAAGGTCAAATTCGCCGACTTCCAGCAGATCACGCGCAGCCGCACGGTGGCGATGCCGATCGAGCTTCGTGATTTCGAGGAGCTCGCGGCCGATCTCCTGAGGTCGGTATTCCCCGTGCGGAAAGGCATCCGCCTGTTGGGCATAACACTGTCGTCGCTAGGCGATGTGTCGCCGTCGGATCAACGACAACTTCGGTTCGAGGTGTAGCGCTGCCTCTCAGGCCGGACGCAGAGAATCACCGGCCGCAACTTGTCCGGATCATCGCTCGTGCGGATCGATCTCGCGGACGATCTGGGAGACCTCTCCTTCATATTCGTCGGCCCGCACGACCGTGAGTGTTCCGTCGCCGGCGCGGAAGATGACGATGCTGACCATCAGGCTGGTGGCGAGGCTGAAGGCGAAGGCGTTGGCTTCTACGAGGGACATTTTTCCGGCTCCTGTTCTGGAAGCGGGGAGCGATCCCCGCGTGACAGGCGCCCGATGTGTCCGGCCGAGGGCCGCGATCACCGTGAAGGCAAGGCCGAAACGGCGGCACGCTTTGCGTAGTCCGACCCTTCATGGGTTGATGGCATCAGGCCCTTGGACCGGACCAAGGAATTGCGCCGACAAACGCGGCGATCGGTTCCCTGTCCTCCATTCCAAGACCAGGTGCGATGTGAACCTCGTGGTCCACCGCCTCGCCTTCATCGACGCCACATCGGCAGGAGCGGTCGTCCGATCAACGCGCCAAGAGTGACGGGAATCAGAGCGAATGACTTGAGGCGGGTCGACTGGTGGCCCCTTCACGTTGCACCAAACTTCATCACCGGAATGCCGAGCCTGCGGGCCTTGTCGGCGAGGTTGTCCTGAATGCCAGAGCCGGGGAAATGAATGACGCCAATCGGCAAGGTGTCGAGCATGGCGTCGTTGCGCTTGAAGGGCGCGGCCTTGGCATGCCTGGTCCAGTCCGGCCTGAAGGCAATCTGCGGCACCTTGCGGCTGTGAGCCCATTTGGCCGCGATCAGCTCGGCACCTTTTGGTGATCCGCCGTGGAGCAGGACCATGTCCGGATATTTGCCATGGACCTGGTCGAGCTTGGCCCAGATCAGCCGATGATCGTTGAAATCGAGTCCTCCGGTGAAGGCGACTTTCGGTCCAGGTGGCAACAGCACCTGGCCGTCTGCGTGCTTCCTCGCGGCAACGAAGTCCCGGCTGTCGATCAGTGCCGCGGTCAGGTTGCGGTGGTTGACGACAGAGCCCGAACGCGGGCGCCAGATCGAGTGGGTGTGACGCTCGTAGTGCTCGGCGGCCTGGTCGCGCATCAATTCGAAGCCGCTGCGGCGTTCGAGCAGGGTCTGACCTTGGGCGATGAGGCGCTCGAGTTCGACCGAGTTGACCTCGGATCCATCCTGTTCGCGCTGCAGCCGTTGCTGGCCAACTTCGTTTTCATCGAGCTCGCGTTCGATCCGCTTGGTCGCGCGATGGAACAGATTGACCGTGCCCCACAGCAGCTCCTCGAGGTCGGGCTCAAGGCGTGTGTCGGCCATCGCCACCACGAGAGCGTCGAAGATGTCGGCGATGCTGGCTGCCACGACCCGGCCTTCGGGAAGCGGGCGCGGATCGGGTTCGTCGTCGAAGGGACGGTAGCCGTAGAGCTGAAGCTCCTGAAGGACGTGGTCCATGGGTGATGATGCGGTCTGTGACTGATATTCGGTATCGTGCTCGGTGCTCATGGCGGCTTGCCTTCGTCGGACCGGCCGCGCCCATCGCGGCCTTCATGGCGACGAAGGCGATGGACGATCCGGACTTGCACCCGCAGCGTCAGCGCAGGGCCGGAACGGGAGTGGAGGATGGCGAAGCCCGGCTATTTTGCCTCGCGATGGAAAGGCCCGAAGACGGGGCCCCGCGCGGCCCGCCGCGTGGGGTGGCAAGGGCCGCCGGAAAATAGCCGGGCGCAGCCATTGCCTGTCCGGACCGGCCGGCGCCCGATCGCCCTCTTGAAGGCCGTGGGCCGGCCCTCGCCGAGCGAAGATCCACCCGCGCACGCGAGCCACGCATCGCTGGCACGGCCCCTTCTCCCCTTTCCGGTCAGGCCGCCAGCGTCATGAAGCGTTCGACATCCTGTGGCGCGATCTGAACCCGCAGGATCCCCCTCAGCGCATCGGCGCCGAGCAGACGCAGATCCTCGTTGAAGTCGCCAAGTTTCGGCGTCAGAACCATCGCCTCGATACCGGCCGCGCTGGTGCGTTCGATGAGGGTTGCCACTGCTGCGTCGCCTGCCGGATCATCGTCGCGGGCAATGTAGAGCCGACGCAATGTGTCAGGGAACAGGATTGCGGACAGGTGCGCCGCCGACAGCGCCGCGAGTGCCGGCATAGCGGGCAGGACAATGCGTTGCGACAGCATGGTTTCGATGCCTTCGCCGGCGGCCATGACATCGCGGCAGCAGCCGAAGCGGACGGCGTGACCGAGCAGTTCGCCCATGGCCCGTCTTGGCGTGTCGATCGGAGCGCGGCCGAGATGAGCCTCGCTGAATCCGCCCGGATCGAGCCAGGTGCGGTGGGCGCCGGTGAGCTTGCCTTTGAGGTCGGTGACCGTCGCGATCATTGCCGGCCATGTTTCGGTCGGGCCGCTCTCTGGACGGTAATAGCAGCGCGGATGAAACCGAAGGCTCCCGGTCTCATGCAAGATTGTAATCGCGCGTCCGCGCAGATACGTCTCCACAAGCGTTCCTGGTATCGGCTGCGACATGGAGACCAGCCGCCGCGCCGCTTCGGTAGAGCCGCCCGCAGCGGGACCGGCTTGCTCCCGCCGGTCCTTTGGTTCGTTCGTCGTTAGGGGCATGGACAGAAAGCTCCGCGCCTCGTCGAAAACTTCCTTGAAATCGACAAGGCCAAGCGATTCCCGAATGACGTCGAGCAGATCGCCATGCTCGCCGGTGGCGGCGTCAGTCCATTTGCCTGCGGCGCCCTTGCCGGAAGCCGATCCCTTGAGACGGACGAACATCGAGCGCCCCGGTGCATTGCGGGCGTCGCCAACCAGCCAGTAGCGGCCCTGGCGGCGACCATTGGAAAGGTAGCGGCGGCAAACCGCCTCCGCCCGCTGGGCGAGACGGCTTGCGAGTTCGGATGCATCGCGAGGCGGCATCAGCTGGCCTCCCTCTCGCTGATGCGCTGTATCGGATGACGCTCGATCACCTTGGCAAGCACCGCAGGTCCACTCGCGTCCGCAGGCACGAACATGCGCAGTTTCCAGGATATGATCTCATGGAAAAGTCCGTAGGCCGTGAGCCGCTCGCGCATAGTATCGGTGAAGCCCGACAGCTCGATGCGATTGGCGCCCATGACGCGGACGCGGCGCAGATGAAGTCCCTCATCGAGGTCGAGCATCGTCCGCCCATCCGCAAGGGCGTTGAAGGCATCTTGTGCCGTCAGCGTGCTGACGCCTGTTGCGAGCGCATCGGCGGCCCATGCGGCCGAAACCCTGCGTCCGATGATGCGCTCCCCCTCGTCGGTCTGGAGCCGGTAGACCCGGCTCGATTCGTTTGGAAGTCGCTTCCAGATCGGCAGCAGCAACCCCGCGACGATGTGGATGGTCGAGTCCGAGAAAGTCGGGACGCTCGCGACCTCGGCACTCCAGGCGGCGGCGAAGGTCGCGCGATCAGCCTGCTGCCAATGACTGTCCTCTATCATACGCAGCGAGGCATGGTGTTGTTCCATCGGCCGGATCAGCCTGACCCGCCGCTCGATTTCGCCATCATCTAGCATGAACGATGGCGCGGGGACTTGGACGGCAGCACGCCCTGAGCGTTCGTTGACCAACAGGATGGCGCGCTGGTCGACGAGATGGGCGACAGCTTCCTCGACGGGCACGGGTCGATTGCGCTGGCGCTGATCGATGGTGAGGAGCTGCGTTTGGGCGCCGGTGCCCGGATGGGTGTAGATCGCCCGCCGATCCGTGACGACGAAGCTCTCCGCCCGCAGCGTTTCGAGCCCAACATCATAAACCCCAGCCGCGATGGCGCCTTCCACCTTGGCTGTGAGCAACTGCTCGAAGGCCGCGAACAGGATGTCCTGCAGTTCGATGGTAAGCGCCAGCAGCCGGTTGAGGAAAGTGGTGATCGGCGGCAACTCGTCGTTGATGCCGTTCTCGTCCGTCAGCGTCAGCCCCGTGGTCTGCTCGAACAGCGTGAGTGAGCAGCCCTCCACCTTGCCGCGGACGATCACCAGGTAGAGCTGGCGCAGTGCATCGCGCGCATAATGCGATTCCAGATTGTCCTCCGGGCGAAACAAGCCCTGCCCGCCGGTCTGGCGCTGGCCTCGCGTGATCGCGCCCAGCGTATCGAGACGCCGGGCAATCGTGGAGAGGAAGCGTTTCTCGGCCTTCACGTTGGTGGCGATCGGTCGAAAAAGCGGCGGTTGCGCCTGGTTGGTCCGATGCGTTCGGCCAAGGCCCTGGATGGCGGTATCGGCTTTCCAGCCAGGCTCGAGAAGATAGTGGATGCGCAGGCGCGTGTTCCGCGCCGAAAGCTCCGCATGGTAGCTTCGGCCCGTCCCGCCGGCATCGCTGAACACCAGGATGCGCTTGACGTCATCCATGAAGGCCTGCGTCTCGGCGAGATTGGCCGAGGCCGCGCGGCCCTCGACCATTAGGCGTTCGCCCTTCCTGACGATGCGTCGCGACCGGCCCGTCACCTCCGCGACCATCTCGGTGCCGAAGCGCTGGACGATCTGGTCGAGCGCGCCAGGGACCGGTGGCAAGCTCGCCAGCTTCTCAATCAGGGCCGTGCGGCGCGCGAGCGCCTCGCGGCTTTCAACGGGCTGGCCGTCGCGAAACACCGGCCTCCACGACAGGTTGCCTTCCGAATCCGTGAAGGGTTCGTAGAGTTGAACCGGAAAGGAATGCTTGAGGTAATCGAGCACATATTCGCGCGGCGTAATGTCGACACGGACATCGTTCCATTCTTGCGTCGGCACCTGCGCCAGCCTGCGTTCCATCAGCGCCTCGCCGGTGGAGACGATCTGAATCACGGTCGAATGCCCGGACTGGAGATCCTGCTCGATCGAGCGGATCAGCGTCGGCGTCTTCATCGACGTCAGCAGGTGACCGAAGAAGCGCTGCTTGGCGCTCTCGAAGGCCGAACGCGCGGCGGACTTGGCCTGGCGGTTCAACGTGCCGCCGTCGCCGGTGATGTTCGCGGCCCGCATGGCCGCGTCGAGATGGTTGTGAATGACGGCGAAGGCGCCCGCATAGGCATCGTAGATGCGCCGCTGCTCAGGCGTCAGTTCATGCTCGACCAGTTCGTACTCGACGCCGTCGAAGGAGAGCGAGCGTGCCGTGTAGAGGCCCAGCGCACGAAGGTCCCGGGCGAGCACCTCCATTGCCGCCACGCCACCCGCCTCTATCGCCTCGACGAACTCCGCTCGGGTCGAGAACGGGAAGTCCTCGCTACCCCAGAGGCCAAGCCTTTGGGCGTAGGCCAGATTGGCGACGGTGGTCGCGCCGGTGGCGGAGACATAGACGACACGGGCGCCAGGCAACGCATGTTGCAGGCGCAAGCCGGCGCGACCCTGCTGTGAGGGCGCGACATCGCCACGTTCTCCCTTGCCGCCGCCGGCATTCTGCATGGCGTGCGCCTCGTCGAATATAAGCACTCCGTCGAAATCCGAGCCCAACCATTCGACGATCTGCCTGACGCGCGAAACCTTCTCGCCACGGTCGTCGGACCGCAGCGTGGCATAGGTTGTAAACAGGATGCCTTCTGGAAGCGTGATGGTGCGCCCTTGCGCGAAGCGCGACAGCGGCGTGACCAGCAGACGCTCCATGCCGAGCGCCGCCCAGTCGCGCTGCGCGTCCTCAAGCAGCTTGTCTGATTTCGAGATCCACACGGCCTTGCGCCGGCCTTGCAGCCAGTTGTCGAGCACAATGCTCGCAGACCGCCGGCCCTTACCGACGCCGGTCCCGTCGCCGATGAAGAAGCCTCGCCGGAAGCGCACGGCTGTTGGCGCGTTCTCGGCCGCTGCTTTGACAACATCGAGCGTGTGGTCGACCGACCACGATCCGGCGAGAAACCCGTGATGAGCCTCGCCGGCCAGGATCACCGTTTCGAGCTGGGCGCCGGAGAGCGACGTCAGGATATCGCCAGGCAGGGTTGGACGATAAGTGGGCTTGGGCGGCGCGACCGATGCCATCGCCGCGGACTGGACCAGCCTGGTCGGGTGTGCGTGGGCACCCGGAATACGGATCGTCTGCAATCCATAGTCCTCGTAGAGCGCGTCGGTCAGCCGTGCTGCCTCCCGCGGCGTCCAATCGACCGTCTCGTATGTCAGTTCAACGCCGACCGGCTCGGACAGCTGCCGGTGAACCGGGCCTGCGACAGGGTGGGCGAGATAACCACGGACCGTCCGGGGCGGGGCAATGGCGGGAACGATCTTCGCCGCTTCGGCGACCGGCAGTCGTGCCGGGACGTGCGTCTCGATCCAGCTGAGCAGCGTGGCGACATCCGGCGCAAAGCCGGGCGAGGCCGGAATGACGGACGTATCACCAGTGGGTGCCTTGTCGATGACCGTCAGTCGGGTCTCGATCGTCGTGCCATGCTTGGCATAGACGGCGCCGCTGATCGTGGCGGTAAAAACGACACGGCCATGCTCCTGGAGGCGCATGAATGCATCGCGCCACACCGGCATCTCCGGCCCGAAACTCGCACCGGTGATTGTGACCAGCCGGCCCCCGTCGGCAAGCCGGGCGAGGGCTGAGGCGACGTGGCGATAGGCCGCATCCGCGACGCGACCACGCACATTGGCGAGCACCGAGAACGGCGGATTCATCAGCACGACGGTGGGCAAGCTGGCGGGATCAAGATGATCGTCGATCTGGGCCGCGTCGAACCGCGTGACCGTAAGGGCCGGGAAGAGATTGGACAGGAGACCCGCACGAACCTCCGCAAGCTCGTTCAGGACAAGCGAGCCGCCCGCGATCTCGGCGAGGATCGCAAGCAGCCCGGTTCCGGCGGAAGGTTCAAGCACCCGGTCGGACGCCGTTATGGCGGCCGCGCAGACGGCTGCGAGGCCCAGCGGGATAGGCGTCGAAAATTGCTGCAGCGCCTGAGTTTCCTGCGAGCGGCGGCTATGCGTGGGCAGAAGGTCGGCAATCCGGCCGAAAAGCGGTAAGGCGAAAGCTGCGGAGCCGGCCTTGCGCAGAAGCGACCTGCCGTATTTGCGAAGGAACAGGACGGTCGCGGCCTCGCAAGTGTCATAGGCCGTCTTCCAGTCCCAGGCGCCGCTTGTGTCGGCTGCCCCGAATGAGGCTTCCATCGCAGCGTGCAGGACAACGGCATCGACGCGGCGGCCGGATTCGAGGTGGAGAACCAGACGCAGGGCTGCCGCATAGGCTGCCGCGGCCGGATCGACAGGCGCAGCGGCGGAAACGGCCGCATTTGCGGTCACTGTTGGAGACAAGAAGTTCATTGGAGATCCTCCGGAGAGCGAAACCGGGAAAAGCCCATCGGCGCTCTCTCTGACCGCACGGACTCAACCTGTCCCGGCCGGACACTCACTCTGACCGCAATCCGCAAAAACGCCCGGCACTCTTGCGAGAGCCGGGCGATAGCGGCAGAAGGAAATCGGCCTATTCGGCGGCGTCTAGCTGTTTTTGTTACTGGTCGACCAAAGCGACATCATTGTCTCCTGCCAGGAACTCAGGCAGAGTTTCATCTTCGTCGCCAGTGTTGGTCTCGACTGCTTCGACATCGCCGTCGGCAAACCGCAGAGGCTCGGGCAGCCAGCCACTATCGGCGAGCAGGCGTTCGGCTTCCTTGGCCATGTCGCCCTTCTTGAGGTGATCGATGAGCTGGCAGGCGCGCTCGCCAGCTCCCTCGCGAACGGCTTGGAGGATACGTGACTTGGTGACGCGGCCGAGATAGTTGCCGACAGTGGGGCGCCATCCGGCGTCGATCATGTCGAGCCGAACTGCCCGCGCCAGGCGATCGGCATCCGCAAGGCGCTGCTCGACGCCGTGCGTCGAGATGGCGCCATTACCGTAGCGATCAGCCCTTTCGTAGAGCGCGTTGACGCCGAAGGATGCGCAATGCGCGAACAGCTCAGTTTGCTGGGTGCCCGTCAGTGCAGAGAGCGCGTTCCAAAGGTCGGCGACGTCAGCTGGAAGACGCTTTTCCCAGGCATCGTGGCGGGCCTTGATCGAGCGCGCATAAATCGTATCCCGAAGCCCTTCGGACTGGACCGGAAAGACCGTGCCGCGGACAAAGACTTCCATCGCCACGCCTTGAGCGCTGTAGCGAGAGAAGGTGTCACGGACGAATTTGTGAAGCACGGCCAGAAAAGCGGTTGCCGGGTCGTTCGCGAGCTTGTCTCGCAGAGCCAGCGTGCGATCCGCGGTCAGTTCCATGATGAGCCGATCCGGCAATGGCTTGATGCCATCCTCCTCCTCATCATCCGGGTCGACCGGCCGGCCACCGATGGTGATGACGGCCCGCTGATTAGAGCCTGTGGCCGAATTGCCGGATTCGTCGATGCCGGGATCGTTGTCGCCCTCGGGTGTCACGGGCGCCTCATCCTCCGGCTTCACGTAGCCGCGCTCCACGAGAGGCGCGCCGTCCGTATCGATGCTGACGAGGACACCCGCACGTGCGATTTCCGCGGGATCGAAGCGAACGGGGCGCGCCTCGAGCGATTTGATCGCGGCTTCGATCTCGCCAAACCGCTGGTCGACCTCATCCGGCAACTCGTCGGCCTCCTCGTACTGCGCCTGAAGCTTGTCGAACTCATCACGCAGCGCATCGAGCGTGGCCTGCTCGTCGCTGGCGAGGTCGATCGGCGTGCCCTTGAGTTCACGCAAGCCATTTGCCGCGCCATAGGGAAAACTCACGGCGATTTCGATCCACTTCCAGCCTTCGCTGGCGATTTCGTCGGCCATCATCTGCAGCTTCTCGGTGACCAGCCGTTCAAGCAGCGGGACGTCCTGCAACCACCCGCCATCGTCCGACTGGAAAAGATCGCGCAGCACTTCGCCGCCCGCCGCCTCATAGCGCTCCAGACCGACGAACAGGGCCCGCTTGTCGGAGGCACGCACGGTGTCCTCGGTCAGCATGCGACGGATCTGGTATGGCTCCTTCGACCAGCTGTTCTTGATCGCCTCCCAGACCTGGTCCTGTCTGGCGTGGTCGTTGCTGACGGCGAATGCTTCAAGTTGGGCGATCGTCATTCCATCGTCGGCGTATATCTCAAGAAGCGCCGGCGACACTTCAGCGAGCTTGAGGCGCTGTTTTACCACGCTTGTCGAGATGAAGAACGCGGCTGCGATCTCCTCCTCCGACATGCCCTTGTCGCGCATGTCCTTGAACGCGCGATATTGGTCGAGAGGGTGAAGCGGGGCGTGTTCAATGTTCTCGGCAAGGGAGATCTCCTCGGCCGCGATCGGCCCGGACGAATTGCCGACGACACAGGGAATGGACGCGGTCTTCGCGAGGCGCTTCTGGTTCACAAGCATCTCAAGCGCGCGATAACGGCGCCCCCCGGCGGGAACTTCGAACATTCCGGTCTCCTTGCCGCCGGCATCGAGCACGGGACGAACATGAATGCTCTGGATGAGACCGCGGCGGGCGATCGAGGCCGCGAGTTCCTCTATCGAGACGCCGGCCTTGATACGTCTGACATTGGTCTGGGCAAGCACCAGCTTGTTGAAAGGAATGTCGCGCGAAGGCGACAGGCTTATCTTCTGAACGGCGTTGGCCATCGGGTTTTCTCCGCGACGGGCGCCGAGAGCCTCTCTCTCGACCTTGAACCCGTCACGAAATCCCTCCAACACTCTCCCTCTCCTGCCAGCACGATCCGGCACGCCGTTGATCGCCAGCCGAGCCGGCACAGCGCGCACAGCCGTGAACGCAGTTTCTGCATGAGCCGACAATGAGAGGGATCGATCAAGCGCGGCTGGCGCTTGATACCCAGGACGGTCGGCGGGGCCGCTGCGTGCAATCCCGACGCGGAACCCTGTGAACCCGGTGATTGACGGAACGCGCTTGCGCTGGTCCGGTCAACGATGGCTATGCAGCCCTTCAATCGTTGCCTGCGCCCAACTCGATGGATGCTCCGACCTCATCCGGCAGGTGGCCAAGGAGCCACTCCGCCGCCTTGCTGGCCTGGCTGGCGGCACGAACGATGGCACGATTGTCCTCTTTCAGAACCTTTAGCCATGAGCCGATATAATCCGCATGCCGAACAGTAGGCACGATGCCCAAGGCCGCGCAGCAGAAGGCCGCGTTGATCTCTGCCACGAGTTCCTCGAACGCATATTTTCTGGAGGCGGTAGAGGCGGAGAATTTGCGATCCAGGCGTGAGCTGTGACCGGTTGCATGACCGAGCTCATGCAAGGCTGTCCGATGCCAGTTGATCGGCTCGAAGTAAGCTTGGGGCGGAGGCACCTGGATATAATCGTGGGCAGGCACATAGAACGCCCTGTCGCCGCCAATACGGAAGTCGATACCGGTGGCCTTGATCAGCGCCTCGACCCGCGGTTCGATCGGGCTTGCCACCGACAGCGGGGCCGAAGCTGCGACTTCGTCAGGTAACCCTTCACATTGCTCGATGTTGAAAACGGTGAAGCGCTTGAGGAACGGTACGGCTTGAGCATCCTCGCCCGTCTCGCGAGCGCGCTTCTTCTCGTGATCCGGGACAAAACGATCGGCATAGACGACCGTTGTCCCGTGCTCGCCTCTGCGGACGTTCCCGCCGAGCGCGAAAGCCTGTCGATAGGTTATCCAACTCTGTGTTGAGAAACCGCGTTCGACGACGGCGCCCCAGAGGATGAGCACGTTGATCCCGCTGTACGCGCGATACGTGCTGGCATTCTGCGGCAGGGAAAGCGCGGCTTTTGCCACGGACGTCCCCCAGGGCTGAACCCAAGGAAAACGACCCGCTTCCAGCTCGGCAATTATCTTGCCGGTGATTTCGTCGTAGAGGTTCGACCGCTCGGCGACGGCATGGGTTCGATTGGTCCGGACAGACATCGTGGTTCTCCGCGACGGGCGCCGAAGGCCTCTCCTCCCGCTTACAACCCGTCGCGGAAAACCCGGCCCCTCCTCGGACTCTCCGTCGGGAGAGCCCTGCTCTCCCGACCAACGTGAAAAAGGGCGTACAAGGCGGAAGCACCGAAATGTCCGTAAGCGGGAATAAGTCAGTTCGGTGCTGGAGCACGTTCGTGGCCCTGAGACCGGTTCAACAGGGCGGCCGAAGGAGCATCAGCATAGCGCCACCGTGAGGCGGGATGCGGGACCGACCGCCCCCGGCGAAGGGCGCCATATGAGACTATGCAGAGCAGGAAGCGATCCGCCCCGCATGACGCATGGTCGATCCAGGCCCAGCTCACCCTCACCGCCAATATGTACCTGGCATGGCCCCGTGCCTGCTCGACTCATGCGTCGGAGCACTCCGCCCGGTAAATGATCGCCCTGCATGAGTTTCCGGCTTTCGGGATGTCCTTCCCTGAAGAACTCAGCTTCAATCGGCTGCTTTAGCGATGGAGGAATGGCTCCATGACTGGCCCCCGGGAAAGGTGGAACAAAGCGGACGATCCGCCGCAAGGGGCTGCGCGCGTCCCCCAATAATGACCGTCCGCAGGGGCGGATCTTGCCGCGCTGCTGATCTTAGAAATGGACACTTCCAATCGCGCATTTGATCGCCGCTAAGATGTTGGAGAAGTACTCAACTGGCGGGACCTCCTGAATAAGCCGCCAAATCGCCGTCGCGGCGTTTGTGTTCCGGGGCTCCAGCAAGAGCTGACAACCGGCAGAACAATCACAGGTCGACTTTGGCGTTGTCGCCGACGTCAGGCTTCGAGCCCGTGACGGCCGCGAACATCATTTTTGCCGTGGCAACGAACAATCCGGGGCTGTCCCACAACTCGCCTTCGTCGGGTTTGACTGTAATCAGTCGAATCTCGGGGTCGTCAGCGTTGTCCCACCAAGCCGCGTCGGTTTTCTCCCAGAGGTCGGCAATCTTCTTCCTGTCATTGGTCACCGCAGCGGAACCGGAGATGGTGGCGTACTTGTAGTGCCTGCTGTCACTCCAGGCCAATGTCACTTTTGGATAGGTCGAAAGCTGCTTATTCTTCGCGCTGTGATCATTGACGAGGAAATAGATGGCGTTTTCTTCTCGGGAGACGCGTGCGGAGAGCGGACGGGCACGATTGTATTGGCCGTCCCAGGTGACAAACATACAGATGTCGATTTCCTCGGCGAGTTTCCAGATGCGGTCCACCGCCTCGGCGGGTGTCAGTTCTGCCTGTTGCTCTCGACGCGTGACCATAGCATGTCCTCCAAGGTGAATGTACGGCCTTAGAACTTGCGTAGCGCCGCGACGTTCCATGCTCGCTTTCAGGGCGGTCAGTTTTCCCTCGGACTGATTAGGAATAGGATCGCGCCGGGAGGCCTGATCGATGCAGAGGTTCACCGTCGAGTTGGTACGCGACGGCAAAGCGGTGAAACGCGTCGCAATACTGGCTGAGAACGTTGTTGAGGCTGCGAAGATATGGGGACCAGTGACAATCCCGCCCGGCGATGAGCCTGACACGGGCGAATGGATCAGAGTAACGCATCCCGATGACAGCACGACAGCCTGGTTTGAGCTGGATCGTCAAGACGGCGCGATAGATCGGTGGAGGACCACCTGTCTTCGCAAAAATCTCTGCCGTCTGGCGATCGACACAGCAACGCCCGCAACCATTCATCTCGCGGCCTCTTTTCCGGCGTCTGCACGTCGCCAGGGGTCGGGCGTGTGCAAGCCCAGGGCGCGGTCGGCGTCCCCGTGGTGTGCGGCAAGTCCAGGGGAACAGAAGCTCAAATCCGAACGTTCTAATGCGGTAAAGGAGCATAGAAATGGTACGCCAAATCGCAATTATGGTAGCGCTGGTCATTCAGTTTTCAGGTTCGGCATTTGGAGACACCGCTCAATATTGGGTCGCCAAGGATGCCGTTTCGAAGCAGTGCGAGGTCGTCACAAAGAAGCCAGACGGAACCTTGGTCATAGCCCTTAGCAAGGCCACGTATAAGACCGAGGCGGAAGCGAAGGATGCCTTGAAGAAGCTTCCAGATTGCAAGTGACCCACTGCGGGCCGGCCCGCCTCAATTGTTGGACTTCGCCAACCAGCGTCGGTGCCGACAAGCCGCGACAAGGGTTGCTACACAGCGCGCAGGGTATCGGTTCCATGTCCGCCTGTGGGGCTTGGGGCGCGCGCTTTGAGTGAGCTGAGGTGAGGCTCGGCAATGGGAACAAGCAATCGCCAATAGTGAGCTTCACCACGAATTCCTTAGTTTTTCACCCGTCCCCTATCCGTGACAGCGATGAAGTCATTTTCGAGCCGCTGAAATGTCGTGGCCTGAGAACCTTGGCTTCAGCGGATCGGGCTCCAGAGCCGCCAGCGCCAGGAGCGGATGTTTCCACAACTGCATTCCGCCTTCACCAGCATATCTTCCCGCTCCTAGTCGCGGCGAAACTCTGCGTTCCCTGAAACGGCTGATCGCCGCCGACAATGACCGGGACAGAGACTGCAAGGATGGAAGCTCAGCTAGCAATCGCTCGGGCATGATGCACGCCGGAAAATCCCTTGAGGAACAAACGATTTGTTCTATGCAGGGTGCGCGATCAACCATAGCAGCAGGATGAGAGCCGCTCCGAACGCAAACAGCATGTAGCCTGTCAGGAGCAGAAGGACGGGGAAAAAGTCGCTGCGATAGGCAGCAACGATAACGCGGGTTAGAGGATTGGGAATTTCATTGCCGGATAAGCCGTGTTGGTCGTCGACAACCTTTGGCATTCCATCTTGCGTTGTGGCCTCCGCCCACTCTGACTTCGCGGCCGCCTCCGCCTTCTCGGCCTCTAGAATCCTACTTGCGCTATGGATTGCCGCCACGCGATCATCGGATGGATGGTCCCGTGCGACCGATTTGGCGAAGAGTTCGGCTCCGCTTGTGCCCATAAACAAATAAGCATCTTGCGGCACTTGACGTTCCCTCATGGGACCTTGGTCCAATCAATGTGCGACTGAAGTCTGCGACCAGGAACCATGCCGCTGTCTGAAAGTTCCGCCGGGGGGCAAACGGTCGAGTCATCAGTGCCGGAGAGCGGTGTGCAAATTGGAGAGATTATCGCTAATACCTTCGCGACTATTCTTCTAATAGGTCTTCTGGCAATAATGTTCTTAATTTCCGGAAAACAATTCGGGTCTCAACCGATGGCGCGAATGGTGATTATCTTGCCGGTGGATCCGCTGAAAACAGCCGCGTTCCAGAAGAAATACTTAGATTTGCCAGTTAATTTTGACGTAGGCCTCATCCAGCCTCGACCCACTGGTCGCTGACGTTCAATGCTTGTTAGACGTGAAAGCAGAAAGACGAAGCTCGAACGCCTGGCGGCGTCGATACCAAAGCACGAGTTTGAATTTCTGATGAAGCTTGGCCAAATGACGCGAGCGGAAACGTTGGCCCTGATCGAAAAGCATGACGGACACCGCACCGCAATTTATGCCGATCTCGCCAGTATCGCCGCGCGCCGATGAATGGTCGGGCCTCTCCGTGGCCTGGTGCCGGTCTTCCGCCAACAAACACCAAGTTTCCTTTCACGGTCGCGCCTCATGAGCGGCGCTTGGATGCGCTGTCGAACGTTGAGTTTCGACAGCGCCCCGGTCATGTGGCGTTAAAGTGATAGAAGCCTGCGGAGAGAGGGTCGTCCGCATGGTCGATGAGGAACTAACCCGATAGCGTGCGGCCTTCATGGAGGCTCGACCTCACCCGGTCGGTTGAGTTCAGCCAGCAAAATCTCAGTCGCTTTTTTGAGCCGCTGTTCCCTTAACCGGGCGGTCTTTGCCTCCCTGGCTTGCCGCTCTGCATCAAGTACGAGCCTGCTTTCTCGATTTGCTCTCTCTATCCTTTCGCGATCAACCTTCCGACGTTTCATCCGCAACCTCCTTCGACCTGACGGGCCAAAAAAGGCTGACTTTTTAATTTGTTCCCGACGAAATTTTCCGCTTCTTACATCATTTGTTATTGAGCGCTGCCGCGCCGAGCGTTGAGCCCTGAAGGACTGTTTCGGTGCTGACTCACTGATTGCCAGATCCTCGGATCCGGCGTCCATCTCGCCCGCAACAGGCTGACATGGTCGGAAATGGTCCTACCGGCTGACGGCGCCTGCAGAGATCGGACCCAATGATGCGCCGCGCTACACAATCGAATCTACTGATGAAGGCCCTTTCTTCAAGGTTGGGGACGATGGCAATCACAAGCAGCGCAAGGTTGATGGTGGCTGGTTCCGTTCTGGGCGAAGGAAATGCCCAAGGCGGCTATGTTCAACGGCAGGATTGAAGGATCGACACGGCGCCGGCCTTTCGGGACGCCTTGAAGTCGAAGTGCTGCCTGATCCCGATGGCTTCTAAGAATGGGCGATTTCGCCGGCCGACGGCAAGAAGGATCCTTGGCAAATCTATCTGCCTGAGCACGCGCCCTTTTTCGTTTGCCGGACTCTGGGCGTAGAACTCCAATCTTGACGTCGCCGGCTGCACCATCCTCACCGCGTCCGCCGGCGAGCCGATGAAGAACCAGCACGATCGACAACCGGTCATCCTCGACCGGGCCTGTTATGAAAGCCTGGCTCGACCGGCGACGCGGGGGGAATACTTCAATTCGACCGTCATCACACAAGCAGCCGAATGACCACCTGCCTTGGTCGGGCCGATCGATCCGCGGTGAGCGACGAACCGATCAAGCTTGCCGAAGGCATGACGGCGGCGCCGCGGCAAAGTAGACGGATCGAAAATCACGTTGGCTCTTTTTCGAGCATTGAACACGGCGACAGGCATTTGGTGGCGGCGAGATGATTGGTCGACCATGAGAAGAGGACGAATATCCCGACCGCGTCATCGACTGCCAGGAGGCGTGGAGCCCGGCTTCCAAGTCATCGTCGACTGTATGCTGGAAGCCGGCTGGTCGCGCGGCGAAAGCGGCTGATCGCGGCCGACAACATGACCCAAAAAGAGAGCGCCAGGACGCAAACACAGCTTGCCATCGCCCGGGCCATGATACGCGCAGGGGCAGCGGTTTTAGGGCGATGGCTGGGACGACAAGCCGGGCATTACAGATTGGTAAAAATCGAACATTCTATTGAAAGGAGACAACGGGAGACTAGGATTTACTCGTCGCCCGCCTTCCTCAAACGGGCGGCGATGGCCCGGCTAGTTCCCCTGCGCCAACTTGAAGGCTAGCCGGGCCATTGTAAAACGGATGTTCCCATTGCTTTCTAAGGAGCTTGCGATGGATAGCGTGACGCCTGAAGGCAAGGTCAATCCTTGCGTTGAAGTGATGGAAGCCTGCGGAGAGTGGTTCGTCCGTGTGGTTGATGGCGACGAAGAACTAACCCGATCATTTGAATTGGAGTCGTTTGCCCTAGCCTTCGCAGAGGGCCAGCGAATACGTCTCGGGCTTGCTGATTTCGATCGGCTGTAGCCAACCTTTTAGGGAATGGCCGGTGCGGGTGGGCTGCGGGGGTTTCGGGCACCCGCACCGTTTGCGGTGGGGGCTCGAGTCCTCCCCGCCTAATTGTTTTATCCCTCTATAAGCTAGCTTGCAATTAAGCCTGTTGGCCTACGCCCGCTTGACGATGTAAGTTGTCCTGCTTCTCCGGCCTGCTCTTAAGGGAAAATCAAAGCGGCGCTTCTCGGCCAGAGGCGCGGCCGATCAAGGCCGTTCACCCTATCCACGGCAGCGGGAACGCGCCCGCCCGCACCGATAAAACTTTTAGAGACGCGGCTAATGTTCCTGGAGCGATGATGATGATCTAACATTGTCGGCCGGGCGGTGGGCTTTTAAAGATTTGTGTGAAATCAAAGCCGACGGAGGCGACAGAGCGCAGCGTTTTGCAATGTGGCAGACCATACTCAATGCCCCCTTCTTTCACAGCCTGGAACTGGCCGTTCTGGACGAGGACGGCATGCACGCCTTGGTATTCCCGTGCAGGCGCGCCGTCGACGGGTGGAAAGACGCAACAACTGGCTACTTAGTGGATGTGGAGCCTACCCACTGGCGACTTTGGGGTGAACAGGATGAGGACGCCTAGTGCGATCCTTGCGACGCACCGTTGCCCACCATCGCCTGCCATATTTCAAGAGCCGGCTCATTCGCGGATCCGGCCACGGCTCCACTTCGTTAATGCGCACCATAGTTCCGCTTCATCTGTGACGCCCGCCTGAAAGAGGTAGATGAGATCTTGAGCGAGTACTGTTCTCTGTTCTCTGTCTTTTCGGGCTAGCCGAAGTTCGGCGCACAAACGGTCAAACACCCGCTGGAGCACGTCCAGATGCTCGGGCTCGAACACTCCGCCACAGCCAGCGAGAGGCATGAACGTAGCCTCGATAATCCACGCAACTAATTTACTCTCGGCACAGGTTCAGAAAAAGTCCAATCGGTAAATTTGTGTGGAACCGTACCATAGCCGGCACTCTCTGACGGGGAGAGCGCGGGCCGATCGGAGACCGATCTTCGACACCCGCCCTTCCGCGTGCGTCAAATCCGCGGGGATCCAAAGCCGTTTTGGCCTCAGTCGACTTCAATAACTTTCCGCGCCGGCTTTTTGGTGGGCGGCCGGCGCCTTTTTACCGGACCTGACCTCTCCGTGGGCTGGGCCGAAAGACGTAGCGCCCGTAATCGCGCCGTCTTTGCATTTCGTGCCAGCGTTTCCGCCTCAATCAACAACTTCGCCTCTCGATCGGCGCGCTCGATGCGCTCTTTGTCGATCCGTCGTTGGGTCAAGATAGCCCTCCCTTGGCTAACTGACCTATGAAATTATCGCTTGCTAAAATTGTTCCTTCGTTGGGTTCCAGCGGACAGTTTGTGACCGCCCCGGCGATATTGTAGCCCCACGAAATCGTTTGGCCCTCGGCGCTTCATTTGGCACCAGCTTTAAGGGTTTTGAAACCTGACAAGTAGGATGTTTTTTGTTCGTGTCGCCGTCCAATTCGGAGCTACCGCCATGACGCAGCCGATGGAAGAGTACATACGATTTCAAACTGCGAATGAGGCCTTGCGGCAGGCGCGAGCGCTAGGAGCTACCGGTGACCTAGCCGCCGCCTTCGAAATGCTTTGCACCGCATTAGAGCGCATGATCAAGGACGCTGACGAGGACATTGAGGACCTCGTCCAGGTTTATTACGACCTGGACAGCAGGGTAGGCTAGTGCTGGCTTACCTCACGCCTCGTCCGCGATACGCTCCTCTATGGCAAACGCCTGTAAAGCCTTGGCTTTCGACGGATCCTCATCTGCCCGAGCGATGATGGAATAGAAGGCCGCCCGAGCGATGTCTTTCTTCGAGGCTCCAGGGTGCTGCCTCCTTACCGCTTTTATCAGATCCTTGGGCTTCATCCCTGGTGTGGCGAGACGCATCAATGTGTCGGCAACCGCCTCCATTTCCTTCGCATCCATGTCCGATTTCCCCAATACGTTGGCTAGCTAACCTTCCGGTTGTACGGCAATGCCAATGGCATATTGTCGTTCCGATCAACGCCAAGGTAAACCATGAAACGTCCTGCCAGAGCAGCGCCATTCGTGCCCACCGAGATTCATGTGGGCACCACCCAAGATGAGAGCGGCGTTGTGGGCATACTTACGATCCAGACGACAGAAGGGCTTCTTGACATTGCGCTGGATCACCAAGCCGCTGAAGCAGTGGCAGATGCCGTTGCCACTATCCTTGCAAGGTTTGAGATCGGTCTCGAAAAAAGAAGGCCCGGCAAGCCGGGCTAGGAGGTCCTTGGGATGGTGCCGAGGGATCAGCTTAGAGTTTGCGCGGTCTTCATGACAGCTTGATGATGGTTTGCCCAGCCATATCTGCTATTCCCAGAAGTCCCTCAGCCCGCCTTCGACGTCCGGCCTAGATTCAGCCGCCCATCTTCTTCGCCATGGCGCAGAAATCTGCGTGCGACTTGTTGAGCGTGGTATCGCCGCAATCTTTCAACACCGCTTTCTGTTCATCGGGTTTCATAGCCGTCCATGCGGCCTTGAAATCCTTTTCCGTCTTCAAAGTTTTCATGCCGGCATCGGTGAAGAACGGCGACATCTTTGCCGGATCGTCGAGTGCAGATGTGTTGCCAGCGGCAAGAGCCGAACCGGTCATCATCGCAAGCGCCATCGCGCCCATTGTGAGCATCTTGATGTTCATTGTTTCCTCCGTCGTTGGGTCATTCAGCATGACCTTCGGAAAAAACGTGGATTACGGAACTCGGTTCCCAGCGCTCCACTAGCGCAATCCCTGCATCATGAATTTGTAGATCGTGCCAATTTCTTCATCGATCTCTTCGCCAGGAATGCCTTGGGCCTCAGCCGCCCGTTTCGCATCCACAGCCATTTCAATGATCAGCAGCACGGGGTCAGAGATGGGGTCGTCGGGTAAATGGTCCGATATCCAATGGTAGAGAAAATCGCCACCTCGCTTGCTCATTCCTCACGAAAATCCTGTAACGAAGCGTGCCGCAAATCTTCCTCTCCACGTAAGTGCTTCACGCGGCCGATGATGCCGGGCTTGACCCATTGGGTCGCCGGCCGCTTCATGCCCTTGGGCGCCGGCCCGGCATGCTCCTGGACGCGCTTCCATAGTCGCTCCCGAATGGCCCGGCTGGGATTGATGAAGGCCGAACCGACATAGCGACCGGTCGCCCGATCGGCCATGAGGGCAAATGCCGGCTTGCCGGCTTCACGCTCGACGCCAATCAGTTCGTACTCGTCGACCGAGTAGCATTTCACCTTCAGCCAGTTGGTCGACGGGCCGCTGCGGTATTTGCTGTCGCGGCGCTTCGATACCATTCCTTCAAGGCCGGCCTTGTCGAGCAGATGGAAAATCGCCTTGGCCTCGCCCGGCAGCGGCTCGCTGAACTGGATCCGGCCGCCAGGCTCTATCATGCTGGACAGGATCTCGCGGCGCTCCTCTAGCGCCATGTCGCGCAAGTCATGGCCATTGAGGTGTAGCAGGTCGAAGGCGACGAAATAGAGGTCATGCTGCCGCCTGGTGATCGCCTTCCGCAGTTCGCCGAAGTCGGAAAGGCCGGCGTCGTTCGGAACGATGATCTCGCCGTCGACGATGGCACTTTCCGCCCCGAGGCTCTTCGCCTCCTGCACCAGGTCGCGATATTTAGCCGTCCAGTCATGGCCGTTGCGGGTGTAGATGCGTGCCCCGTCTTCGTCGATGATCAGCTGCGAACGGTAGCCGTCGAACTTCACTTCGTGAATCCAACCATCGCCTTGCGGAGGCTGCTCGACAAGGGTCGGCATCAAGGGCGAGACGAACTTCAAACGCATCTATGGAACTCTTACCAGCCGAGATTCAATTAGCTACAGCTAAAATAGTTCCGCGCCTGGAAATGCCCAGCGAAACAAATTGACCTGACGCGCGTTGCGGTCGAATCGCAGCTTGGGAGAACCATCATGCCTGACGACAAGAACAAGCTTGGCTATCACGATCGAAGCCGCGTGAGCGGCGACGAGGAATACGAGGTCGGCTATTTCGCGAGCAAATTCGGCCTGTCTATCCCGCAGGTTCGGCAGTTGATCGCAAAGCACGGCAACGACCGCGACACGCTGGAACGGGAAGCCGAGGCCCTCAAGGGTCGGTAAGAAGATACCTCGTCCCAGGGACAACATGCCGACGAAGTTCCACGTCCGACCTTCATCGTATGGTGGGTCGGATGCTGGGTTCACGCGATCGGAAGCCTCGGATGCGATGCCTGCAAAGCTTTGGTGCGCACACGTTCGATTCCTGCGACCTGAAAAGGCGCCGCGCCATCAAAGGCCATGAGGCGGATCGACCAGTTCCGCGGTGCCTCTGTATATAGCAACGAAGCTGGTGGCACGGCGGTTGAAGATTTGGGCTACTCGGTCGGCAGCCGGGCCTAGGCGGCGGTTTGTTGAGGTATAACGCTTGCCGGCGGCTAGGGCCAAAAACGCGCCCAGCCCACTGGGCTGGCATCATTCGAACGGAAAGGCTAGCTGGGCGACGAACTATCGAAGCAGCGAGCGACCCACCGGCCCATGGTCGCGCCCCGGCGCGACTGTTGGGGATCTTTAGTCAATGCCTGGCTCTACAGTCGGCCCAGAACGCGGGATCCGGGTTTCTTCGGCTATAACGAGAAGCGCCTCCAACGTGACGGCGATACCAGACATCAGTGCGGAAATATCAGTGTTCCTGCCGGGCAACGCGAGTTCGTCCGCCCGGCTTTGCATGCTCGTGCTCAGTTCCTTGAGCTTCCGGCGCAGGTCGTCGTCCATAGTCGCTCTCCGTTTTGAGGCCCGCACAGGAACGCGCCCGTAGACAACCAGTTCCGCCTTGCCGGCTATCAAACCCGCGTATTTGCAACGGTGACGCTTGAGCCGGAAAAAGGTCAACGCCGACGGCAGAGGATGCCCAAACGCATAGTCCGAAGGCTGTCGCGAAGGAGATCAGAAGGGCGGTCGCGATAGGCAGACGATGCATGGCGGGGCTTGTCCTCCTTGTTGCAGACCCGCCCACAACCTTCTGCAACCTGATATGTTCTCCACAAAGTGTTTACCCTGATGGGATGGTTAAAGAACTGTTTCGACCCGTTCGTGCTGGTGCCCGGGCGCCCCCTACGCGTGGATTTCGGCTTCACGGCCACTGACGCGGCACTCTTCGCAGCCTCGCTCGCGGCCGTGACGGACGGGAGTTCGGTTCGAATCGCTTGTGTATCGCGACTGATCCCCGACCTGGGGCTCAGCGTTTGACTGACGCGTCGGATTGAATCATTGCAAGCTCCTGCTTCGCGCAGCAAACGATTGGCCGTGGCAGGTCGAAAGTGTCTACTTTGTCCACGACCGATGAAAGAGCAGTGCCGGTTTAGCCAGGTGGATCCTTGGCCTTTGTTTTTCGGGGTTTGGGATTTCCTAGCAGCGGCGCCTGAGAGCCTGGAACAGGTCAATCGGATGACCAGAGGTTGCTCATACACAAGCCCGCGGGCAGCAACGTGCTTGTCAGATGGCGGTCGCGATTGATAGGCGATGCATGGCGGGGCGAGCGCTCTTTGTTGCAGCTCCGTCAACCACCCGCAATCTGACCGTTCTCCAATGCTAGCTTGCCCACTCCGTTCGCCATTTCAGGTCGACGCCCTGGGTAACGACCTCGGCGTCGTAGCCGCATGAGGCGGCGGCTTTCGCAGCCTTGACGGCGGCCAATACGGCATCGCTGTTGGAATCGTATGGGTATTCCTTCCCGTCGTAACGGATCTTCCAGCGGTCCCCCTCTTTGAAAACGTAATACTTCGCACCCGCCATAGCTACTCCCCGCAATGAAGCTTGAACACTTCCATGCAGCAAACCATGGCAGTAACCTCTCTACAAGTTGGCATCCGTCCAGAACGAAGAAGACCATCCAGGCGCCTCCCCCAAAGGAAATCGGTTTTGGAAAGCGCATCAGCTATCACGGCCGCAGCCCGATATTCATCAATGCGGACTGGGATGCTGGACTCGAATATTTCCCACGAGTCGACGCCGATGCCCACCCCGCAATTCCGGGCTTTGCACCTTTCTCTGCATTGGGCGGATGGGCCGTGTATATCAGCCGCGAAGATTTTTCAGCACATCACCAGCCAGTTCGAGGAATTGTCCGACGAAGGAATTCAATGGCGCCGAATCTGGGTAAACGCCAACATCATCGCGCGAGAAGCCAGGCTTGCGCAGACGTGCTTGCCGGCTGCGGTCGCCCACTGCCATTCAAGACAGTGTCCTCCTGGTCCGAGACCTTAGCGCTTCCAACTCGTCATCAGGGAACCCTTGCTTCCATATAAGGGGTCGTTGCGAGGACGGACAACGGTTGGGATGGTCGCGACCGCATCATCGTGCTCGTCCTTGGTGGTGCATTCGTCGTAAGTGCCGAACCGAGGATATGCGCCTACAACCAAAAAATCATCGGATGAAGACAGACATTGGTGCCCGGTCCCGGCTGGGAGAATCGCCACGTCGCCGGCCTTCACCTTCAACGTCCGCCCCTTCTTGCCGCCAAACCGGACCTTGGCCGTCCCGCGCGCCACCCCTAGGACCTCGTGTATTCGCGAATGGTAGTGGACATAGTCATAGATGCCATTTCGCCAGCTATCGCCCCAACCGTTTGTTTGGAAAATCACCTCCATGACGGCCGCCGGATCAAGCCTCTCCGGCAGCTTCACCGCACCGCGATAAAAAACAAGCGGCCATGATGGATGATTGGGCACCAGCCCGTCGTCATCAAACCGGAACTCATTCGGTTTTCGCTGCCTCACGAAGGCGGCGACTTCCTCCTCGCCCGGAGTTGCGAAACCGGTGATGGTCTCGATCGCTTTTCTGGTGGTTTGTAGAATGCTCATCGATGCGGTCTCCGCCGGATAGATGCAAACACGTTTCGGTTTTAACATGCCTACAGGTCCGCCGGTTCCTCCCGCTTTGGCAGGCCGAGCTCCGGTTGCCATCCAACGGAAGGGCTGAATCTGGTGGATTTCCCGAGAAAGAATGATGACGTTAAGACCTTTTCGCAGCCGGCATGTCCAGCTCAGACGTCTCGCACCGCTTAACGCCCGATGACCTGACCAATAATCTCGTCGCTGGCCTCGGTCCGCCAAATCTCTCTATCGGACTTCCGCGCATTGTACGTTTTTAACCAACGAGTTGCCTGCCGTTCGGGGTGTTGTAGATTTGGCAGGCGGCAACCCCTCAAGAAGCCGTGGTGGCCGACGTGGGACTGGCAGGCTTCACCGGCATTTCCCTCCCCGCGTCGGTCATTCGGGGCCAATTGGGCTAAATTCACCGTCAGTCCAATCTGAGCTGCCGGTCTTCGGATTGCGGCGGCAACTCCGCGGTGGCCGTGCTTTACGCGCTGGACGACAAGCCTCGCTGAAAACCTTTGCCTTGGATGTAGAAGAGCGTCACGGCGATGGTTGCATCGAGGTTCACCCCCCTGCCCCGCCCAGTATAGAGGCAACGAAACACACCGTCGCTCGTTGACGTCGTGCTGGGTTGATCCCTAGCCACTCCAGACCCTGCCCGCTGCCGATCGGTGGCGGGCCTTTTTGAAGAGCGTGACGGAACCCGATTTTTCACAACCAGTTACATATGGCGGCAGCGTCCCCTCGCGCTGCTGGCCATGGGCGTGAAGCCTTGGCCAGGCCCGCATCGCCTTGCCAGTGGTGCGGGCCAACAAAGGCTGGAAGGGCAGCCCATCGGTAGCGCGGATGGCTGAAGATTTCCCGCCACACTTAGGAGGCATTTGCGGGCGATCCAGTTCGTTGGCGGAGGTCGCCAGATTTCGGCATGACAAACGCGGCCCCCGTGATTTGGATAGCGCGGTTTCTCGCCAGGGCATCGAGCGGCTGCCACCCATAATAGGCGTCGCCCATGGCGCCGTAATGGGGCCGTGCCGGCCATCGACGGCTATTACCCCCCCGGTGATCGTGACTACAAAGGCGCCTTTACATGCCAATCTTCGCTTGGGGCCGCTCAGCCTCCCGCTGGCGCTCAATTTCCTCTGGTTCCTTCTTGTCGATCTGTGTCAGTTCGTCTCTGGCCGCGCTGTTGGCGCGCAACAGTTCGTCCAATTTTGACTGTATGGCCTGGGTGTCCCGATGTTCTGCTCTTTGTATGAAAAGGGTCATCGCCCAAGTGGCCAATGTCGCGGCGCCGTGCCAATCAAAGCTGCTGCGTTCGAAAATAATCCACAGCACGGCGTAGACCACCAGGATCAGAAATGCCCATGGCCTCGCGGTCAGTGTACCGGCTTGCGTGATGATGCTGGAGGCATTCATTTCCCGATTCCAATCTTGTTTTTTCAACCAGTTTGGGGAAAGTTTGTTCCGTCGTCGTCCTCGGCGAACTTCCCCATGCGTTGAGATAGAAGTGGGTCCGTACTGCCTGCCAGGGCTTGGTCTGGCCGAATCAGGGCGGTCAAACGCAACGAGCGTTTGACCGTGCGCGGGTTGCTGGATCGATCCGGCAACGCGTCGACGCGAGGTTCGGTTATTTGTCGCCGCATAGTCCGTTGAAAAGATCCGTGGGATGATCCTTTCGACTCTCTTTCTGCTATCAGGCGGCTGCTGCGATGGCCGACGCGAAGTCGCGATATGGGCGAAGTGGACGGCCCAGAAGCGCAGTCAGGCGCTCGACGTCGCCGGCCTCAGGCAGCATCCCTTCGGAGAA
>Ga0055542_1000523_pt1 | contig 34539 bp, 9 predicted proteins | sample AraplaCol_mMF_r2_2_FD_55026 | JGI IMG/M metagenome (GOLD analysis project Ga0055542, IMG submission 55026) | Arabidopsis root microbial communities from North Carolina, USA - plate scrape CL_Col_mMF_r2 | ecosystem: Host-associated > Plants > Roots > Endosphere | place: USA: North Carolina
CCGAGGCTGCGCGCCAAGGGGGCGGCCGACGTGGTCCAGCGTTTGCTCGACGACGAGTCTTTATCCGCGTCCTGGCGCGGTCCGGGCGGGAAAATGTCGCGCTGGGCGTTGCGACGGCTGTTCGAGCGGCTGATCGAGCTCGACGCAGTGCGCGAGCTCTCCGGACGCGACACGTTCAAGATTTTTGGGCTCTGACACGATGACGGCCGCGACACCCAAGGCGAGGGCAGGGGACCAGGACGGGCGCGGCGGCCGACCAGATGACCATCGATCAGACGACCGCCGATCAAATGACCATTTGCTCGACACCGAGCTCGAACATTTGCCCTCAGAGTTGCGTTGGCGCGAATGGATGGGCCGGGTGGAAGCGGTGATTTTTGCGGGAAGCGATCCGACCACGCGCGAGATGTTGGCGCGGGTCGTCGGCAAAAACTGCAACCTCGACCTAATCATCGACGACATTCGCGAAGAACTGCGCGGCCGCCCCTACGAACTGGTCGCGGTCGCTGGCGGCTGGCAGCACCGCACCCGGAGGGTCTACTCCGATGCAATTCGAGCTGCCACGGGGCTGGGTCCGGATGGCGGGCCGGGGTCAAAACCCCTGTCGCAGTCGGAGGCGCTGGTGCTGATGTGCATTGCGTATTTCCAGCCGATCACCCGCGGTGAACTTTCCAGCTTCTTCGGCAAGGAAATCAGCCGCGATCTGATCGGGACGCTGCGTTCGCAAGACCTCATCGCCTCGGGGCCGCGCAGCCCCACTCAGGGCGCGCCCTATAGCTATGTCACGACGAAAGCGTTCCTCCGCGAGTTCGGGCTCGACACCTTGCGCGACTTGCCGGACATGGAAAGGCTCGAGGATGCCGGGCTGCTGAGCAAGGACAAGCTTCTCGCCGACTTGCCTGGCGGCATCAGGGACAGTTCCGAAGCCCTGGACGATGCGGAATAGCCCAGAGCGTATGCCGAAAAGTCGTGATCCATGCGCAGTTGGACCGAGCAGCAGTCCCCTTATACCCGACAGCGAAGGCTGTGGGCCCGCGCGGGTTAACAATGAACCAACTGGCGAGAATATTGCCAGACAGGTGACCGAGGTCACCTTCGTGGAGCTTGACTGGCATTTGTTTCTCCAGGCGCGGGTCGCGTCACGCTGATGCGCTGATCTCGTGAACCGCTTCGTCGACGATGGCTTTTCCTGACGGGCTACGTTGCGACCAAGAGACATCCGACCTCCGGTGCATATACTATCCGCGTATATCGTAAGTTGCACCCCGGAATGCGCCTACAGGATTGGGCATGTAGAGGACATGGAGCGCAATTGCTCTTGCAGCGTGATTTTGATCCCACGAAGAAAGGAAGCCAGCGAACGCCTGCGGAAACCTTTTCAACAGCCGGCGAATGGTGATGGTCGTTGCGGCAGCACCTGCGAACGACGACAGTGTGTTTTCCTGAGTGCCTGAATCAGAAGTCCGCAGCGCGACCTGTGCGCCAACCCGGTGTGAACAGGATCGCGGTCGCTTTTGGGTCAACCCTTTCTGTTGGGGCTTGACCACCTTGTGACGGCGATCGCCGATCTCCAGATTTTGTCCTACCGGGTCTGGTTGCGTTCGGTCCGGGGACTGATAGCATTTCGTGATGAGCGCCTCTGCAGCCACCTCTGCCGTGAACCATCGCCGAATCCGCCAAGCAAGGACGTGGCTGCAAAGCAGAGTGTTGGCCGAGGAAGTTTTGATCGTCGGGGCTAGCCTCGACGCAGCCAATGAATTATCGCGTCGGGTGGCGGAGGAGAAGGGCGCTGCCTTTGGCTGGCATCGGCTGACTCTGTCTCAGCTGGCCGCCGCGCTCGCTGCGCCTGTGCTTGCGGAGCGGAAGCTGGTCCCGCTCAGCCGACAGGGATCCGAGGCGATCATCGCCCGGGTCGTGCACGGCCTGAAGGTCAAGCGTGGGCTCGGCCGTTACCAACCAGTCGCTGACGCACCGGGATTTCCGCGTGCGATTGCCGCTGTTATGGCGGAGCTAAGGCTAGAAGGCTTGTCGGCCGAGACAGTCGGTAAGGTTGCGCCCGATCTTGTGGCGCTGATCGAAGCGTATGATGCCGAGTTGGCGGGTGCTGGCCTTATCGACTGGCCGGGTGTGCTAACCTTCGCGACGGAGACGGCAAGCAGCCGCGGCGTCGTCCCGCGTCTGGTAGGCCTTCCCATGCTGTTGCTGGACGTGCCGATCAAGAGCCAAGCCGAGTTCGCCTTCGTGGGCGCCCTCGCCGCGGCAGCCCCGGACACCTGTGCGACGGTGCCCGCGGCCGACCAGTCGACGCTCGCCCGGATCCGCGACGCACAGCATTGGGAAATCAAGGATCTCGACGAATCACCCAAGATGGAGGATCACGTCAGCACTGGTCGGGCCGGCGCGCTCGCAAGGCTTCAGCGCCGGCTCTTCAATGACGAGACGGCGGTTCCGCAAGCGCCTTCGGACAACGAAGTCGAGGTGTTCTCCGCACCGGGCGAGGGCCGCGAATGCGTCGAGATTGCCCGGCGCGTACTCGCGCTCGCTCGAAACGGAATCCCGTTCGACCGGATTGCGGTCCTGCTGCGATCGCCCGAGGAATACCGCGCCCACCTCGGAGAGGCGTTCGCACGCGCCGGCATTCCGGCTCATTTCGCACGTGGCGCGGTGCGACCTGATCCGGCCGGGCGAGCCTTCTACGCGCTTCTCAAATGTGCCGCCGAAGGCTTGTCGGCGCGACGTTTCGCCGAGTACCTCTCTCTCGGTCAGGTACCTGATGCCGCGCCCAGCGGCGCGCCGCCTGAGCCCATCGCGCGGGGCAACCGCTGGGTCGCCCCAGACCCGGAGCTCGTTCCGCAGCTTACGACCGAGGTCGTCGATGTGCCAGCAGGCCCCGCCGAGATCGATATTTTAACCTCGGGTAGCGACGAACGCCCCGTCCGCGATGGGCAGCTCCGGGCGCCACGCCGCTGGGAGCGCCTTCTCGTCGAGGCCGCGGTGATCGGCGGGCGCGACCGCTGGCGACGACGCATCGACGGGCTCGCGAGCGAGCTCCGCCTGAGGCTCGCAGAGATGGCCGACGAGGATGAGACGCGGGCGGCGACGCTGGCGCGAACGCTTGAGGACCTGTCAGCGTTTGCCGGCTACACCCTTCCTCTCATCGAAGACCTCGACAGTCTGCCCGCCGCCGCCGATTGGGGCGAGTGGCTCGACCGGCTCGGCGCGCTCGCAACGCGGGCGCTCAGGCAACCCGACCGGGTGCTCGCCGTGCTGGCCGAGCTGGTCCCGATGGCTCCTGTCGGTCCGGTAACGCTGACCGAAGTTCTGATCGTTCTCGAAAGCCTCCTTCTGGAGGCTGCCGTGCCGCCGCTGCAACGCTATGGCAAGGTGTTCATCGGGCCGATTGAGGCGGCGCGGGGTCTCAGCTTCGACGCAGTGCTGGTGCCGGGACTCGCGGAGAAGATGTTCCCGCGCAAGATCGTCGAGGAGCCGATCCTACTCGACGCAATGCGTGAGCAAATTAGCGGCGCTCTCGCCACGAATTCAAGTCGGCTCGAGGGAGAGCGTCTAGCCCTGGCCCTTGCGGCCGGCGCGGCCGAACGGTGGATCTGCTTCTCCTATCCTCGTCTCGACCTCGGCCAGGCTCGGCCACGTGTGCCGTCCTTCTACGCTCTGGAGGCAGTCAGGGCCGCCGAGGGCCGGCTTCCCGATTTTGCCGAGCTTGCGCGACGGGCGGAAACGGCAACCACGGCCAGGCTGGGCTGGCCGGCACCGCCTGATCCCGCCGAGGCTATTGACGATGCCGAGCATGATCTTGCCGTCCTAGACCGGCTTGTCGCTCTTCCGGGAGCGAGCGCCGGGGCAGCCCGCTATCTGGTCACCGCGAACCTATGGCTCGCCCGGGCCCTTCGAGCCCGCTTCCAGCGCTGGAGCGGATCCTGGACATCGGCGGATGGGCTGACGAGCCGATCGGAGGCGGCCCAAGCGGCCATGGCGAGGCATGCACTGGGGGCCCGTAGCTATTCGCCAACCGCCCTCCAGAACTACGCGCGCTGCCCCTACAAGTTCTTCCTTCAGGCAATCCATGGCCTCGCTCCACGCGAGGTGCCAGAGGCAATCGACGAGCTCGATCCCTTGCAGCGTGGGTCGCTGATCCATGACGTCCAGTTCGATCTTTTCGCGCATCTTAGCGAGGAGAACCTGCTCCCGGTTCGACCGGGCAATCTCGACCGGGCGCGGCAGTTGCTCGAAGCCGTTATCTCGAAGGTCGCCGGCCGTTACCGGGATGACCTTGCTCCGGCGATCGACCGCGTCTGGGAGGACGGCATCGCTGCGATCCGCGCCGATCTGCGAGAATGGCTCCGGCGAGCAAGCGAGGACGACTCGCGCTACGTGCCCTGGCATTTCGAGCTGTCTTTCGGACTGGAGCACCGGCCCGAACGACACCAGGCCGATCCTCAGTCGGTGACCGGCGCCGTCGACCTCGACTGCGGCATTCAGCTCCGCGGGTCGATCGACCTCGTCGAACGCCATCCGGCCGGGCAGGTGCGGGTCACCGATCACAAGACCGGCAAGGCGGACGGCAAACAAGGCCAGCTGATCGATGGCGGCAAGTCGCTGCAGCCTCTCTTTTATGCACTTGCTGCAGAAAAGCTCTTCGCGACGCGGGCCCAGGTGACCTCCGGTCGACTCTATTTCTGTACATCGACCGGTGGCTTTGCCGAGTACGTCGTGCCGCTCAACGAGCGGGCGCGCGACGCGGCCTATCAGGTTGCCGAAGCAGTCGGTGAGGCTGTCGCCCAACCCTTCCTGCCGGCCGCACCAGACAAGGGGCAATGCGATCTGTGCGACTTTCGGGTCGTGTGCGGTCCGCACGAGGAGCGCCGCACGGCGCGGAAGCCGCAGGGACATCTGGAGCCACTTCTGGCAGTGCGAGTGCTCCCATGACCGATCTGGCCGACGCCGATGCACGTGGCCGGATCCTCGCCGAGTTCGGCACGACCTACTTCGTCGAGGCGGCGGCGGGTACCGGCAAGACCACCGCCCTCGTCGGCCGGATCGTCGGGCTGGTCCGCACTGGTGCCGGCACGCTCGACCGGATCGTCGCGGTCACCTTTACAGAGAAGGCCGCTGGCGAGATGAAGCTTCGCCTCCGAAACGAGATCGAGAAGGCAAGGCCAGAGGCGGCGCCCGAAGAGCGCAGTCGGCTGGACCGGGCGCTCAGGGAGCTGGAGCTTGCCCGCATCGGCACAATTCACGCTTTTTGCGGCGACCTTCTCCATGAGCGGCCGGTGGAGGCAAGGATCGACCCGCTTTTCGAGGTGGCGTCCGAAGAAGAGGCCGAGACGCTCGCCGACGAAGCCTTTGAGGGCTGGTTCCAGAGGTCGCTCGCCGATCCGCCAGAGGGCGTCGGCCGGATTCTTAGACGCCGATCGGGTAGGCAGTCCCCGCGAGGGGAATTGAGAGCGGCCGTTCAGGGCCTCCGAGAGCACCGCGATTTTCCAGCGCGCTGGCGTCGCGATCCCTTTGATCGGAGCGGCGCGATCGACACGATGATGGACGAGCTGGCACAGCTCGGAGCTCTCGCAGTGACGAGCTCGTGGTCCAATGACCGCCTTGCGCAGAATCTCTCGGAGATCGCTCGCTTTGTCGAAGAGACGACACGGCTCGAGGCCGTTCGCGGCCGCGATTACGATGGGCTTGAGGCCGAGCTGCGCCAGCTCGCAAAGAACAAGACCCGATTCAAGGGGTGGGGGTGGAAGGGTTCACCGAAAACTCGCTTCGGCGCCCTGTCTCGGGAGGAGGTTCTAGCCCGTCGTGATCAGGTGAAAGCCAATCTCGACGGTTTCATCGACGCCAGCGATGCGGATCTCGCTCCGCTGCTTCATGAAGCTTTGCAGACGCCGATTGCCGACTATGAGGCCCTCAAGGCCAAGGCTGGGCGGCTCGATTTTTTGGATCTCCTCATCAAGGCCCGCGACCTCATTCGCGACGATGCCGGTGTGCGTCGTGAGCTGCAACAGCGCTTCACCCACTTCTTCGTCGACGAGTTCCAGGACACTGATCCCCTCCAGGCCGAGATCCTCCTCCTGCTCGCCGCCGACGATCCCGAAGATACAAACTGGCGCACTGTCCGCCCCGTCCCCGGCAAGCTCTTTCTTGTCGGCGATCCGAAGCAATCGATTTACCGCTTCCGACGCGCCGACGTCGCGCTCTATGAGGAGGTGAAGCAGCGTCTCCTTGGCGTCGGCGCGGAGCTTCTCCACCTCACCACCAGCTTTCGGGCACCGCGCTCAATCCAGTCCTTCGTCAATGGTGCCTTTGCCCCGGCAATGGAGGCGGGCCCGGACGCCGGCCAGGCGGGCTATGTTCCACTCCAGCCTTCGCGCCCGGAAATCACTGGCCGACCGACGATTGTCGCGCTGCCGGTTCCGAGACCCTATGGCGACTACGGCAGCATCGTCGGCTGGCGGATCACTGAGTCATTTCCGGAGGCAGTCGGTGCCTTCATCGACTGGCTGGTGAGCGACAGCGGCTGGACGGTCCAAGAGGAGAGCAAGGCCGTCGCGGTCCGGCCGCGCCACATCGCCATTCTTTTCCGTCGGCTGCGCAATTTCGGGATGGATGTTACGCGGGCCTACGTCCGAGCACTGGAAGTCCGGCGCATCCCCCACGTTCTCGTAGGTGGGCGGTCGTTCCATGATCGCGAGGAGGTCATTGCTCTCCGCAATGCTCTCACAGCGATCGAGTGGCCTGACGATGAGCTGAGAGTCTTTGCCACACTGCGCGGGCCGTTCTTCGCGCTCGGCGACGAGGCGCTCCTTGCCTTCCGGCAATATGTCGAAGACGACGGCACTTTGAAAACCCGCCACCTCCATCCGATCTACGCAGTCGACCGGACCGCACTGGACCCTGCCGTGAGCGAGGTCGCCGACGCTCTCGCTCTCCTGCGTCGGCTTCACGTCGGGCGCAATAACCGCCCGATCGCCGAGACCATCACCATGTTGCTCGAAGCCGTGCGGGCGCATGCCGGCATCGCTCTCTGGCCGACCGGCGAGCAAGCCCTCGCCAACTGTCAGCGGTTGATTGACATGGCGCGGCATTTCGAAGGGAGCGCATCCTCCTTCCGCGCCTTTGTCGAGAAGATCGAAGCGGATGCCGAACGCGGGGAGGCCGACGAGGCTCCCATCGTCGAGGAGGGTACCGAGGGTGTGCGGATAATGACCGTGCATAAGGCCAAGGGCCTCGAGTTCCCGGTCGTCATCCTTGCTGACCCGACCTGCAAGGCGGCCCGTGATACGCCGAGCCGGCATGTCGACCCTGATCGTCACCTCTGGCTGGAGCCGCTCTGCGGTTCGTCGCCGATCGAGTTGCTTGAAGCTGCCGACGAGGAGTTGAAGCAGGATCATGCCGAGGCGATTAGGGTGGCCTATGTCGCGGCGACCCGCGCGCGTGACCTCCTCGTCGCACCGGTCTGCGGTGACCAGCCGATCGAAGGCTGGCTCGAAGTACTCGACCCGATGTTGTACCCGCCGGACGAGGTCCGCCGGCAATCCGAGTCCGCACCGGGGTGCCCGGATTTCGGCGAGGACAGCGTGGTCGAACGCGGGCCCCAGGGTGTTCCTCCGGCTTTGGGCCCGGTCAGTCCTGGCCTGCATCGGCCAACGGCCAATGGACCGCAAATCGTTTGGTGGGATCCGACGGCGCTGTCGCTCGAGGTCCAAGAGCAGGCACCGCTCCGGCATCAGCGCATTCTCGAGGCAGATACGAATGGGACCGCGGCGAAGAGCGAGGAGAGCTACGCGTCTTGGAAGGCGACACGCGAAGCGCTGCTCGCACGAGCCTCTCACCCGTCAATATCTATTCAAACCGTGACGTCGTTGGCCCGCGCCGCGGCGGGGGGCTCGGCGGCAGAAGTCCAGGCGGCCGAAGCAGGAGACCAGACGTGGGCGCGGCCGGACGTCATGGTTGACATAGTAGAGCGTGGAGAGCGCGAACGGCCAAGCGGGCGCCGCTTCGGCACGCTCGTCCATGCTGTCTTGGCGTCGATCGATCTCGACGCGGGGGTCGATGCGATCGAGGCCGGTGCAGCAATCAATGGACGGCTCGTCGGCGCGATGGAAGAGGAAATTAAGGCTGCTATCGCTACCGTCAGGGGGGCGCTCGCACATCCAATCCTGCGACGCGCTGCGGCCAGCGCTGGCAAAGGCGGACTCCGCCGCGAGTCTCCGGTGATGCTGAGACGAGACGACGGCGGCTTGGTGGAGGGCACAGTCGACCTCGCCTTTCATGAGGACACGCCGGATTTCGTCGGCTGGACCGTCGTGGATTTTAAGACTGATCGTGAGTTCGAGGCGATGGCTGTCCGATACATTGAGCAGGTCAGGATCTATTCAGAAGCGATAGGTGCGGCGACGGGTTCGCCAACGCGGGGCGTCGTGCTAGTGCTCTGATTGAAATAGCCAAATGAGCGGGGTCACGCTCCCACTTTGCACCGAGTTAGAAAGTTATGAGCTGTACAGCTTCGCGATCCTTGCCATTCGAGGGCGCGATCGAGGTGGAAGAGCAACCAACCTCCACTCCACGATGGATCTCAGCCAAGAACAATCCTAGCCAAGCGCTCCACTTCCAGCATGTCGAGTCCCGAGCCCTCAACTTCGCGTGTTTCGATCAGCACGCGATCAGCTCCCGTTGCCTCGTCAACAGGGCGGATTCCATCCGAAAGATAAGCCTGCCGCTTCGCCGCCCAACGCTGCGCGTAGGCGGGATCGGACAAGAGTCCAAGATGCTCCCAGTAGTAGGTCATGCCGCTTGCGTCATCCTCAATGGTGAAATCCGGCCACCGCGTCCGCCCGCCTAGCGCGAGCGGTTGCTCGTACACATAGCGCACGCCCATCGCGATCAGCTTTTCGGCGATCGCCAGCTCGGCCTTCGATCGCACGAGCTCGTTGCGGCTCGTCCGGTGCAAGAGGTGCTGGTCGAGAAATTTCGGCCCGGTCCGGGTTACCACCTCAATCGGAGTGGGCTCCTCGAAAAGGTCGGTCATCCGGCGTGCAATCTCAGAAGCCGCCGGCTCGGCGTAGCGGCGCAGCGCGCCGACCTCGTCCTCGTGGAGGATGACGAGGTGGTCGCGATGGCGAGTCAGTGCAGTGTAGAGCAGCTCACGCGTAAGCGGCCGGCAATGCTTGGGTATAACGAGAAATGTCCGGCCGAACTGGCTGCCCTGCGTCTTATGGACGGTCAGCGCATAGGCGAGTTCTAACTCCGGCGAGCCGTCGTCACCGGTGAACTCCCAGTAACGATAAGTGAATTTGACGCCGCGCTGACTGTTGAATTCGACTTCGAGATCGCGGGGCCGGCGTGTCATCTTCTTCGTTCTGAAGCCGCCAACAATGATGCCGATGTCGCCGTTCGCAACATAGGCGTTCTCCTGTGAGGGGTAGGTGCGCCGACGCCCGTTGTTCTTGACGTTGATCACCTTGTCGCCCCATAGCAGGCCCTGCGGGCCGGCCGGTTTCGGGATCTTCGCCCAGCGTGTCGCCTCGGCCCGCGCCTGGGCCTTCACCCGGAAGCGCCGCTGGACCGTGAGGTTTAGCGCATCGACACCGGCAAGACCGGCACGGATCGGCGAAAGGATTTGCCAAGCGTGTGAAAGCGATGCAGCTCCCCCTTCGCCGCCAACCTCGCGAGCTGCCCAGAAAAAGACGTTGCCGTCGTAGGCGCTGCCGCCGAGGCTCTGTTCAAACCCCGCCTCATCGGCGGCGCCGGATAGGTTCAGCCCAGAAACAAGCTCGTCGGTGAGCGTCTGATCGACGGCGCTCGGCCCAGCCCAGCGGACCGAGCGGACATGGTCGAGCGTGCCCGCGTTCAACGCATCCCAGACCTCATCGGCACCAGCGTCGAGCGCTTCGCCGCTGAATTGTCGCGCGAGCAGGACGTCGCCGCGCCCGCTGCCGCGCTGGCGGCCAATCACGGTTAACTCGGCATAGCCGTCGGCGAGACGCGGAAAAATCGGCGGCTGCTCGGGCGGGGCGAGCTCGCGACAGATGTCAACAAACGGCCGGCCCGCGCCGATCGGCGGCAACTGACGCGGATCGCCGACAAGGACGAGGCGCTCAACGCCTTCAATCGCGTCGAGGAGAGCCGCGAGCTGGTCTTCGGTCAGCATCGAGCATTCATCCACGACGACCGTTCGGTAGGCCTTCTCGCGCGGCGCGCCGGGGTTCCAATAGTAGCGCCCGCTCGCACCGTTGTATCGATCCAGACTTTGCAAGAATTGGGCGAGCGTCTTGCCTTCGCCCAGACGCCCCGTTGCTTCCTCCAGCCTGACCCGCGCCTTTCCTGTCGGTGCGAGCAACAAAACCTTTCGCTCGCGCACTTGAGGCAGGTTGCACAGTATTTTTAGCAGCGTTGTCTTGCCCGAACCGGCTGGTCCCACCAGAACCGAGAACCGTAGCCGCGCCAGTTGCTCGAGCGAGGCCGCCTTCTCGCGGCGCGCACGGTCCTCCTCCTTCTGGTCGTCCGTCCCCAACGGCAGCGGCCCGAGTTCTTGGTCGACGAGCTTGCGCCAGTCGTGGGACAGCTCGTGCTGCTTGGCCCCGACCCGCTTGCGGATCGCCGGCCCGATCATGTCGCGAGCGGCGGCGTAGCGCTGCAACTTGTATGCTGGCTCGCCGCTCCCGGTCTTGGACTCGGTAAGGCCCTCTTTCAGCCAAGCGTTGTTTATCGCGATTACGTCCTCGTCGATCGCGCACTTCGGCTCCAGCGGTGCAGCCAGCGCGCGCTGCACTATCCAGCTTCGCGGCAAGAGCGTGTGCCCCGCCTCGACCGCTCGCTCCAGTAGATCGATCATCAGTGCACGAACGCGCCGTTTGTCGATCGCATCGGTCATCTGTGTCGGTAACGCTAAAGGCGCGGCTTCACGCACCGCATCGCCTGGGTACAAACCACGATCGACCACGGCAAAACCTATCCTGTCGGCGGCAGCTTCGTCGCGCTCGAAGATCAGATAGGGGTTAGCGATGATTTCGGCATCACTGGTCGATGGAGCCAATCTCCTGATGCTCGGCTGATAGGTGCGGAGCGCTTGGTCGGGCTGCAGATTGCAACGCCCGACCAGCTCCAGCAGCTGGCGTCGTTCTCGAGGAAGGCTGTGCCACTTTTCGCGGAAGCTCGCTCCAAAGCCCAAGTGCTCGCCCTGGGGGAACCGCTTTGGATCGGCGACGAACGCGTCGATGAAGGCAAACGCGTCAAATACTTTGCCGTCCTCGGCGCCGGCGCGAACTATCTCGTGAGCTAAGAGACCGCCATGGTCGAACCCGAAGGCTGAAAGCGCGCTTCCGAGCCCGGGATAGACGCCGCGCGCTGTCCACAACCGCGCTATCGCGGCGTTGATCCATTTCAGCGCCGGCGCGACCTCGATGTCAGCGCGCTCAGCGGTCGCCCGAAGCGCAACCGCACACGACAACAATGACGCAATAGCGGCGTCATCACCTAGATGTTCAGACGCGTAGGAATAAGCGTCGAACTGATCGTCCGGTGCTAAAGCTACACAGGCCCTAAGATCAAGAGTTGGGTCGGCTTCTGCCGCGGCCAGGAGGACATGGTACGGCATCAGAAAACCGTCAAACTTCCCGTTCGGCCGTAGCGAGTGACGGACGCAACGCTCCCAGAGCACTCCCTTGAGCGGCCCGGGCGCGTCATAAGCGTATTCGGTAGCGTGCCCCACGCCCTTGACCCGCCCAACGCCGATAATCACGCGACGGTTGTCTTCGGCGAGCGGTGTACGCTTGGCGTAGAACACGCACAGGGATCCTTCCGGCTCCAGCGCGCCGAAGAAGGTGTCGAGCATGACGAGTTGGTTGCTTTTGTCCTGGACCCAACTTGTGTCGAACGGTAGCTCGGGCTCGCGGGCGGTATCGTAGCCGAGCCTGAGCGCATTGGCCTTGCCGACGATTCCCGCGCGTTCGTCGCCTTCGACTTGACGCCGCAACATCCAGCCGAACGGAATGCAAGCGGCCGAATATGCCTCAAACCGAAGCGTAGTCTCGCCGAAGTGACCATGGGTTTCAGGGCTGCGAACTTTGTAAGGGTGTTGCTTCTTGAGTATCAGGTCGTGTTCGGAGAGAAATCCCACTCGCTCCTCAACACATGGCGGGAGTTCCGACGCCTTAAGTTCCTCGAACGTCCTACCCGCAAAGGCGTCCTGGTCGGCTCGTTTGTTTTTGGCGATGCGCGACAAAGCTAGGCAGGACGTGTTGGCCGACGGCGCTGCGCATACCCTTCCGGTCCACCCACTATCGTGCCATGGCACGCGGATCGTGACATGCTGGCGTGATAACCGGCGCGCTCCCTCGATCATTATTTCGCCTCGTCTGGGATCAGCCGAGAGCCCTCGGACTTGTCCTCTACCGTAAGTAGCCGACATCCATTGTGCAAGTTGTGCTATTGGAATTCAAATTCCGAGGCATTTGTGGCATTACGGCTTGGGGCGCGTTAGACCAATGCTCAACAAGTGGGCAGCGATCGGGGGGCAGTCGAACAGAAATGGAATTTGACTATCAGAGTGTCATCGGCACGCTTTCTGCCGGTACGCGCATACATGTGCGTGACACCGAATGGCTCGTAAGACGAGTAACGGACAATCGACCGGGGAAACGGATCGAAGCGATCGCGATTTCCGGAATTGCGCGAGGCAAAGAAGCGATCTTTGTCGATCGCCTTGAGCGAAATCTTAAAATCGTCGACCCGATGGACGTGGATTTGGTTCCCGATACATCGTCCGCCTTTGAGGACACGAAGCTTTATCTGGAGGCCGCATTTCGGTCGTCATCTCCCACCGGCCAATCACCGTTTGTCGTCGGCGAAGCTGCGATCGATGATTTGCCGTTCCAGCACGATCCGGTCAAAATGGCTCTCGGCCAGGCACGGGTCCGTCTCCTGATTGCCGATGATGTCGGTCTCGGCAAGACGCTGGAGGCGGGTCTCGTGACTTCGGAATTGCTGCTTCGGGGAAGGGCCAGCCGGGTTCTTGTCGTCGCCACCAAATCAATGCTGACGCAGTTTCAGAAGGAGTTCTGGTCAAGATTCGCGATTCCGCTCACACGGCTGGACAGTGCGGCCATCCAGAAGGCACGCAATATCATTCCGACAAACCATAATCCGTTCGATCAGTTCGAAAAGGCGATCATTTCGATCGACACCTTAAAAAACGATGCGCAGTACCGAACCGCTCTGGAAGACGCCTATTGGGACCTGATCATTATCGACGAAGCCCATAATGTCGCTGAGCGGCGTGCGTCCTCGGGCGGCCGCAGCATGCGTTCCAAGCTCGCCCGGCTCCTATCCCAGCGTTCCGACGCGCTTCTTCTGTTAACTGCCACGCCGCATGACGGCTCGCATCGCTCCTTCTCCAGCCTCATCCAGATGCTCGACCAGACCGCGGTGGCCAATCCGGACCACATTACGCGTGAAGAGATCGAGCCCTTCGTGATCCGGCGCTTCAGAACCTCGCCAGACGTCCGGCGCGACCTGAAATCAAAGGTGCCCGAGCGTCAGATGAACCGCGTCGACCATCCGCTCACCATGCAGGAGGAGGCCGTCTACGCTCTGGTTGCGGCGGTTAACCTTGACATGGACGAGGAACGCAAAAGCGGCCGCAGAGGAGCGGGGGACGAACTGTTTCGCACCACGATTGCCAAGGCGCTATTGTCCAGTCCGGCGGCATGCATCTCGACGCTGCGCAATCGCATACAGAGAGTCGAACGCGGCCATGTGGGAGGTACGGCAAATGATGTCGCGGCATTGCGGGAGATCATTGCCGCACTCGAATCGATAGACGACGCCAACTATTCTAAATACCAGAAGCTGCTCGAGACTATTGGCAAGAGCGGCTGGAAAAAATCAGCGGCCGACGACCGGCTTCTCATCTTTTCCGAGCGTATTGATACGGTGCGCTGGCTTAGGGACGCGCTGGCGCGCGACCTCAACCTTCCCGAGGATCAGATCGAGGCGCTCGATGGTTCTGGTGTGAGTTCCGATATCAGGGTGCAGAAGATCGTTGAGGATTTCGGCCAGCGAAACTCGAGGATACGGGTGCTCGTGGCCACGGATATGGTGTCGGAAGGACTGAACCTGCATTATCAATGCAGTCGCCTACATCATTTCGACCTACCCTGGTCGATGCTTCGATTCATTCAGCGCAACGGACGCATCGATCGCTACGGCCAGGAGAGACAACCGCGTATCTGGTTCTATGCCGGCGAGACCGAACACGAAAGAGTGGGCGATATTCGCATCCTGACCGTGCTTGCCGAAAAGGACGAGCGTGCGCGCGAGGGTATCAAGGATCCCTCGATTTTCTTCGGCACCAATGATGCCGAGGAGCAGGAAGCCGTTCTGACGAAGGCGTTCGAAGCGGGAGAAAGTACCGACGAACTCTCCGAGGAACTCGATAAGATCGCCCAGGCCGAAACCGGCGATGATGAGCATGATTTCTCCGCACTTGACGACATACTCGCGAGCTTGAGCGGAGCCTTTGACGCACCTGTCCTGGAAGACGCCGGCACCGATGCGACGTCGCGCCCGCCTCGACTCTACCCGTCGGCCTTCGGGTTCACGCGAGCGATGTTGTCACGGCTTTCCAGGAACCCTGAGTCGGATGTGGAATTCACGCTTGTCGACGAAGATGTCATCCAGCTCAAACTCCCACAGGACATGTACAAGCGGTCGCTCTTTGGTTCGGCTGGAGATGCCAGGGTCGACCCCCGTTTCATGCCGGAGGAGGTCGTTCCGGCAAGCCGGCAGATCAAGCTGACGCAATCGCGACCAGTGATTGACGAGGCGGTGATCCGGGCACGCCTTTCCGACACCAGCTGGCCGGATACGCAATATCTCTGGGACATTCACCCTATAGTCGATTGGCTGAGCGATCAGGCGGCCAATCTCTTTGACCGGCGCACCGTTCCTGTCTGTGGCCTGACAAAGGGGCTGGCCGCAGGCGAAACGGCGATCCTACTTCACGGCGTCGTGCCAAATCTCATAGGGACGCCCGTTGTCGATCACTGGGGGATTGTTCGGGTAACCTCCGATGGGCAGACGAAGCTCCAGGATGTCATGGCGTTCCTCGAAGAGGTTGGGCTCACCGGAACTGTTCCCAATCCAGGGAACGGCAATCCGGAACATGTGCGCAGGGCACTTGGGTCGGCGGTCTATCGTTTTCAGGATGAAATTGTTGGGCTGCGACGGCGGGCCCAGTCGCGCCTGAATGTTCTCAACGAGGGCACCCTGAAGGACCTGGAGCGCTTGGAACAGCGGCATGTCGAGCAGCTTGAACTTCGCTTTGGCGCTCAGGTCGAGGATGTGCGAACAGAAGGCAAGAAGCGCAAGCGCCGGCAGGAGATCAACACATGGTTCAAGAGCTGGCGCGAGTGGTTCAACGGCCGCTGCCATTTGCCCGACGATCCGAACCCCTTCGTGAAGATCATTGCCGCATTTCATGCCTGACGCCGGCATCCAAGATCTGAGGCCCTTCTGATGACATTCGCGCTTGCCGGCATCAACAACGAGAACGAGTTCTATTCGAACCACTACCTGACGACTGTGTTCGAGCAGGATCTCAAGGACACGATCGCGAAATGGAACGCGACATCCGAAACCGGCGGGGGCAGGACTCCGTTCGAATTGCTGAATGGGCTCGCCGGCCGCTACATTACTACCGCGAACGAATACCTGGAAGAACGCGACGCCTACGAACGGCTGCTAACAGCCAGGCGTTTTCTTGCCGAGCTGCTTTTGGCGTTGGGTTACCGGATGGAGGTTCGCTTCGAGGAGACCGAGGGGGGGGTCAGACTTCCCGTGCTGGCAAAGGCGACCAATGCCGAGGGCAATGACGCCGTCTGGATCGTCGAGGCGCTTTCGCCGCATGGTGATGATCTCCAGACCGATCCGCTGACGCTGAAACCCGACGGCGTCCAGTACCCGGATCACGTTGCGATTGCCGATCGCGTGACCAAAACGCTGGAAGAGATCATCGGCAACGGCGTTTTCGATCTGGGCGAGCCGCCACGGTTCGTGGTAGTCGCCGCATTCTCCTCACTGGTCCTGATCGATCGTAGGCATTGGTCCCGACGCGCGGTGCTGCGCTTCGACCTCAACGAAATCTTTCGCCGCAAGGAAATGTCGACTTTCCAGGCGATGGCGGCGCTGCTTCACCGGGAATCGGTATCCCCGACATCCGGGCGGCCGCTGATCGATCGCATCGCCGAGGAATCGCATCGGCACGCCAATGCGGTTTCGACCTCGCTCAAATCGGCAATGAGGGACGCGATCGAAGTGCTCGGCAACGAAGTCCTCGCTACCACTGGCGGGCGCGTAAGGGGCCAACTGATCGACGAGAAGGAACTGACGCTCGAATGCCTGCGCTACATGTACCGCCTTCTGTTTCTGTTTTATGTCGAGGCGCGGCAGGATCTGGGCTTCGCCCCGATGAAATCCGACATCTACCGCAAGGGTTACTCGCTCGAGCAGTTGCGTGAGCTGGAACTGGTTCCGTTGCGCACGAAGGAAGATCGCGAAGGCACCTATCTCTCGCAGACCGTGAACCTGCTGCTCGATCTGATGTTCCAAGGCACGCAGTCACGCGGAATCACGGCGTCCTCGGATGCCGACGAGAGCGAATTCCATCGTGGTTTTGCGCTTGAGCCGGTGCGGGTGGAGCTGCTCGACCCAACTTCGACACCACTCCTGTCGGCGCTGGCGCTGCGCAACGAGGCCATGCAGAAAATTGTCAAGCTGATGTCTTTGTCGACGTCGCGCAAGGGCGGCAGCCGTCCTGGCCGGATTTCCTACGCACAGCTTGGCATCTCGCAGCTCGGTGCGGTTTACGAAACCCTGCTGTCCTTCTCCGGCTTCATCGCGCGCGAACCGATGATCGAGGTCAGAAAGACAGGCAAGAATGGTAACGACGAAAATCCGGCCGACGAAGAGGAAACGGATGAGACGATGCAGGAAACGGACGATGAGCTTGCGGAGGTCGACGTTTCCGGCGCCGGCCGCGCCGACCGTGTCGATTTGATGGAACCTGCCTGGTTCGTGCCGGCGAGCCGGGTAGCGGAATTCTCGGATGAGGAAATCGTTTATGATGGCGTCTCGCCGCGCACCCATGCGAAGGGCAGTTTCCTTTACCGGCTGTGGGGTCGTGATCGTCAGGATTCGGCTTCCTATTACACACCGGAGCCGCTGGCACGGCTTCTCGTCAGCCAGGCATTGGACGAGCTGCTCAAGGACAAGAGGGCGGACGAGATTCTGAAGCTCCGGATCCTCGAGCCCGCCATGGGCTCAGCGGCCTTTCTGGTCGAGGCGACCAATCAGCTGGCCGACGCCTATCTGAAGAGGAAACAGGAAGAACTGAAGCGGCAAATTCCGCAGGAAGATTACGCGTCCGAAAGACAGCGGGTTCGCGCCTATATCGCCGATCGCAACTGTTTCGGCGTCGACCTCAACCCCGTCGCTGTCGAACTCGGCCAAATCTCGATGTGGCTGAATTCGCTACACACAGGCGGGTTGACGCCGTGGTTCCGAGACCAGGTGCATGCCGGAAACTCGCTGACGGGCGCGCGCCGAGCCGCATGGTCGACAACCAGCGCCAAGGGCAAGACAATCAATGCGTTGCAGGAGGAGTGCGAGCTTCGCGAGATCGGCTGGAAAGGCGCGCGCAAAGACCATGAGGTCTGGCACTTCCTACTGCCCGATCTCGGTATGGTCAATTACGATATGAAGGTGATTGCGGAGCTCGATCCGGAGAACGCCAAAAAAATCAAGCAGTGGCGCTCGGCGAAGCGGGAACAAGGGTCCGACATCGAGCCCTTCTTCGGTAAGATTTCCGAGGAAGAGATCAAGGAACTGCGGCGGATTTCAAAGGCAGCCGATGCGCTGTTCGAGGCGGTGGCCGACGAATGGGAGAAGCAGCGCGCCGAGACCAATGACGCAATCATCGTCTGGCCGGAAAGTCGCAAGCCCGGACAAAAAGGTCTCGACTTCATCGAAAAGGTGAAGCGGCTCGCCGCCATGCAGGGCAACCGTGCCGGCAATTCGACGCCCTGGAAACGCCTGAAGGCGGCGATGGATGCCTGGTGCTCACTTTGGTTCTGGCCAGTAGATAAGGCGGACCTTCTGCCGGACCGACGATCGTTCCTTCTGACCATGTCCCTGCTGCTGGAGGGGCAGAACAAACGCGGCAAGGTGCATATCCCAGCTGAGGAAGGGCTGAAGCCCAAACAGGGACAGTTATTCGAGACCGTTAGCGCGGGTCCAGCCCGGGACGGCGATCTGTTTGGCGTAGCGGATGTCCCGATTGCGCCCAAACAGACGTCTCTCCTAGAGGAAATAGACGACGTCGATGTCGACAGCCTTCGCGCACTGATGCCGTGGCTTGCGGTGGCGGAAGAAATCGCTGAGCGCCAGCGCTTCGTACATTTCGATCTGGTCTTTGCGGATGTGTTGCGCGAGCGCGGTGGGTTCGACCTGATCGTTGGAAATCCGCCATGGCTGAAGCCTTCCTGGAATGACGGCATCGTCATGGGCGGACTGGATCCGGTCTTTGCGATCCGTGGCTTCAACGCAAAGCAAATTCAGGATCGACGGGCAGACTTTCTGAATGTCGATGTGGCGCGCCGCACTGAGTTTCTCGACGCTTTCGTCGCGCACGAAGGTTTTGCGTCAATGATCTCTCAGACCACGGCCATGCCGTTTCTAAAGGGCGGCGCCAACAATCTCTACAAATGTTTCATCGATCTCGCGTTCCGACTGGTCGGCGAGAATGGCTATGCCGCGCTAATCCACCAGGACAATCACCTGACTGATCCCAAGGGCGGTGAATTCAGGGAGCAATGGTACTGCCGTATTCGGAAGCACTTTCAGTTCAACAATGAAATAAAAGCCAAAATGTTCTCAGAGGTTCATAACAATACCAAATTCAGCCTGAACGTCTATTCGTCCGCAAATAATAAAATCGCTTTCCAGCACATTTCCAATCTTTTCCTTCCTCAACAGGTCGATGAATGTTTTGACGATTCCAAGGCATGGATGGGTCAGATCCCTGGCATCAAAGACGACACCGGAAAGTGGGAGACGAAAGGACATCCGAAGCGGCGTGTTACTATAGACCAGAAGGCATTCGAGGCGATCGCGCGGGTCGCGGAAGAAGACGTCGAACTCCCGATTTTACAATCGCGATTTGTAATGCCGTACTCGACGGACACCGTAGAGGTCTTCAGAGCATTTTCGGACAACCAGAAGCGGTTCTCACAAGGAGCGGGTGAGCTTCAGATGGACCCAATATGGCACGAATCCGGAGCCCAAAAACAGCTTAAGGTGATCGAACGGAAGACTGCATTCCAAACCGATCCCTTAAGAATGGTCATGACCGGACCGCTCTTCTATGTGGGAAACCCCGTGTACAAGACCCCAAATCGAAACTGCAACACTAACAAGGCTTATGAAGCGATCGACCTTTCGCTCATTCCTGACGACTATCTGCCGCGAGCAAATTACGCCTATGTCGAGGCCTCCGGCTGGCGCGAAAAGCTGCCGGGAGTTTCGTGGGATCCAACGAAGAAGCACACTGATTTCTATCGGATCGCGTTTCGGAACATGATGCAGCCTGGTTCGGAGCGGTCGCTTACGGCAGCATTGGTGCCCCCCGGCACCGCTCACGTAAACACCATCGAGAGCGTGGCATTCCAGAATCTCGCCCGATTGGTTGTCACTTACCCATCCTGGATAAGTCTTCCATTTGATTTCCTGACCAAGGCTGCCGGGATTACTCATTTCTTTTCATCGACGATAAGGATGTACCCGTGGATCGAAGGACATAAAACCGCACAACATCGGGCCCTTCGTCTTGCCTGTCTTACGTCGCCGTATACCGAGATTTGGAACGATCACGCGACAACCATGGATGTCCTCCCTTGGTCATTCGACGATCCTCGTCTCGACCTCGAAGGCCCCGTCGAGGGCCCTGCGCGATGGGACCGCACGGCAGGCCTGCGGACGGATTTCGCTCGCCGTCTGGCGCTGGTCGAAATCGACGTCCTCGTCGCCATGGCGCTCGGCATCTCGGTCGACCAACTCTGCGATATGTACCGAATTCATTTCGGAGTCCTCCGCCAGAACGAAAGCGGCACCTGGTATGATCAGAACGGAAAGATCGTCTGGACCTGCTCCAAAGGCCTCCCCAGCGTGGGCTATCTGGATGAAAAAGGAAAATCGCCTTCACGCAAGGCTTGGGAGGAGGATTTCGCGAGCATGACCTCCGGCGAGCTGCGCTGCAAGGCGACGATCGGTTTTCTGCCCGGTGGCCCACGTGAGATCACGCGAGTTTTCAAGGCGCCTTTCACGAAAAGCGACCGCACCGAGGACTATCGCCGCGCTTGGGCGCATTTCGACAAACTGGGTGTGTGAGGATAACAGGTTGCTGCCATCTCTTCTCGCCACTCAGGTCCAGGCCGGTCTCGAAGACCTCCTGCGCGCCAACCTCAATTTCACGTCGCCGCGCTTCGAAGGCGCGATCAGCCGGTTCCTCGGCAATCCGCACAATTTTCTGAAGGGTCCCTGGCTGTCGATTGACATGCCCTTCCGGCAGGCGCCAGACGAACGGAAAAACTTCTTTCCCGACGTGCCGATGGAGTTTGCTCCCTTCGCACATCAGTTGAAAGCGTTCGAGCGATTGTCGTTTCCGAACCCACGTTCCACCCTGATCGCGACGGGGACCGGATCAGGCAAGACCGAATGCTTTCTGTGGCCGGCCTTTGACGCCTGCGCGAAGCAGAAGAACGAGCCTGGCATCAAGGCGATCATCATCTATCCGATGAACGCGCTCGCTGGCGACCAAGCTCGCCGGATTGCCGAATCCGTTCGGTCCATACCAGCCATAAAACATCTCCGAGTCGGAATTTACGCTGACAGTGAGCCGAAGCCGCCAAGCATGGTGATGACGGGCGCGGACATCATCACGTCGCGCGAGGCGATGCGGCAGGATCCACCCGACATCCTCCTCACCAATTACAAGATGCTGGATTTCCTGATGGTCCGCCCGAAGGACCAGGGACTGTGGTCGCGCAACGAACCTTCGACGCTGCAATATCTGGTCGTAGACGAACTGCACACATTCGATGGCGCACAGGGTACGGATCTAGCACTCCTGATCCGCCGTCTTAAGGCGCGCCTCGGTATCACAAAAGGCCGGCTGGCTTGTGTCGGAACCTCTGCGACGCTCGGCGGCGATGATGGCGCCGACGACCTGATCCGTTATGCGACTGACATTTTTGACGAGACCTTCGACGAGGATTCGATTGTTACCGAGGATCGGAAATCTCCATCCGAATATCTATCCGAATACCCGATCGAGGACACCACGGTTCCGGAATCGGCGGAGCTGGCCGCAGCTTTCCATTCCATTGACACGCTGTCGCAGCCCGAATCCGCCGGCCTGCTTGCGCCGCTGTTTTTCTCGAGCGTGCCGGAGGGCATGCCAGGGAATGCAAACTGGCGGATTGCGCTGGGCGAGCGGTTGAACCGGCACGAGCTTTTTCGGGAACTGATCCGCGCCCTCGACGGCAAACCTCGCGCTTACAGTGAACTCGCCGACCGCTTGACGGCTTCGTCGGCATTGAAGAAATATCCTGCTCACGCCCTGCCGCTGATCATCGCCGGCCTTGCTGCGCTCGTCTCGTTCGCGCGAAAGCCTGGTGGACTTCCGTTTCTCACCGTCCGTAATCAGGTCTGGCTACGAGAACTTGCCCGCATAGTCAGTTCGGTTAATCTGTATCCTGAACTGCGGCATCTTGACGACCTGATCGAAGCCGAGGCCAAGCTTGCCCTGCCGGTCTGCTTCTGCCGCCATTGCGGGATCACCGGCTGGGTCGGTCGGCTGGCTTCGTCATCCGCGAACACCTGGGCGCCAGCGAGAACAATCTACGATCAGTTTTTCGATGGTGGCCCGGCCATCCGCTTCTTCTTCTGCGAACAGGTCGAACCAAAAGGCCGCGGCAGCGGCGGCGTGGTGAAGGCATATCTATGCCCGAGCTGCATGACGTACCATCCGTCCGAGCATCAGGATGGATTTCAGTGCCCGAATAGTCCGCATCATGGCGAGCCGGTTCCGGTCTGGCTTTACGATCCCACTTCCGGGACCGGCAATACTGTGAGCAAGAATTGTCCTTCTTGCGGCAAGACGAACACGATCGGCATCGCAGGCATGCGTGCGGCGACCGAATCCGCGTCAATCGTCGCCACGCTGTTCGGATCCTTGCTGAATGATGAACCGAAACTATTGATGTTCTCCGACAGCGTGCAGGATGCTGCGCAGCGCGCTGCGGTCATCGAAACCCGCAATCAGGCGACCGTGCTTCGCAAGGAGGTCGCCACCTATCTGGATACGCTGGCGGACAGAATCGTCACACTCTCTGAGCTCTGTTCAAAAGCCCCCAGCGAATTTTTGGCCAATCGAAACTCGCCGGAGGAATTCGTCGGCACGTTCATGCCAGGCGACGCCCAGTGGATCAAAGAGTACCAGGAGATGATCGGCCCCAACGACAGGCTGGAGAACGGCAGCCGGCTGCCGCAGGGGCTAGCGTTCCGTCTCGGCTGGGAGATTTTTTCCGATTTCACCTATCGGTCGCGAACGTCACAATCGCTCGAGGTCACCGGATTGGTGGCGCTTCGCATCCCTTCGAACCGGCTCAGCGATGTCTCGCATCACATTGCGATCGAGTTGGAAAACGCCTTCCGGGACCTCGGGTTCAAGACGAATTCGGACGAGGTGCTCGGCTTCCTAACCGGGTTCCTTGATCAGATGCGCGCCTCCGGCGCTGTCTTCCATCCCTATCTGGACGCGGCCATTAAGCTTGGCGGCCACCGGTCATCATGGTTCGGCGCCCGCAAGCATATGACGCGCCACATCCTCGAGCAGATGCTTCCGATACCAGGAGCCGGGAACTCAGCGCGGCCGGCTCCTGTGTCCTATCTGAAGCTCGAGAATTTCGACTATCTGGCGCGCGACTCAATCGACAATTGGCATCGCGGCTGGGCATTCCGCTTTTTCGAAGCAGCCAACCCGCTGTTTCGTGGACGCTACCGGGATTTCTTCGAGATTGTTGTCAAACGGCTCGCCACCGCTGGGATTTTGCTAGAAACCGATGCAAAGCTGGGTGATTTACGCGGAAGCCTGACTGGGGGCAACGGCCCCGTCTATGTCGTAAACGCGGACGAACTGGTCGCAACGCGCGAAACCGCCGCAGCCCGTTGCAACTCTTGCGGCCGTAACCATACCATAGCTCAATCGGATGCGCCGGTCTGGCAAGGCCTTTCCTGCACCAAGAACGGCTGCAGCGGCAGCTTTGCCGTCGATGACGGATCACAGCCGGCGTCGGTCTATTTTGACCGGTTATTTCGGCATGGCCGAACCGCCCGTGTGATCGCACGTGAGCATACGGGCCTGCTCCAGACGGATGATCGGAAGCGCCTTGAGCAGCGTTTCATCGAAGGGGCGAAGCCATGGCATCCAAACACATTATCGGCAACGCCGACACTCGAGATGGGCATCAACATCGGCGCCTTGTCGACCCTACTTCTCTGTTCCGTTCCTCCGGAACAGGCTAACTATATCCAGCGCATCGGTCGAACCGGACGACGCGACGGCAATTCGCTGAATGTCACAATCGTCAATGCCCGGCCGCATGATTTGATGTTCTGGGAAAACCCCAACGACATGATCCGCGGCGCAGTCCGCTCGCCGGGGGTCCATCTCGATGCCATGGCAATTCTGCAGCGCCAGATCGCTGCCTTCAGCCTTGACTGCTGGGTCAGGAACTTGGCTCCGAACACCGATTTCGGAACCGTGAAGCAAGCGCTGAATGCTATCCAGAAGGGCAATCAAGACGTCTTTCCGGCGACCTGGATGGCATTTATCGGACAAGAAGCCGACGACCTGATCGATCGCTTTGTCCCGCTTTTGCCGGAAAGATTGCAGCAGGATAATGAATATGTTTCCGAAATCCGAACGTTCGTTGGACAAAGCGGCGAAGGTAGCCTTCGGTTTTCGATTTCATCGGTGTTCGAGCGGGCCGAGCACGAGCGCGGCGTGCTGCAGGAGCGGCGCGACGATCTGAGCAGGGCGATCCGCAAGAAACGATCGGAGATTGAGGGCCAGGAAAAGGCAAAGGTTAAGCGGGACCTGATCGACGAACTCGACAGGGAACTCGCCAATCTGAAGCGCGAGCACGCCGTCATCAAGAAAACGATCAGCAAGACGATCGAAGACGTTCAATGCCTGCTCTATCTGACAGACCGTGGCGTCCTGCCAAACTACGCCTTTCCAGAAGAAGGGATCAGGCTCGAGGCGTCGGTCTACTGGATGCCAGCCACACGCGACGAGGAGGTGCGATCGGAAGTTTTCGAATTCCCACGCTCTGCGTCGGCGGCGCTGTCCGAATTCGCGCCCGGATCCGACTTCTACGCTGACGGGCGGAAAGCACGCATCGATCAGATCGATTTGACGCGGTCGGAGATCGAGACTTGGCGCTTCTGTGACGTTTGCGATTATTGCGCCCCCGAGGCGACGATTCCGGACACCCAGAAAGCATGCCCGCACTGCGGCTCCGACATGTGGATCGATTCAGGCAGAAAGGCCGAAGCAGTGGCGCTGAAGACGGTGCTCGCAGTCCAGGAAGCAAGCCGTGCGGCGATTGAGGATGCCGATACAAGGAATCTCGTCTCCTATGATCGCAAGCTGTTGCCGCAATTCGACGAGCGCGATGTTCAAGCGGCGTTCGAGGTAAAGCGGACCGAGGCGCTCGTGCCGTTCGGCTTCGAATTCATCAGCAATTGTCTATTTCAGGATTTCAACTTTGGCAGACGGGCCGACACGCCGTCCGGTCAGGTGGTCTCCGGCGAGCCGCTCAGGTCCAATCCTTTCTCCCTATGCCGCCACTGCGGCAAGCTGTTATGGGGCGCTGGTTTCCGGAAACGTGACCATACGCAAAGGTGCCCAGTGAAGGAGACGGACGACTATAAGGATTACGCTGCCGGTCTTTATCTCTATAGGAGCTTTCGCTCCGAAGCCGCGCGAATTCTCATTCCAGTACAAAGCCGGCCAACCCCGAACGATATCAAGAGTTTCGTCTCGGCGATCGAACTTGGCATGCGGCGCCATTTCAAGGGACGGGTTGATCACATCCGAGCGACGACGATCGAGCGGAAGATGCGCCAGAAGGGAGTATCCAACTCCCATTTCCAGGACCTCTACCTATACGACACAGTCCCCGGCGGGACCGGCTATCTGAAGCAACTGGCCAGCAATCCGGACGTCATGCTGAGCGCTCTGACCAGCGCCCTTGACGCCCTTGCATCATGTCCTTGCAATGGGGAAAACGAGAAGGACGGCTGCTATCGGTGCGTGAAGACCTACCGCGCCTCTTATGGCGAGGGCGAACCCTCGCGTAACCGCGCCGTCCAGATGCTGCAGCAGATCGTCGATAGCTGGGGCAGCATCGAAAAGATCGAGTCCGTGTCACAAATCAAGGCCAGCCTCTATCTCGACAGCGATTTGGAACATAAATTCTTGGACCGCATGAAGAGCGCAGTCGGGGCATCCGGTCTCTTTCGGGCGGAAGTACTTCCCAACGGCAAGATCGGTCATTTTCTACAGTTCAGCGATGACGGTTCAGCTTGGACGATGGAGCACCACGTCGATGTTAGATCTCGCTTCGGACTGAACGTGCCGACCGAGATCGACTTTCTGCTGACCCCCGTCGCTGGGTCAGGGCCGTCAATTCAGGATGCGCAGTCCAGTGGATCGAAGGCTGACGGCAAACCAATTGCCGTTTATCTGGACGGATGGGAATACCACAAGGATCGCATCGCGTCCGATTTCGAGAAACGGATGAAGCTCATCCGTTCAGGAAAAATGCAGGTGTGGTCATTGTCGCGCAATGACATCTACGAAGACCGTCCGCTGGAGGAACATTTCCGTCGAAAGATGATGTCGCTGCCCGACACGCTGCAAAACGGACCGCTTAAAGAGACGCTCAACGCCCTGCTTGCCCATATATTCAACAACAAGAAGGCCGGGCTCGTGCGCCCGCGACTGGAAAAATGGTTCCGCAACATCGGCTCGCGGCGGCCGTTCCAGCTTTTCGTCGATCGCCTGACGCGCCCGGTCGCCGATATCGAGTATGCGATCGCCGTTTTCTACTACTTGGCCGGCGACATGCAGGCTTCAAGGAAGCAAACGTTCCGGAACGTCATGAGGGCCGCTGGCTTCGATCCGGAAAACGAGTCCGTTTCCGCATTCAGCCGTGCACCACATTTTGGCGCGGTGAAAGACGATGCCGTTGGCTTGGCGATCATCGCCGATCAACCGGAGGTTCCGATATTGCTTGGTAAGTTTGCCGCCGAGCGCTGGAGATTCGTCATTCGGCTCGATCAGGCTGGCTCATCAGACAATGCGGCCTGGAACACATCCTTGATGCTCATCAATATTCTGCAGACCTTCAAAGGTCTACATGTCGTTACAGAAGGTTTGACCCTCGCGCTCCCTGACCTTTCCGACGCAATTCGCGGTGGGCAGACGACCGGCTGGGCAGCCATCATTGAAGATATGAAGGCATACGAGCTCGATGACGTTGCCGAACTCGCCAGCAGGCTTCAGGCGGCCGGCGCTGCGGTTCCCGACATGACAAGCGAAGAATTGATCATCAACATGGAAACGGCCGGAACTGTCGAATTCGGATGGAAGTCGAAGCGGATTGCCGTCGCAGTCGACCGCTTCAAGGCCTACGGCTGGACCGTGTTTTCGCTCACGGAATATGACGCCATCGTTCGCTCGCTGACGCGGGAAGGGGTCCTCAATGACTGACTATCGCCTTGCCATCCACGATGGCGCGTTGAGAGCGCTCTCGCACCTACCGCGGCCGGCGGCCGCCCGGTTCAGCGATCTAATTATGAAGCTGAGGGCCTCACCTGACGCCAATGGCATCAATTTCGAGACTGTGCAGGGCGCCCGGGACAAGGGCATTAAGTCGTTGCGCATCGATCAGGACTACAGGGCGATCGCCTACGTCCGCGATGGAACGATTATTCTTCTTCATGCCGATAAGCACGACGACGCATATCGATGGGCAGAGCGCCGTCGACTTGGCGTCAACAGCGTCTCGGGAGCAGTTGAGGTCGAGTATTTTCCGGAGGTGGAAAAAGAAGAAGCGATTGGCGGGCAGACACCCGACTATGTTTCGCCAAAGCCTGAAAACCCGCCAGTTTTTCATGCCTATGTTGATGATGAGCTGAAATCTATCGGTGTTCCGGAAACTGCGCTTCCGCTCGTGCGATCGTTGCGCAGCGAAGCCGATCTCGATCTCCGAAAGGCAGACCTGGGCCAGACCGCCTATGACGGTCTTGCATGCTTGCTTGCCGGCTATTCTCTCTCCGAGACGCACGACATGATTTCCGGTGGCCAGGAAGTAGAGCGAGGCAGCTTTGGCGATGCGCTCGAAACAGACGCAAGCCGAAAATCGATCTGGGTCGTCGATGATGATCTCGAACTGGAGCGTGTCTTGCGCGAGCCACTTGCTGCCTGGCGCATCTTCCTGCATCCGGAGCAGCGCAAGCTGGTGGAGCGCCCGGCGGGAAAGGACTGGAACGGTCCAGTTCTGGTGCGTGGCGGCGCTGGAACCGGCAAGACGGTCGTCGCGATGCATCGTGCCAAATGGCTGGCCCAGCATAGGTGCTTAAAGGCCGGCGATCGGATCCTGTTCACGACGTTCACGTCCAACCTTGCCGTCGACATCAAGCAGAATCTGAAGCAGCTCTGTCCGGAGCACGTTCAGCCAGGCACCGAAACCATCGAGGTGAAAAATCTCGACGCGTGGGTGCGGGGTTTCTTGAAAAAGCAGTCCGACGCGGACGACCAGATCGTATTCCCCGGATCAGACAAGGCCAGAGAGGTATGGGCCGACACCTACGCTGCCTATAGCGACGTCGCCGGGGGCTTCAGCGAGCATTATATGCTCGACGAGTGGGAGCAGGTCATTCAGGCCCAGGGGATATTCGACAAAAGGGCCTATCTGACGGCCTCTCGCGCCGGTCGCGGCACCCCGATCGACCGCGCAACCCGAGCCGATCTCTGGACGATATTCGAAGCCTATCGAACCGCACTCAGAAAGCGGAACCTGATTTGTGCCGATGACGCCTATGCCCGCGCCGCTGCACTGATACGGTCAAGGCCGTCGATCCAGCGCTACAAGGCAATCGTTGTGGACGAAACCCAGGACATGGGCCCGCAAGCATTGAGGCTTGTTGCCGAATTGGCGGACAGTGATAGCAATGGCAACCAATCGATATTTCTTGTCGGAGATGCGCATCAACGCATCTACAATCGCCGCGCCTCCATGCGCGCATGCGGCATCGACGTCCGCGGGCGCTCGCGCCAGCTCAAAGTAAACTATCGGACCTCAAATGAGATACGGCAGTGGGCGGTGGCTATCCTTGAAGGAATCCCGTTCGACGATCTCGACGAAGGCGTCGAAGACTTCCACGGATATAGAAGTGCTTTCTTTGGCCCGAAGCCCGAAATCACTGGCCATCAATCCCAGGCGGAAGAGGTTGTCGCGCTGACAAAATGGATCAAAGAAAGGAGTACGACCACACCGCTTTCCGATATCGGCATCCTCTTGCCGACCATCGCACTACGTGACGAGATCGCGAAATATATCAGATCCTCGGGACTTGAAACCCGCATCCTCGAGGCTGGCGAAGCGGATGACCCATCGAAGCCCGGAGTACGCCTCGCAACAATGCACCGGGCAAAGGGGCTTGAATTCCGGGCCGTTGCACTGCCCCATCTTGACGCGGATACCTTTCCACCGCCTTGGATCGTCGATAGGCAGCATGACGAGGGAAGCAAACGGCAGTATCTTGAGCGGCAGCGCTCGCTCTTGCATGTCGCTGCAACAAGGGCCAAGGATCACCTGCTCGTGTCGTGGGTAGGATCTCCGAGCGCATTCATCTTGAACCCAGAGGGGCCTCACAAAGGGTAATCGTCGATGTCTGTGCGAATTCCCGTGGCGGGTACCGACGGGAGGGCGTGAACCAGCGCACTACGGTGGTTCGGATTGTGCCTGGTCAAGGGGGAAAGGGCTATATGCATCGGTCCACATCAGGACGTGGTGCCTTGCCCGTGTTATCCCGACCCGTAGGAGTGACACGGAACCATGCCGGATTTCATTGTATCACCGACATCAATCCTCAATCAGATCAAGAGCAACCTCCAGGATCGCTATGATTCCGGCTTCCCGATTCTGAAAGAGTTACTGCAGAACGCTGATGACTCACGCTCCGGGCAGATTTGCGTGGATGCCTTGCCGGGGTGGCCTGACGCGGTAAACCCGTTGCTTCGCGGCCCAGGTCTGCTGGTTGCGAACGATGGCGAGTTTCGCAAGGAGGATGAGCGCGGGATAACGTCTTTCGGTGAGAGCAGTAAGTCGACGGACAGCGCGGCTATCGGAAAGTTTGGATTCGGCCAGAAGGCGGTGTTTCATTTTTGTGATGCGTTCGTCGCCTATGCGTTCGGGAACGACTACACTTTCAGTACAGTCGTGAATCCGTTCTTGAAGGTCGAGGTCAAGGGAAACATCACGCCCGAGTGGGAACCGTTGAGTGATAGCGATCTCGCGCTGCTGAGATCGGCAGTAGGGCGAGGATTTCGTGAGCGAAGTCTCGTCGTCTGGTTGCCTCTTCGCAGGGAGGGTCTTGAGCCAGCGCCGGGCGTAGGATTCTCCACAAACCGGCCAACCTCATCCCAGACGATCGATGAGTTGGCTCGGCCGGACGAACTACGAGCGATATTAGCTGGCCTTCGCCATCTTGAGGGCATCGAATTACGAGAAGGGGGCCAGCAGCGCATCGCGGTCGGTATTAGTGAGTCGACTGGGCGCCTTCTCGGGCCTGACAGGTGGTCGACAGGGTGGCGTGCCTTCGGCGGCATGATTGAGTCGGGTTCTGGAGGCTCAAAGGATCCAACACGGTTCGTCGGACGCGAGGCTGCGATTGTTGGCACGCGCCTCGACCAACTCCGGCAAACACAACACTGGCCGAGCACGATCAGCGTCTTAAGTGCCCAGCCGGAACCGGAAAAGGGCGCGCCACATGGAGCGGCAACTCTGCTGCGAGTCCGCAATCCAGCCCGGTCCGAGTTGAAAATTTCTTGGGCGGTGTTCCTACCTGTCGGAGAAAAGGCCGACCTTTCGTTTGAATTTGGCGACGTCGGACTCGGTCAGTTCCGACTCCTGCTGCACGGCTATTTTTTTCTCGACAGCGGCCGGCGACACATCGAAGGGCTCGCGGATCGACGCGAGGATGGGAACCCCGTCGATGCCGCCAGTCTGCGACGGACATGGAATGCGGAACTGAGAGATACGGTGGTTCTGCCGCTCATTCCAGGAGTTCTCAGGGATTCGCTTGATGGCCAGATGGTCACCTCGGCCGAGTTGGCGACGGTGGTGGCGGCGATAGCCAAGTCGGATTGGTTTCGGGCCGGCCGCTCCGCACTATGCCGAACAGAGGCGCTCGTGCGCGTATTCGAGAGTTCGAATGCGGTCGTTTGGCGTCTCGTATCTCCGCAGGCAAAGCTACGACCGCTGCCAAGAGGTGTTATTGACGCACCCGCTCGCCTCACGGAGCTTATCCCGAACATTCTGGCTTGGGCTCAGGATCGTGATGTCGTGCTCTGTGTCGATGAAAGCGCCTCGCTTACGTCAAGAGCGATGCTTTGGGAGCCGGACGAGCTATCTTCGATGCTTACCGAACTTTCACCGCGCGGGTTCCAATCAGGCTCTCTCGCGCCACTTCTGATCGATTTTCTCGCCGTAATTGGATCGGCCGAAACCGTCAGCCAAGCTGTCGGGCCGCGCTTGGCATCAGCCCTGCGGAAAGCAATGCAAGAGCAGTCCGTGTTGGCCACTGCCGAGAACCTGTCCGTTATTTTGGCGCTGGTGCCAGCTGCGCTCCTTTTCCGGCTACCGCCTTCGGTCGAGCACCGGCACGTGCTTCGAACCATGGCATCGACAGGGACGCACGTGCTCCCGGTGCGTGGGGTATGGCTCGGAGAAAATTATCGTTCGCCGCGGCTCACCGACGGAGATTTGGAAGCTTTGCTTGGCGCACTTGAGCCGCTCATTGACGGTGACCATGCGGACGACGCCGCGACGGCTGCATTGGCCATGCTCGTCAATGCTGAACACCAGCTAGAAGATTTGGCTCGGCGCCCAAAATTCGCCGGCACAAAGGTCCTAAGGGCGCGCGATGTCCGCGCTCGAAGCGTGCTGGCCATATCACTTCAGATATTGCTTGATCGATCGAGAGCGGGCCTTCTTTTCGGATCTTCCCCGGACGCGAACAGTTTTCTGCCGCTGCTGGTCAATGCCATCCCCGACGCCAATCCGTTGATTGTCGAGGGGAGAACTGCGGAGTTCTTGAAAGACAGAGCTGGATCGGCCCTCTCTGTTCTTCCTGCGAGCAAGGCGGCTGTACTTGCGGTCATCAATAGGGCTTCCGCGTTTGGGCCCGAGCTTGACCGATCTGTGTTGCTCGACCGGCTGCGGCCGTCAGAGGAGGATGATCGCGGCGCTCTACGCCGTTTATGCGCTGGAGCCGCGGAAGCCGGAGCGCTGGATGCGGACCTGTGGGTTCTCGATGACGCGCCAGGCGATCTGGAAAGGCTCATCAAGGACGTCCTCGGCCGAAGCGACAGGGCGTTTCTTGTCCCGTCGCGGGTTGCCTCCGAGTTGACCCAGAAAACGCGGAGCCGACTTGGCATCAGGTCGTTCGACACACCGGGGCTTGAGGCGCTGTTCGATAAGTACGCTGACATAATTCCAGAATTGAGACCGACAGAGTCCGAGAGAGAGTCATTTCTCCTCACCGATCTGCCGGACTCTCTCCTTCGGCGACTCCCGATCCACGGTCGGTCAGACGGATCGATCGGCAAAGCAGACGACGGTCTGTTTCGAGAGGCCGACTGGGCGGTTCCCGCTTCTTTGCGTCAGCACGTTTTGACGGTGCGGCTAAGCAGAAACCCGCAGGCGCGAAGACGGCAGGAAAGCCTGATACGCGCATGGTCGCCACAGGCTCAGATTGAGACGGTGCTAGCTCTTGGAGAGCCGTCTATGTTTCAGGCAGAAATCCTTGATGCGCTGGCCGAGATTTTCGACCGGAACGCTAATCTCTCACAAGATTTGACGCGGTTACTCCGCGAACGGCCCTGGCTTTTCGTGGAGGGCGCGCCTGTCAGCGCGCAAGACATCTTCGCCCTGCCACAACCCATCGACCAGGCTGCTCGGGCGGTCCTCTTGCCAGGTGGCGAGCGACCAGCTTTTTTCCCTGCGGATCAGTTGCCAAACGACGTTCGACTTCACAGGGCCTTTAAGGCCCTAGAGAAGCATATTCTACCCGACCAACGCTCATCCTTCGATGCACTCGGGCTTATAATAGATGACGCCGGGCTCGTTGGGCGCCTTGGAGGTGCTGAAGACTTCCCCTTGGACGATTTCACGCTGCTAGCGAAGGCCGGAGTTGATCTGGCTCTTCCCGGCTGGCCTTTACTGGCATCCATTCTTACAGCCGCTCAGGAGGATCGGGAACAGACTCACAAGATTATTTCGTCCTTTTCGCAGGTGCAGGGTTCGGATCAGGCGGCACACCATTTGGACGCACTGTCGACGGTGGCCGACGAACGAGGGCGGACTGGTGAAGCAGCGCGCCGGGCCTATCGCCACGGCTTTGACGCGGTTGCTGCGTGGCCCGATGAATCACGGCGGCGAGTTTTCTGGGGCACGCGTGTTCCCACTGAAGCCGGAGGGTGGCGCAGCGGCCGTGAGGTTCTAGAAGACGGCAACGGCGTCGCTCAAACGCATGTTCTTGCCCGAGAATATGCCTCGCAGCTCAGGAAGCGCCAGGACGGATATGCGCATCAGCCAGTTGCGTCCACGGCCTCGAGCGACCCTGGATCAGCGCAGCCCTCTCATCGCGGCGATATCAAACTGGTCGATCTGACCGAGATCGAGGCACAATGTGCAGGACAGCATCGCGCGTTCTTGCAGCCTTGGCGCGGTCGCGTGCCATCGGATCTGGTGATCACCTATCTCGGCCTCATTGGTCGATTTCCCGCGATCCGCGAGCTCGCCGGCGAATGGGTCACTGACGCCACCTTTGATGTGGAGACGCTTTGGGCGGATCTCGATCGACGCCTCGGAACCGCGCTCTACCCAAATCCGCTTCCTCGGGAAGTTGATGAACGCCGCTTTCTCATCGAGCACGTCGATGCACTGCATGTTCGCGCGCTCGCCATGTCCGGCGCTATCATCGATGCACCTCTCACGGGTGGCTCCGATGGGATCCTGGTCGGCAATCTTCATAAGAGAAACCAAGGTATCCGGTCTGCTGATGGCACAGTCCGGTCGCTCATTACGCTGCCTCTTCGGGCGATCGAGGTAGCGGCCTTTGGCCAAAGCGACGCGTCGTCGATATTCCGTAGCTTCGTTGAAGTAATAGCGACCGACTGCCTGTGGCTGAGTATGGCTGACCAGCAAAATGCCGTCCATGAAATTCTGGATAAAGCAGTAGAGGTCGACCAAGCAACACTTGAAGAAACGGAGCGCTTACTCCGCGACAGATTGCCAACAATCCTAGCGGAGTTGAAGCTTCCAACATCATCACGGGCGCAGCAAGCACTGCGGGATTTTCAGGCAAATGAGAGCCGGATGAACCGGCTGTTTTCCAAGGCTGACGAACGGGACGATTTGAAGAACAAGCTTTGGGAGCACATCCAAGAACCCGTCGCCGTTGCTGAGTTGCTTGGAGCGGTCCGGAGCAAGATCAAGGACTTTGGCTATTCACCAAGTCGCGTGCTGTTCGAGTTATTCCAGAACGCCGACGATGCCTATCGGCAATTGGACGAGACGACGGACGAGGCGCGCTTTCGGGTCGAGCTCTCCACCGACAATCAGCATGGGTTCCGTGTTGTGCATTGGGGACGTCCAATCAATCACCTTGGGGCGAATGCCGACGATGGACGTCGCCTTGGCCATGATCGGGATCTTTTGAACATGCTTCTCATGAATTTTTCGGAGAAGCGCGCTGAGGAAGATCTGACGGGCAAATTTGGATTGGGTTTCAAAAGTGTGCACGTTCTGTCGGACAGCGTTGGGGTAGCGAGCGGTTTTATTGCCCTGCGCACGCGTGGAGGGTTTTTGCCAGCGGCCTGGCACGACGGTCTCGATGAAGTCGAAAGTCGCAAGCGAGGCGACGGTCGAAAGGCAACCCTTATCGATGTGCCATTCACCCGCGAAACGGCCGTTGCAGGCGCTGACGCCGTTCGCGCATTCAGATCTGCGATGGCCTGGTTGCCCGCTTTTTCACGCAGGATACGGCGGGTGGAGATAGCGGGCGAACAGTCGGCAAGGGTCGAGTGCAGACCGCTGCTGAACGACCGGG
>Ga0055542_1000653_pt1 | contig 28483 bp, 27 predicted proteins | sample AraplaCol_mMF_r2_2_FD_55026 | JGI IMG/M metagenome (GOLD analysis project Ga0055542, IMG submission 55026) | Arabidopsis root microbial communities from North Carolina, USA - plate scrape CL_Col_mMF_r2 | ecosystem: Host-associated > Plants > Roots > Endosphere | place: USA: North Carolina
GCGGCATCGGCGGCAACGTGGACCTGCACACGCGCCGTCCGCTGGAAATGAAAGCCAATGACGGTTTCATCTCCCTCAATGGCGCGGGCTCCGACAACAGCGCCAGGAAAGACCCGCAGGCCTCGGCGCTGTACTCGTGGAAGAACAAGGATGAAACCTTCGGCGTGCTCGTCGGTGGCTCTTATCTGAAGCGCCGCGACGTCGATTACATGGCCAATGGTTCGAGCTGGCACTGGTGGGCCAACAACTGTACCGACTTCTCAAAGTGCACCGAGCCGCCGTTGGACGTCCATCATCAACAATACGGCGCCGACGTGGCGCCCAATCTTGCGCTGTGGCCCGGCGGCGGGGTTACCGACCAGGCCGGCAACGTGTATTCGGGTTACTGGATGCCGCAGCAGTTCGCCACCAGCCGCAACCAGTTGGACCTCAAGTCCACCAGCGTGCAGGCGACGATGCAGTTCAAGCCCACCGATCATTTCCTGCTGACGGGCAACTACTTCCGCTTCCAGCGTGATCAGACGCAGATCACCAACACGCTGGAGATTCCCGAGTGGGGCTTGCCCACCAGTAGCTACGCGGATCAGCAAGGCAGATTGCTCGCACCCAATGGTTTAACGTTCGACCCGTCGCACACGGTTGTCACCGGTGCGAACTACGTGCTTCCGCCCGCGGGCGTGGGCTGCAACTCGCAGACCAATCCCGTTACCGGTGCGCAGCGGCAGGCGGTGGATGTCTGCTCTACCGAGATACCGTGGCTCAACGGCAACTACTCGGTGGAAAGAGCCACCTCGCAAACCGTCAACCTCGAAGGCGAATGGGATAGCGGCGGCAACCTCAGCGGCACGTTCAACGTCGGCCGCACCTGGGCCACAGGCGGTCCGTCGGTGGAGCTGGGCATGGCCGCCAAGCCGCGCAATTTCGTCAACGGCCAATGGGTGGATGGCAGCAATGGCGCCGCGTGGACGTTGAATGGCAAGCCGACCATCTCGGCCACGCCGAACGTGCTGCAAAACATGCTCTCTGGTGCAGGCCAGGTGGACCTTGGCTCGACCGGTTCGAACATGGTCAATACCAGCACCTCGCAGAACTTCGCGCAGGCGGATTTCACCTGGGCCTTTGACGACAGCTGGATGCAATCACTGCAATTCGGCATCAAGTATCGCGATAACCGTGCCGAACAGCAGAGCAATGAATTGCGCTGGTACTGCAAGGGCACCGAGTTGCAATTCCAGACCTGCGACCCGAATGCCGGCCAGCTGCCTGCGGGCTTCTTGCTGCCCTATATGCTCAATGGGCACACGGGGGCCTACAACGACAGCGTCTTCCCGGCGATCAACTTCCCGGCCTACTACAACTACCTCAACGCAACCTACGATCGCGTCGTCTACAACAAGCCGCAAGACACTTCGACCATCCGCGAGAAGATCTCGGCTGCCTACGTACAGGCGAACTTCGATACCGGCACGCTGCGCGGCAACGTAGGCTTGCGTTTTGTGAGCACGGGCCAGGACCTCACCGTCGCCGACGACATCACCACCAACAACGCGGTGTACTACCACGATGCGAACGGCAACATCCTGATCTGCCCGACCACCGGCAAGAACATCGCCGGCGGCCCGTGCGCGCCCGGCGATTTCCAATATCTGCCGCGCGAGCAATCGGTGATCGAAACGTTCTCCAACGCCAGCACCCGCAAGCACTACAACAAGCTTCTGCCCAGCTTCAACATCGCGTGGATGCTGCCGAACAACTTCGTGATACGTGCTGCCGGATCGCAGGCGATGGCCCGCGCCAACTACACCGATCTGGCCGAGCTGGGCAGCCTCACCAACAACACGCAGGCGTACTACAACGACCGCAAGCAGTTCGGCGCACCCTTGCCGGGCTGGTACGGCAGCGGCGCCAATCCGGATCTGAAGCCGTTCACGGCAACGCAGTTCGACGTGGCGGGCGAGTGGTATTACGCGCCTGAATCCGTGGTGGGTGTGGATCTGTTCGAAAAGAAGGTGAAGAACTTCGTCGTCCCGGTCACCGTCGACAACATCAACATCAACGTCGGCGGCACCCAGGAAACCTTCATGCAGTACAGCACCAACGCCAATGGCCGCTCGGGCACGTCCAAGGGCGTGGAGATCTACACGCAGCACACGTTCAAATCGGGCTTTGGCTACATCGCCAACTACACGCTCAACAAGACCAACGAAACCCCCGTTTCGCTCGGCGACACCCAGGTGGGCAAGTCGGAGCTGATCGGCAGCGCCAAGTTCGCGGCGAACGTGTCGTTGTTCTATGAAAAGAACGGACTCTTGCTGCGCCTCACCAACAACTGGACGGGCCGCACCATGCAGGGCTTGTCGTCGGGTCTGCCGATCTATACGGCGCCCTATCGCCAGCTCGATCTGAATGGTGATTACGAGTTCACCAAGCACTTCATGGTGACCGCGTCGATCATCAATCTCAATCACGCCACCGCTCGCCAATACCTGGGGGGCGATACCACGGCGCGGTTGTATCAGCTTGAGTATGCGGGGCGGCAGTACTACCTCGGTGTGACGTACAAGTTTGGCGATGGCGGTTGAAAGAGACGGACCACAGTTCCCTCCCCTGCTTACAGGGGAGGGTTAGGGTGGGGTGCAGCGAGCAAAGCTCGCGTCCGGCAACGCCGGACTGAGCCCGGAGCAGGATTGAGCATCATCGCAAGCCTCACTTCACCCCACCCCAGCCCTCCCCTACTGCACGTAGGGGAGGGAGCAGTTCGCCGCAGCAAGAGGAATTCATGAACATTTTTCCTGTGCGCTTTGGTCATTGCCTTTCTGCTTTCACCGTCGCGTTAACTATCTTCGCACTCGGCAGCAACGCTGTAGGGCACACCCAGAACAGCAACGCGTTACCTTCCGCCGTCGACGAAGCCAACCCACTCGTCGGCACCGCACCGCTGGACAAGCAAGCACTGATCGGCAACGCGCCGCCGCCAGGCGAGCAGTTGTATCCCGGCATGACCTCCCCCGGCGCCGCCCTGCCGCAAAGCATGACGGAAGCCGCACCCGTCAACCTCAACGTCGATCTCAGCTATCCCACCGGTGTGGCCACGCCCTACTACTACGCCAACCCGACCATGTTCGGTTTCACCGGCGGTGGTGGTTCCACGTATGGTGGCCGCGGTGCGCCGGTGATCATGCCGGTGGTCGGCGACTGGACCATGCCGCCGAATTACACGCCGTCGTATTACGACAAGGCGAGCGAGAAGGCATCGCCCGGCTACTACGCGGTTGATCTCGCCACGTTCCATACACGCGTGGAACTGACGGCAACGCAGCGAACCAGCCTGATGCGTTTCACTTTTCCGGCGAGTCATCGCTCGAACGTCATCATCAACTTGCGACGTCCCGGTGGCGACGTGGAAGTGGTGGACGATCACACCATTCGCGGCGTGGCCACCGGCCGGCGCCCGCAAGACGACTCGGATGGTCCATGGTTCGTCGCCGAATTTTCGCGGCCGTTCGCCCACTTCGGCACCTTTCGCGCGGACCAGGATCATCCTGGCTTCGGCATCGGCGATCAGGATGTGCAGGCTGATCGCCGCACCATCTCCGGCAGCTACGCGGGCGCTTACGTTACGTTCGACACGCAAGCCGGCGAACAGGTGTTGATGAAAATCGCCCATGGTCACAGCGCCGAAGAAGCGGAACAACGACTGCATGCGGAAAATCCCGGCTGGGATTTCGCCCGCGTGCAAAACCAGGCGCGTGCGGATTGGGCCAAGCTGCTTGATCGCGTTGAAGTCACCGGCGGCACGCCGAAGCAGCGCATGCTGTTCTATTCCACGCTGTATCACTCCTTCGCCAGCCCACGATTGGTTGCGCGCAAAGGCGAACGGTTTACCGACGCGAACGGCAACGTGCAGGTCGCCAGCTACGATCGCTATGGCCCCGTGCCATTCTGGGATACCGGCCGCAACCAGATCACCTTGCTGATGTTGCTTGAACCCAAGGTGGTGCAGGACATCATGCGTTCCGAACTGGATCGTGCGCGCGAACGCGGCTACATGGATACATCGTTCCATGGCGATCATGCGGTGTTTCTCTACGATGGCGCATGGCAACGCGGCATCCCGTTCAACTATGCGGACGTCTATCCGTATCTGCGCAAGAACGCCACCGACCCCAATGGGCCACGCGGCTACCTGGCCGAATACATGAAGAACGGCTGGATCTCCGACATCATCCCGCCCGGCAATCCCAGCCCGCCCTATGCGGGCGGCAAGGCCGGCGTCGCTACCACGCTCGAATACGCGTGGGACGATCACGCGCTGGCCGATGTCGCCCGCCGCCTTGGCAAGACGGACGACGCTGAGATGTTTCTGCGCCGCGCCGCGAACTATCGCAACGTGTTCGATCCGTCCGTGGACTTCATGCGCGGCCGTACCGAGGATGGCAAATGGATTTCACCGTTCGACCCCGGTGAGCCCTACTACAACTTCATGATGAAGGAGGCCTCCGGCTGGTCCACGCTGTGGCTGGTGCCGCATGACGTGCAGGGCTTGATCGATCTTCTCGGCGGACGCGATGCCTTCAACGCCAAGCTCGATGCCTTCTTCTCCACGCCCTACCACGCCAAAGGCATCTGCCGCGATTGCACCGGTTTGATCGGTCAATACGTGCAAGGCAATCAGCCGGATCAACAGGCGGCCTACCTCTACGCATGGAGCGGCCAGCCATGGAAAACGCAAGCGTTGATACGCCGCATTCTCGACGAGCTATACGGCAGTGACGCCAGTGGCTACGGCTACCCCGGCATGGATGACCAGGGCTCCACCTCGTCGTGGTATGTGCTCAGCGCGATGGGTTTCTATCCCGTCGATCCATCCACACCCGACTACATCCTCGGTAGCCCGATCTTCGATCGCGTCCGCATTCACCTGGGCGATGGCAAGATCTTCGAGATCGTGGCGCGCAACAATTCCGCCAAGAACATGTATATCCAATCCGCCACGCTCAACGGCAAGCCATGGACCAAACCCTGGTTCAGCCAGGCGGACATCGCCAACGGCGGCAGCCTGGAGTTGACGATGGGGCCGCAGCCCAACAAAAGCTGGGGCGCGGATCCGCATGATGCGCCGCCTTCGATGTCGCCAGTTCGTCCGTAAGCAAAGCCCCTCTCCCGAAGGCAATGCTCCGAACTTAAGATTTTTCAATCGCCGGAAACTCTTGCTCGTCATTCCAGCGAAAGCTGGAATCCAGTACCTTTCAGCCTCAAAGTCGCTGGAATGACGAACCAAGGTTCACGGCAGTGGAAGAAATCTTAAGTTCGGAGCATGCCCCGGAGGGAGAGGGCTCGCCAACGAAGCACCTTCGTAAGTCTCCACCATCGGATGATGGCGCGACATTTTTGGCACATCGATAGCTAAGCACTAGCCTCGACATGCGCCCCCGTTGCCGTCTGCATCAACAACGCCGCCTTGGCCGCTTTCGCCGTGTGATGATTGCCGTCGTGGCTCCAGCCGGGCGGCATCACCAGGTACAGCAGCTTGTTGCGCAATCCTGGCGCCTGCCATACATCCCGCCCTAGCAGCCAGAATTCACCCAGGTAGGCATCGAGCACGCTGTAGGGTTTTACGGGCCGGGTGATGCCGTATTCAATGCGGGTATCTGCGTGCACTTCCATATACGTGCCGAAGACGCGATCCCAGATCGGCAGCAGGTTGCAGAAGTTGGTATCCATGTAGAGCACGTTGCTGGCGTGATGGACACGATGGTGCGACGGCGTCAGCACAACGCGATGGAACATGCCGAGCTTCCCTTCGCGCAGCACGTTCTCGCCGAGATGGATGAAACTGCCCCAGAAGCTGTCGATGATCATGATCAGAATCAGCAACGGAGGGCTCACGCCCAGCAGCATGCAGATACTCGTACGCACGAAGTCCGCGTAGGGTGCTTCGAGGAAAATGTGAGCGAAGTTCACCGACAGATTCATCGCCACGGGCGCATGGTGGGTGGAATGCAAACACCACAACAGGCGCACTTTGTGTGCCAGGAAGTGATACACGAAATGGGCCAGCTCCCATACCCCATAGCCATACAGCAGTCCGTACCAGGTCAGGCCAGCCTGGAACGGCGCAAAGCGATGGAACAAGCCGATGCACAGGCCAACCATGGCAATGGTGAGAAAGCTGCCGATAAAGCGGTTCAGCACCATCACCAGCAGCGGGACCTGGTAATCCTCACGCTTGACCTGGCGCAACACAACGCCACGCACGAGTTCGAATACCAATAACAGAGGGATGATGGGCGCGATCACCTTGCCGAACCCATCCACCGTGAACAGATTTGGTAGTTGCCGGACGCGAACATGTCCAGCAAAGGCCCCAGGCCAAAGAAATCATTCAGTTGATCGCGAATCCAGCCCAAGATATCCATGGCGGCCCTCCCCGGCAGCGCAATGCAGGGCAATTTGTCACGATCCAAATAAGGGTGCAAGTGAGCACGCTCGCGGTAGGTCGGAGTGAGCGGAACGCGCACCCCGACGCTTCGATGCCCCAGCCTACTTTTCGTTGGCGGCGGCGTGATATTTCTTGCGGATCGCCGCCAGGTCCACACGTGGTGGTGGTGTCTTCAAACCCATTCCGCTCATGGTGTCGGCGACGATTTGCGAGATTGCCAGATCGCGGAACCATTTATGGTTGGCCGGAATGACAAACCACGGCGCAATCTTGGTGCTCGTGCGCTCGATCGCTTCCCTATAAGCATCGATATATTTGGGCCAGAGCAAGCGCTCGGTGTAGTCGCTCTCGCTGATTTTCCATTGCCGCGCCGGATCGTCGAGCCGCCGCTTGAAACGCTCGAGTTGCTCCTCCGCGCTGATATGCAGATAGAACTTCAAAATGCGCGTGCCATGGGCGACCAGCATTTTCTCGAAATCATTGATGAGCTCGTAACGCTTGGACCATACCTTGCGCGGCACCGACTTGTGCACGCGCGCCACCAGCACGTCCTCGTAATGCGAGCGATTATAAATAACCACTTGCCCACACCCCGGCGCATGCTGATGAACCCGCCAGAGAAAATCATGGGCGTTCTCTTCTACGCTGGGTTGCTTGAAGCTGAAAACCCACGTTCCTTGCGGATCCATGCCGCTAAATAGATGCCGGATGACGCCATCCTTACCCGACGCATCCAGCCCCTGCAGCACGATAAGCAGCGACTGCCCGGCGTCAGCGTAAAGCAGCTCCTGCAGGCGCCTCATCTGCGCCAGTGATTCCGCAATCGCCAGCGCCGCTGTTTCCTGGGATTTATGCTTGCCTTTATAGGAAGGATCGATGCGATCGAGGTGCAGCTTCGCGCCGGGACGCACGATGAATTCTTCGCCGTAGGTCTTGCCCATATCCTCTCCCCTGTTCGCGTTGGCACGCATCACCCTACCCCAGTGTCTCCGTTATGGGCATGCCATGTTGGGGTTCGGCGGTGCCTCACCCCAACCCACATGCAATGGCGGCATTACGACTGCGATTGCGATGGCGGCTGCTGTGGCGATTGCGGTGCAGCTTGCGCCGGCGCGCCAGCAAAATCCACCACCAGCGTCACGCGGCGGTTGGCTTCCCCGCTATCGCCAGATTTGCCTTTCAGCACTTGGCGGTCGGCTTCTTTACCGTAACTGACAGTGCGGATCTGGTCGCCCGACATGCCGCCGGTGCTTACCAGGTAATCGCGCACTGCGTCCGCGCGCTTCAGGCCAAGCCGCTTGTTGTATGACTTGCTTCCCGCGGGATCGGCAAAACCCTCCACCGTGATCACGGCCTGCGGGTAGTTCTTGGACATGATCTTGGCGAAATCATCCAGCATCGGTTTGTCTTCATCGCGCAGCGACGAGCTGTTGAAGGCGAAGTGAGAAACCGCATCGACGCGGATGCGCCCATTCAGTTCGGCGATCTTCGCGTCGTATTGCGCGAAACGTTGCTGCATCTGTTGCGTCAGGCCGTCAATTTCCTGCTGCTGCTTCTGTTGATTGGAACGCAGGTCGTTGATGGCCGCATCGAAATCGGCCTTCTTGACGTAGCCCTGGCATCCACCCAGCCCGATAGCCAGCACACTCAAGCCTGCACAAGCAAAACGTTGATAGGAACGCATGGAAGATTCCTCCTCGAGGAAAGGGCAAAAGGGGTTACGCGGCCGATCGCTTGTCAGGATCTGCCGCCCTCGTACAGCACGTAAACGCGCGCCAGCCTTCCAGTACTGGCGCCATACTTCGACATTCAATGCCCGCACGCGATGGTGGCGGTCTTTTCGTCATGTGCGGCCAGCGCATGGGAAACCGGCTCTGCACAGAACAACGGTTGCTTGGGATCGCTGATCGATGCGAAGAGAAGCAGGACACAATGGAAATCAACACATCACCCGCGAACGCCTTGGCGTGAATTGTCTCGTCACGACTTTGCAGCGTCATATGTTGCGATGGCGTGAACTTATCGGCGCTGATAAAGGCGCCATTAATCAAACAGCTGGCTAAAACATAAAACGTTCCATGTCGGCTAGGGGATCAGTCGTTGTAGGCTGGGATGAAATCCAAGCACCGCCATGCATGGTGATGCTGGGATTTCATCCCAGCCTACGCGAGCACGGGCGCCATTCAATGCATACTGCCCGTCGCTGGAGACGCTTTGGTACGCATGTAGAGGCGATAAGTCTTGCCAAGGCTGGATACCCACGCGCGGAAATCGCCACTGTCTATGGCATCGACTCGCAACGCGACGATCGCCCAGGGCGCAGTCGCGGCAGCCGGCGCGGGCAGCAATGGCGCGGGCAATGCGCCGTCATCGTCCGGCTGGGACAATGTGTCGACCGACTCCGTGTAATTGACGCATGCCGCATCCATCGAATGCACATCGAAGCGGAGCACGCGGTGCTTGGTACCATCCATGCGCGCGCTCCAGAGATCCCGCAGTTGCGATGGTGGCAGCACGATCGCGAGGCTATGGCCGTTGGCGTGCAGCAAGCTCTTGAAGCGGCGAAGAAACGCCAAGGTGTCCTTGTGCGGTAGAAACAGCAGATGGCGTGCATGGCCATCGGCGAAATAATCGTGGCGCACGTCGATGGTGGCAAAAAGGCAATGCTCGTGCATAGGCCATCGTCCTGCTAGGCGGGCACGCGAAAGCGACCATGTAAAGGTGCTGCAACCTGCCCCTGTTTCGTCCTCAAGATGCTCCTCCCTGTGCAGCGCTTAAGTTCTAGCGCGTGCAGAAAAGATAACGTTCCCGGCCCGCACCTCCCTATCAGCAAAATGCTGATATTGATGTCTGTTTTGCTGAGCCGCACAGGGCTATGTAGGCTGGGATGAAATCCCAGCATCGGATACAGCAAATATGTATGGCCGTCATTCCCGCGAAAGCGGGAATCCATGGTGCTCTGATGCTAAAGGCAAAATGGATTCCCGCTTTCGCGGGAATGACGGCCTTGGGGTTTACGCGCCCCCACGCAATGGCCCACGCTCAATCGAGCGACGCCATGCCTTCTTTGACGGCGTAACGGGTCAGCTCGGCAACGCTGTTGATCTTGAGCTTGCGAAATATATGCGAACGGTGCGTGGCGACGGTCTTGGCGCTGATATGAAGCCGTTCGGCGACTTGCTGCGTGGAACAACCTTCAGCAAAAAACCGCGTGACTTCGCGCTCGCGCCAGGTCAACGGCGGCGGGGTCCATGCCGCCTGGCGTGAGCTTTCCTCGCGATACGCGCTCATGATGGGCGCCACCAATTCGGTGCTGAGGAAGGTCTGACCGTTGTAGGTATGGCGAATGGCGCGCGCCAGTTCGTCGTAGCAGTTGTCTTTCAGCACATAGCCGGATGCGCCGGCTTCCATCGCCAGCAACACTTGTTTCGGCTGGGCGCTGGCGGAAAGGCACAGCACTTTGCAAGGCAGCCGTTCGCTGCGGATTCGCCGGGTCATCTCGATGCCGTTCATCACCGGCATGGCGACGTCGGCAATCACCACGTCGGGGTTCAAGCTTCTGGCCAGGCGCAAGAGTTCCATACCGTGGCCGGCTTGTCCGAGCACCTCGATGTCCGGCTCGCGCTGCAACAGCGCGACCAGTCCTTCGCGCAGCATGGCGTGGTCGTCGCCGAGCACCACACGCACGTTCATCGTGCAACGGCCCTTCCAGGCAGCCGTACGGTGCGCTTGCCGGGCCAGCTCTGTTCGCCAAAATTTCCCGGCCAACGAATGCATACATGCACGCCGGCACCGGGGCTGCTTTGCAAATTGAAGGTGGCATCGACGCCGGCCAGGCGTTCGGGCATGGAGGCAAGTCCATGGCCGCTGCCAGGGCCTTGATAGATGGCGACCGGATCAAACCCGGGGCCGTTATCGCTTACGGTCAGTTCAAAGCCGTTGGACAGCGCGGTCAGGGTGATTTCCGCGTTCGCGCCGGGCGCATGCTTGCACGTGTTGAGCAAAAGCTCCTGCACGGCTTGCAGCACGGTAATGGCGACCGGCGGCGGCGGATCGGCAACCGGATCGTCACAATCGATGGAAAGCGCCAAGCCCGTAAACGAAGAAAGCCGGCAGCCCATGTTGATCAGCGATGCATCGAACGATGCCGGCGTCTCCGCCGCCAAGGCGCTGCCCCACTCATCCAATAATTGCCGCGTAGCGCGCAACGCCTCGCTGACTTGCGTACGAATGCCATCGAGCGTGTTCGCATCGACGATAGCCGGGGCGTGCCTGGCCTGGTCCAGCCCCAACAGCGCCAAAGCCATCAGCTGCGCGGGGCCATCATGCAAGCGTTGCATCAGCTGCGTGGCGATGTGTGTGTTCATGCCGGGCGACGGCGCACGCCGCAGGGGTACCGTCCCTTCGCCTTCGGCCATCTTTTGAATCAGTGACATATCCCCCCCGCGTCACTTATTGTCCCTACCGCCCGTGGCGGCCGATCCGGACTGCATTCGTTCAAGCTGGTGTAACGCACTCACGCAACGGCACACCGTGCGCCTTCTTCAGCAAGCCAGAGGGGAATACAGCGATGCGCCGGTCGCAGCACCTGACGCCACACCACGCATGCTTCATGCGCATGCCGATCGGCGTCCGTCATCCTGGTGTTGCGCAAAGAAAACTTGCACCGTCCCCCTGGAGGCACTGCACGGCATGTTCGCATTGATGCTGACCATGCAGCAACCCGTGTGCTTTCACAAAAACATCACGCGCACACATAACCTCATTTACTGCGCAGAAACCCAGCCAAGCCCAAGACTCTTCTGCAAGGACACGAAGTTCTTGAGCAATTCTGCCCTGCCCTGGACCAGGTTCTGTTGCGCGCTGAATTGCACACGTTGCGTATCCAACAGATCGATCAGTGAGGATGCGCCGGCCTCGTAACGCTGGCGCATCAAGCCAGCAGAGCGATCGGCCGACGCTTCGATCTGCTGCAGGCGTGCCACGCTCTCGCGCTGATGGCCGTAGCGCGACAGCGCGTTGTTGGCATCCCGCAGAGCGGCAAGCACGGTCTGCGTATAACGGGCGGCGGCCTCGTCCCGGCCCGCTTCGGCCTGGCGAATGCTGCCGCGCGTACGGCCGAAGTCCAGCACATCCCATTGCAGATACGGCGCACCCAGCCAGGTGAAAGCGCTTTTATGCAGCAAATGTCCTGGCTCGCTGGCGTTGGAACCGATAAAGCCCAGCATCGACACCTTCGGGAACAGATCCGCTTCATGCTGCCCAATCTGCGCGTTGCTGGCGGCGAGGCGGCGTTCGGCCGCGCGGATATCGGGGCGCTGTTTCAGGACAGCGGCCGGATCATCGACAGGTACCGAGTCCGGCATGGCAGGCAGCGGTGCAGGCGCGGCAAGCTCGCGATCGAGTGCGCCGGGCGCCTGTCCGGTCAACACCGCAAGCTGATCGAGCGACTCGGTGATCTGCTCGTCCAAGGGAATCAGCGTGGCCTTGGTGTTTTCCACTTGCGTGGTCTGCCGCTCGACATCGGCATCGGTAACCACACCACGCTCGCGTTGCTGGCGAATCAAATCCAGCGTTTTCTGTTCCAGTTGCGCGGACTGGTTGGCCAACAGCAGGCGCCGTTGCTGGCTGCGCAAATCGATGTACGCCTGTGCCACTTCCGCCGCCAGCGATACCTGCGTATCGGCCAGATCCGCATTGACGGCATCGGCTTGTGCAGACGCCGCTTCGATCGCGCGGCGCGTGCCGCCGAACAGGTCGATCTCCCACGAGGCGTCGAAGCCTGCGCTGTAGAACTGCACCGGACCGCGACCATGCGACGAGCTGGCGCCTTGTCCGCTGGATGGCGCATTGCCAGAGGATTGCTGCGACGACTGCAAGCTGGATAGATTCGGCTCGCGCATGCGCAGCACGGCCGCATCAGCCGACACTTTCGGCATGTCTGCCGCGCGTTGCTGCTGCAACTGGGCGCGCGATTGGCGCAGGCGCGCCTGGGCGGCATGCACATCCGGATTGTTTTTCAATGCCTGATCGATCAGCGCATTCAAAGCGGGATCGTTCAACGACTCCCACCAGCGGCTGGGCGCATGCCCCACCGTGCTAGTGCCGGTTGCCGGCGCACGCACGAATGCACTCGCTTGCGCAGCGTCATGCGCCACGTCCGGCGCGCCGTGATAATCAGGCCCTACCGTGCAGCCGGAAAGCCCAGCCACTGCCGTCAACAGCGCCACGCACACGATGCGTGCATCACGCACAGAAGAATTCCACATGAAAGACATCCTCAATGACCTCCGCTGGCCGGCGCATGGTGGCGCGGCGTTCGTAGCAACAGCGCAAGCGGAATACAGCACAGCAAGGCAATTCCCAATACATAGAACACTTCGGAGAAGGTCATGACCAACGCCTGCTGCTGGATCTGCGCGGCAAGCTGACCCAGCGCGCGCATCTTCGAATACGCCATGTCGCCGGTACGCGCGAACCAGCTCGCCGCACTCGCCGCGATGCGTTCCTGGCCGAGCACCGAATTGGCCGAAAGCGATTCGCGGATCGCCGCCACATGGTAGGTATTGCGCCGATCAATCACGGTACCGATGATCGCCAGGCCAATGGAGCCGCCCAGATTGCGCGCCATGTTGTAGATGCCGGCGGCATCGCCGGATTCCTCGCGCGACACGGCAGCCATCGACGCCTGGTTCAACGGCATCAGTGCCAACATCTGCCCGGCGCCACGCACCAGCTGCGACCAGAAGAAATCGTGGCCGACGCTTTGCGCGGTCAAATGAATATCCAGCATGCAGCTGACGAAGAAACACAACAATCCGCTGATGACCAGCACGCGGTAATCCACCTTGCCGAGCAGGCGCGGCAGGAGCGGCATCATCAGGAACGCCGGCACGCCGGACACCAGCATTACCCAGCCGGATTGTTCGGCGTTGTAGCCGGAGATAAGCCCAAGAAACTGCGGGATCAGATAGATCACGCCGTACAGCGCCGCGCCCACCACCATCACGATAAAAATCACGCTGGCATAGCGCGGATTGCTGAGCAGGCTCAAGCGCATCACCGGCCGCTTGGCGGTGAATTGCGAAATGGCGATCAACACCATGCCGATCAGCGAGACCACGCTGAGCCATACGATGGTGTTGGATTGAAACCACTGCTCGCGCTGGCCTTCTTCCAGCACCACGGTCAGCGAACTCAGGCCGGCCGACAAGCCCACGATGCCCAACCAGTCGGCTTGCCGTAGCGCTTCCAGATGGAATGGCGCCGATGGCAACCCTGCAATCAATAGCGTGATCAGGCCAATGCACACCGGCAGGTTGATGAAAAAGCACCAACTCCAGCTGATGTTCTCCGTCAGCCAGCCGCCGAGTACGGGGCCGAGCAACGGGCCAAGCAGCACGATCAAGCCGAACGCCGTCATGCCGATCGGCAACTGCGACATGGGCAAGCGCGTGCGGATAATGGTCTGCGCGGTGGGGATCATCGCGCCGCCGGTAAAACCCTGGCCGATGCGGCCGATGATCATGATCAGCAGCGTATGCGATAGCCCGCACATCATCGAAAACAGGATGAACAGTACCGCGCAACCAAGCAGAAAGTTGCGCAGACCGAACACGCGCGTGAGCCATGCCGCCAGCGGAATGATCACGATTTCCGACATCAGATAACCGGTGGAAATCCAGGTGCCTTCCGTGCCGGTAGCGCCGATTTCACCCTGGATTTGCGGCAAGGCGGAGTTGGTGATCGAGATATCCAGCGTCGCCATCAACGCGCCGAGCGAACCCGCCGCGACGGCGATCCAGTCCGCAACCGTGGCGCGCTCCGGATGATGGGCCGGATGGGCGGCCGTCTCAGCCATGCGGGTTGTCCGAGGATGCTTGCGCGCTGTGGCCTTCCGCGCGCGTATCCACGTCCACCGTCACCGACAGGCCTGGCACCAGTTGCTTGCGTGTCTGATCATTCGTGTCGATACGAATACGTACCGGCACGCGCTGCACGATCTTGGTGAAGTTGCCGGTAGCGTTTTCCGGCGGCAGCAGTGCGAATTGCGCGCCGGTGCCCGGCGCAAAGCTGTCGACCACGCCATGCAGGTCCGCATCGGGCAAGGCATCCACGTGGACGGTGGCCGGTTGCCCGGCACGCATGCGGCCGATCTGCGTTTCCTTGAAGTTGGCGGTGAGGTAGATGCTCTGCACCGGCACCACCGTCATCAGGCGCGTGCCGGGCTGGGCATATTGGCCCACGCGTACGGTGCGATCGCCGATGCGGCCGCTGAGCGAGCTCAAGATCAAGGTATCGTGTAGATCCAGTTGCGCCTGCTTGACGGATGCCTGCGCCGCCTCGAATTGCGCCTGTGCTTGCGCAATCTGCGCGTTGAGATCGGCCATGCGCGCTTGCGCCTGATCGAGCGCGGCCTTGTCGGCGGCCAGCGTCGCGTTGGCCTGGTCGCGGTTGCTGATCAGCACGGATAACTGATCGCCGCTCTCCGCGCCGCTTTTCGCCAGCGGCCCATAGCGGCGCACTTCGTCTTCGGCATGTTTGGCGCCGACTTGCGCCACCTGCACCTGCGCCCTCGCCTGCTCGATGGCCGCCTGCTGTTGCTTGATGCCAGCCTGCGCACGCTCGACGTCCGCGCGGCGGGCGTCGACCGTTGCGGTCGACTGGTCGAGCGCCGCCTGGTACTGGCGCCCGTCCAGGCGTACCAACGGGTCGCCCGCCTTCACGGTCGCGTTGTCGCCCACATAGACGTCAGTAACGTAACCGCTGACCTTGGGCGCCACGGTGACGCTATCGGCCTGCAGGTAAGCATCGTCGGTGCTCTGGATAAAGCGCCCGACCAGCCACCAATAGCCCAGCGCGACCAACCCCGCGATTCCCAGCAGGATGCCGACCGGCAGCAGAAAACGCGGCACTTTCCGGCGCGGCGCAGCGCCATTGGGCGCATCACCGGACGCGCTGGTTGTAGAAGGAGGCATGCCCATTGACCCTGAAATTATTCCAGCTGGAAAATTTATTCCAGTCGCTATAATTCTGTCAAATGCTATCTTGATGGCAGAGAGGAAAACCGCATGACTCAAGCCATGACTCAGCCCAAGCGCCTTCGCCGTTCCACCGCCAGCGGCTACGCGCGCGGCGACGAAACCCGCCAGCGCATCATCGATGCGGCCATCCGGCTGTTCGGCGAACACGGCTTCAAGGACGCATCCACGCGCGACATCGCCGCAGCCGCAGGCGTCAACGCACCGGCATTGCAGTATTACTTCGAGAACAAGGAAGGCCTGTACAAGGCGTGCGCCGAATACATCACGGATGATTTACAGGCGCGCTACGCGCCATCCATGAAGCACGCCAAGAACGTGCTGAAAAACCATGCCGACGTCGACGCGCTGATCGACGCCTACCTGCTCATGCAAGCAACCACACTCGACAGCGTGCTGGTGCAGCCACACCTTTACAAAGGACGTCTAGTTGGGCGCGAGCTGGCCGGTGAATCGCCGCAGATCGCCTCGGAAATGCTGCGCAAAAAAATGAAAGAGCCGATCAACAAGCTGCTGTTGACGCTGCTCGCACGCATCATGCACACCCGCCCCAACGACGCCATCACGCGCATCCGCATGCTCACCCTCAAAGGCATGGTACTCGCCTTCTACTATCCACCAGGCGCTTGCCTGGAACTGTTGGAGTGGAAGGAAATCGATGCTGACAAGAGCGCGATGATCAAGGCCTCGGTGCAGGAGCAGACGCGGACGTTGTTGATGAGTTGGCATGAGGCGGGGGTGCGCAAAGATGCGGCGTGAACCTATGTGCACGCTCGCAGACCGAACTTCTCAAAATCAGTGGTGCCGGCCATTGACTCTGACGCAACGTCAGGCCGTACCGTAGCCACATCCGAATGATGTGCAGGACCAAAGCCGATGAGATTGACCGTAGGTGAACTGGCACGGCGCACCGGCCTGACGGTTCGCTCGCTGCATCACTATCACCACATCGGCCTTTTGCGTCCCTCCGCTCGCTCGGATGCTGGGTACCGGCTGTATACCGCAGAGGACGTGGAGCGCTTGTATCGAATCATCGCACTGCGTCGACTGGGTTTGTCTCTGACCGATATCGGCACCACCCTGTCCGCCACGGAAACATCGCTGCAGGCATTGCTCGCCAAACAGATCGAAATGCTTGAGCTGACCATGGCACGTGATCGCCGCCTGCATCACCACTTATGCAGCGCACGCGACGCTTTGGCGGCCGGACAGTCCCTTGATCCATCCAAATGGATAGACACTATGGAACTGATGACGATGTACGAGGACTATTTTTCCCCTGAAGAGCTGAAACGGCTTCCGCTTTACCAAAATCCCGACGCACGATCCGAGTGGAGCGCGTTGGTGAGCACGGTTCAGGCTGCTATCGATCGGGGCGCAAAGCCCGGCGATACAGACGTCGACGTCCTCGCCTTTCGATGGATGCACATGATCGGTCGGGGTACCGACAACAATCCGGACTTCCTGATGCGCCTGCACGCCATAAATCGCGATGACCCGCAGGCGCGGGAGCGCACCGGCATAACGGCGGAGCTTGGGCACTTTATCGAACAGGCCATCATCGCCGCGCGCCTGGCCATCTTCGAGCGCTACCTACTCCCGCAAGAAATGGTTCGCATGCGACAGAATTATGGCCGCAACATGTACGAATGGCTGCCACTCATCGCAGCCCTGCGCAAGGCCAAAGACGCCAACATTTCGCCGGACGATCCACACGTCCGTGGCTTAGTGAAACAGTGGATGCAGTTATTCACTGCTTACGCTGGCGAGGACCCTGCCACCCATGCGCGTATCCGTGAGGCTTATACCAATGAACCGGATCTTCGCAGTGGAAGCGCGGTCGGTGAAGACTTGTTCGCGTATGTGCGAGCGTCGATTGATGGGTTGGCTAAGGCGCATGGAGCGTTGTTGGGCTGATGCGCCCTGCGCAGACTGCCCCGGGTTTAGCCAATTGGCGTTAAATCATCCGGAAATTGGGAAGCCCATTCCCAGTCGTCATCAGGCAGTGCATTGCCGCTTCGGCGCCAAGCTCTGTTGAGATGCGCATATACATGACCGAGATCGATACGAAAGCTGTCTTCGTCATAGTCCGGGACTCGCTCGACGTCCTGCACCAACTTGCTCAGATGCTCCAGGGCATCCTCCAGTTCGTACATGAATGCCGCCCATTCAATCGGCTGAAGTTTTTTATCAATCATGTCGTAGTCTTGATTTTTCCCTGATCAAAGGTGATTAAGCCAACCTGACAGCGTCTTTGCAGCATTATCGCGACGATCGAAAACACAGCCCGTAACCTCCACGTTGGACTTGGTGCCATCGTCATCTACGAAGTACATCGTGTCGAATACATCCGTGGGCGGAGAGGGACAAGTTGATGCTTGCTGCCTGGCCGCTCTTACCAACTCCTCGAGCCGGACCCACTCTTGATCCGACAGCTTATGAGCAGGTTTAGCGCCCCGGCCTCTCCGCTCAACGCTATGTGTTGCACGATCCATAAGCCACCAAGACCCGCAGCTCTCACCGGGCGGACAGGGGCCCCATGCACTCATGTAGGTAGCAGTCTTCCAGGCTGGATTCTCATCGCTCGCAACATTGCCGCTTATGAGCAATCCAAGTGCCGCTGTGGTTAGCATTGGAAATTTAGATAGATTCATGCGGATAGTGTGCCCGAGTCTGCTTTGGGTGGCGGATTCAGCCGGTCGATGCAACATACTAAAGACTGCGCGAGCAGCATGTAGGCTGGGATGAAATCCCAGCACTTTTGGCTTCGGTTCTGAAGCGGACGCTAAACGGCGCCTGCTCGGATGTCATGCAGCCCGGTGATGCGGGTGACTCGACCGATAGCCACTCGCCTGGATCCCTCATGGCAGTAGAACTCAAGGCCCGGAACAATGCGTGCTCTATGAACCTGCTCGCGCAATTCGTCAGCGACGACTGACCTCGATAACATCTCCCGGTGACAGGCTTTTTTTCGCAGGCCAATAAATATGCGCATCCTTGCCTGTCGAAAGCTCGGACATTCCGCTTATATCAAGCATATGCCCCTCTTCCGAGCCCACGAAAATACCAAGCGTCGTGGAAAGCAAGATAGCTCCTTCAATACCCGCCCGGCAAAAAAGTGTGCCGTTAATTGATATGTCAAGGCAGATCATCTGAATTCCATTTCTTCACATAGCTGTCGTCATGTCCGTACAGAGTCAGAAACCGGCCACCCAAGCCTAAATCAGCACCAAAACTCCTGACCAATCAGCCGCGGCTTTACACATTCTCCAGCAGGCAAAGGAAGCTTCATGCCAGGATGCCAGAAGTTGAGCTTCTGCAGGATCTCCGGCATTTCCGAATCAATGACGGCGAGAGGATTGCCGTCGCCGTATCGAGTTGCGCTGCGGTAGCGCAAGACTTGTTTGTATCCACCGGTCGGCCCAAGCCTGTTGACAATGATCCAGAAACCGAAGGGCGCATCTTCGGTCGGTTCAGCAGTGATGATGGCCCCCGTGAGCGGACCATCAGCGACATACCGGATTTCCTGATTATTGTTTCTGCCCGTCTGTTTTTCATAGACAAGCGTGAAGCTATCCCGCTCACGATCATAGGCAAGCAGCACAGTTGCCACACGCTGATCACCGTCGCCGGAGTGCTGGCTTGCGACCTGTAGGAGGAGGAGTGGTCGGTCAGGTCGAGGATGCACGATTCGCGCATCCAGCAAATAATGCGGTTCGGAGTAATCATCCTCTCCTGAGGATAGGCGCAAGATATTGTCGAGACCATGAAAACATGTGGCGCCGCCGTCGCGGGTAACGCAGAGTCGAATTTCCCCTGGGATTGAATCCATCGTCACAGGATCGGTGGTACCCGGGCCTTGCAACGCCATGAAACGCCAGTTTGGCTTGGCACCAAGAGACTGCAACAAGTCGATTGACGAGATGGGTGCTTCCTTCAAAGGGGGCGACTTCACGCTTTGCGCCTGCGCCCCAGCAAGAGCGACCGTCAGCAGCAACGCTAATAGAATCGATTGCAGTTCAACTTTCATTTGCGGGCTCTCCAGGCCACTCGATTTGCAAACGGGTCGATAACCATCTTCCAATCTTTAATCAATCTCATCTCATAGACGAGATGTAGAGCTAAAACTCAGAACGCAGCTTACCTCTTCGCGCTCCACACTGCCCAAATGTCGCATTTTTTCGAAAGCAGATACCTATCCGTCAACGCAACCCAGATCGTTCCAACTTCCAAAAGAACACCCCCAAGAACATAACTGTCAGCCCGAACCACAAAATACGCACGCCTGTATCGCCCAGCCAGGCTCCGAGGTAAGACGGCAGGATCATCATCAGCACGGCATATATGATCACGGTGAGCCAACCTTCCCATCTTCGCGGCCCCCATCCCCACCCGACCCTTTTGCGTCCAAACCAATAACGATTTTCGGTAGCCATGCAGCCTCCTTCAAACGTGCACATCAGACGATCGGCTTTAAATGTGGACTCTGGAACGGGAGCGGTAACGCGTATAACGTGTAAATTCAACGCTACGATTCACGAGGTTGTTTTTGCAAGTGCCCCAAAAGGCTCTTTGCTCCTATAACGGAGCCAAGCAGAACCAGATAAGCCGCAATCCAGATTGGTAGTCTCGAAAAACAAAAATTACATAGCTGAAAGCTGCGGCTTCGTGCGTACCATTCGATTTCAGGATGAGCGCGGACATACGCAACCTTACTCATTACAAATATAGAGGCATGAGCAACCACCCCGGCGCCCCAGGCTATCGTCATCATCAAAGTCAAATTTAGTTTCATCCCAATCCGAAAGATGGTTTGCAAGCGGTTACAGCGCCTTTATTTGTGCTTCGTAGGGCCCGCAATCGCTCGAAAGCTGCCCTTGGGCCAAGCTCCATCTCATCCGCAGAATCTGACTTACCCCCTGCTCGGCGCCACGGGCCGGCACAGCTGAAACGCCAGCGATCCACACGCGGGTTCCGGGCCACCAACCTTCGCATCCGGAAGTACCGGCACGACAATCCTCGATGGATAGGTTTGCGAGGAGTAAACGCTGTTGTATCCGGGCAGGTTCAACGGCTGCACGCCCCAATCCGGCTGAGGGATCGATGAAGGTGAACTCACCATCACCTGCAATTTATGGCCCTTCCGCAGAACAGCACCCACTGGCGGAAGCGAGAGATTGATCTCGTAGACCTTGCCCGGGACCAGTGGCGCTGGATTGTCGAAATCGCGATAGACGAACTGCGGCGTGCTTTTTGCCTCATCGGTTTCCCGCATGGATGCGCGCAGGAATCGGCGCTGGAGATACTCCACGTCGCCGTTGGGATAGATGTCATGCAGTGACACCACGAAGTCCGTATCCGTGTTGTCTGATGACACGAACAGATGCACTTGGATGGCACCAAGAATCGTCAGGTCTTTCGACAGCGGTACGCTACTCCAAGCCAGAATGCCGGGGGGATCTGGCACGAGTGAGAATTGAGTGTTGCTTCCGATCAGTTCGACACCCGGACCAAAGACATAGCGCCGGGGCTTGCTATCGCCCTGTTTCACCGCGTCGCCACGGGTGAGCGATCCATCAGCATTCAATTGGAAGGTCTGATCTTGCACGCCCGGGACTGGCCAATCTGCATAGTGCGTTTCCCATGCGGCCACGGGAGGCGCCTTGCCGCCCAGTTCCCAGTAGACCGTTACCTTCGGCTGTTTTTCGGCGCCATTGTTGACACCCTTCACCCAGCGATCCATCCATTTGACCAATGAGTCCTGGAAGGCACTTTGCATATAGGTATAGCCGTGACCGCCAGAAGAGAGTGCCATCCACTTCGGCGCCTTGATGCGCGCGTACATCTGCGTAGCGCCATTCACCGACGTCTCGTTGTCCTGCCAGCTTTGCGAAATAAACGTTGGCACCTCCACCTTGTCCACATAGTCGGCAAGCGATCGTTCCTTCCACCACGCATCGAACTGCGGATGATGGATGGTCTGTTCCAGCAGGGTCGGTGCGGGGTGGGCAGCCATATTGGCCTGGCATTCCGGGTCACCCCACGCCACGCGAGCTTGCGCTCCCATTGCGGCGAGCTGAGGCTGAAGGAATAGACTCCAACGGGAAACGAAGCCGACGTTGTAGATGCCACCAGGCCAAACAACGTCGTCGTACGTACTCATGGTGATTGCGGAAGGCGATATGGCGCGCAACCACTTGGGATGTTGCGCAGCCACCAGGAGCTGGGTATGTCCAGGATACGAAAAGCCGATCATGCCAATCCGGCGATTGCTCCAGGACTGGTGACCGATCCAGTTAATGATCTCGGCCCCATCGGGTCCCTCGTGCGGCCCGAACAAGTCAAACTGCCCCTGGGAGCATCCCGTGCCTCGTACATTCGCCGTCACGACGGCATAGCCTGCTTTCAGCCAGCGCTTGTCGGGCGGGCTACCGCCACCGAAATACGGGTCATACTGAAAAACCGTGGGAAACCTGCCTTGTGTCGCCGGAAGATAAACCACGTAGGCAAGGCGCGTACCGTCGCGGGTGCTCACGTAACCAAACTGGCGTGAGTATTCGGACTTGGCCACACCCGCTGGCGGAGCATCTGCTGCTGCCGCGCATGTTCCGATCATCAACAAGCCAAACAGCAGCATCCCCTTACCACTTACGTGTGTGCTCATCCCAACCTCTCCTCGATATCGATCTCAGCGGATGGTGTTCATTTCAACGTGAAGCTACTGACGGGGCGGTGGCGGCCATACCTTCGACTGCGACAACCTCCGCATGAATGCATGTCGGTGTCTTAACGGTGGCGCAGCGAATTCACGATGAGGCCATTCTTGTCGAGCAAGAAGAGAATCTTTTCCGAGCCATTCCGGTGTTGAACGTCATAACTATCCCAGCCGAAGTTGGTGACACCAGTGAACTTGTAGGATTGAACCGGCCCGAGATCGGCGAGATATTTCTTCATCGAAGCCCTGTTGCCCGCGACAATTCCCGCAAGCTCTGGACTCATACCCGCGCCCCTCGCCGGATCGTCCAACATCAAGCGGACAGCTTTCTCACTACTGGGAAAGCGCTTCTGATCCCTGATCCTGGCTGCTAATGCCTCTCGGATCTGATCTGCAGTGACTTGATCTACACGAGGCGCATTGATAACCACTCTTCCATAGAGATGCACGATTAGGGTGTCGGCACGATTTTCAGTACCCTTGGTGAAATCAATCGTGGCGCCAAGACCCGGAACAAGGAATTCCGCATTACTCATTGCCGAGACTTCAATGGGCCACTGAGCAACGGCCTGGCCGATGGGCAATATCGTCAGTGCGTTCCCTTTGCGCATCACCTTGATCAACGAAAGATCGCTGACCTCATAGAAACCCTCGTATCCATCAAGAAGGCTGGCATCTATCGAAACGGCATTCGTTGCAGGTGAGGTGTTGGCTGCAGGCGGCGTCACCTGAGTCGCAAATGCCGCCATGCCAAGAGATACGCTGACCAGGACCAAAGCCGCTGCACGTGCCCACCTTTGAGGCTCCGACAGCATGATCCTGATTCTCCGCTCGAGAAACGATCTGGATTCGGACATGGCCGTTATCGCGCCAACGTAGCCGGACTGGTTTTGCCCTACTTGGATCAGCGTTTCGCAATACTCTCCAACATCGCCACCGCCGCGCAGCACACGAGCGTCGCAATCCACTTCGATGGCGCATCGAAGACGATGAAACTGCCACCAGAGCAAGGGGCTCCATGGCATGCCCACCAGAAGAACCAGCGCAATGGCGACAAGCAACGGATCACGCGCCTTCAAGTGCGACTGCTCATGGGCAATGACATAGCGCTGCTGGCCATACGACTCTTGCAGCAACCAGGCTGGCACAACGATGCGCGAACGAATCAATCCCACGACGGCAGGGCCCACGCTATCGGAAACAAGCACGGGCACATCGCACAAATACCCTCGATTCCAGCCACGTTTACGCCGGTAAAAAAGAGCGGTGCTAAACCCCATAAAAAGCGCCAGCGTGACCGAACCGGTCCACCAGATATCGCGCAACATTGCATCGATTTGCGTGGACGACGTATACGACTTTGCCCTACCCCAGTCGATAACTGTCGACGCCAAAGGAATCGACGTCGCGTCGCGTAGGTTAAATGGTGCAGTGGACGCTGCAGGTTTGAGAAACTCTGGCAGCCGTATAGAAGCCGTGGCAATCACTATGGGCAGGAGTAACGACGCCATCATGGCAATCATCCAAGGCCAGCGCGTGGGCATCCGACGATACCTGGCCGCCTGCTCGGCAATCAGGGCTGCCACACTGAGCGCGATCGCAACGAGAACGGCATAGATCATCCAGGCAAGCATTACGGCTTTTCCTTGTCGAACCGTTCGGACAGCAACTTGCGCATACGACTGATCTGCTCGGAGCTGAGCTTTTGATCAGAAACCAAGTGCGAAAACAGTAACTCCGTCGAACCTTTGAATAGCTTGTTCGTTAGGTGCTGTAGCGCATTCTTGCGCGCGGCCTGCTGCTTGACGCTGGCAAAATAACGGTGTCCCCGCCCCTCTTCGTCGTGACTCACGTACCCCTTCGCTTCCAGCGTACGCAGCACGGTAAGCACCGTGGTGTAGGCAAGCTTATCGCTCAAACGCTCGCGAACATCTGCCACCAAGGAAGGGCCATGTTCCCACAATACCTGCATAACGTCCGCCTCACGGTCGGTGAGAGAGATCTTCATGGCATGAATCCCAAGCGGCTATCTACTAAAGATGTAGTGGATACTAGCCAACACGGGGAGATTGTCAACTACGGCTATAGTTCATTGGAGCGAACCACGGATGGAAGGTAGCAGAGAGCTACCTTCATACATTCGCTGCCCGCCTTGGAGTCCAAACGGGCTTGGCTCTGGCAAATCTATTTTTTATAGATCACAGGTTCGCCGGGGTTTCGCCAGGTCATATGGCGCACCTTGCCCGTAACCAACCCTTCGATCTCAAGTAACTCAAACACGTCTGATGGGGGTGTTGGCCCCGTAGAAAGAAAAGGGACATCAAGGGACTGAAGCAAGGTTAGAACGCCAGCCAGTTCGTGCTTTCCAGTGTAAGCAAGCGAGATTGAGTTGCCATGAAACGCCGCAGGACCTAGAAGCTTTCTTCGCAGTCCTTCAGATTCGCAATGAACGACGACCGCTGATGCAAGCACAGTAGTTACGTAATCCATCACCCTCCCCTTGAGCTCAGCTCCATCCCGGATTGTCCGCTATGCGTCTGAAGTGAATTAACCGTGGGTCAGAACAATCTCATTGAGCACACGCACCAGCTCAAGCTCATGATATTTCCAATGACGGTCAGTACAACAACGCCTGCGCCTCTAGCCGCTCTTCATCGGCCAACACTGGATTGGGTGGCGTTGGGCCGTAGCCAAGCAAATAGTCGATGGCGCGATAGCCCTTGCTGTCGGTCTGATAGGGATCGGCGCCAGCGCTAATCAGTACCTGGATGATTGAGAGCGATCCATTAGCAGCAGCGTACATCAAGGGCGTACGTGCATCATGCTGTAATGGTCCGTTCGCGCCGACGGCATTATTTGCCCAGGTACTCGCATTCGCATTGGCACCATGCTCGAGCAACCACATCACGCTCTGAAATTGGTCGAACTGACTCGCCTCCATCAAGGCGGTTTTACCGATGTTGTTGGAGTCGTTCACCTTCTGGCCGTGAGCGAGCAATGCGTCCAGTGCCTCGTGCTCGTTACCTGCGGCTATCATGATCAGCGGGTCGATGCCGGCGTACTGCTCGCAACCAGCTAACAAGTCATCGTGATCGCCATTGGACGACAACGCATGTTCAATGGACGCCAGCGAGGCGTGCTTAAGCAGAAGCAATCGCGTCGAATTGTCGGGCGGGCGCTTGCCGCAGTCACCCCCAAACACCAGTGCGAAGAGACCATTTCCTGCGACAGTCATCGCTTCGTCATGATTCGTCTGCATGGTGCCGTAGTAATCGGCGAGCTTACGGCGCGCTGTCTCGTAGGCTGCCTTTATGCGCAGGCTCGTGCGATAGTTGTTGAGACTGAGGTATCCCCACGCTTGGTATGGGTAATCGAGCGAACCGAAGCCAGGCACCCCTCGAAGCGCCTTTGGACCAAGCTGCAAGGCGGATTGAGCTTCGTTTTGGTGCTTTTCGAAGCCATAAACCATCGTACCGTCGAAGTTATCGATGAAATGCCCATCGGCATCTGTCGCGGCCGCCATGAATGCTTGCACGTCCCCGCCGGGATACTCGTCCAGCACTTGTATGACGCAACCCGACTGAGGCAGGAAATTATCCCGGTTGCTGAAGTAATAAGGTTTGGTTGCGTCCAACAGACCGGGCCTGGCTCGTAGTACGTCACACGGAATGGGATACTGGAAAACACTCTGATCGTCGCCCATGGATGCAAGGATGATGTGTGGTATCAATGAATTATCGCTGCCGTCATAGGGCACCGACTGGAAATCAGCGACCGGCCTGCTCGCCACGTATGACTTGGCCTGGACATCATCAAGCAAACGTTGGATTTGCGTGTCGCGTGAAGGAGTTTGAGGGCGAAACGCATGCAGGAAGAGTGCATAGTCGAGTTCGCCTTTTGCATCTTTTGCAGCTGCCCGTTTGAGCGAGGCTTCCTCTGCATTGCGATTGATGTCGACGGGCACACGAGCACTGCTTCGCATGCTGCGAGCTGCTTTGCCGGGGGTGGCTGACGCGCTCACCTCATGGCGGCCCGGCGTGGGCGGCCATTGACGCGGCTTCAGCAGACGAGGCTGGCTCGCGATAAGGGCAAGTTGCTCGACGCCGGTGACGTCAGTTGGGCAATCCAGCAATGGTCCGGGCAAAGCTCGCAAGGCCGCGCCTGCGTTGATGAAGTCTTGCGCATGCTCGCGCAAGGTACGGCAAGGTAGACGTAACCAGAGGCCCGAGGGGGATTGTAGCGTTTGGCTGCGCATGCCTCGTTCTTCCCGCTTTAGTAGCTCCATACCCCCCACGTCCTGATAGAGGGCAGCATCGACGGTTCGGACCGCAGCCATCAGTCGAAGCAGCGGTTGGGAGGAGTGGGATGCATACGCCAGGTGCACCATGTAGGTGTTGAAGTCGTTTTGCTCGAACGACAGTTTGCTTAGTGCACTCGTACCGACACCGGTCGAAGCGACAAGAATCGCGGCATCCATACGGCTCGCATCGTGCTGCAAGTAAGCCACGTACGCGTCAACCACGCTTTCCAATGGATCCCTGATCATTCCAGTCGGCAGTTGCCCCCGCCGCTTTCCCGCAGCCAGCCGATTCATGTCGGATTGAATGCGAATGAAAACCTGGAAGGCGCCGTCTACGCTTTGACTGCTTTGCGCAGGCCCACTCGCCTGCTTATTGGCTTGGACTGTCGTCTGCGCGCTTACACCGCAGACCATCGATATGAGCGCCGCAGCGCAGACCAAACCACGTGACAGTGACACCCAAAAAGAACGACCGTCCATGCCCCCCTCCTTCTGCGAATCCCTGATGATCGCGGCGATATAGTGACACAACGCTTCGCGCAACATCCGTCTAAAAGGTGACGTTTTGGGGCTAATATCCTGGCCACTTGAACTACAAAGTCCTACCTGCCCTCTTGCTGCCGGCCGACCAAGATTCTACTGAACGACAAGCTCCGCTTTGAGTCGGACGCGGACATTTCGAATGCCGTGAGCCACCGCCCCTAAGCCTGGCTTTTGTAATGATAGGTTCGAAAACCATCGCCCTGAGAAAAGCCATCTGGCAGCCACCCCCGCTTTAATATGTGGTCTGTGATGATCGCCATATTGACGCCTATTGGATCCAACAGCCGTTCGGAAAGCGCCAGCCGAAAATCAAACACTGAACCCTCAAACTCCGCTATCTGTCGCACTGCGTCTTCCACCGAATCAACTATCTTCATTGATCGTCCCGTCTCCTCAAACTTCCTTCATTGCTTCGCTGCCTTGCATGAGACAGGAGGGCCAACCGACGCGAACAAGGAGACCGTCTGGCCCATGTATCCCGACTTCATGCAGGCCCCATTCGCGATCCCGGAGGACGCCACGAGGGCTAATGATGAGATCGCCCACGCGTGTGGCGATGGCTTCCGTTAGATCGAAGCCATCGGCTCCGACTTTAAAGATTTCACTCAGTCCCATTCTGCCTGGATAAGTTCTTTCGAAAGGCCTTCTGAGCATCTTCAATCGCCGAGGCGATTCTTTCGGGGGAAAGGTCCAAGCCCGACACGCGTACGCTTAGATGATAGGTGGATAAGGCGAGATTCAAGCGCACGAACCGATTCAGGTATCTCTCTGGCTCCGTGACCCTTATATCCAGGTTGACTCCACCTTTTCCTCCTCGGGAGAGTCGCATCGCTTCAATATCCTGCCAGGGTATTTCAACCTCATGGAGCCAACGACGCCTGATGGATAGTCCCTGAGGGCCTATTTCAAGCACGATAGGAAACTGATCCGGAGACAAGGATCCGTCATGAGTCATGTAGCCGAAGAAGGCAATTGCCAACGCAATGGTTACGCAGATGCCCAAAGGCAGAGATTCAAAGAAGCACGCAACAACAATCAGGACTATGGGAGGCAAAACTTCTCGTGCCTGCAGCTTCCTCTCGCGAACAATCGTCAACACATCCAATGATTCCCGTGTTCAGTTACCGCCCCGCTAAAATATTTCCAGAGCCAGATCATCTCACTGTCCGCTCAGGGTCGATAGTGTTGAAAAACTCTGTGTTTCGCTAGTGGCTCGCCGCGACGGCGACGTTTTCTAACGATTCCTCCACGAAGAATCGGTGATCGATGGCCCTTACTCGATCATGCGGGGACCAGATCCACCCCTTTGGCCACCTTCGGCATCAACCATTTCGCCATTCATCGCAGATTCTGTGCGGTAGCCGCCAACAGAAACTCATCGTTTGCGCCGCTCAGGCCACGCAGGCGCAAGCGATCCAGTCGCAAGATGCGTTTGAGGTGAG
>Ga0055542_1000713_pt1 | contig 26128 bp, 19 predicted proteins | sample AraplaCol_mMF_r2_2_FD_55026 | JGI IMG/M metagenome (GOLD analysis project Ga0055542, IMG submission 55026) | Arabidopsis root microbial communities from North Carolina, USA - plate scrape CL_Col_mMF_r2 | ecosystem: Host-associated > Plants > Roots > Endosphere | place: USA: North Carolina
AACGGCACGCTCACGCTGACCGGTGACAACACCGACCTCAGCGGCGGCACCACGCAGGCGCAGCACATCAGCGTCGATACCGGCAATCTCAGCACGGCCGGNGGCAGTCTGGTGGCGCTGAGCGCCGATCCTTTGCACCTNACCGCNCGCGGCACNTTCGACAACACCGCCGGCACCCTTGCCACCAACGGCGCACTGCAACTNACGGCGCAGTCGCTGANCAACACGGGCGGCACGATCACGGCCGCCGGCACCGACGCTACGGCGCTCACCATCGCACAGCGCTTCGACAACACGCACGGCACGCTGGCCGCCATGGGCGCCACCACCGTGCAAGCCGGTGACCTGATCAACCAGGGCGGCACGCTGCAAGTTTCCGGCGCGGCATTGTCGGTGACCGCAAGCGGCCTGCTCGACAACAGCCAGCAAGGCGTCATTGCCAGCAATGGCGATCTCACGCTCTCCGCCGCCACGCTCGACAACACGCAAGGCAGCATCTCCCAGGCGGGAACCAGTTCCGCGTCGCTGCTCGCCGCACAAAGCAACACGACCATTCATGCCACCACGTTGAATGGTCACGGCGGCACGCTGGTCAGCAACGGCACCCTCACGGTCACCGGCGACACTACCGACCTTAGCGCGGGCACCATCCAGGCGCAGCGCATCAGCATCGACACCGGCAACCTCTCGACGGCCGGCGGCAACCTGATCGCGCTGAGCGGCGATCCGCTGCAGCTGACGGCGCGCGGCACCTTCGACAACACCGCCGGCAATGTCGTGAGTAACGGCGCGCTCGCGCTTACCGCCGGCGCATGGAGCAACCGCGGCGGCACACTGATCGCCGCAGGCACCGATGCGTCCGATCTGCAGGTCACCGGCCTGCTCGACAACACCAGCGGCACGCTGTCGACGGCGGGCGCCACCACCCTACATGCCGGTACTTTCGACAACACGCACGGCAAGCTGCAGGCAGCCAGCAACGCGACGCTGGCCGTTACCGTGGACGGCCAACTCACCAACGATAGCGGCAGCGTGCAGAGCAATGGCACTCTTGCGATCACCGCCGGTGGACTGAGCAATCGCGCCGGCACCATGCAAGCGCAGCAAGCCATCAGCGCGACCGTCGGTAACACGCTGGACAACACCGCGGGCAGCATCATCGCCACCGGCGATCTCACCGTGCAGGCGCAAACCCTGCTCAACCGCCAGACCCTTGGCAGCGATCCGACCCAGACCACGGGCCTGTACGGACAACACGTCACGCTCGGCGCCACGACACTCGACAACACCCAGGGCCAGGTGCAGGCGCGCGATGCGCTCACCATCAACGGCGGTACGGTCACCAATGCCGGTGGCGTGCTCGATGGCACGGGAGCGGTCAACATCACCGGCACCTCGCTGGACAATACCGGCGGCCAGTTGATCCAGCGCGGCGACAGCGGCGCCCTCAACGTCAACCTTACCCAGGCGCTGAGCAACACCAACGGTGGCCTGATCGGCGCCGAAGGTACCGCCTCGATTCACGCCGGCTCCATCGACAACAGCGGCGGCACCACCTTTGCCCGCCATGACCTGACGCTTACCAGCAACGGTAACCTGCTCAACCGCAACGGTGGCCAGCTGCAAACCAGCGGCGCGTTGACGCTCACCGCGCAAGGCACGCTCGACAACAGCGCCGGCAGCATCGATGCCACCGGAGCGGCCACTCTCAACGCGGGCGCAGTCAGCAACGTCGCAGGGCAAATCCTCGCTGGCAGCAACAGCAACGCTGCGGCGGGTTTGCATGTCACCACGGCAGGCACGCTCGACAACCGCGGCGGCACGCTCGGCAGTCGCGGCGGCGATCTCGTTCTCAGCACCAGCGGCGTCAACAACAGCGCAGGTGGCACCATCGTCGCCCAACGCGATCTCAACCTCGACGCACTCGGCTCCCTCAACAACGCGGGTGGCACCGTCTACGCCACCGGCAACCTCAGCTTCCAGAACGGCAACGCCACGCTCGACAATACCGGCGGCCAATTCGGCTCGGGCAACACCGCTACGCTGAATCTCGCCGCGATCACCAACGCCAACGGCGGCCATATCCAGGCCAATACGGTGTGGCTCACCACGCCCACGCTCAATAACAACGGCGGCGAAGTGGATGGCACCAACGTGCATGCCACGCTGAGCGGTTTGAACGGCATCGGCCGCATCTATGGCAGCCAACTGCTGGACGCCCATATCACCGGCGACTACACCCACCTTGCCGGCCAGCGCCTGGAAAGCGATGGCGTGCTCAGCCTTACCGTGGATGGCACACTGACCAACCAGGGCACCCTGCAAACGTCCGGCGAACTCGATGTCACGGCCGCCAACGTCATCAACACCAATGGTGCCGTGATCAACGCCAGCGCAGACAATGGCAGCGCGGTTGCACACATCACCGCCAGTGGCGGCATCAACAACCAAACCGGTGGCTCGCTCGAAGGCGACACGCTCACGCTGCAAGCCCACGACGTCAACAACACCGGCAACATCACGGGCGATGCCATACGCATCGATGCGGCCACCCTCACCAACGGGGCGGACCTTGGTTCGGCAACCGACAACGCCGCTTATCAAAGCGGCATGATCGCTGCGGCGAATACCCTGGCGCTGTACGTGAGCGACTCGCTGCTCAACCGCGACGCCACGCTGTTCTCCCAAGGCGACCTGATCATTGCCGGCACCGCCAGCGGCGCGCGCAGTGGATCGGTCACCAATCTCTCTGGCGACATCGAGGCCGGCGGCAATCTGTCGCTCAGTGCGCAACAGTTCACCAACGCGCGGCGCGTCATCGAAACGGGAACCTTCACGCTCTCTGCGGCGGAGCAAGCGGCGAACTCGCAGAGCTCGACCTCGCCGATGTATGTGTACGACGACCCGACGGCCTCCCATCAGGTGCCCAATATCGATCCCAGCCAGGTAGTGAGCGCGGCCGAAATCGCCAAGGCGCAAAGCTACTGCGCAGCCCACGAGACCGGCAGCACGCGCTGCGTGTTCTTCCAGTCGGGCAACCACAACGGTGCGCCGTCCAACTATCAGGGCACCAGCACCGATACATTGTTGTCCGTCACCACCATCACCGCGGCCAGCGCACAGAGTCGCCTGCAAGCCGGTGGCGACATCACGCTCGAATGCTCGGTACTCAACAGTGCCTCCGCCATCGCGGCCGGACGCAACCTCACCATCAATGGCCAGGGCGGCAGCGCCAGCAGCGACAACGTGCAGAACGTCGCCTGGGTGCCCACTGGGCTGGTGCAAACCACGCAAGCCGATCAAGTGCAGTCGCAAAACCTCATCGGCAGTCCGCGTACATGGCTGTTGGGCGCCTGGTGGACCTACGACAGCACCAGCAGCACCCAAAGCGTGGTGCTCGCGCCGGGCAGCGTGCCGAGCTGGATCACGTACGCCGTGGGTAACGGCCTCGCTTCCACCATCACCGCCGGCGGCAGCCTGAACATCAACGGCGGCGACATCACCAATACCGTGGTGGGTCGCAATGGCAATGGCGCAACCATCACCGTGGGCAACATGACCGGCCCCGGTAGCCATACGACGGATCAGGCGCACACCGCCCAAGCCGCCAGCACCGGATCGGTGAACGGTGCGCAGGCCGATGCCGTGCAGGGCGCGGGTGGCGTCAATCGTGCGCAGGGTGATGCCGTCGACGCCACGGGTGCCATCGACGGCGCCCAAGGCCAGAGCATTCATGGCGGCACCGGCCCAGGCACAACGCAGGGCCAGATGGTGCACGGTGGCGGCAACGCCACGGGCGCTACCTCGCAAACGGTTGGCACCGCCAACGCTCCGCTGCCCGGTTATGTGGCTCCCAACAACGCTATCTATGCGCAACACGGCGATCCCAGCGCACCGTTCCTGATCACCACCGCCCCGCGCTTCGCCAATGGCCCGGTCACCAGTTCCGATTATCTGCTGCGCGCGCTGGGCGATTCGCCGGACAGCACCCAGAAGCGCCTGGGCGATGGTTACTACGAACAAAGCCTGGTGATGGACCAGATTCTGCAGCTCACCGGTCGCAAGACGCTCAACGGTGGCGATGGTCTGTCGCAGTACACCGCCCTGATGAACGACGCCGCCGAGCAAGCCTCGCAGCTCGGCCTGCAACTGGGCGCCCCGCTCACCAGCGCGCAGATTGCGTCGCTGTCCTCGGACATCGTGTGGCTGGTCGATCAAGTGGTCGATGGCCAGCATGTGCTGGTGCCGGTGGTGTATCTCTCCAAGGCCACCACCGATGCGCTGCAAAGCAATGGCGCGTTGATCGCCGGCAACGACGTGAACATCCAGTCGTCGGGCACCGTGCGCAACGACGGCACCATCACCGGCACGCAGAGCACATCCATCAGTGCCGATACGCTGATCAACCAGGGCGCGCTCAACGGCGGCCAGCAGCTCGCCATCGCCACGCGCAGCGACACCATCAACGCGGGCACGATCAGCGGTGGTGCCGTCAGCGTGCAGGCGGGGCGTGACCTGATCAACACGGGCTCGGTCACTTCCACCGGCAACATGGCGTTGGTCGCCGGCCGCGATCTGACCATCGGCGCGGCACCCGTCCAATCCGGCGGCAACCTCGCCATGGTTGCCGGCCGCGACCTTACCGCCACGGCATCCACCATCACCGCCGTCGGCGATGCATCCCTGATCGCCGGCAACAACCTCACCCTCGACGCCACCGGCCGCACCACGCGCACGCAAAGCGGCCAGACCGTGCAGGAAAACCTCACCCATAGCGTCACCAGCATCAGCGCAGGCGGCAACCTTGCGGTGGCGGTGGGCAACGATCTGGTGAGCCAGGGTGCACAGCTCAAAGCAGGCAATCAGCTGGGCGTGGCTGCCGGCCACGACATCACGCTGAACGCGGTGACGGATAGTCAAAGCGTGACCAGCAAGACCGCGTCGGGCCACACGGTGACCAACACGGCGACGTACGACGAGACCGTGCGCGGCACCACGCTCAGCGGCAGCAACGGTGTGGCCGCCACCGCCGGCCACGACCTCACCGCCACCGCCGCCACGCTCAACAGCGCCAACGGCAACGTGGCCTTGGGCGCAGGCAACGACCTCACGCTCAACGCCGGCAGCGAAACCCACACCAGCACCGTCGACACCAAGACCACCAGCGGCAACTGGAACACGCACAGCACCACGCGTACCCACGACAGCGTCAGTGATACCTACGCCGTAGGCACCGCCATCAGCGGCAACAACGTGGCGCTGACCGCCGGCCACGACCTCACTGCGCAAGCGGCCCAGGTGCAGGCTCAAGGCGCGATTTATGTCGCGGCCGGTCACGACGTCAACCTTACCGACGCCCATGACGTGCACAGCGAAGAGCACGACGTCAGCAAAACCACGTCGCGCACCTTCAACACCAACGTGCTCGACCCGCGCTTCGGTAACGTCGACCCGGACAAGCGCAGCAGCAACAGCAGCCAGAGCCTGTCGCAATCCACCAGCGTCGGCACCCTGCTCTCCGGCGACAGCGTCACGGTTGCCGCCGGCCACGACTTCACCGGCACCAACGCGCAAGTGGTGGGCACCCACGACGTGGTGATAGCAGCCGGCAACAACCTCACCCTCAACGCGGGCCAAAACACCTACACCGAAACCGACAGCACCGGCAAAAGCCACACCGGCGTGATGAATGGTGGTGGCCTGAGTGTGATGGCGGGCAAGCAAAGTAGTAAGAGCACCACCACCGTCAACGACACCAGCTATACCGGTAGCCTGGTCGGCAGCGTCGATGGAAGCGTGACGATGAGTGCCGGCAACAACGTGCATATCACCGGCAGCGACGTACTCAGCCAGACCGGCACCGCCATCGTCGGCAAGAACGTCACCATCGATGCGGCGGTGGGCACTACCGACATCACGCACACCCAGAAGCAAAGCAGCGCAGGCATCCACCTCGGCCTCACCGGCGGCGCAGCCACCGTCGCCAACACCGTCATCGGCGACGCGCAAGGTGCCACCCACACCACCGACAAGCGCGTGCAGGCGCTGTACGCGGCACAGGCCGCTCAAACGCTGTTCTCGCCGGGCGCTGGCAATGCAATGGGCCTGGGTGGCCAAACGGGCGCGCAGTCCGTCAGTCAGGCCGCACAAGGCAATACCCAGGGCATGTCCTTGCGTATCGGCCTGGGTGCGAGCAGCGCGACGAATACCGAGACGACCCACGACGAAACCGCCTACGGCAGCACCATTCACAGCAACGGTAACGTTACCATCGCCGCCACGGGCGGTGACCTCAATGTCATCGGCAGTCAGGTCAGTGGCAACAACGTCGCCCTAGCGGCCGCCAACAACATCAACCTGCTCAGCCAGGCCGAACAGCACACCGACAAGAGCGACAGCCACAACAGCAGCGGCGAAGTGGGCGTAAGCGTTGGTCAAACCACCGGCATCTATCTCACTGTCGCCGCTGGGCAGGCTCAAGGGCACGGCAACGGCACCACGCACGCCGATACCACCATCAACGCCAACGACACCTTGAGTTTGATCAGCGGCGGCGATACCAACATTATCGGTGCGCAAGCCAAGGGCAACACGGTGCTCGGCAACATTGGCGGCAATCTCAATATCGCCAGTGAGCAGGACACCAACGACTACGCCAACCATAGCGTGCAGGCCGGCCTCACGCTGGTGTACGGCTGGAGCACCGGTGGCGTGGGTGTCAGTGGCTCGCTGGCAGCCAGCCAAGCCAAGAGCAACTACGCCAGCGTCAACGACATCAGCGGCATCGGCGCGGGCAGCGGTGGCTTCGACATTCACGTCAATGGCAACACCGACCTGAAGGGCGGCGTGATCGCCAGCACGGCCGATGCGTCGAAGAACCTGCTGGACACGGGCTCGCTCACGTTTAGCGATATCCAGAACAAAGCCAGCTATAGCAGCGAAAGCATCAGCATTGGCGGCGGCATGGGCACATCGGGCGGCGGTATCAACGGTGGCATCGGTATCCCCCAAAACGACAACGAAAGCAGCACCACCCACGCCGGCATCGCCAACGGCACCATCATCACTCGCGGCGGCGACACCGATCTGAGTGGCTTGAATCGCAATCCCACCCTGGACAATCAAGCGATCAAGACGATCTTTGATGCGCAGAAGGTGCAGGACAACCAGCAGGCCGGCATGCTGGCTGGCCAGGTAGGGATGACGGCTGTGGGCGATGTCGCCAGTTACATGGCCAACCACGCCACGACCGAGCAAGAGAAACAATCGTGGAGTGACGGCGGTACCAACAAGGTCATCCTGCACGGCTTGGTCGGTGCCGCGACGGCTGCACTGGGTGGTGGCGATGCGTTGGGTGGCGCGATGGGCGCGACCGTAAGTGAGGCGGCCAGCGCAAGAATGCAGCAATACCTGGATGACCAGCACATCACGGATCCAGCGCAACGAAATATGTTGATGAATCTGGCTAGTGCGGCGATTGGTGGTGCAGTCGGTGGTGGTGCGGGTGCGGCGACGGCGTTGCAGGGCGAGCAATTCAACCGCCAGCTGCACGAGACCGAAAAGGACCGTATCAAACAGTTGGCCGGCGGCGATCCCCAAAAGGAAGCCGAACTGAGTGCAGCCGCCTGCGCACTCGTTCACTGCTCGGCGGAGTACGCCAAAGATAGTCCGGAGTATGCGTACTACAGCCAGCTCGAGGCGCTCGGAAATCAGCCGCAGTACGCGGACGACCGGGCATTACTCAGTCAGCAGACCTATACCCGAATGGGTGTCACCATTGATGGCAAAGCTATGCCCGTAACCGAAGGGCTGTTCGATTACGACAAAGTAGATGTTGGGTTGGACAGCGTTGCTCTGTTCAACAACACATACGGTCACCCCATTACGCGTGCGGGAGGTGTGTTGCAAGCGGTAGGCGGTGCGGCAGCGGCGGTCACAGGCACCGTGCTGGCGGCTGGCGGTCTGGCCGCGTGCCCTGAATCCATTGGCGCCGGATGCGGCGTCGCAGCCGGCGGCACTGCCTTGGCCGTCTGGGGTGTGGATCAGGGGCGCTCAGGGGTGCTCACCTCATGGAACGGCACACCGACGCAAACCATCGGCGGCTATGCAATCCAGCAAGCGTTTGGCATCTCTCCGCAAGCCGCGGAACTGCTTTATGGCGCGGCTGGTGCAGCGGGCGGCATGTCATTGGGCGTAGTGGCAACTGGAGTTCCGACGCTTTCGCCGGTAAAGGTCTATGCGCCAATAGCATCTGCAAGCGCTGATGCCGAGGCGGGAGGAGCGTCTATCTATGGGGCGATTCCCGGACAGGGTGCGACAGCGAGTGCGGCCAGTCAGGGTAAGCTCGTTGGGTCGATTGAAGGACTCACTCCAGCGGAACAGAGTTTCATCAACGAAATGGTGGCCGGCGGGCAAACGGTGGAAGTCATCCCGAGGAGCACCGGGCGCACGGCCGATTTCCTTATCAACGGCCAACCGTACGAACTAAAGACCATGACGGATGTGTCCAACCAGACTTCCGATGGCTTGTCCAAGGCGATTTCGAGTACAGCTATGGACGCACGTGGCCAATCTGGCAACATCGTCATTGATGCGCGAAACCAACCTGGAATGACGGAAGATATTGCTCAGCGCGGAATTGACCGAGCATACGGAGCCGACAGCAAAACCGGGCAAAAAATTCAAAGTATTACGATAATCACGTCAGATGGCACAATATATGCGCCAAGGAAACCATAATGAATCCGAACTTCTGTGGGCGGCCCACCGAGGAAGAACTACGAAACAGAATAAACCGCCAAATTGAATGGCGAGGAAGAACAAAGGAAGTCGCTCTTCTGTGGCACGGATACCTAGCAGCATTATTCGAGTGGAATGCCATAGAACTTGACGTCTATGAAAGTCTAAGTGGCATATTGCCAGACATGGGCGCGAGTGAATTGGTTGAAATTTTTAGTGATGAGAAGAATTCCGCCGAACGAGAGGAAGAGATAGAAAGATATCGACGAAAAGATCCTTTGTCCTCTAAATAGGCGAAAGAACGGGAAAGAACGGGGTCAAAGAACGGGGTCAGGTTCACTTCCTACCGCCTCGAAGGCAGGCCTCTGACACAGGCCACCGACGACGGTAGCTATTCTGCACCGCCGTACGGCGAGATATTCCGTCCATGGCCCGCCTACCTCGACTCGATCTGCCCAACGTTCCTCAGCACATCGTGCAACGAGGAAACAATCGCCTTCCCTGCTTTCTCCATGATGAAGATCGCCAGCGATATCTTCAGCTGCTGCACGAAGCGTTGCTGCACAACGGGTGCGCACTACATGCGTACGTCCTGATGAGCAATCACGTGCATTTATTGGTTACACCGCCAGAGGTGGGCGCCATTTCGCGACTGATGCAGAAGCTGGGCCGCCAATACGTGGGCGCGTTCAATGCCCTTCACCGGCGGACTGGCACGTTGTGGGAAGGCCGCTATAAGTCTTGCTTGGTCGATAGCGAATCGTACGTGCTCCGCTGCTACCGCTATATCGACCTCAACCCTGTGCGCGCCCGCATGACCGACGATGCGCTCCAGTTCGAGTGGTCCAGCGCGGCCGCCCATGCTGGACACCGAAGCAACTCATTGCTAACGGACCACTCAGCTTTTCAAGCGCTCGGAATAAACGTGTTCGAGCGCGGCCTTGCGTATCAGCGTCTCTTGGAAGAAGTCGTATCCGAAGATGAGCTCGCTGGCTTACGCAGCTATCTTCAACAGCAACGCGCATTAGGATGCGATGCTTTCAAGGCCATGGTTGAAGCGAAAACTCAGCGATTTGCCGGGACTAGGCCAGCGCACAGACCGCCGGCACAGAAGTGAACCTGACCCCGTTTTCCAAGGCCAAATAATTGACCGTATTACAATGAATGATCCTCGCTGGCCGGCTTCGGATGGCTGGGTCAAGATGGAGCAAACAGTCAACGGCGTCGAGATCCACTACGTTCGCAACGTCCAAACGGGTGCAGTAGATGACTTCAAGTTCAAGTGAGGGTCTATGCAAGTCCTTTGTAATGCGAATACCGGATCATATCTTCCGAAACATGCCCGTCGTTTGGGTGAAGGCAAGGAAACCAGCTTTTTGCCCTTAAAGGTAGGCGAGAAGTATGGTGTCTATGGCTTAAAATTCCGACCCAGCGGGGTTGATTATCTTGTCTATCCAGTTGCCCACGACCCTCACTGGATACACGGCCCAAGTTGGAAGCCCGCATTGCTATTCCAGGTCATAGACCCTGCTATACCGCCTTGGCGGCTTTGCCTGACGGAGCAACAGGCTGGCTACGAGCCGCTTTTTTTACAGTACGGCATCACCGCGCTGATCGGCTACGACGAGCTAGTCAGCAATCCCGCTCACTATGATGGAATCCTGGATCGAGATCAGGAAGAACTCCACAAATTTTTTGTTGAGAAAGTAAAAATCGATCAACTTTTATAAGGTGCATTCTGACCCGGCTTTCGGCCAGCGCGTCGACGTAACCAAGTTTGCCGGCGGAAAGGAGCTGCGTAAATGACTGCAAAGGTATCTGACTTCAGGATGCACGACGCCCAGGGCCATGCAGTCCTGAAAAGAGATTGGTTGCGCTGGGTTCGCGAAAACGAGGGCCCCGGCGAGTTCGGTATTACAACGCACTACTCTTGGAACGTAGGTGGAGACCATATCTGTGTGCCTGTCGACATCAGTCAGGTTACCTGGCATGAGCTGCCAGACGGAAGTGGATTTATTTGCTTCGATAAAGGCTTTCAGCCCGATAACTGTCGGATTCTGGACACGTACGGCCTACTACGATGCCGCCTACGAGTACCTTGGGAATTGACGGGGCTTGAGGTGCCTGCTGAAACCAAGATGTGGTTCCGCAACACTGGGACCCACGATGACGGCCAATTCGGAGTGACCGCCTGGATCGAATACGCTGGCGATTTCTACTTCGAGCTGGATTACCACGAAGGCCGTTTCTTGTGGGGAAAGGAAATACGATTTTGATGCCGCCCGGAAAAGGTCGCAATGGACAGTTTCCGCTCGTCACTATAAATCTTCGATAAATTGTTCCCGACACAATTTCCGGACACCATTTACGACAGTGAACGTCAATTACAAATCAACGGGAAATGCGATCATCACTGGCGGGCGATAAAAACTTAAATTGTAGCTCGCAGGTACACCATGAAATTGCCCAAGTCTTTAGCTCAAGGCATGCAAAACAAGTTGCGTGTCCTCACATACGACTGCTACTGCGCAGACGCTTTCACCAGCGGATTGACTAGCCTCGATGATGGTGACAGCGCTCGCTGGCAAACCGCAATCGACACGCTATATCGATTCATCAGAAGCGATCTACTGTGGTCGCCCTCCGTAACAGAGGGATCCCCACCACTGACTCAGGAGGATTACTTGGCCTATATGCTTCGACTTGCGCAAAGCAACCCCTTCTCGAAGGAAGCTAATTATTTTGAACAATATAGCTCCTGGGTGATATGGGATTTCTGCTTAACAGATTCAGCCAAGGATTTCATTGGGCGCCATAACCTTCGAGGCTTAGGGCAGGAATTGAGTGTTGCATTTGTCGACGAACTAGAGCAGCGGTTCATCGAGCATGGCGTCCGTTGGTCTGATACACCATTAATTCCTATTAAATCGGAAATATAGCGAACCAAAACGGAGTCAAACCGGAAACAAAAGGGGGCCTTGATATGACGTCGCGTAAAGAACGAGTGCCCTATGAGACGATCAAGGGTCGAGTCCTCGATGCATACTTCGATTTTTGTAGAGACCGTGGATTGGTCGGGCGCCGCTCACAAGAAGAGATTTTAGGTGGTATAACCTACGAATTTGAAAACGCGTTTGAGCTACCTCTCGAAAATTTGATGCTGTGTGTTGTGCAGCTAGTACTATCAGGCGGATGGCACCCTAACGCGGAGGCCTACTTGCGTGAACAAATTTCCGATCAACTTGCCGAGTTCCACCTAGATAATCTTCTGGTTGGTTTACCGCAGGAAGAAGCAAGTCTATTCCGCCACGATCTGGACACCCTCAGGCTAAGTTGAGCAAAACAAAACAGGGGTCAGAGTGGACTTTTCGGGTAAGTGAACAAGCTTCCGGCGGGCACCGTGGTAGCCATGGACCCATCAAACTATCTGCTCCCCATGAGGAGCGGCTATGCCCCGTCAGCCGCGCATCGATCTGGCGAACATTCCCCAGTACATCGTGCAAAGGGGCAATAATCGTCAACCGTGCTTCTTCGCTGCTGAAGATTACCTGCGTTACTGGCATGAACTGCGAGAGATCAGCATTCGAGAGGACTGCCGAATACACGCCTAAGTATTCATGATCAGCCGTCGACGCAAAAAGTAGGTTAGCTCGAACTTGTTATTGGACACTTGGAATGAGGACATTGGGAGTAAAACAATGACCGTTCGACTTGGCGGATCGGTGATAGATGATTCTGGACGGCGTTACTTGCCTATTATTGATGAACCTACGGAGTCACAGGTTGATGAAATCATTTCCCTCTATGCAACTTATGAGGGAATACTTGAGATAAGTCATCAACCGGAGCCCGCCCTGGGTCCGTATAGACTGACCCTATATGCAGAGAAAGAAGGAGTCCTTCTTAAGAACGGCAAGTGGCTTTATCTTCTCTTGCTTGGTCAATACGAGCCGAATGGAGACGTTCGGGTGAGGACCATTGACAACAAAGAGTTCGAGCCAGGTCTCGCTATCCACTGGGGCGATTACTACCCCTCTCGGGCAAGAACACGAGATCTGGAGTTGGTACGCCATGTATTTAAGGAATTTGCGCGAACCGGGAACGTTTCAGAGGACATCATGAGCTGAGAAAACGGCGGGTCCAAACCAGGCAAAGCCAAAACGGGGGTCAGAGTAGACTTTTCGGGCAAGTGAAAAAGCTTCCGGCGGGCACCGTGCCAGCCATGGGCCCATCAAACTATCCGCTCCCCATGAGGAGCGGCCATGCTCCGTCAGCCACGTATCGACCTGGCGAACATTCCCCAGCACGTCGTGCAACGGGGCAACGATCGCCAACCGTGCTTCTTCGCTGCTGAAGATTACTTGCGCTACTGGCATGAACTGCGAGAGATCAGCATTCGAGAGGGCTGCCGAATACACGCCTACGTATTCATGACCAACCACGTGCATCTGTTAATGACGCCGTCGAAAACTGGACGGGTGGCCCGCGTCGTTCCATGAGGAAAGTGTTTTGCAGAATACCACCAGCAAATTAAGGCTGATCGACTACTTGTCCACGCGAGAAGGCTTCAGACGGGTCATGGTGACGCTGATACTGGGTTCGATCGTCCTTACCTGGGGCTTGGGAATTTTCACTGGCGGCTTGAGTCGGGGCTTTCGCGAGTCATCACGCGATGACGGCCGCCGCTTTGGTCACATGTCCAAGGTGGCCCAGGGATTTAAGGAGCGTGACGACCCATATGTAATGGCTTATCAAAGCTCAAAAGCTGGACAGGCTTACATGGAATTACGATTCTTCCGATCCGACTGGGATAGGACGGCCGGAAGCGACCTCGCTGAGATACTACAGCAGCAAGGGTGGTCACAAAACGATAGTGGCAGCAGCTACTGCCTAGATGATGCGTCGCTCACTGTATCAAAAGGAATGGAGCACGTAGATGTGATCATGAACTATTCCAACCTGAGCATTGCGACATGCAGGCATTGATCGTTTTTTTTGGCGATCAAGACAGGGAAAAAGGGGTGCTCCAGAGAGGACCTCTATAAAGTGCACTCCAAGACCTGTTTTGCAGAAATGTGCCCAACACCTTTTATTCGGAGCACCGCGAAAACCAGCGGCGCTCTTGGTGTAGAGCTAGGTTCTTCGGAAAACAAGGTTTTTTTGGAAGAAATCCAATGCCTCTTAAGTCATTAGACAAAAAAGGAGTTTGAATTGTGGCAAGAAAGTTCAATTGTCTAGCGCTGCTGATCGTGTCCGTTTTCCTTCTTACTTCATGTGACCGGGTACATATCTCGGGAAGCAGAAGAGACAACGGAAACCAGGTTCAAGTGACGAAACTTTACATTTATTCCTTTCTCTCGATGAACCCCTTGGGCATGAAACGACTCAACAGAGACCTCTTGGCCTTCAACGACCAACTTGCGAACAGCCTTCGCGCTCACCAGTTCGACGTCACTTCGGAGAGCGCGCAGGACACCGCCTTAAGGAACCACTTGCCTATCAACGTCATTGAGGAGCATCGGTATGCAGGCGGACCGATCGTTTCAACGGCGCTGAGCTCAAAAGTCGTCCCTGAGAACGAAATCATTGCGGCGAACAAGTCCACCGAAGATCGATTGATGATCAGTCACAGGCTCATACTGTTTCCCGCCATGACGTCTTTCAGCGGCGAATCAGCCAATGCGAATGGTGATGTGAGTTGGCGCCTTCAGGCAGTGAAAGACGACAAGGTCATCGCCGAAGGAAGCATCCACTACATCGCAGATGTTCGCGGCTTTCCCGGCCGGGAAATGGCGGATGAGCTTGCTGCGAAGCTAGCACTCTTGAACATTCATGGATGATGCATTGCTAACGCCAGCACGCACTTGACACGGAGTGCTTACCGATTGCTGTCGAAACTTAGCTTGCGCGCCGTATTGGCCCAGCGAAGATTGGCCGGTTGCGTAAAGAATACGTGGACTAGGAGAGTGCACCTGCCCCTGTTTTGGTGCGGATCATCCCGGGAAGGAGTTGAGCTTGAAAACACCCGACGAATTTGTGGAAGCGATGAAAGGAAGGCGGGCATTTTCTTCCGGAGATGTCGAGGGTTCCCTCGCCGCCCCTGGCGCTGGGGGCAAACACTACAGCCCGGGCTCCCAGACGCGCCTGCTGAACGCCCTGACGCTCCTGGTCTGCGGTGGCGGGGCTCTATGGATGGCGTGGCAGGGGTTGGGCAACCACCATCCGCTGCTGGCTGGCGTCGTCGCTTTAGGCGCCCTGGCCGCCATCATCAGCCTGGCGTATTTGGCCACGGTCCGTATTGTTATTGATGACCGAACACTCGTACGCACTTGGCTCGTGGGCCGACGGGTCATCGTATTGGAGGACATCGCGCAGCTAGGGCTCGTCCAATACAAGGGCACGGTGTCACTGCTCATTCGGACAAGTCGATGGCGCCAACTGTCGCTCAGCAGTGATGCGTTCGACTGGCAAGACGTGCGCTGCATGCACCGCGACATCCTGCTGGCCTTGGGCTTGGACACCGAGCCGATGTGGCCAACCGCCCCGCGCTGGCTGGGAATGCTGGACGTGGCTGCGGTGCTGAGCTACAGGCGCTTTCAGGCGAATTTGGATTAATGAAAAAACTGCCGACGGACACCATGGCAACCATGGTCCCGTCAAACGATGCGCCCCATGAGGAGCGGCCATGCCCTCAGCCACGCATCGATCTGTCGAACATTCCAAAGGTCTTGCAATCATGAGTTGGATTATCGCTGGAGACACCCAATTAGCTCGCTACTTCGAACAAGAAGACGTCTGGTCAAAAAGTTGGGAGCCGGTCAACGGAGAACCAGCAACCGCTATCGACCATAGGAATGAAGAACTAGCTCTCCCCATATGGGAAAGCTCTTTCAACGGTAGACGTAAACGATTCGCCGCAAAAGAGGTATCAAATAGCGTATGGATCTTCGCTTTACCTAAGCCTTGATCTTAAGATCCAAAAAGTGCCGAAAGCAGAGGACAGAGCGAGCTTTTCAAGTAAGAGGAAAAACTGCCGGCCGACGCGCGACCAACTGCAACCGACTGGAGTGAGCTGAAATGAATAGTCGGTTGCATGCCCTAGCGCCGAATCTAATTGAGCTAGGAAAAGATCTCGACCCTGAAAAGCGCGGAGCGATGGCTCGTCGCGTTGCAGGCTGGGCATGTGAGAAGACTGATGCCGATTCGTACTTGGGCAAGGAGCGACTTAGCCAACTCCTTTGCGGTAGCAACACGCTTTCGGATGAGGCAAGAAGCCAGCTTGAACACGACGTGGAGATGCTCGACGAGAAATACTTCATCGCCCAATCCGAAGATGGCGATGGCGCCGATTCGTCGGATGGTTTGGAGTGGTTTTCCAAGGCACGAGCAGTATCCTCCCTGATGTACGCCCTCGAATCTAAGTCACTGGATGCCTTTTGCGAAGCGCTGTATGAGGCACACGCGGCAACCGATGACCTTCATGCTCTGCTGCAAATCTGCCAGCGGCTACTTGGGGAAACTGGGTAGGCTCTGTTCACCCTGCGCGGCAACTACGCGAACAGTCTACTCGCTGTCCAGTACCGGCGAATCGCGGTGGAAAGTGAACCCGGCCCGGTCTCACACCCTTGCTTTGAAGAATTGACAACGGATATGAGCGTACGCGCTGCCGTCACGCCATCTAGGGGATTGGTGCTGACATTCGGTCGGCCGCGCGCCGTCACGCGCCACCTTGCGCAGGTGGACAGCCTTCTCACCGATCCCTGACAGACGATCCCAACCCTGCTCGTTAGGGTCGGTTTGTCACTCGCGCTGTCTCTCTGATGGGCTTCGCGGGTGACCATGGCCACTAGGTCATGAAGCGCGGGCCGTGAGTGCTGAGAACACCCACGACCCGCTAACCATCACCAACTTCATGGAGTTGATCATGGCTACCCACGATCATACGGTACGCATTCGCTCGTCCGTTCCCCCTGACGACACCTTCACTCCGCCACTTGGCGACGCAGCGCGCACACGCGCGGTGTGGCCCGAAACCCTGCGTTTAAGCACGCGACGCACACGCGGTGACATTGCTCTAGCAGTGCTCACCCTCACGCGCTTGCTTGTCGATAGCGAGCAGTGCAGGGACGCGCAAGCACGGGGATTCCCCGGCAGGCCGCTGCCATGGCCGCTTGCCGTGGCCGTCACGGCCAGTCTGGGGGCGGCCATCTGCTGCCTTCAGCGATACGCCCGCCTGCTCGGTGACGAACCGCGAGTGACCACCTCACGCCTCCGATGATCGCCGTAGCGGCGCATCGGCCAGCAGGGCGATGCGCCGCATTCGGGCGATCACCGACGACGCTGCCAAGCATTCACTGACACGGAGCGCTGTAAGCGCCTATCCGCCGCGCGGCCGTGCCTCACAGGGAAAAACCATGGAACTGATCCAGCTCACCCCGCATTCGGACGTGGACCCCTCGCAGCCGCTGCGAGCCCCCGGCGACATCCTGCTGCACGCCTACCTGATCCCCAACGCCCTCAACCCCGCGCGACTCGCCCGCCGCACCGGCATACCCGCCACCCACATCAAAGCCTTCATCGCCGACACCCACCCCATCACGCCCAAGATCGCCATCCGCCTCGCCTTTGCCTTCAACACCACCGCCTTTTACTGGCTGGCACTTCAGGCGCGCTACGATTTGGAGAAGGCCAAGCCCGTGGTTCGCGCCTATCGTCCGCTCGTGGATTAAGCGCGTTTTCGCAAGCGGAGTTCGCGCGGGTGCAACGCATGTAAAGCCCCGTAAGAGTGGATTTTTTCAGGCAGATGAAGAAGCTGCCGACGGACATCGTGGTCGCCACGATTCGATCAAACTGTCGCCCCCGATGAAGAGCGACCCTGCCGCGTCAAGGAAGATCATCATGCATGTGTGGCTGAAACAGTTCGTCGTCGGCGTTGTCCTTTTGGCAACGCTCACCGGTTGTGGCGGTAGCGAAAATGCACCGGCCTCCGCCGCCACGCCTGCGCCTCCCGTTAGCACGGCGCCGAGTGCGCCGGCAGCGGACATACATCTCAAGATCAATCCGAAGGGCGACGCGCTTGTTTTCGATGTGGGTGGCGAGACGCGAACCTTCACCCTCCAGCAATTGTTTGATGATCGGGCAACCCGCATCGAAGACGTGACGCTCATGGGCCAGGAAATCACCTCTTCGCGCACTGACCTCATGTTGCGAGTAGAAAGTCATTCGCTTGCGCAAAAAGGTGATGCCCTTTGTGCCAGCGGTCGCGAAGTCGTTGCTCTCACTTACGCGGAAAATACTGACACCGGCAATCAGGGGTCCCAGGTCAGCGTGCTGGAATCGTGCAAGCAGCGCATCCGTATCGTTTCGCAGAGCCAGAATCCCCAAGGTGTGCTGGAGATCGAACAGGAGCAGAGCAACGGCCAGTCGTCGCCGTGGGGTATCCATCTGCAGTTGGATACTCGCCACCCGGGCAGCAGCATAGGGCTTTAACACCCTTGGTCAACTCTATTGAGTCGCCTCCGAAAACGGAAGCCGGGACCGACTTTTCAGCTAAGGAAAAAGTCTGCTGGTCGGCGGTCCATCAGTCGGGTAGATGACCCTTCCCTCGGCTTGAATCTCGGCGCCCTCGGTCAGTCGTGCCGCATCCACGTGGCCCTTCCCGAGAATATGAAACACGGGCTGATCTCTGGCGATCAGGTAATCGGCAATGATGCGTCGATGGCATCGCCACCAGACAGCCTCTGAGCACATGATGGCGCAGCGGCGCTTGCGACCTTCGGCGATCAGGTGCTCGAGGCCGGTGCGGAAATTTTCTGAAAGCGCGTAATCCGCGTAATTGTGAAAGCTCTGGTTGGTCCAGAACCCGTTGATCTCGGCTGGAACGGGAGTCGCCTTGCTGCGTCGGCCGCCGAGCGCCGCCAGGTGTTCGTAGGAGAGACCGAAGGCCGAGAGTGCGTCGGGCAACGTCGATTCGTTGAACTGCGGGTTGGTCCGCGATCTCGGAAAGGCGCGGACGTCCACCACACGTTCGACGCCGGCATCGCCCAACAACGCGATGAATTCGTCGAGGCTGCGGTTTGAATGGCCGATGGTGAAGAACGGAAGTGTCACGGCACGTCGTCGGCGCGACACCGGTGAAGCGCGGCACCTTTGTGGGCAGCGATGTGATCGGTCTTGTCGCTCTTGATCTCGTACTGCGGGTCGTCTTCCGACGCGTGATGCGTATAACCCTTGAAGTCGAAATCCCGCGAGTGAACGGCAATGATCGTTCCGCTCACCCAGCCGGCTTCGGAATTCCAGCGGACGTGGTCACCTAACTTGAATGTCTTGGTCATCGCTTGACTCCTGCGGAAGTTTGGCCCTGCCCTCCCGTCTGCCTGGTCAAGATCCGTCTCGATTCGGAAGCGGATCATTCGATATGGAACACGTCTCGCTATCGCCAACGCGTGAAGCCGCCGGTTGAAAGGGCCTTTGTGGCTGCGAGGCGGACACGTCCTCCCAATACGGATGGCGCCACGCGCACCCGCCAATAAAGCTGCCCACGAACCCAAAGAAAAAGGCCGCATCAGCGGCCTTTTTCGCATCACGCATCGAGCATCGCGTCAGGACGGCAGTCGACGAATCTTCGCGCCGAGCACGCCGAGTTTTTCCTCGATGTTCTCGTAGCCGCGATCGATGTGATACACGCGATCCACCGTGGTGTCGCCTTCGGCCACCAGGCCGGCGAGCACAAGGCAGGCGGAGGCGCGAAGGTCGGTGGCCATGATGGGCGCGCCGCTCATTTTTTCCACGCCCTTGATGATGGCGGTGTTGCCTTCCAGGCGGATGTCAGCGCCGAGGCGCTGCAGTTCCAGTGCGTGCATGAAGCGGTTTTCGAACACCGTCTCGGTGATCACGCCCACGCCTTCGGCCACGCAGTTGAGCGCGGTGAACTGCGCCTGCATGTCGGTGGGGAATGCCGGGTACGGTGCCGTGGTGATGTTCACCGCCTTGGGGCGGCGGCCACGCATGTCCAGCTCGATCCAGTCGGCGCCGGTGGAAATGTGCGCGCCGGCTTCTTCCAGCTTGGCGAGCACGGCATCGAGCGTGTCGGCACGCGCGTTGCGTGCGCGCACCTTGCCGCCGGTCATCGCGGCGCCCACCAGGAAGGTGCCGGTTTCGATGCGGTCGGGCAGCACTTCGTATTCGGCGCCGTGCAGGCGCTCCACGCCGTGGATGGTGAGCGTGGAGGTGCCGGCGCCTTCGATCTGCGCACCCATGGCGATCAGGCAGTGCGCCAGGTCGACCACTTCCGGTTCCTGCGCGGCGTTCTCGATGATGGTGGTGCCCTGCGCAAGCGCGGCGGCCATCATGATGTTCTCGGTGCCGGTCACGGTGACCATGTCCATCGAGATGCGCGCGCCCTTCAGGCGCTTGGCCCTGGCCTTGATGTAGCCGTTCTCCACGACCACCTCGGCGCCCAGCGCCTGCAGGCCGCGGATGTGCTGGTCGACCGGACGCGAGCCGATGGCACAGCCGCCTGGCAACGACACTTCGGCCTCGCCGAAGCGAGCCACCAGCGGGCCCAGCACCAGGATGGACGCACGCATGGTGCGCACCAGGTCGTACGGGGCGAAGTGGCGGTCGGTGGTGCGCGGGTCGACGTGCATCTTCATGCGGTCGTCCAGCACCAGCTGCGTGCCCATCTGGCCCAGCAGCTCGATGAAGGTGGTGACATCGTGCAGGTGGGGCACGTTGCTGATCGCCACCGGCTCGTCGGCCAGCAGGCAGGAAGCGAGGATCGGGAGTACGGCGTTCTTGGCGCCCGAAATACCCACCTCACCGTGGAGCGGCTCGCCGCCACTGATCAGGATCTTGGCCATCAAAAGTCCTTGCGAAGGGTTTGCTTGGGAGTGCGGCGCGGCCTCAACGGCGCGCAGCAACTTCCGCGGGGGTCAGCGTCTTCAGGGCCAGCGCGTGGATCGCACCGCCCATGAGATCGCCAAGCGTGGCGTAAACCAGGCGGTGCCGCGCCAACGGCAGCTTGCCGGCGAACTGTTCCGCCACCACTTGGGCTTCGAAGTGCACGCCGTCATCGCCACTGACGGAAGCCTGAGCACCGGGCAGGCCTTGTTCGATCATTGCCTGGATGGTGGCAGCGTCCATGGTTTTTCCACTTGCTAAGTTGGGTCAGCGCCGCCGATCCGGTGAGGAACCGAACCCAATGGCAGCGACTATGACGTTAAAATGCGAATATGCCATGTTAATGGAAAACCTCTGTCGCAGAAACGACACGTGAGGTCGACGCCCTCCCCCGTTGGGCCGTTGACCGCCAACAACATAATGATTCAGCGGAATTTTCCTCTACCAGCCACCCATTCAGGGTTATGACGGAAATCCGGCAGACTTTCGAGGACGCATGAACGCCCACGTCGCCACAGCCAACCCGCACGCGATCAACGCCGACGCCATCGTGCAGAGCGCGCGCACCGTGATCGCCACCGAGGCGGCCACCATCCGTGCCCTTGAACCGCGCATCGGACCCGAGTTCGTGGAAGCCTGCCGGCTGATCATGGGCTGCGCCGGCCGCGTGGTCGTCACCGGCATGGGCAAGTCGGGCCATGTGGCCCGCAAGATCGCCGCCACGCTGGCTTCCACCGGCACGCCGGCTTTCTTCGTGCATCCGGGCGAGGCCAGCCATGGCGACCTGGGCATGATCCTGCCGCAGGACATCGTGCTCGCCCTGTCCAACTCGGGCGAAACCGACGAGGTGCTGTTCATCCTGCCGGTGATCAAGCGCCAGGGCATTCCGTTGATCGCCATCACCGGCAACGCCCATTCCTCGCTGGCTGACCAGGCCAACGTGCACTTGGACGCCAGTATTGCCGCCGAGGCCTGCCCGCTGGGCCTGGCGCCCACCGCCAGCACCACCGCCGCGCTGGTGATGGGCGACGCGCTGGCCATTGCCTTGCTGGAGGCGCGCGGCTTCACATCGGAAGATTTCGCGCGCTCGCATCCGGCCGGCAGCCTGGGCCGTCGCTTGTTGCTGCACATCAGCGACGTGATGCACACCGGCGAAGGCATCCCGGCCGTGCCGCCGAATGCCTCGCTCACCACGGCGCTGATGGAAATGACGCGCAAGCACCTGGGCATGACCGCCGTGGTCGATGCCGACCATCGTCTGCTCGGGGTGTTCACCGACGGCGACCTTCGCCGCGCGCTGGACGACGACGACCTGGACCTGCGCGGCGCCACCGTGGCCGAACTGATGACGCGCGGCCCCAAGACCATCGGCGCGGACAAGCTGGCCATCGAAGCCGCCCAGTTGATGGAAAAGCACCAGATTCATGCGCTGCTGGTGGTTAACGACCAGCAGCAGGTGGTGGGAGCGCTTAACATTCACGATCTGCTCCGCGCCCGTGTGGTCTGATCGAAAGGCTCGGCTGCTATCTCTTATTGCGTCCACCGACTGCGCCGCGCGGCGTTTGACGGTGGCGCCCTTCCCTTTTGCCGACGGCTCCCATGTATCTGGCTGACCTCCCCGCTGACGTGCTCGCCCGTGCCGCCAAGATCCGCCTCGTCGTGTTTGACGTGGACGGCACCCTGACCGACGGCCGCCTGTGGTACGCCGAGGACGGCCACGAAACCAAGGTGTTCCATGTGCATGACGGCCTGGGCCTTAAGCTGCTGATGGCCCATGGCGTGCACGTGGCCATCATTTCGGCCCGCATCAGCCATCCGGTGGCGCTGCGTGCGGAAGAGCTGGACATCGCCCACGTCTACCAGGGCCAGGGCGACAAGCGCGCCTGCCTGGAGCAACTGCTGGAGGCGCTCAACCTGGCGCCGGAACAGGCGGCCTTCGTGGGTGACGACCTGCCGGACCTGCCCGCCATGCGCATCGCCGGCCTGGCCGTGGCGGTGGCCAACGCCCATCCCTGGGTGGCGGAACAATCCCATTGGCGCACCCGCCTGTGCGGCGGCCAGGGCGCGGCCCGCGAGGTCTGCGACATGGTGTTGCACGCCCAGGGCAAGTCGGACGCCGAGCGGGAGCGCTGGAAGTGAGCTTTCGCAGTTACCTGCGCGACCGGGGCCTCCCGGTGGCGATCGTCCTGATTGGCCTGGCCACGGGCGCGGCCCAGTTGCTGTACTGGTGGCTGGCGCCGGCACCGAAGGTGAGCGAGTTCGTGGGTCCCCCGCGTTCGGGCTACACCCTGACCAATTTCCAGCTCTGGTCGTATGACGTGGACGGGCTGCCCAGTTTCGAGATGGTCGCCCCGCACCTGGAGCGCCGCGAGAACGACGAGTCGCTCTACATCAACACGCCTGACTTCACCTTGCCGTCCAACGAGGCCGGCGTGCCGCCGTGGCTGGGCAAGTCGCTGTACGCCTGGGTCGACAAGAGCGGCACCCTGCTCAAGCTCCAAGGGCCGGTCTACATGCACCGGGCGGCCTTTGCCCAGACCGATGCGGCCGAAATGCACACGTCCGACGTCACCGCCTGGCCAAAAGAAAACCGCATGGTGACGGATGCCCCAGCGCATATGGTGCAAGGCCCACGTACACTTAACGGGGTGGGCATGCGTGCCAACCTCAACACCAATCATCTGGAGCTGTTCGATGAAGTCACCGGCTCGTTTCCGCCGCGACCCAAGAAGTCTCAAGCTGCCCCTCGCCCTGCTGGGCCTGGGACTGCTCATCCTGCAGCCGGCACTGGCCAAGCAGGATGACCGCAACCAGCCGATGAACTTCTCGTCCAAGTCCATGGACGGGTTCAACGCGCCCAATACCGTCACCACGCTGACGGGCAACGTCGTGGCCACCCAGGGCACGATGAAGCTCACCGGTGCCCTGGCCAAGCTGTATCTGGATGCCGACACCCAGGTGGCGCGCGCCGTGGTGACGGGCAGCCCGGCACACATCGAGCAGCTGGACGACAACAACAACCTTATGCAGGGCGACGCCGCCCAGCTCGACTACGACAACATCAACGGCATTGCGGTGCTCACGGGCAATGCGGTCGTGCGCCAGCAGGGTCGTGGCGAATTCCACGGCGACAAGCTCACCTACAACACGCAGTCCTCGCTGATCACCGGTGAAGCCGGTGGCGATGGCCTCGTGCACGGCGTGATCCTGCCCAAGCAGAAGCCGGCCACGCCCACCGCCACGCCGCCGAAGCCGGGCACGCCGCCACCGGCCACCAAGCCGGCCGAGGGCCATTGATCGATGCTTTCTGCTGAAGGTCTGCAAAAAAGTTTCAAGGCGCGCCAGGTCGTGCGCGACTTCGCGTTCTCCATTCGCGAAGGTGAAGTGGTGGGTCTGCTCGGACCCAACGGCGCGGGCAAGACCACGTGCTTCTACATGGTGGTGGGCCTGATCGAAGCCGACGCCGGCATCATCAAGCTGGACAAGCAGGACATCACCGGCCTGCCGATGCACCAGCGCGCCAAGCTCGGCATCGGCTACCTGCCGCAGGAAGCCTCGGTGTTCCGTCGCCTTACCGTGGCCGACAACATCATGGCCGTGCTGGAACTGCGCGAAGGCTGGGATGAAAAGCGCCGCACCAACGAACTGGAAAGCCTGCTGGACGAACTGAAGATCGCGCACATCGCCGACCAGAAAGGCATCAGCCTTTCCGGTGGCGAACGCCGCCGCGTGGAAATTGCGCGCGCGCTGGCCGCACACCCGCGCTACATGCTGCTGGACGAACCGTTCGCGGGCGTGGACCCGATTTCGGTCGGCGAAATCCAGCGCATCGTGCGCCATCTCAAGGAACGCGGCATCGGCGTGCTCATCACCGACCACAACGTGCGCGAGACGCTGGGCATTTGTGACCGCGCATACATCCTCAACGATGGTGAAGTGCTATCGCGTGGCACGCCTGCGCACATCCTTGCCGACGAGAAGGTCCGCGAGGTCTACCTGGGTCGCGAATTCCGCCTGTAACGGCGGCGGAACAGGCTGCCGTCAGGGCTAAATCTGAGGTAGTACGCGATTTCGCCTTCGACCTATGGCTGCTCCCGAGGTCAGGAGTTAGGATGACCGCACATTCTTCCTGACCGGCTGGCATGAAACCCGGACTGCAGTTTCGCCTCAATCAACAGCTCACGCTGACACCACAGTTGCAGCAGGCCATCCGCCTCCTGCAGTTGTCGCAGCTTGAGCTGGAGGCTGAGCTGCGTCAGATCGCCGAAAGCAATCCGCTGCTCGAGTTTGCCGACGACAATCCGGAGAACGTGGACGGCGACGAACGCGAGGCGCCCGAGCCGCTGGATGCGATTCCCTCCAGCTCGTCCAGCACCACCACCAGCGACACCGTCGACAACGCCGAAGCGCCCGAATGGGGCGATGCGGATGTCGACAACAGCAGCGACGACCCGATCGATTTTTCGGCCGGCAGCAGCTCGTCGCGCAACAACAATCCCGACGAAGACGGCTTCGAGCCGCAGAGCGCCGCGCAGGAAACCCTGCAGGAACATCTGCTGTGGCAGCTCAACCTCACACACATGAGTGCGCGCGATCGCACCATCGCCACCGTGCTGATCGACGCGCTCAACGCAGACGGCTATCTCACCGAAAGCATGGAGTCGCTGATCACCGCCCTGCCCGCCGACGTCAAGGCGACTGAGGCAGAAGTGGAGCATGTGCGACGCATGCTGCAGCGGTTCGACCCCACCGGCATTGCCAGCGTCGACTTGCGCGATTGCCTGCGCGTGCAGCTGGAGCAGTTCGATCCCGATACGCCGCAGCGCGAACTCGCCCTGCGCATCGTCGATGCCGAACTGGAATTGCTTGCGCGCAACGACATCGCCCGCCTCGCACGCAAACTGCGCGTGAGCGAAGACGACACCGCTGCCGCCGCCGTGTTGATCCGCAGCCTGGATCCGCGCCCCGGCGCCGCGCTCGACGTGACGCCCGTCGAATACGTCGCGCCCGACGTGTATGCGCGCAAGGATGCGGGCCGCTGGCGCGTCAGCCTCAATCCCGATTGCCAGCCGCGCCTGGGGCTCAACCAGCATTACTGCGGCCTCATCGCGCAGGCGCGTGGCACTGATGCAAGCTGGATGCGCGGCCAGTTGCAGGAGGCGCGCTGGCTCATCAAGAGCCTGGAATCGCGCGCCGAAACCCTGCTCAAGGTGGCAGAGGCCATCGTGCGCCGGCAGAGCGCCTTCCTCGATTACGGCCCCGAAGCCATGCACCCGCTGGTGCTGCGCGAAGTGGCCGAGGAAGTGGGCATGCACGAATCGACCATTTCACGTGTAACTACCCGCAAGTACATCCATACGCCGCGGGGCACGTTCGAACTCAAGCACTTCTTCTCCAGCGGCGTGTCCACCGAAGACGGTGGCAGCGCGTCGGCCACCGCCATCCAGGCCATGCTGCGCAAGCTGGTCGATGCCGAGGACCCGCGCAA
>Ga0055542_1000815_pt1 | contig 22737 bp, 24 predicted proteins | sample AraplaCol_mMF_r2_2_FD_55026 | JGI IMG/M metagenome (GOLD analysis project Ga0055542, IMG submission 55026) | Arabidopsis root microbial communities from North Carolina, USA - plate scrape CL_Col_mMF_r2 | ecosystem: Host-associated > Plants > Roots > Endosphere | place: USA: North Carolina
TTTTTTTGATCTCTTGAAGAGAGATCTGGCGCCCGGCGGTCTCAGGAACAGGGGGAATCCAGGATGACCGTAGTGCCGGGCGCCAGAAACTGGTGGCCCAAACGGGCAATGACGGATACAGACCGCACCCCCCGTGGCGTGGAAGGGATCATCGCCCTTTGCGTGTGAATATCAAGTGACTGAAACGCTATTTTCTGTCGGCTAACGGCAACTGCTGACAGAAAAGGTCACAGCGTGATGTAGGGCAAAATGTAGATGTGAACTGCATCACGCGATGGCACGTCTGTTGCTCGGCACTCCATGCAACGCAGAGTCAAAGGGGACGTGTCATGGACAACAGCAGTGAGTTTGCACCGGTCTATTTGCGGCATGACTTGATGGTGGAAATCGGTCGCCTGGAAATGGCGATGGAGCACCTCGTCGAACGCGATCCAGTCCAGCGAGAAGAGCTTCGCCCGCGCCTTGAATCGCGCATGAGCCACCTGATCAGCGAACTGGATCATCTTCCCGTCTGACGGGAGGGTTCAAACACCGCCTCGCAACGGCGACCCTCGGGTCGCCGTTCGCGTTTTCAGCGCTGCAAGACGTTGCCGACGATCTCGCTCAAGTTGGGCGACAGCCCTTCGCGTTGCGCCAAACCTTCCAGTGCCTGCCGCGCCGCCTGCCGGCGCCCCGGCTCCAGTCGCTGCCAGCCGTTGAAGGCGGTGGCCAGGCGCGCGGCGATTTGCGGATTGAGCGCGTCCAGTTGCGCCAGTCGTTCGGCAAGGAACGGGTAGGCCGCGCCATCCGCGCGATGGAAGCCGCTGGGATTGCCGCTGGCGAACGCGCCGAGCAGGGAGCGGGCGCGATTGGGGTTCTTCAGTGTGAAAGATGGATCGCTTTCGAGCTGCCTGATGATGGCGAGCGCAGGTTCGCCAGGCACTTGCGCTTGCACGGTAAACCATTTGTCCAGCGCCAGCGGGTTGTCCTCATAACGCTTGCGAAAATGCCCAAGTGCCGCTCCCGCTTGCGGCGCGCGATGGCGTACCAGCACGCTCAGTGCGGCGAGGCGATCGGTCATGCCCGATGCGCCGTCGTATTGCTTGGCTGCCAGTGCGTAAGCTTGCTCGGCGTCGATCAGCGCCAGCAGTTCGAGCACGCGACGCTTCAGGCGCCGCTTGGCCTGGTTGGCGGCATCCAGTTGCGGTGTGTCGGTGGGCGTTGCGAGTGCGCGATAGCGTGCAAGCAACATGTCGCCACCGATTTCTTCGGCCAGCTGGCGCTGCATGAGCTGGCGTTGCGCATGAATCCTTGCCGGGTCCACGTCGCTCTGCCGGTCGGCGAATTCGATTTCGCCCGGCGGGGTCAGTAGATCGGCAAGCAAGGCATCGTCGATCGCAGCCTGCCCGAACAAGGCGGCCAAGGCGTGCCGCCAAGCCTTGTTCGCGTCGGAATCTTCGCCGTCACGCAAGGTATCGAAGGCCAGCATCGCCAATTGCTGGCCGGCTTCCCAGCGATTGAAACCATCCGCATCGTGCATGAGCAGCAAAGCCAGCTCGTCCGGTGCGTAGTCGCACTCCAGCACGACGGGGGCCGAAAAGCCGCGCAGCAGCGAGGGCACCGGCGCTGAAGGAACATGCTGGAACACAAAGCGTTGCGTCGGCTTGCTGAGCACGATCACGCTCTCGTTGCCACGCGCTTCGCCATCCAGATGCAAAGGCAGCACCTGGCCGTTGCGGTCGAACAGCGACAGCTTCACTGGAATAGGTAGCGGCGCTTTTTCCACCTGGCCCGGCGTGGGGCGCGTCTGCTGCGAAAGCGTAAGCGTGTATTCGTGCCGCGCCTCGTCGTACTCGCCCTTGGCGTGCAGTCGCGGCGTGCCAGCTTGCGCATACCACGCGAGATACGCCCCCAGATCGATGTGGTTGGCATCGCCGAGCGCAGCAAGGAAATCCTCGATGGTCGCCGCCTGCCCGTCGTGGCGCTCGAAATACAGGTCCATGCCGCGGCGAAAGCCTTCCGGCCCCAGCCGTCCGGCCATCATGCGCACCAGCTCCGAACCTTTTTCGTACACGGTCGCGGTATAGAAGTTGTTGATCTCGCGGTATTCCGCGGGACGCACGGGATGCGCCAAGGGGCCTGCATCTTCCGGAAACTGCGTACGGCGCAACAGGGCGACGTCTTCAATGCGCTTCAACGCGGCCGAATTCATGTCCGCGGAAAATTGCTGCTCGCGGAATACCGTAAGCCCTTCCTTCAGCGACAACTGGAACCAGTCGCGGCAGGTGATGCGGTTGCCGGTCCAGTTGTGGAAATACTCGTGCGCCACCACGGCTTCGACGGCGCGGTATTCGTCGTCCGTGCTGGTATCCGGGTCGGCCAGCAGGTACTTCGCATTGAAAATGTTGAGCCCCTTGTTCTCCATCGCACCCATGTTGAAATCGTGCGTGGCCACGACGTGGAACACATCCAGGTCGAAACAGCGGCCGTAGGTTTGCTCGTCCCAGCGCATCGAGCGCTCCAGCGCATCGAGTGCGTAATGGCAGCAATCGATCACGTTGGCTTCCGACCACATCACCAGCTTCACTTTGCGCCCGTCGGCGGTGACGTAGTCGCGCTGGATGTTTTCCAGGCGTCCCGCCACCAGGGCGAAGAGATAGCAAGGCCTGGGATGCGGATCGACGAAGCGCGCCCAGTGGCGCCCATCCGGCAGCTCGCCGCTGCCGGCAGGATTGCCCCCGGCCAGCAGTACGGGAAAGCGCTGGCGATCAGCGCGCAAGGTCACCGTGTAGCGCGTGAGCACGTCCGGGCGATCGGGAAAGAACGTGATGTGCCGGAAGCCTTCGGCTTCACACTGCGTCAACAGAAACCCATGCTCGCGTGAGCCGGACAGGTACAGGCCTTCCAGCGTGGTGTTGGCGGCAGGCTGCACGCGTACATGCGTTTCCAGCACGCTGCCGTCGCGGGCGCCATCCACTTCCAGCAGGCCTTGCTCGTAGCGGTACTCGTGCGCTTCAAGTTTGCGGCCATCGAGCGAAATCGAAAGCAATTCCAGGCCTTCGCCATCCAGCCGCAGCGGCGAAGGTTGCTGCGGGCCGCAATGTAAGGCGAGGCGTGAGGAGACCTCGGTGGTGTCGATACCCAGGTCGATCTCCAGTTCGATGGTCGCCACCGACCATGCAGGCGGGCGGTAATCGTGCAGGCGGATCGGAGTGGTTTCGCGAGCAAGGGGCATGTAGGTTCAACCGATGAACAGCAGGGATATCTCAGGCTACCATGAGGCCCTTTGGCCGACAGGACAAGCGGATGAGCGGATTCAGCCTGGAAACGACCCAATGGGGTGTACATGACTTGTTCGTATTGAAAGATACGCAGCATGGCCGCCGCGTGTGCGTGGCTCGCCGCGGCGCGAACCTGGTGTCCTTCGAGCAGACCATCGACGGCGTCACCCACGCCCTGGTCGATGGCTATCGCGATGCCGACGAGCTGGAGCGCATCCCCAGCGCACGCTCTGCGATCATGGCCCCGTTCGCCAACCGCATCGCCGATGCCCGCTACAGCTTTGACGGCAAGCCGCACGACATGCAGCCCGGCGTGGCGACGCAACGCGGTATTCGACACGGTTTCGTGCGCACCCTGGATTTCGATGTCGCCAGCCGGCATGCCGACGTGGGCGGCGCGCGCATGACGTTCAGTACCTCGGCCATTCGTCCCGGCGCCTTCCCCGGTTATCCCTTCGCGATCGATCTGGCCGTTACGTATGCACTGGATGCAAGCGGCCTGTCGCTGACGGTAAGCATGCGCAATGTCGGCGACGAGCCCGCACCGTGCTTCTTCGGCTGGCATCCCTATTTCCGCTTCGACGGCAGCGATCTGGATACCTGGGAACTGCAGGTGCCTGCCAGGCAACTGGTGCGTACCTCGCCCGAGCTGATTCCCCTGCCGGGCGCGGAAGCCTTCCTGCCGCTGGAGCAGGCGCCGAAGGAACTGGACTTCCGTCAGTCCAGGCCAATCGGCAGCGTCAAAATCGACAACGCCTTTGCTTCGCTCGCGCCCGACGCCGATGGCCGCGTGCGCACGCGCCTGCGCGATCCTGCCAGCGGCCTGCGCATCAGCATGTGGCAGGAGCGTGGCGTGGTGCTGGTGTTCACGGCCGACACGGTAAGCCGCGACGTGCGCCGCGCGGTGGCGCTGGAACCGATGGAGAGCATGTCCAACGCCTTCAATCGCGCCGACTGCGCCGACGCCATTCGGCTGGAAGCGGGCGCCGAGCGCGTATTCCGCTGCGGCGTGGAGATCGACCGCACATGAGCGTGCGTCTTCCCACCCTCGGCGAGATTCGTGACGCAGCGGCGCGCATCGCCCCGCATGCAGTGGTAACCCCGGTGTTGCGTCATGCGTCGCTGGATGCCTTGGCGGGCGCCGAACTGCACTTCAAATGCGAAAACCTGCAGCGCGGCGGCGCCTTCAAGTTTCGCGGCGCCTGCAATGCCGTGTGGTCGCTGACGGAAGACGAAGCCCGCTGCGGCGTCGTCACGCATTCCTCCGGCAATCACGGCAATGCGTTGGCGATGGCGGCTGCGACGCGCGGCGTGGCGGCGCATGTGGTGGTACCCGAAGGCGCCGTCCGCGCCAAGCTGGAGGCGATCGAGCAGGCGGGCGCGACGCTCCATCGTTGCGCTGCGACGCAGGCCGCGCGAGAAGCTGTCGCGGCCGAGGTGCAGCGGACCACCGGCGCAGTGATGGTGCATCCGTACGCCAATACGCGCGTGATGGCCGGCCAAGGCACGCTCGTGCTGGAACTGCTGCGGCAGAGCGGCGCGCTGGACGCGATCGTTACGCCGGTCGGCGGCGGCGGCCTGCTGTCCGGCTGTGCCATTGCCGCGCATGGCCTGGCGCCGGAAATCAGGATGTATGGCGCCGAGCCCTCCGGCGCCGCCGATGCAGCGCAGTCGCTGGCGCAGGGCGCACGCATCGAACAGTTCGTGCCGAACACCGTGTGCGATGGCCTGCGTGCGCTGATCGGCGAATCGAATCTGCTGGCGTTGCGCGAGCATCGCGTAGAGATGATCACGGTCAGCGACGAAGAAACCGTCGCCGCCATGAAGCTGCTGTGGCAAACCCTCAAGCTGACGGTGGAAGTGTCGAGCGCTACCGTATTTGCGGCCATCCTCAAGCAGCGCGAGCATTTCGCCGGGCGCCGGGTTGGCGTGGTGCTGACCGGCGGCAATGTCGATCTCGACGCGCTGCCCTGGTAGAAGAGCAAGTGCGTGAGTGCGCCCATCTTTCGCACCGCGTCGGGTTCGGATAATCACTCCCGCGAGCCCAGAAACAGACACGTGTTTGTCATGAGCGCGCACGCTGCGCTTCGCTGATGACACGTGATTGCGAACACGCGCACGAAAAACGTCGCGAGCCCTGCGCGCCGTACTTGCACGCATGGATTCTTGATGCCAGTCACGTCCGGCAACCCCAAAATCGCTCATCCTGCGTGCGCAACGTGTGTCACCAGCATCGAGCAACAGGGGGGCCTATGATCGAGCTGGAAATCCAGGTTCTCTCCGATCGGAGAGAGGGCCTGGTGATGGAGCTGGGGCAAGTCATTACCGCCAATCGCTATGCCTTGCTGCGCCAGTGCCTTACGCAGGACGGGCGCGGTGCGTGGCTGTCGATGGTGGTGCGTGGTCCTTCCGAGCAGCGTTTTGCGCTGGAGGAGATGCTGGGTTCGCACCATCGCGTACGGAGCTTTGAAGCCGCGCTTTGCGACAAGGCGAGCGCCATTTCGGTACTGCCAAGGTCGGAGCCGACGGCGCCCGGATTCAAGTCGGAGCCGATGGTCGTGGCGCCGGATATCGAGCAGGTGGAACGGATGCTGCCCAGGCTGGCGGAGAGTTTTCCAAACGTCTATCCCACGCTGATGGCACTGGAAAACAACGTGGCCGCCTCCGCACGCGAACCTTCGCTGTTCCTGGCCGGCCGGCGCGCCGGCGCATGGCTATACAGGCGCGACTACGCCACGCATCCGCCCTTGAACCTGGGCGAGGCCATCAGGCGCATCGCCGTGCCGGCTTTGCAGCAGATTGCCCAGATAGAACAGCGTGGCGTGCATATCCACGTCCACCACTGCCCCTTGTGCGCGCCGGGCGGCCGCTCCGGCTGCCGGTTTTACGGTGGCTACCTGGAAGGCCTGCTCGGCGCGGCAGTGGCAGCCGGCAAGAAGGTGCGCGTAAGGCATCTCAGCTGCAAAACGGCCGGCGCGGCGCATTGCAGCCTGGAAATCGCGCACTGAGTTGGCGCTATCCTGCGCATCCTGGTTGGATGAAAAAAGGGATACCGTGGCGACGACGCGTATACGCTGCCCCTGGGCGGCCGATGGCGAGCTGATGCAGGCCTACCACGACAGCGAATGGGGCGTGCCGCTGCACGACGACCGGCTGCTGTTCGAGTTCCTGTGCCTGGAAGGCGCCCAGGCGGGTTTGTCCTGGCGCACCGTATTGCACAAGCGCGAGCATTACCGCCGCGCCTTCCATGATTTCGACATTGCCCGCGTCGCGGCGATGAAGGAGCGCGAGCTGGAAAAACTGCTGCTCGATCCCGGCCTGATCCGCAACCGCCTCAAGATCACCGCAACACGCGACAACGCCAGGGCGGCCCTGGAGGTGATGGACGAACACGGCAGCCTGGATGCCTACCTGTGGTCCTTCGTCGACGGCAAGCCGGTTCGCAACACCTGGCGTACCCGCAGCGAAGTGCCGGCCAGTACGCCGGCCTCGGACCATATGAGCAAGTCGCTGAAAAAGCGCGGCTTCCGTTTCGTCGGCACCACCATCTGCTATGCCTTCATGCAGGCGACCGGCATGGTCAACGATCATCTGGTGGAGTGCTTTCGGCATAAGGCGTGTGCAGGCAAGCACTGAGCGACCTTAGATACGGGGATGAGGTCCCCGCATCAAGAGAATCACAGAAGCCGGGATTGGCATCCCGGCCTACGAGCTCAATAGAATGGCATCCATAACCGGAACGTGGAGCAGCTGCACATGACGTCGTCCTTCGATTTCCCTATGCGCCATGGCAGCTCGGTGCTCCGGCTATGTATCGCGCTCGCGTTGCTCCTGCCCCTGGCGGCTCATGCCAAAACCGGCGACCGCAACCAGCCGATGAACACCTCGCAGGTGTCCGTCGACGGCTTCAATGCGCCCAATACCATCACTACTCTTACCGGCAACGTGGTGGTGACCCAGGGCACCATGAAGGCTACGGGTGATGTGGCGCAGGTGTATCTGGATGGGCAGACCCAGGTCAGCCGCATCGTGATGAAAGGGCGCCCGGCGCACATCCAGCAACTGGATGACAGCGACCGCCTGATGACCGGCGAGGCGCCCACGCTGGACTACGACAACATCAATGGCATCGCTGTGCTGCAGCCCAATGCCGTGGTGACCCAGCAAGGCATGGGTGAGGCGCATGCCGACAAGCTCACCTACAACACCAATACCTCGTATGTCACCGGCGCGGGTCATGTGAGCATGACCTATTTGCCCAAGCAGCGGCAGGAGGCGAACGCGGCGCAGCCGGCGCCTGCAGCCAGCGTGGCGGCTCCGCAGAAATAATCGTGTTGGGAGGAACCCCAGCGTAGTCGGTGGCATCCCAAATGATCAGCGCCGCCGCGAGCCGCGCAGGTTGTCGACCGAGAAGCTGGCGATCTCGCCGCCGCCTTTCGTGCGACGGGACTGCCCCAGCGCCGGACCCCAGGCATGGGCCGTGACCACTTCCCATGTCGCGGGAATACGGCCATCTACGCGCATCGCCTCGTACGCGGCCAGCATGGCCTGAAAGTGGCGCTTGCCGGTCAGGCCGCGCTCGCGTCCGCGGTCCGCGTGCGTCGCACCGAGGCCTTTCAGCTCGCGCAGCAGCGCCGTCGGCTCGCTGTAGGTCAGCGTGTAGCGGTCCACATCCAGTACCGGATCGCGCAAGCCGGCCGCGATCATCGCGTCGCCCAGGTCATGCATGTCCAGAAAGCGGCTGACGTGCGAATGCTGGTCTACTGCGGCCCAGGCCGCGCGCAGTTCGCGCAAGGTGTCGGGGCCGAAGGTGGAGAACAGCAGCATGCCGCCCGGCTTGAGCACGCGCACGCACTCGCCGAACAGTGCAGGAAGATCGTCGATCCACTGAAAGCACAGATTGGAATGCAGCACATCCACGCTGTGATCAGGCAGCGGCAAGGCCGTCGCCTCGCCGCAGACGCGCGCGAACGGCTTGAGCCAGCCGGCATGCGACTTGGCGGTGCGCAGCATCGGCAACGCCGCATCCACGGCAATCACTTGCGCCTTGCCGTAGCGCTTCTTCAGCAGCCCGCTGCCACGCCCGGTGCCAGCGCCCACGTCGATCACGCGCTCGGGCGGCTGTAGATAGAAGTCCAAACGTTCCAGCAGCAGCTGTTGTACTTCGCGTTGCAGTACGTCGTGCTGTTCATAGCTGCCGGCGGCATGGCTGAAGTTGGCGCGCACGCGCCGCGCGTCGATCTGGAAGTCGCTCATGCGTTCGCCTCCAGCCACGGCCGCAGCGTTTGCGCCACCGCATCGGCGTGGCTGAGAAACGGCGCGTGTCCGGCCCGCGCAATCACGTGGAACTCGCCCTGGCTGGCCTGTGCGGACCATTCCATGGCGGAGGGATGCACCAGCCGATCGAGTCGTCCGGCGCTCCACCAACTGTTGCGATGGAGCCGCGGCAAGCCGGCGCGCAAGTCGGTTTCGTCCAGCACGCGAATGCCTTCCTGCAGCACGCGCAGATCCGGCTCGCCGCGCGCAAACACCTCGGCGCGCAGCTTGCGCAGCTCGGCCTTCGGGTCGGGGCTGCCCATCACTTCCAGCGCGAGGAAGCGCTCGATGGTGGCGTGGTAGTCGGTTTCCAGATCGGTAGCGAGCTGGCGCACCAGCGAAGGATCGCGCCCTTGCGGCCAGTCTTCGCCGCTTACGAAACGCGGGGTGGCGCACAACATGGCCACGCTGCGCACGTGTTGCGGCCAATCCAATGCACCCTGCAGCGCGATCAGTCCGCCGAGCGACCAGCCCAGCCAGGTCGCCGAAGGCGTGGCCTCGGCAATGGCGCGTGCGCAAGCCTGCGGTTCCAACGGCAGCCCGCAATCGCGCGAAAAGCCATGGCCGGGCAGGTCGACCAGGTACATCGTGCAGTGTTCATGCAGCGCATCCACCAGCGGCTTGAAGATGCCGCCATGCATCGCCCAGCCGTGCAGCATCACCAGCGGAATCGGTCCGCTGCCCTGGGTTTCGATGTAGAGGCTCATGCGCGCGAGTTATCTTCTGGAGAAGAGGAAGGCGATGAGCCGGCGGGTAGCAGTTCCCTGTCCACCGCGCCACGCTCGTCGAACACAAAGCAGTCGCCCTGCCAATGTGCGCCGCCCACCTGCTCGAAATATTTAAGAATGCCGCCTTCCAGCTGGAACACGCGCTGCATGCCGATGTCCTGCATGTACAGCGCAAATTTTTCGCAGCGAATGCCGCCCGTGCAGTACGACACGATGGTCTTGTCCGCATAGCGGGCATGATCGGCTGCCACCGCGGCAGGCAGCTCGGTAAAGCTGGCAATGCGATAGTCGATGGCCTGCGGGAACATGCCTACATCGGTTTCGTAGGCATTGCGCGTATCCAGCAACATCAGCTCGCGGCCTTCGTCATCGTGTCCCTGGTCCAGCCAATGCTTGAGCGTGGCGGCATCCACCGCCGGTGCGCGGCCGCCTTCCGGGCGAATGGTCGGGTGGCGCAGCGTGATGATTTCCTTCTTCAGGCGTACGCGCATGCGCTTGAACGGTACTTCGTCGGAAACCGATTCCTTGCCCTGCAAGCCGGTAAAGCGCGGATCCTGATGCAGCCAGTTCATGAAGGCATCGATGGCTTCACGCTGGCCGGCAAGAAACAGATTGATGCCTTCCGGCGCCAGCAGAATGGTGCCTTTCAAGGCCAGCGCATGGCATTGCGCCAGCATGCGTTCGCGCAGCGCGGGCAGATCGTCCAGGCTGACGAAGCGATAGGCGGAGATATTCAGGATCGACATGGGAGGGGATGTAAGCGTGCAACGCGCTGTCAATTATACCGGGGCACTTGCCAACCGCAGGGACGCCAAGGCTTCCAGCAGGCGATCCACGTGCGATGCCTCGTGCATGGCAGACAGCGTGATGCGCAGGCGGGCCTGGCCGTGTGGCACGGTGGGCGGACGAATCGCTACTACCAGCAGGCCTTTGGCTTCCAGTGCTCGTGCGGCGTCCAAGGCACGTTGCGCATCGCCGAGCAGCAAAGGCTGGATGGCCGTGCGCGAAGGCATCAGTGGCAAGCCGAGTTGCGCGGCGCCCTGGCGAAAGCGCTGGATCAAGCCATTGAGTTTTTCGCGCCGCCAGCTTTCCGCGCGTGCTAGAGAGACGGCGCAACGGGTTGCCGCGGCCAGCGCGGGCGGCATGGCGGTGGTGTAGATATAGGTGCGGGCGAATTGAACCAGGCCGTCGATCAGGCTGGCAGAGCCGGCGACGAACGCGCCGCTGCAGCCGAGCGCCTTGCCCAGCGTCGCCATCAACACGGGTACGTCGCGTTCGCTCAAGGCCGCTTCAATTACGCTGCCAGCGCCATCTTCGCCGAGCACGCCAAGCCCGTGCGCATCGTCCACCATCAAGGTGGCGCCTTCCAGAGCGCATAACGAAGCAAGCTCGCGCAGCGGCGCGATATCGCCGTCCATGCTGAATACGCCGTCGGTGGCGAGCAATGCGGAGCTGTTGCCATCACTTTGCAGCTGGCGCGCGGCAGCCGCGGCATCGGCATGCGGATAACGCTTCAACACGGCGCCGGCCAGTTGCGCACCGTCGAGCAGGCAGGCGTGATTGAGCTTGTCCTGCACGCACACGTCGCCACGCTGCAGCAGCGCCTGCATTACGCCGAGATTGGCCATGTAGCCGGTAGAAAACAGCAGCGCACGCTCGCGGCCGGTCCATTCTGCCAGCGCTTCTTCCAGCTCGGCGTGCTCGCGGCGATGACCGCAGATCAGATGGGCGGAGCCACTGCCCACGCCGCAAGCATCCGCGGCCTGTTTCCAGGCGGCGATCAAGCGCGCATCCTGCGCCAGTCCCAAATAATCGTTGCTGCAAAAAGCCAGCAGGCGCTGCCCGCCGCTTTCTATGAATGCGCCGTCGGCACACGTCACCGTGCGCAGGCGGCGTTGCAACTGCGCCTGCGTACGTTCGGCCGTCTGGACGGCTAATCGTTCGAGCAGGTCAGGCCGCGGCACTGCAGCCACAGCCATGCCCGCAGCCCGCTGCTTCCGTTTCGAGAATGTCGGCGTGCACGGTGTCGGTATCCTCCGCGACTTCCAGGGCATGCAAGTCGAGCCGGCGGAACAGGGCGCGGTCGTGTTCCACGTCGGGATTGCCGGTGGTCAGCAGCTTTTCGCCGTAGAAAATCGAATTGGCGCCGGCGAAGAAGCACAGCGCCTGCACCGCATCGTCCATCTGCTGGCGGCCGGCAGACAGGCGCACCATCGAGGCCGGCATCAGGATGCGCGCCACGGCGATCGTGCGTACGAACTCGAACGGGTCCAGCGCCTCGGTGCCATGCAGCGGCGTGCCCGGCACCTGTACCAGTTGGTTGATCGGTACCGACTGCGGATGCTCCGGCAGATTGGCCAGCGTCTGCAGCAGGCCGGCGCGCTGCGCGCGCGTCTCGCCCATGCCGACGATGCCGCCGCAGCAGGTCTTCAGGCCGACCTGGCGAACGTGTTCCAGCGTATCCAGGCGATCCTGGTACTGGCGCGTGTGGATCACCTCGCCGTAAAACTCGGGCGCGGTATCCAGGTTGTGGTTGTAGTAATCGAGGCCGGCCTGCTTCAAGGTCTGCGCCTGTTCGCCGGTGAGCATGCCCAGCGTGGCGCAGGTCTCCAGGCCCAGCGACTTCACCGCCGCGACGATTTCCGCCACCTGTGCCACGTCACGGTCCTTCGGGCTGCGCCACGCGGCACCCATGCAGAAGCGGCTGGCGCCGGCGTGCTTGGCCGCCTGTGCGCGAGCCACCACGCTTTCCACCGACATCAGCTTTTCCGCCTTCACGCCGGTGTGGTAGCGCGCGGCCTGCGGGCAGTAGCCGCAATCTTCCGGGCAGCCGCCGGTCTTGATCGACAACAAAGTGGACACCTGCACCGCATTCGGATCGTGGTGGGCGCGGTGCACGCTGTGCGCCTGGTGCAGCAACTCGTTGAAGGGCAGGGCAAACAGAGCGACGACTTCGTCGCGGGTCCAGTCGTGGCGAAGGGCGGCTGCAGTCATGGGAGGGCTCCGATAAACCGGCGCACAGTGTGGGAGCCGTCCGAGAGGCTGTCAACTCGATGCGCGGACGAATGGTTGACGGGACGAAAAGGGCGGCGGAACCGCTAACATCGTCGAATCATCCATTGAAGGAGTCGCCATGAGCGCAGCAGGTCAGGGTAGTGCAGGGAATGTCATCGCCGCCGTTTGCAGCCTGTTTATTCCGGGATTGGGCCAATTGGTGCAGGGGCGCTTCCTGAAAGCGGTACTGATGTTCGTGCTGGCCGGCGTGCTGTGGGTGTTCTGGATGGGCTGGATCATCCATCTGTGGTCGATCCTCGACGCGGCCATGTTCAAGCCGGCCAACTGACTGCGGCTCCCAGCGCATGGATGCGCCCATCCGCTGGCTTTCCCATCTCCACCGCTGGTTGCTGCCATGGCGTTGTCTGCTATGCGGCGATGCTGGTGCGGACGGCATGGACCTGTGCGCCGACTGCGCCGCGGAATTGCCGCGCAACACGCAATGCTGCCAGCGCTGCGCGTTGCCGCTGCCGATCTCGGCGACGCTGTGTGGCCATTGCCAACGCAAGGCGCCGCCTTGGGACGCAGCCTGGGCGCCGTTCCGTTATGCATGGCCATTGGACAGATTGGAAACACGCTTCAAGTTCAGTCGCGACCTGGCGGCCGGGCGCGTGCTGGCAACCTTGTGGCAGCGCGAACCCACTCCCATCGCACTGCCGCAAATGATCATTCCCGTGCCTTTGCACCAACGTCGGCTGCGCGAACGCGGCTATAACCAGGCGCTGGAAATCGCGCGGCCAATCGCGCGCAGCTTCGGCATGGCGTGCCGGCACGACGTGTTGTTACGCACGCGCCACACCGATGCGCAAACAGGTTTGGATGCCGTCGAGCGTCGGCGTAATCTTCGCGGCGCCTTTGTAGTGCGCAATGCCGCACAACTGCCTGCGCATGTCGCAGTGCTTGACGATGTGTTCACCACGGGCGCGACGCTTGCCGAGTGCGTACGCACGTTGAAACGTGCGGGCGTGATGCGTGTGGATGCATGGGCGCTGGCGCGGGCGCCGGCTCCTGGGGGTGGGAAGTGAGAACGCTTTGGGTGGCGTAATCAAACATCGTTCAACGACATCAGTCATTTTTACTTGACAAGCTTTCTTTGCGCTCTCTCAAGTGCGCGCCTTTTCTGTCGGCTCTTTTGCATGGGAAAAATTTGTACTACCTCTAATTTCCTGAGGTGTGCGACGACGAATTGCGAAACCGCTAAGCCAATCAACCCAATGGCCAAGAATACCCAACTTAGGTCAATCGCCAGGCCATAATCCGGCTGCCGTTTCGGGTCTCCTGCAATGCTCCAGCTCGGGTGCTTCGTCGAAAAGATGACCCCGATTGAATCTCCAATGTGAGGGTCTTGCTGGTAATTGGGCCTCACGTTCGGGTCTATAACTCCGTTGTATCTCTTACCCGCTGCCTCGTATGCATAGTCCAGGGATGGCGCTCCTTTCCCAGTAAGTCGGACGTAGGTCACCACCCCTTGCGTGGTCGAGGGATATCTAAAGACGTCGGCGTTCTGCTCGATTTTTTGCGATGCACGCCAGATGCCAAATGGACCCCACAAAGACAGAAACAAGAACAACCAGCGGCAACTGCGTGCGGCGCCGATAGGTCTAGCGCCCTTCCTTAGTAGTGGCATAAGTCACTCGTTGCATCGGCCCTCAGCTCGACCGGGCTCGTCAAGATGCCTGTTTTCCCAAGCATCATCGACTGTCCTTGCCGGCCGTTCCTTTCTTCGCAACCAACAGCTTTATGTTGGCCTCGGCCTGTGGCGTTCATGCCGGCTGCTCTGGGTCGAAAGCGGACATTACTTAGGCGCCGGATCGTTGAACGCGGATGTGGCTAATGCGGCAATCACAGCGCGCAACAGAGTATTTCCGCCCTCCATGATCCAGTCTCTGTAGTGCTCCTCAGCTGCGAGCCTCTCTGCGTCCACCTTCGCAAGTCCTTCAATACTCCAACGCTCGCGAACCTGGCCGACAGGAAACCGATCCGTTTCAGAGTCGACACCGATAAACGGACGAAATAGCTCGTCATCCAACCCATGATTGGAGCACCTCCACTGCACAACCTCCCTCACACCTTCCGTCAGGCAGACTTCCCCCGCCAAGAGGTCCTCCAGCGCCTGCTTGACGTGTCTAAGGACTATGGTGTTCGCGTAACCGACTTTCATCATTTTCTCAGGGGGCTTTCAAGGATAATGTCCGCTTCGGGTCGGAAGCGGACTCTAGCTATCTTCGCCGAGTTTCATATTCCGCGATGTAGTGCTCGATGGGGTGTGCCGTACCGGTTGTCACGATCTCTCGGTATCGCGATCAACGATGAGCGGCGCATTTCCTGTCAAAGCATGTCTCAGCGCCCCGGTTTCGAGATGCAGCCTCGACTGATAGAAGAATACCCAGCCAAAATCGGTTTCTCTGGTAGAGGCATCAATGATCAAGACTTCGTCCCCGAGCGCTAGAAGTGGCCAGGTTGAAATCCTGGCCTCGACCAGTCTCCGAGCCTCGGCTTTCGTCACCATATGCCCCTCCAATTGGGTCAGCTTCGGGCTGGAAGCAGGCACTGATCACCAAGGAGCTGTCCGATATTTGGCAAGTTTAGCTACAACATCTGGCTTAATGGCGGGAGACCAGACACCATTCAGAAGTCGACGAAATGCAGGATTTTGACGGGCAGCTACTTCGACCTGGCCAACACAGACATGTCCGTTGTAAACCAATAGATCTTCAAGTGGCCCTGCTGCTTGTACCTGGAAGTGTCGATCGGTGGGGTCGCAAGGGATTCTTTTTAAGACTTCCAAAATTGCCGCCACGCATAATTCAGGATACTCCTTCGGAATCTCATCATCTAATCCGGAAGCAGTTGAATTTGCGGTAGCAATCGCTTTGGCATGCGACCACTTTTCAATCCACTCAACGGCAATTCGAGACGGGTCTTGATTGGTTTCCATGGATGCAATCTTAGTTTCTGTTTGCTTTAAATATGTCCGCTACGGGTTGGAAGCGGACCTAAGCAGACGCTCGATGCCAGAGGTAAACAGTGTGACACGTCCAAGCGGTTGATATGTTTAGTCCGACGGAGGTGACAAGTTCCATCCAGACCAACCGGCCGCATTTTTCGGTCCTAACGGCAGGGCCGCGTCCCTCCTTAGGCTTCGTTAGCGCAGAGCCGGCCCGCCATCGCTTCCTTGCATCTCCGCCTGAAAGCGCCGGTAGCTCAGCACCGCGGCCACGTCCAGCATGCCCAGCCAGCGTGGGGCCGTCGGCCACATCGGCTCGGTGTCCAAGCCCAAGGCCAGCAGGATGTCGCGGTGCATACAGCGCACATCTTGCCAGTCGAACGCATCACTGCTAAGCGACAGTTGGCGCCACCGACTTTTCCGAATGAGCAGCGACACCGTGCCCTTGTATTGGACGAGGCCTAGCTGCGCGATGTCCTCCAACACGATGACCCGTCGGCCCACGAGCCAAGCGCGCACAAGCGTTCGGTCATCAATAACAACGCGGACCGTCGCCACATACACCGCACCGGCGATGGCGACTGCGGCGCCTAAAGCGAAGATGCCAGCCAGCAGTGGATGGTGGTTGCCCAGACCCTGCCACGCCCACCACAGAGCCACGCCACCGCAGACCAGGAGCGCCAGGGTGTTCAATGCGCGCGTTTGGGGGCGCGGGCTGTAGTGTTTGCTTCCCGTGGTAGGGACGCCGTGGGAACCGTTGATGTATCCAGGAGAAAGTGCTCCCTTTCCTTTCATCACTTCTGCAAATTCGTCAGGTGTTTTCAAGCTCATCTCCTCCTCGGGATGATCTGCACTTCTTGCTGCGAACACGAGTTAACCCCGCCGCACGCAGAATCAGACCATTGCTCACAGCTCCTGGCAGAGCTTAGGTCCGCTATGGGTGGCGGAACGTTCTTCAATGGTCAGCGACTGGGTGCAATAGGACGAATTTCAAATGCCACAAGCACGCGCTCGGAGACATTGATTTTACTGGGATCTAAAGCGCCGGCACCACCTCCAGCACCTACTGCAACACCGCCGCCCCTATGAATAAACTCTAGTCCCAATAGCTGGGAATTTGCATCTTCAATATGCAACAGCGGTCTGAGCGCTATTCCCGCAGACTTACAGTATTCAACTCACGTTTTCACACAGTCTGGATCGGAAGCGGACGTTTGACGATGTGCTGTCTTACGGACTAAGACATCCACCGCTGGACGATAAAAAGACTGAATAGAAATCCGAGCGGCGACTAAATAGATGGATGCTGTCAGGAACTGAAGCGATAGGGCAATCGCTACACGGAGCGAATCACCGAATCGCCAACGCCAACGCAATCCCGATCCACACGCTTAAGCCCACCCAATTGTTATGCCGAAACGCAGCAAGGCAGGCGTCGCGTTCGCGGTGGCGGATCAACCATTGCTGCCAGGCGAACAAGCCGGCCACGGCGATCACGCCCACCCAATACGGCCAGCCAAGGTGTGCGCGTGTGCCGATCATCACCAGCGCCACCGTAAGCGTGCCCATCAGTACGCCGATGATCAGCAAGTCCGCATCGCCGAACAGGATCGCAGTGGAACGCGCGCCGGCCTTGATGTCGTCTTCGCGGTCGACCATCGCGTATTCGGTGTCGTAGATCACCGACCAGAGGATATTGGCGATGAACAGCAGCCAGCCCAGTGGCGGTACCGTGTTCTGCACGGCGGCGAAGGCCATCGGGATGGCCCAGCCAAAGGCTGCGCCCAATACCACCTGGGGCAGATCGGTATAGCGCTTGGTAAAGGGATAGAGCGCGGCCAGGGCGGCGCCGATGAAGGAAAGCTTGATGGTCAGCGCATTGGTCAGCAGCACCAGCAGAAAAGCAAATACCAGCAGGCTGGCGAAAACGATCAGCGCCTCGCGCGGGGTCACACGGCCGGAAGCAATCGGCCTGCCGGCCGTGCGTGCCACCTGCGGGTCCAGCTTGCGGTCGGCGTAGTCGTTGATGGCGCAGCCGGCCGCGCGCATGGCGAAGACGCCCAGGGTAAAGATGATCATCAGCTTCCAGGATGGAAAATCGCCGCTGGCCAGCCAGAGCGCCCACCAGGTGGGCCATAGCAGCAGCACGGCGCCGATCGGGCGGTCCATGCGGGTAAGCACGAGTATGTCGTGCGCTTTCTGGCGATACCGGTCGGGCAGTTTCTGCAGCAACCAGTCCAATACGCGGGCCGCGCGCGTGGAGCTGTCGGCGGGGCGTGCCGGCGGCACTCGGCTAGGCGCGACGGCGGCGCGCGCACGGTGCGGGGCGGGTGCGGGAGGCGTGCGCCTTGGGCGCTTGCGGGAGGTCGGGGCCATGCGCCAAGTGTAGCGTGCCGCTGTGACTCGTCTGCGGTCCCGGGGGGCGGGCCGGGACGGCAAAACATTCCGGCCGCCCCGGTAGTAAAGTGTGCGCGCTAAGGGAATCGGCCCAGGCGTTCATACCGTATCGGGGTGGGGTTTTCATGAGTACTTCCATTGGTCACATCGCCCTCATCGTGCGTGATCCTGCGCGCACCGCGGAGCTGTTGGCCGGCGTGCTCGGGGCACAGGTGACGGCCAGGCAATCCGACGACGAAGGACATCTGCAGACCTTCGCCAAGTTCGGCGGGGTGTGGTTCGTGCTGCAACAGGGCGAAGGCCCGCAATGCCGCAATGGCGACCACATCGGTTTCGAGGTTAGCCGCGACGAGCTGCGGGTCTATGCGGACAAGCTCAACACGTTCGACGTCGAACACTTCATGGCGCGCGAAGATACCGCGCTCTATTTCATGGACTACGACAACCACGTGTTCGAGCTGGATGCCGGCGGCTCGATGGACGATGCGTTCGGCACGCTACTGGCGTAGCAGGAGGCGATAGGCGGGATTGTCGCTCTCGTCCACGTACGGATAACCGAGTGTGGCCAGAAAGTCCTGCAGCAGCGCCAGCTCGCTCGGCGGCACCTGGATACCGACCAGGATGCGTCCGTAGTCCGCGCCATGGTTGCGGTAATGGAACAGGCTGATGTTCCAGTCCGGATGCATGCGGTCGAGAAACCGCGCCAAGGCGCCGGGACGTTCCGGGAAATCGAAGCGGTAAAGCCGTTCATCGCGCGCCAGGGGCGAGCGGCCGCCGATCATATGGCGCAGATGCAGCTTTGCGAGTTCGTCGTCGGTAAGGTCGAGCACGCCGAAATCATTGGCGCGAATGGCCGCCGCCAGCGCCTCGCGCTCGCCGTGCCTGGCCGTCTGGATGCCGACGAAGATATGTGCGGCTTTGGCGTCGCCGATGCGATAGTTGAATTCGGTAATCGAATGCTGCCCGAGCGCCGCGCAGAAACGGCGGAAGCTGCCGCGCTGTTCGGGAATGGTCACCGCAAACACCGCCTCGCGCTGTTCGCCCACTTCCGCGCGTTCGGCCACGAAACGCAGGCGATCGAAATTCATGTTGGCGCCGGAAACCACGGCCACCAGTGCGCCTTCGCCGGCGCCATGCGTGGCGACGTAGTGCTTCAAGCCCGCCAGTGCCAGCGCACCGGAAGGTTCCGGAATGCTGCGCGTGTCCTGGTAGATGTCGCGAATGGCCGCGCAGATCGCATCGGTATCCACGCGCACGACTTCATCGAGGTACTGCTGGCACAGGGAGAACGTCAGGCTTCCCACCTGCTTGACCGCGGTGCCGTCGGCGAACAAACCCACTTCGTCCAGCGAGACACGTTCGCCTGCTTCAAGCGCGCGCGCCATCGAATCGGCATCGCTGGCCTGCACGCCGATGACCCGCACGCCGGGGCGTCGCGCCTTGATGACGGAAGCAATGCCGGCCGCCAGGCCGCCGCCGCCGATCGGCACGAATACCGCCTGCAGCGGCCCTTTGTGTTGATCGAGCAGTTCAAGCGCGATGGTGGCCTGGCCGGCGATCACATCCAGGTCGTCGAACGGATGCACGAAGGTGGCGCCGCGTTCCTCGCGCAGCCGCTGCGCTTCGGCTTGCGCATCGCTGTAGGAATCGCCATGCAGCACCACTTCCGCATACGCGCCGCCGAGGCGCCGCACGGCATCCACCTTCACCTGTGGCGCCGTCACCGGCATCACGATGGCGGCATGGATCTTCAGGCGCGCGGCGGCCAGCGCAACGCCTTGCGCATGATTGCCGGCGGAGGCGGCGACCACGCCGCGCGCGCGTTCGGTCGCATCAAGCTGCGCCATGCGGTTGTATGCGCCGCGCAGCTTGAACGAGAACACCGGCTGCTGGTCTTCGCGTTTGAGCAGCACTTCCGCACCCAGCCTTGCCGAAAGCAGCGCGGCACGTTCCAGTGCCGTGTGCTGCGCCACTTCGTACACGCGCGCCGTTTCGGCGCGCCGTACTACCGCTGCTGCGGTGGGTGCCGGTGCTTGGTCCGCCAGCTGTGCGTTCATGCGTGGGTCGCGTGCTGAACCTGCAATACGTCCACCAGTTTGCGCGTCTGTTGCAGGATCTGGGAGAGCGCGGCATCGTCGCCGCGCACCGTGAGCATCAGGTGCGATACCGCTGGGTCGGCCGTGGGGGCCACGGTCAGTGTGTCGATGTTGTGTCCGCGTGCCGCAAACAGGCCTGCGACGCGCACCAGCGCGCCGGCTTCGTTCTGCAAAAGGATGGAAAGCGTGTGTTGCATGACCTTTTCCTGTGTGGCGGTATCGCGTGCGTGTGTGGGTGGATTCAGAAGGCGTCGGAGGCGGCCGCTTCGCCGGTTTGCGCCGCCTGGCGGGCGGGGATGAAATCGCCGGTGATCATCTGCGAGTAGTTGGCGCCGGGGCCGACCATCGGATACACGCCGGCGTCCGGATCGATCATCACTTCCAGGAAGGCCGGCCCGTCGAACGCCAGGAATTCGGCGATGGTGGCGGCCAGGTCCTCGCGGCGTTCCAGGCGGCGTGCCCAGCCGAAGCCGTCGGCTTCGGCGGCGCGCACGAAATCCTTGCGGTGCAGGCTCTTGTCGGAAGAGGCGAAACGCCCCTTGAAGAACAGCTTCTGCCACTGCCGCACCATGCCGTCGCCGACGTTGTTCAGCACCAGCACCTTCACCGGCAGGCCATAGGTGGTGACGGTTTCCAGCTCGCCCAGGTTCATGCGGATGCTGGCGTCGCCGTCCACGTCGATCACCAGCGCATCGCGCCGCGCAAACTGCGCGCCGACCGCGGCCGGCAGGCCGAAGCCCATCGTGCCCATCGAGCCGGAAGTGAGCCAATGGCGCGGCGAGCGGAAATCCAGGTATTGCGCCGCCCACATCTGGTGCTGGCCCACGCCGGTGCTGATGATGGCGCGGCCTTGCGTGTGGCGGTTGATTTCCTCCAGCACGGCATACGGCTGGATCAGCGTACTTTCGCGGTCGTAGTTCATTGCATGCTTGCGTTTCAGCGCGGCGACGTGCGCGTGCCAATCGGCGAGGGCTGGCTGGTGGCCGTGCGCCTTGCCGTACTGCGTCAGGCGCTGAAGCGCGCGGTCCAGCGGGCCGACGTGATGCCAGTCGGCGGCTTTGACCTTGTTGATCTCGGCGGGGTCGATATCGATGTGCGCGATGAACTTCGCCTTGGGTGCGAACTGGGATGGCACACTGGCGACGCGGTCATCGAAGCGCGCGCCCAGCGCGAACAGGAAATCGCAATCCTCCACCGCGTAGTTCGCATATGCGGTGCCATGCATGCCCAGCATGTTCAGCGCCAGCGGATGGGTGGTGTCGAAACTGCCGATACCCATCAAGGTGGTGGTGACCGGCAGGCCGAAGCTGTCGGCGAAATCGCGCAACAAGGCCGACGAGCCGCTGGCGATCACGCCGCCGCCCGCGTAGATCAGCGGGCGCTTGGCCTGCAGCAGGGCCTGGAAAAATGCATCGCAGTCGGCATCGCTCAGCGTGGCCTGCTCGATCGCACGCAGGCGCGCGCGATAGCCGGGCAGCGGCAGTTCCTGCTTGCCGTCGAACACGACGGTGGCGTTCTGCACGTCCTTGGGCACGTCGACCACCACGGGGCCGGGCCTGCCGCTGCGCGCAATGGTGAACGCGGTGCGCAAGGTGGCTTCCAGTTTTTCCGCCTCGGTCACCAGGAACACGTGCTTGGCGCACGGGCTCATGATGTTGCTGACCGGCGCCTCCTGGAAGGCGTCGCTGCCGATCGCTTGCGTCGCCACCTGGCCGCAGATCACCACCATCGGAATCGAATCGGCGGCCGAATCGCGCACCGGCGTCACCATGTTGGTGGCGCCGGGGCCGGAGGTGACCACGGCCACGCCGACCTTGCCCGACGCACGCGCAAACCCCGCGGCCATGAAGCCCGCGCCTTGCTCGTTGGCCGGCACGATCAGCGGCATCGGCTCGCTGCCATCGGGCTTCAAGTGCTCCGCGTTGTGGCGGAACACGGCATCGTAGACCGGCAGGATCGCGCCGCCGGAATAGCCGAACAGTACCTCTACGCCTTCATCCGCCAGCACTTGTACGACGACATCCGCACCGCTCATGGCAGTGCCTGCCAGCGGGTGGTGCGCGACGGCCGGTTCGGCCTCGGCGACGGGTGTGGGTTTCAGCAGTGGCATGTTCACGTCGGTCCCTTGGTGTTATTTGAAGCGTGTGGTGCTGGTTGGGTGTGGTAAGCGAAGCGCTGGTGGGAAATGCGGCTGTCAAACGCCGACAGGTACGCCATACGTCTCCACGATGCGCTGGTCCTGCGCCTTGGCGGAAAAAAGCTCCCACTCGATGCCGTTCACGTCCGGCGTGCTGGTGAAGCCTTCCGCGCTGTCGTCCTCGAAGCCGATGTGCCGCAACTGGCCGGCACGTTCGGCGTGCTGGTTGATCGAGAAATTCAACAGTTCCGTGCGCCACATCGCGTACTTGCCCTCGACCACCACGGTGGGCGGTTGGCCAAGTCGCGCGCTGTAGTCGGCGATGGAGGCGCCGAGGTCGCGAACGGCAAGTGCGATGTGGAAACGTTTCATGGCTGCATTCCGATAAGGAACCATGCGGCGCTCACGTGCCGGAGACAGGGGGAGCCGAGTGAGCGCCGCATGGTGTTCAACCGACCTTCTTGAGCGTTGGCTGCGCCTTGGCGCCGGACTGCAGCCACGCCATGCGCGCGCGCAGCTTGGCGCCGACCTGCTCGATCGGGTGATCCAGGTCCGCCTGCTTCCACTTCTTGTAGTTCGGCAGGCCGGCCTGGTATTCGGCGACCCAGTTGCGCGTGAAGGTGCCGTCCTGGATGTCCTTGAGCACGGCCTTCATGCGCTCCTTGGTGCCGGCGTCGATCACGCGCGGGCCGCTGACGTAGTCGCCGTACTGCGCGGTTTCGGAGACGAACTCCAGCATCTTGGTGATGCCGCCTTCGTAGAACAGGTCCACGATCAGCTTCAGTTCGTGCAGCACTTCGTA
>Ga0055542_1000941_pt1 | contig 19149 bp, 19 predicted proteins | sample AraplaCol_mMF_r2_2_FD_55026 | JGI IMG/M metagenome (GOLD analysis project Ga0055542, IMG submission 55026) | Arabidopsis root microbial communities from North Carolina, USA - plate scrape CL_Col_mMF_r2 | ecosystem: Host-associated > Plants > Roots > Endosphere | place: USA: North Carolina
ATCCCCCTGCCGGTGAATCTCTACGGTGAACTGCGGAAGAATTCCATGGGCGTCAACTTCTCCAACGACAACGAACTGAAGGCCCTCGCCGAGGCGATCCAAAGCAAGAGCGGCCCGTGGAATGCCGAACCGCTGGTGCCCGGCGCCAAGAGCACCGGCGCCACCGTGCAGGTGACCAATCCGGCCGACCGTCGCCAGACCGTGGGCAGCTACGTCACCGCCGACAGCGCCACCGTCGACAAGGCTCTCGCCAACGCCGTCAACGCACAGCACGCGTGGGACCGCCTGCCGGCCGCCAGCCGCGCAGCGATTCTCGAGCACGCTGCCGAACAACTCGAAGCGCGCCGTGGCGAATTCATCGCGCTGTGCGTGCGCGAAGCGGGCAAGAGCCTGCCCGACGCCATCGCCGAAATCCGCGAAGCGGCCGACTTCCTGCGTTATTACGCCACCATGGCGCGCCGCCTGTTTGGCCATCCGGAACAGTTGCCTGGCCCCACCGGTGAGAGCAACCAACTGTTCTTGAACGGCCGTGGCGTGTTCGTCTGCATCAGTCCGTGGAACTTCCCGCTGGCGATCTTCCTGGGCCAGGTCAGCGCCGCGCTTGCGGCAGGCAACGCCGTGATCGCCAAGCCCGCCGAACAGACCAGCCTGATCGGCTACGTCGCCGTGAAGCTGCTGCATGAAGCCGGCGTGCCCGCCGACGTGCTGCAATACCTGCCGGGCGACGGCGCCACCGTCGGCGCTGCATTGACGCGCGACCCGCGCGTGGCCGGCGTGGCCTTCACCGGTTCCACCGAAACCGCGTGGGCGATCAACCGCGCGCTCGCCGCGCGCAACGCACCCATCGCTGCGCTGATCGCCGAAACCGGCGGCCAGAACGCGATGATCGCCGACTCCTCCGCCCTGCCGGAGCAGATCGTCAAGGACGTCATTTCTTCGGCATTCCAGTCCGCCGGCCAGCGTTGCTCGGCGGCACGCGTGCTGTTCGTGCAGGAAGACATCGCCGACAAGGTGAGCGCGATGCTCGCCGGCGCGATGGCCGAGCTGAAGGTCGGCGACCCGGGCCAGCTGTCCACCGACGTGGGTCCGGTGATCGACGAGGACGCGAAGAAGATTCTGGTCGACCACGCCGCACGCATGGACAAGGAAGCGAAGAAGATCGGCGAAGTGACGCTCGATCCGGCCACCACCGGCCACGGCACGTTCTTCGCGCCGCGTGCGTACGAAATCCCGGGCCTGGCCACGCTGGCCCGCGAAATCTTCGGTCCGGTGCTGCACGTGATCCGCTGGAAGGCCGACGAGTTGCCCAAGGTTGTCGAGCAGATCAACGCCACCGGCTACGGCCTCACGCTCGGCATTCACAGCCGCATCGACGACACGGTGGAGTTCATCCAGAGCCGTGCGCGCGTGGGCAACTGCTACGTCAACCGCAACCAGATCGGCGCGGTGGTCGGCGTGCAGCCGTTCGGCGGCGAAGGCCTGTCGGGCACCGGCCCGAAGGCCGGCGGCCCGCACTACCTGCTGCGTTTTGCCGGCGAGCGCACGCTCACCATCAACACCACCGCCGCTGGCGGCAACGCCTCGCTGCTCACCATCGGCGAGTAAGCGCACCACGGGCCGGCGCACCCGCGCCGGCCCGCATGATCGAAGGGAGCCAGCATGCGGCACGCTTCGCGATTCGTTGGTCTGTTTGCCCTTGCCTGGATGCTGTGCCCGCTGCATGCAGCGGACGCACCGAACGACGAACAACGCTTCGTCGCCGCGCTGCAGCTCGGCCCATCAGCCGACGTGCATTATCTCGACGCCGCCGGCAAACCGTTGAGCTATGCCGCCTTCGCGCAGCAGCTCGGCGAAGGCCGCAATTACAGCAGCACCATGGATAGCAAGGCGGATGCAGCGATGCTGCGTTTGCGTCCACCCGACAGCACAAGCGCGGGTCGCTTTTCGTTCGGGCGCGGCAGCGCGTTTCCACCGTTCGAGCTGCCATCCCTGCAGGGCGACACGCAACGCCTGAGCGATTTTCGCGGCCGCTACACGCTGGTGAGTTTCTTTTTTGCCGAATGCGCGCCGTGCATCGCCGAAGTGCCGGCGCTCAATGCGTTTGCGCACGCCAACGGCGACATGGCCTTCGTCGCCATCACCTACGAAGACGCCGCCACGGCGCGCCAGTTCGTGGCCGATCGCGGCCTGAAGTGGCCGGTGCTGCACGATGGGCAGTCCCTGATCGACACGCTGGGCGTCAGCATCTACCCCACGCTGATGTTGATTGATCCCTCGGGCCACGTCGCCGGGGCGGCGGTGGGCATGTCCATGCGCGAAGGCCAGGACAAGCAGCTCGCCGACCTCACCGGCTGGGTGCAGCAATGGAAGAAAGCGACACAGCCGCGCTGACGATCACGCCGCTTCCGTCGAAGCGTTCGCCATGCGCAACTCCAACGCATCGTCCGCGACCGACCACTTCAGCAGCATCTCGCAGTCGCGCTCGTAATTGTTCAACACACGCCACGGCACCTGTCGCCCTTGCTTGGGCAGCACGGGCGCACCACGTTGTACATACCCTGACGTCAACGCGCCCATGATCGACTCATCCTGCCGCTCATCGTCCGGTGCGCGCGGCGTCACCACACGTGCGCCTTGTTGCTGCATATACGCCAGCAGGCGGCAGACGTACTTCGCGGCAAGATCCGCCTTGAGCGTCCACGGCGCATTCGTATAACCGAAGATGCAGGCGAAGTTCGGCGTGTCCTGCAGCAGCACGCCCTTGTATGTCACCAGCTCGCCCATTCGGCGCGGCTGGCCGTCCACTTGCAGTTGCATGCCGCCCAGCGTCTGCATGTCGAGTCCGGTGGCCGTGATGATGATGTCGGCTTCCAGCGTTTCGCCCGATGCCAGCTGCACGCCGTGTTCGGTGAACGTGGCCACGCTGTCGGTCACCACGGAAGCCTTGCCGCTCTTGATGGCCTCGAACAGATCGCCATCGGGCACCACGCACAAGCGCTGATCCCAAGGTTGATAGTTCGGCGTGAAGTGGCGCATGTCCGCATCGGGGCCGAGTTTCTTGCGCACGCCAGAAACCAGGAAGTCGCGCACCTTGTCCGGCCAGCGGCGAGCCGCCTTGTAGATGAGCCGCGTGAGGAAAATATTCCGTCGCCGTGCCATGCGGAACACCAGCGCCTTCGGCAGGAAGCGCTGCAGCACCGCGGATATCTTGTCGAAACGCGGCAACGAGAGAATGTAAGTGGGCGAGCGCTGCAGCATGGTCACGTGCGCGGCGTCGGCGGACATCGCCGGCACCAGCGTCACCGCGGTGGCGCCACTGCCAATCACCACCACGCGCTTGCCGCGATAGTCGAGCGCGGCCGGCCACTGCTGCGGATGCACGCACAGGCCCTGGAACCGTTCTACGCCAGGAAATGCTGGAAGGTAGCCGTGATCGTAGTTGTAGTAACCGGTGCAGACGATCAGGAAGCGGCACTCGAACACGCGCGTTTCGCCACGCGATTCGTCGAGCACCTGCACACGCCAGCGCTGCTGTTCGCTCGACCACGACGAGGAGACCACCTTGAGCCCGTAGTGGATCTTGCCGTCCACGCCGTATTCGCGCGCGGTATCGATGACGTAGTTGCGGATGGCATCGCCGTCGGCCATCACGTCCAGCGCATGCCATGGGCGGAATGCGTAGCCGAAGGTGAACATGTCCGAGTCGGAACGCACGCCCGGGTAGCGGAACAGATCCCAGGTGCCACCCATCGCGGCGCGGCGTTCGATCAAGCCCACGTGCAAACCCGGATGATCCATCGCGAGATGACAGGCCATGCCGATGCCGGAAAGGCCCGCACCGATGATCAAGACATCGAACGTCGACGAAACCTCACGATCCATGCACTTCGCTCCGTGTCGCGCGGCGAGGAAAGCATTGCGCCAGCTTACGCCGGCAATGGCGTGCTCAGTACGGCGTGGGTTCGATCAAGGCCTTCTCCGCAGCGCACTGCGCGGCGGGCATGGGGTTGTTCGCCTCGCGGTACGCATTCCATTCCCGCTTCGCGTCGGCAAGGCTGGACTGGAACGACGGCGACGCGTGCAGCACGGCCACCACGGCCGCACCATTCATCGCGCCTGCTTCCACGGCGCTGAGATTGTGCACGCCGCACACCACACGGCTATCGCCAAACGCACGCGAACGCAGCAGCACATCGGTGGCGCGATCGGGCGCCAGCTCCGCCAACACGAGGCCCACGGCCCAGCCGCGCGTGGCATGGCCGGAGGGATAGTCGAAGCTGTGCGCGAGCTGCGCGGTGGACTGGCAGGTGGCGCCCTGGTCGATCAGGAACGGCCGCTGCCGCTGGTTGGCCTTCTTCGCCGGCGCCGTGGAGGCATCCGCCGCATTGCTGGTGGCATCCAGCAGCGCGGCGAGCTTCGGAAGCCGGGCGGCGTCCAGCGGCGCGCCCATGGTGCAGCTGAAGTCGGCCATCAGCTTGGGCGTGGCGTAATCCACGTCCTGCTGGGCCAGCGTCCAGCGCGGCGAGTCCTGCAGCTTGCGGGTGGCCAGGAACACCTGGCGATCGGCCTCATAACGGGGGCTGCCGGCCTTGGGCGCGGCCGAGAGCAGCTCGGCCGTCTGCAAGGAGGCGGCCACCGATCTCGCGCTGGCCGGCGACAGCTGGGAGACCGGGGTTTGCACTGGGGCGCAGGCTGCCAGCGGCAGCAAGCCCAGCCATACGACGCGACGACAGCCAGCCAGTATCGTGTTCATCGGCATCTCCCCAGGGCAACGAGGCGGCCGGCCTTGTGCATTGCATAAGGCGGCCGGGCGAAGGCCATGATATAGATCAAGGGGTCTCGCCGGGTCCATCCGGCGCTCTCGGGGGTGGGAGCACAGTTCATGTCCGCCGTTGTCAGCCACGTCACCGACGATGCCGCGTCGGCGCAACTGAGCGCCGATGCGCGCTATACCGTGGCCGAAACACCGCCGAACATCCTGGTGCACCTCACCCAGCTCGCCCTGTCGCGCGGGCAGCGCTGCGACGGCTGGTTCGCCGGCTCGGGCCTGCTGCGCGAACAATTGAACGACCCCACGCTGCGCGTCTCCTACCGACAGGCGCGTTCGATCATCCGCCGCGCACAACAGGCCACCGGCGAGGCGGGGCTCGGGCTGGCCGTGGGCCGCGCCGAGACGCTCGGCAGCTTTGGCCTGCTGGGCCTGGCCATGATGACCTCCGCCACGTTCGGCGACGCCATGAAGGTCGGCATCACCCATCATCGCGTGAGCGGCAGCCTGGTCGACGTGAGCTTCGAAGTAGTGAGCCCGCGCGAAGTGGCGCTGGCCGTGTGGCCGCGCTTCAACGACGCGCCCTTGCTGCCCTTCCTGTGCGAAGAACTGTTCGCCAGCTCGCTGGCCATCGCGCGCGAACTGGCCGGCCCGACGTTCCGTCCGCTCCGCCTGGAACTCACCTACGCGCGCCCTGAGCACGCGCAGGAGTACGCCGATTTCTTCCAGTGCGAGCTGATGTTCGGCGCGCGCCACAACCGCGTGGTGATTGACGCGCAATGGCTGGAGCACCCGCTGCCCTGCCACAACCCGCTTACCGCACGGCAGGCGTTGGCGTTGTGTACGCAGCAACACGACATTGAAGGCCCGCAGCAGGAAGTCGTGGCCTCGGTGGAGCGCTTGCTGCGCACCCACCTGCGCCACCAGCCCCGCCTGCCCGACGTAGCTCGCATGCTCAACATGAGCGAACGCTCACTGCGTCGCCGCCTTGCCGAAGGCGGTCGCGTGTTCCGCGAAATCCACGACCGCGTGCGCGCCGAGCGTGCGCTGGAACTGCTGCATGGCGGCACGCTCAGCGTGGCCGAAATCGGCCTGGAAATCGGCTTCAGCGATCCACGCGAATTCCGCCGCGCCTTCAAGCGCTGGACCGGGATGCCGCCAAGGAGCGCGCGCCAGCACGCCGCTTGAAACGCAGAGTGGATCACACGATGAGCCAGGATATCCTCAAGCAGATCGGTCGCACGCCCTTGGTGCGCCTCCGGCGGATCGGAAGCCATTTGCCCCGCGAGATCTGGGTGAAGTGCGAGCACCTGAACCCAGGCGGCTCGATCAAGGATCGCATTGCGCTGGCCATCATCGATGACGCCGAAGCGCGCGGCATGCTGCGACCGGGCATGACGCTGATCGAAGCCACCGCCGGCAATACCGGCGTCGGCCTCGCCCTGGTGGCTGCGGCTCGCGACTACCGGCTTGTTTGCGTCATGCCTGAAAAGATGTCCATCGACAAGCGTACCGCGCTGACCACCCTCGGCGCAGAAGTCATCATCACGCCAAACGCGCCGCCATCGAGCGACGATAATTTCCGCAATGTCGCCCAACGTCTTTCACGCGAACATGGCTGGTTTCTCGTCGATCAGTTCCGCAATCCGGCGAACGTTCGCATGCACGAAGAAACGACTGCCAAGGAAATCATCGATCAGACCGGCGGAAACATCGGCGCGTTCGTCGCGGGCGCAGGCACCGGCGGCACGATCTCCGGTGTAGGAAGGCGACTCAAGGCGCTCCACAAGGACATCATGGTGGTGCTGGCCGATCCCGTGGGTTCGGCATTGGCCGACTGGATCGAAACGGGCACGCCCGGACCCGATGGCTCGTACGCCGTCGAAGGCATCGGCGCAGCCGAACCACCGGCAAATTTGCACCGCGATGTCATCGACAGCGTCGAACGCATTTCCGATGACGAGAGTTTCGACATGGCTCGACGCTTGATTCGCGAAGAGGGCCTTCTCGTCGGCGGATCGTCCGGCACCAACGTGGCAGCGGCGATGCGCGTGGCAGCCAGCGGCCAAGGGAATGGCCCGATTGTCACCATCCTTCCGGATGGCTGGGACAGGTACCGATCGAAACCATGGCTGCAAGTTTCTTAGCGTGGCCCACAAAACGGATGATGGGCCCCGTAGAGGTTAGTCGCGGAAGGGGCACACTTCATCCATAGAACGGCCGTTGACTATATGAACGCGGCAACGCTCGTGCTTGCGGGCTGGAGTTCTGCCCTGCCGGGCAGTTATCGCGCCTCCAAACCAGAGCGGGCGCGACTCAATATCGCTGCGCTAGGGGAATAAAGCAGGACGACAGGAAACGCGCCGATGGACATGCTATCTCCGAGTGTTCCTGGGGCGGAAGTTGAGGTTCGTCAACGTGCCGTGGATCTATGGACAAGGTCCGCTATCCACCCGAAACGGACCCTGGGGAATCAAGTAAAGAGAGACCTATGGCCGGCCCTGACTATCTGATCGCCCATGCTTGTTTCCGTTGTCGAAAGAGCTTCAAGATTCGCCCACGAAAGGAGCGAAGTGCGACTTGTCCTCATTGTGGGGACGTCATCTGTGAGATGGGACGATCATTCCGAGCGCCCAAAGGAAGTGACGAGGAACAGTGGGAAAAGGTCAGGCGCCTTCATGCCGCTGGCTTCCGGTTTTTTAGCTATCGCAGCGTCGATGGCCCTTCATTGCCCTCAAGGCTGTCCGATGTGGCTGCATTCGTTGCCGAGAATCCCCACCATCCACTTCGCGTCGCAGCACCCAGGTGACCCACCGCCGATTTAGTAAGGTCCGCTTCGACTCATAGCGAACATGGCAGCAAAGCCGCGCGGAGATAGCAGGCTGCCATCATGACCCACTATCGGTAGTTACTTTGTTTGGGACGGTACGAAGTCCACAATCATCCCCCGAACAGGCAGCTCCCCGGCTCTCTCATCCCAACCGTGGCCCGTCTTTACTCTGTAGCGGTCGATGACATAAGGCATGCCCTCTGAATCGAGGATGTCGGTACCGGTTGCCAGTTGGAAATGCAGATGCGGTTCCCGTGCGTCACCGGAGTTGCCGATGCTTGCAAGCAACTGCCCGCGCTTCACGTGATCTCCCTTCGTGACGCGAAGGCTCCCAGCCTTGAGATGGGCGTAGTAGGCAAACTGTCCATTGCCAAGGTCGAGAATTACGGAGTTACCCGCCACTGTTTCCATGGTGATGGGCACCGCGGTATTGAATCCCGCCGGTGTGCGTGGAATGTTGTCCGGCAGGCCATCCTTTATCCCAACGACTACTGCATCGGCAACGGCCAGCACGTCTTGGCCATAGGCATGGTAAGCATGCACGTCACGGGGATCACCGGAGAACGATGAGCCGTTCTTGATCTGCTTCCAGTCAATGGCGTAGCGCCTCGAAACCTGAGCGGCGCCACCGGCAACAAATAGACCAAGGCGGTGGTGGGATTCATTGCTGGGGCCGTCGGCAGCTGTCCAGTCGGTGCCGGCAACCGGTGCTGATAGCACCGGCAGCGGGCCCCGTGCAGCATGGATGTCTGGGCCGCTGGCTACGCCATTGGGCAGGAAAACGCGATGGCTAATCCTTGATGGCAACGCGGTCTTTCCATCGAACGCTAGGCAAAGGAACGCAACGACGGTCCGTCCTTCGTCAAGACGGTATCCGTGCGTCGTGTCCTTAGGCTGCGGCGCAGCGCCCACCGGCTGCAACACAGAGCGCAGTTCATGCGGTCGGATGCTGGTCACTGGTTCGTTGGACGCTGAGCCTGCATCGACCACGTCGATACCCATGATGTCCATCGACGCTTCCGAGAAGTTCTCGATGTGCAGCTCATAGATCAAGTACTGCCGCCCTCCACTCGGGAAGTAGGTCGGCGCGTAGGGAGTGACTATCTGTAGCTGCGGCGGCGGAAAGGCCAGACCGGCTTCGGCTGGAGTCGGGTTTGCTCTCTCACCTCGTCCGGCCATGATGCAGCCATCGGCGGGTTCACCAATAAGGGTGGCCGCGTGGCCATCCATAGCCATGAAAGCTGAGGTAATCGATATGGCAAGCAGCGCGACGCGGCTGCGAATCCACAAATGCATTGGCACATCCTTATGCTGGGCAGCGCAGGCTTGGTGCGTCTCAGAGAAATCAGTCGCCTAACCATCAAGCTGAGCTGACAAGCCAGACACCGTGCTTTAGTTGATCTTCACAATACTAATGATCTTGCCGATCTGGCATAGGTCTCTTGGCACCTCCCGCGGCAAGTCGAAGCTGAGTCACGACGCGTTGTAAGCTGGGAATGTCCGTTTTCGACCCACAGCGGACCTCTCAGGTACGGGCTCAACGCCTGGATCGCTTCGGATGGTGTGGTCGCTTATAGGTGGGTAAATTCTATGGATATCGATTCCTCAGCCTGCGCCATCCTTTTGGAACTGAGGGCGAAGGTAGAGGGCGGGGGCGAAGGGGGAATTTATGGTGACCGAACCAAGGCGCTCCATGACATCGACGCGCTGCTCGCGAATCCCTCCGTGCACCAAGTAAAGCTGTTGCTCCTGCCGACGGCCAATCTGCAGGAGCTCTCCATGGACTGTGGATGGGGAAGCCTGTTTAACGATCTCGCTGCCCGGCTCGAGGCGGTTTTAGGTATCGATTAGGTGCATGCGGCTAAGGTCCGTTTTCGACCCCTAGCGGAACCAGGGGCGAACGCCAGCTGGCCTGCCGCAGTTCTCGAGTCAAAAAAAGCCCCGCATTCGCGGGGCTTTTTCGTACATAAGGACGTTCGGTAGTCAGGCGCCTCGGTGGCTTGGCGCAGCCCATTCTCGACTAAGCCAGGAGCGTGATGTGATCTCCGCTTCTGGCCTCAGCAGCGCGAGCCAGGTGGGATTCATGGCTATAGCCCAAATAGCCCCGACGTTCACTAAATATCCTCATGCACCTTCTTTTCGCCAGCATTTATACGCAAATTGAGGCGATTTTCAGGTATCGCTATGGGGCAATTAGGGAAAGGCATGAACGCGCAAGGAGGATTGACGGCCTTATTGAAATCCAAGACGATTTTTCCATCCTTGGCTGCAGGGGTCATTAAGAAGCGGGCGCCGCCATAAGTCTCTTTGCCCGAAGTGCGATCTGCAAAGACGAACAATACCTCGTCGTCTGACTGCATATAAGGCATGAGTTCGTAACGTTTTCCATCTCGAAAGAACACTGCCTTGTTCTTGAACTGGATCTTTTGAACGGAGCCCTGTATGTAAGCCACCTCGACTTCACGAGGCTGTTTTAGGGGCTCCCAGTCCGCGGTGATCTTCCAGCTGGAGTCAATGGGGAAATAATCGAGGCCCTTGAAATTGACGAGTCTCGGGGCCTGGGTATCGGTAATGAGGAGCCGCTTTTCGCCCTTGTTATAGTCGCCTTCGTAGGAATAAATTTTCAGTGTTTCAGTGCCGATATGCACCGCGGTGGGCGTACGGCTGCCTTTCACGGGCTCCAGCAACAAGGTTCCATCGGGGAAGAAATACAAACCATTTATATGAAATGGTTCGATGCTGCCTTGCCCTGAAGGCGAGTGGTCGAACGTGGCATGGCCACCGTTCGCCAAAGCCAAACTGATGGGGCCATTGTCAACGTAAGTAAGGTTGCCCAGATGCGAGGGCCCCGATGGCAACACAATGTCTTCGTCCGCAGCAGATCCAATGCGAGTGACGCCTGGTCGCACAACCTCAGAGTTGGTAACGCCTAGCCAGCTTTGAGGAGACTTTAGCTTTTCAAACCGTTGTTGCTGCCACTGCTGGATCTCAAGCTGATAGCTGTCGACGGCAGCCGCTTGCGCAACTCCACTCGTTGCACAGGCTGTTGCCAAAGCAATTAAGTACGACGAAAACTTACGCATCATGTTCACGAGCCCTTGTCTTCTTGATTGTGAAAACACGGGCGTGTCAGCTAAGCAATCAGCCTCCACGCGCATGTGCAGCCGCTTTTTTGGGCCACCCTTATGGCGTAAAGGCAAACGCAGTCAGCAGGAAAATGCAGAGCGCGTTGCTCACGCCATAGGTCGGATTAGTTCCACAGCGGAGGCCGATGGTTACTGATCGATACTCGCGGTCCTCAGTCAACATTCACTTTGTTGACTCTTTATCGAGGCGAAAGGCGACGAATTCGAAATTGCGCACGGCGTTACCTCCGCGCCACCATCGCTAGTGGAGCGCAGGTTCGCAGACCAAGAAAAGCGCTCGGGCTTTCTTCAGTTGATGCGCATGATCGTGCAGAACCATTCGCAGCTTGCTTTCGATATCGTTGAGCTCGATGAAGTGCGGCAACATCTCAGCACGGCGTTGAGATACCGCTTACTCAAAAATCAGAGCTCGCTCGGATGCAGCCATTCATCGCGCCGTTCGGACCTGCACGGAGCATCCTCGCTACAGTGACAACGCCAGCCGCCGACCAGGTCTTTCGAAGGACCTCAAGGGCCGGCGTGCCGCTGGGCACCGCAAGTAGCTGCTCCTCCCGTGCCGAGATACTGACTGCGCGGACCTGTTCGCTGCCCTGTCGATAGGGTCGGATGCGCATCAAGCGCGAGAATAGGGTCTGATGGCTCAGGTCGATGGCCATCCCGTCAGGGATGAACGCCGGATCCATCCAGCGATCTTCCAGCTCGAACGGTATCTCGTCCTCGAAATGAACGATAACCGCGTGAAACAGCAGGCCGGTGTCGGCGGCGCCAAATGCCGTTGCTATGGGCGACGGCGGTTGAATGATTTCTCGCGTCAGCACATCGGCTCGATGTACGCCACCGCGATCTTCGATTTCCCGTATGACGTCCAGGTGCGCGTATTCGGCGATGTATGCGCTCGGTTCGGCCACATAGGTGCCCGATCCACTTCGACGCGCCAGAAAGCCCTGCGACGCAAGATCTCGAAGGGCGTGGTGGACAGTCATTCGGCTGACGCCGAAGGTCGCCACCAATTCGTTCTCCGAGGGTATTCGATAACCGGTCGCCCACTCTCCCGTCGTGATCTTCTCGATGACGTACGCGGCAACTCGATCGCGTAGCCCCTGCGGCTTGGCGCCAGCCCCCTTTCCTGTTGGCAGTAGCTTCATATGAATAGACAGACTATTATCAAATGTATATACATTTATAGCAGGAGGTGGCTGTGTCTTCAAAACCATCGAGCGTGGTCGACGCGTTGGCCACGCGGCAAACCCCGGAACTGATCCTCGACGAAGGCCGGATGCTGCGCAATGTGGATCGCCTTCGTGCCCACCTGGAGCCACTCGGTGTCACCTTGCGGCCGCACATGAAAACGGCCAAGTCCATCGAGGTTGCACGTCGCGTCCTCACTGGCGGCGCCGGGCCGGCGACTGTCTCCACATTGAAGGAGGCCGAGGAGCTATTTGCCGCCGGCGTGACAGACATTCTGTACGCGGTGGGCATTGCGCCCCATCGTCTTCCAAGGGTCCAGGCATTGCGGGCAGCAGGCTGCGACCTGAGTGTGGTACTCGACTCGTTGGAACAGGCGGAGGCGGTGGTCGCGGCAAGCGCTCACGCACCCATTCCTGTGCTGCTGGAGATTGATTGCGACGGCCACCGCTCCGGCCTCAAGCCGAGCAATCCCGCCATTGTCGAGATTGGACATGCGCTGGTGAGGGGAGGCGCTCACCTGCGTGGGGTCCTCACTCATGCCGGAGAGAGCTACAAGGCGCGGAGTGAAAGCGAGCTTGTCGCCTTCGCCGAGCTTGAGCGAAGCGCCGCTGTCGACGCAGCCGGGTTGTTGCGCCAGGCGGGCCTTCCTTGCCCTAAGGTGAGCGTGGGTTCTACACCGACGGCCCACTACGCGCGAAATCTTGATGGTGTCACTGAAGTGCGCGCTGGCGTCTATGTTTTCTTCGACCTCGTCATGGCGGGCATTGGCGTGTGCCAAATCGACGACATCGCACTGTCCGTGTCGACCACGGTCATCGGCCATCAGCCGGACAAAGGCTGGGTCATCGTGGACGCGGGATGGATGGCACTCAGCTCAGACCGAGGCACGGCAAGCCAAGCGGTGAATCAGTTCGGCGGAGTCGTGTGCGATGCGGCCGGAAAGCCTTACCCCGATCTCCTACTCATCCAGGCGAACCAGGAGCACGGCATTGTCGCGGTGCGGCCTGGAAGCGGTGCCAGGTTGCCGCCACTGCCGGTGGGTACCGTGTTGCGCATCTTGCCCGTTCACGCTTGTGCGACTGCCGCGCAGTTCGATGCGTATGCCGTACTTCCCGCCGACGGAGGGCCATTGCAGAGCTGGCCTCGGTTCCGCGGCTGGTGAGAGATGCCATGCAAGTGATGACCGAAGATCAAAGCAGGCGCCTTGTCACGCGTGCGCTCGCGTACACCGCCGCACGAGAAGCCTATATCGCAGCCGACGATAAGCTGGCGCATATATTTCCCGCGGTCATCGCGCACGGCTCCGACCCTGGCAACCGGTTCTCCATCAAATCGGCCGCTACAGCCCAATTGGCGGGCTTAAAGATCGGATCGTATTGGCCGGGAAATACCGCTCGCGGCATGCAGAACCACAGTTCGACGATCCTTCTGATAGATCAGGCAACGGGCCGAATAGCCTGGGCGATTGAAGCCGGTGAGGTGAATGCCTATCGCACCGCGGCTGCAGATGCCGTCGCCGCCGATGCCCTGGCCAGGTGCGACGCATCGGTGCTCGCCATATTCGGCGCCGGCCACCAGGCTTTGCATGAGTGCGCGGCCCTGGCGGAGGTACGTCCTCTAACGCACGTCCTGGTCGTCGCTCGGTCGCAGGAGCGCGGACAAGCTTTCGTCGAAGCGCTGATCGAGGCCGGCTTCAACGCCAAGCTCTCAGGCGCCGAAGAGGCGTGTGTCCGCGCGGATATCGTTGTCACAGCCACCGCCGCGACGGCTCCGCTATTCGAAGCCGGGTGGATCCGACCCGGCACGCACGTGGCCAGCATGGGCTCAGACGCCAGAGGTAAGCAGGAGCTTCCACCAGCGCTTTTCGACCGCGCGTCACTGTTCTGCGATCTGCCGGCGCAAGCAGTCGTCCTGGGTGACCTGCAGCACTTCTCGGGCGACGTAACGCGGATCACGCCCATCGGGCGAGTGCTTTCGGGACAGGCGCCCGGGCGCAAGGATGATCACGACATCACAGTATTTGACAGCTCAGGAATTGCCCTGCAGGACCTATACATGGCCTGGAAACTCGTGCTCGCCGCTGTCGCATGACCTGATCGCCGCGCGCGAACCGGCGATCTATCACTCACTCAGTGGGAATCCTGGAAAACAGGGCTGGATCCATGTTGCTTCCAGACACCAGTGCCGTCCCGTCTCAGGCAAAGCAACCCCAAATCACGGCTTCAAATACAACATCCCATCCCCAAAATCGATCACTGCATGATTGGCAAGCATCACATCGGCGCCCAGAAAACCGCCGATCTGATCCGCCGGCGACGCTGGTCGCGGAGTGGCTTCGTAGTCATACAGATCCAGCACCCGGGTGTTGTCGGGCACTTTCACCGCCTGACCTTCAATGCTCAGCGATAGCGCACTGGCCGCTGCGTATGACTTGCCGGTGGTGCCGGTGGGCCCGCCATAGGTATCCACTACCTTGCCAAGGGTGATGTTGGCGCGCTTGGCCGTGTGGTCATCGATAAAGAAATTGGCCACCGTGGAGACCACAAAATTGGCGCTCGCACCGTTGAGCGCCACTTGCACTTCGTATTCGTTGGTGGCGACGTTCCATTGCATGGCGTGCGCGACATAGCCCGCAGCCAACAAGCGCTGGCGTTCCTGCGCGGTGTCGGCCGACGAATGCGGAATACCGATGCGGTGCTGATCAAAATCCACCAGCACCCGTCGCGCACGCAACCAGCCCATGCCCAACATGCCCTGCATGGTCTGCTTCTGCGGCACCTCAAACACCTTGAGCGGCGCGTCCCTCACCACGTCATCGCCCACCTGCAGCGTCTTTACCGTAGTCATGGCCACACCCTGGTTGCTGACCTGGCCGGGCCCGGTAATGCCGTAATGCCCACTGGACTGCAGCGGCCCGACCCCGGCCTGCTCCGCATTGGCATGGGTGGTCATGGCGTAGAACCCCGCATTGGCATGCACCATGAAGGAAAACGGCACCTGGTTGATGCGCACATCCACAAAGGGACGGATGCCGGACACCTCACGCAGTCGGAACGGCGTCCACTGCGTCTCGGCAACGACCGGAGAGGACGCAAGGGCCAATAACAGGCCAAGGGTAAGGGCTCGACGCATGGGGAACTCGGCATTGGGGACGTGGGGATGGCTGGCGGGCGAAGCACGCCGACGGTCTTCCAGGATCGTACGCGCGGACCGCCGTAATGCCATATGTCATGAGTTGTGGTGCCATTACGCTCGTCATCGTTGCCAGCCTGGCAAGCTGGCTGTCAGAGACGTGCGCAAACCCAGCGAGCAAGTAGATGTCCGCTTCCGACCCAACGCGGACCTATCAGACATAGGCAAAGAATATGGATTCGTTCTCCGTGCGGTGCATTTTTCGATGTGAGCGCCGTGATGATCAAAAGCTCGACTACTTGTACGAGGAGCGGATTACGCTATAGCAAGCGGAGGTGATCGATATCGCCATTGAATTGGCGGAGAACGAAGCGCGGTCCTATGCTGAGGAATCATCTGAATATCTCGGGTATTCCCAGGCATTTGCACTGTTTGAACCAGTGAGTGCTTCGGGTGTTGAGGTGTTCTCGTTACTTCGCGAGAGCAATCTTTCACCGAAAGCCTACCTAGACGCATTTTTTGATACGGGGCGCGAGCGGCAGCAAAACTCGCCCGGCAATTGATTCATGCATAGCGGCGTACGTGCAGCACTTCGTGAGAGCGGCGACGTCCGCTTCCGACCCGAAGCGGACCTCAAATAGAACCGTGCTGGGGGACATTCTTGGCTGAGTCCGTGAAAGTCAAAGTCGAATGGTCGGGAGAGAAGTTGGCGAGACCGCCAACTTTGGGAACCTACTCAACGGTCGCTCGATTTGCAGATGACCACGATTGGCCTAACGGCGATACGTGGAGCATCGTTCTGCTTCTACCTTCGGTGGACGAAATGCGAGGCGGACCTTTTGAGGCGAAGGCACGGTTTCTCGCCCCCGACGCCCCAGTAGACCGCCTAAGCCCTGGGTCCGTATTCGAGCTCTTTGAAGGCCGGGTCAAGACGGCTACCGTACTGGTCTTATGACTGCTTCCGACCCGGAGCGGACATCTTCGATGCTCTACCCGCGGCTATGGAGTGGCTATGAACCTAAAGATCTTTGCTTGTGGAGCCCTCCTTCTGGTCTCGCACGTGACTGCGGCATCGACGAGTGACGCCAACTCTGAGTATCCAATTGCGGTGGAGACCACTGGAGTTGAGAGAAGCGGGGGACACACCTATTTGGACATGCTTGTCTGGAATTGCTCAGACAAGCAGATATCCATGGACCGCTTCATTTTGCCCTGGGGCGCGACGCTGGTAAGAGGTCTTGTCGTTTATAACGTCCATACAGGGAAAACCCTGGAACAAGCCTACCCGATCGAGGATTTTCCCGAGCAGATCTACGACATTCCTGGCGGGGGCAATGTCGCCGGCAGGATCGATCTCAATGGATATGTTCCAGGCCTTAGCAGACTGAAGGATCTCAAAGAATTTGTGATCTTTTGGGTCTATCAGCCCCTGGGTAAGGGCGGTGCGCCGGTCGGCAAGCGATTCGGCGGAATGGTTCCGCTCGACTCCGGGTTGGTGGATGCACCGCGCAGGAATCCATGCAGGCCTGGGGCGCGTTATCCGTAGATCACTGAGTGTCCGCTCTCGACCCACAGCAGACCTTTTTTTTAGAATTGGAGAAGGAGCGATGCGCCGGTTTCTGGTCGTGGGGGGCACCATTTTTCTTGCCGGCTGCGCGACTGTCGATCCAGCCCGAGTCAAGCTTGATGTTGCGCCGGTTACCCTGATTTGTGGCACTTCGGACCGAGAGATTCCTGTCCGGATAAGCGTACGCAACGATAGTCAGGGAAAGTTAGAGGTTTGGATTGACCCCGCGTTGCACCAGCCTCCATACGCTCTCAGTTGGCTCAGCTACCAAATCCTCGGCGATGGTGGCAACACAGATTGGAAGCATGGCCCAGGCGGGCACGGGCCCATGCCGCCGTCCACGTTGTCTATCGGCCCTGGCGACTCGGCCGAAGTAGTGGGTTCGCTATACGGTTTGACGCCTGCTGACTACGCCAAGCATTTCAAGATCAAGTTCAGCGATTTGGCGGGGCACACATTTGTATCGAGCTCGTTCAAAGCTTGCATAGAAATGTAGTGGTTCCTTCGCGTATCGTTAGGTCCGCTTACGACCCATAGCCGACATTTAGGAGGGGGCTTAAGTGACCGGAAAGTACATGTATGGAGATCCAATTTCTCCGGCCATCGCCGGCGGGCTTGTGCGGATAAGGCAAAGGAGAAAATTTGCCATCGGTGCCATGCTCTGCGGCCCTCTAATCTTCGCCCTGGCGTCAGCGGTCTCGCCCAAACTGTTTCCGTACATCGCGCTTGTAACCCTGGGTTTGATGATTGTTCCTGTGGTTGCTTGGTCGTTTAGTACGTGCCCGCGGTGCAAGCAGTTGTTCTATTGCTCGTGGTACTGGAGCGGCCTCTCTCCCAAATGCGTCAACTGCGATGTTCCGCTTGATGGACGAAACTCAGAGGGCGACAGTGATTGAGGGGTACCCTTCCGACCCGGAGCGGACAGTGAACTGATCGAGATAGACACCTTAGGAGGAGGCTGCTTGGACGTCAGGAAACTTCTACGGATTCTCCTTCTAATCGCATGTGGACTTCCGGTGATTGTGCTGGCATCTGACGTGTTGACCAGAAAGCCTTCCATACCCAAAACGGAGTCCGAGTGTGTTGCGCGAGGCGGTCAATGGATCTTCGCAGGGCCACAAAACATCGTGAAGTACTGCTTGCTTAAGACAGCGGACGTCGGCAAGGCGTGCAAGAAGTCGTCCGACTGCCAGAGTGAGTGTGTTGAGACCGCGCAGGGCAACCAATGTGCCGGGTGGTTCACGGGATGCTTCGAGCCTACCGGGCGCGGGACGGTCACCGAGTGTGTGAACTAGGGTCAATGCGAGAAACGTCCGCTTCCGACCCGGTGCGGACCTTATGGATATGGGTCGAAATCCGGGAATCAGGGGTATTGAATGGACTTTGGCGCGTTCAAAGAGTTGGTGTACGAGGCCATTTTCGAGAATGACGGTCGGTGGACTTGGTACCAACTGGACCGGAGACTTATGGGTGCCAATCCCGAGATGACCACATCGCTCATGCCGGCGATAAACGAACTGATCAACGAGAATCGGATTCGGGTGGCGCCAAACAGCCCGATACCGGGCCGACCTCGCTACGAGGTTGTTCGTGCTATTGAGTAGCAAGGAGAGGTCCGCTTTCGACCCACAGCGGACCTAACGGCACCGATTTGAGATCGTTTTCTTTTGGGAGGGAATCATGGAAGGCTCGATCTCCGCAAACCAAGTGATCAACCAACTTGATGAGGCAGCAAGGTGTCACTTTCATATCGACGTCTACGCGCCAAATGGCCTTAGGGGCATCGAGCCCTATTTATTCGATTGCCTATTTCAGCTTGAGCCGTGGGTCTCGGGTTTCAACGGTCAGGTGATACTTCGCTATGCAGGCCCGGGCGACGTGGACTTCAAAATGGACCCGTCGACGCACGAAGTAATGTATGCCTCAGGATCAATGGGCACTGGTTGGTCGGAAGCATGGCGGTTGCTAGAGTCACTTTCAGGGGCGTTTTACCGTGCAGGATTCCCTCACCGAATCGGGGCTGATGACCCGGCTACTGAAAGAACGTTCTGGCTGACGTACATGTACACGGATGGCGGCCGCGTACAACTATGATTTGTTCCATAACGCTCGAGCTGTGAGCGAATAAAAGTTCGCCCAACTTGCGGCTGTTGGAGCAGACGAAGCAGGGCCTGGTAGGTAGGTCCGCTTCCGACCCGAAGCGGACCTTCTGGCAAGGACCAAGGAGTAGCAAGGTGATCGAAAATGGATAGTCAGATTGAAGCTATTCGGTCGGCCAAGTACCTATACATGGGTTCGATCGCCGAGCCGCAGGACAATCGCCTTCGCCTCGTCATACTCGAAGCTACGAGTGACGTTCTGCGTGGTCAGATGACTGGACCGGATGAAGTAACGGCCCTGCCAGGGCCATTCTCAGTGGCGAGACCGATTCTTCACGGACCCGGTTGCCGCATCTTTGAGATCGTGTGGGAGAGCTATATCGGCTATGCCGTCCAGAACGAGAGTTTCCATGTCCCGG
>Ga0055542_1001001_pt1 | contig 18076 bp, 12 predicted proteins | sample AraplaCol_mMF_r2_2_FD_55026 | JGI IMG/M metagenome (GOLD analysis project Ga0055542, IMG submission 55026) | Arabidopsis root microbial communities from North Carolina, USA - plate scrape CL_Col_mMF_r2 | ecosystem: Host-associated > Plants > Roots > Endosphere | place: USA: North Carolina
ACACCGCATCGGTCGAATTGGCGCCAAGATTGATTACCGTGCCGCTGCCACCCGTGATCGTGTCGTTGTTGCCCGTAACGGTAACAGTGGCGTTTGCTGCAACGTTGACCGTGTCGCTTGACGCCGTCAGGCTGTCGCCGCTCACCAGCTTCACCGTCAGTCCTGTCGTTGCGACCGTATCGGTCGAATTGGTGCCGAGATTAATGACCGCACCGCTGCCACCGGTAATCGTGTCGCCACTACCAGTCACTGTGACTGATGCTGAGGCAGCAACTGAAATTGCATCGTTTGAAGCCGTCAGCGCGTCGCCACTCGCAAGGGTGATAGTGTTGCCAGACCCCGTGACCGTCGCTGTGGCAGAGGCGGCAACGCCAACCGTTTCTGAGCTCGCCGTGATCACATCGCCATTGCTCAAATTAAGCCTGAGGCCAGTGGCCGACAAAGTGTCAGTCGAACTAGCCCCGAAGTTTATGACCGATCCGCTGCTGACATTGATCGTGTCGCTGCTGCCGGTGAGCGTCACAGTGGCACCGGCGGCAATGGTGATCGTATTGCTCGAGGCCGTCAACGTGTCGCCATTGGCAAGAGAGATCTGGTTGCCCGAACCGGTCAGCACGTCCGCAACGCCGGCCGCAAGCGTGATGGAAGCATTCGAAGCGCTGGTGGTGGAGTAACTCGAGCTGTTTGGATAATCGCCAAAGCCCGACGGTCCAGCGCCAACATCGATGACGTCATTTGTGGAGCCCGCGTTAAGCGTCAGTTTCGAAGGCCCAGCTTGGGCGATTTGATCATAATTGCCTGTCACCGTGGCGATGCCATTATAATCAATCAGAACATCGGCGTTGGAGGCCGTTACCGTTGCCGTAAACCCCACGACTTCAACCGAATCGTTGAAGCCGTTCATGGTGACGCTGCCACCCTCTCCCTGGACCTGGACGAGATCGTCGCTGCCATTGATGGTCATCGCCACCGCGTTACCAGACGTCGCATTCATGTCGACAATGAAATCATGCGAATAGGAATAAGTGCCGGCGGTTCCGACCTGGACCGAGCTTGAACCGGGACTGATCCAGTTTGGTGAGGTCGCACTGGTGCCGGCACCGGCAAAGAGCAGGCTAACGTTGGGATCCGTGGCGGTGCGACTGGTGTTGAAATCGTAGTCCGCCGCATATTGGGCCACCTGCACTGCGGCTTGTGCCCAATCATCAGAAATACCTTGCACGCCCTGAGAGTTTTCTTGCGCGATATAATACCCCGTATTGGCCATTTCTTCTGCCGTTGGCAATCGCCCAAGAGCATTCTCATAGAATGAAATAGGGCTGTTCATAAATCCTGTTATGCCTTGATAGGTTTGATATATAGAGTAGTTCGCATGGTATTCAGGTGAGTCGAGGTAGATTTTGTAGGCCAGCTGTTCTTCGTTGAAGACGCCATTGGTGATGTATTCCGATAGGTATTGGGTTTCGGAATCGTCCATCGCATGACCCACCATCGAACGGTACAATTCGTTCGCCTGGGCGATATATTGGTTTTCAAGTCCTACCGAGATGGTGATGGTTTTCTGGGCATCGCCCAAGCCATCATTGACCGTCCAGGTGTCCATGCCGTTGGCATCAATGCCATGGGTTGACCAACCAGTTGCAAATCCGTTGGTGGCGGCAACGCTGCCCGACGTAACACTCCGCGACCATTGATAGCTGCCATAGGCATTGGCAAAGTCGACCGTCGTATCGGTAATGCCAGTCGAGGTGACCAGAGTCGTGATCAGGCCATTGGCGCTACGGGTGTAGGTATTACTGCCAGTGACGGCCCCGCTCGGCCCCGTCGTATTGCTGTAGTACTTGTCAACCGTGGTGGAGGAACCATCCGGGTTGACGGTTGTGGTGTCGACCTGTTCGACGACGCCATTTCCATCATTATCCACTTGCTTGACAGTCACCAGGGCATTGGCGCTGACCGTCGTGACGATCTTCTGGCGCAGATTGCTGAAGCTGTTACCGAAGGCGCTTTGTGTTATCGTCGTCTGACTGCCATCGGCATTGAGCACGGTGGCGACCGAACCGATAATGTCGGTGGCCAGCATGGAGCCCGGCATGGCGCCCCCGGTTTTGATATCCGAGGCTGCCGTGGTCAGTGTCGATTTGGATTCAAGCCCGGTCGTGTCGAAGGCAAAGCCTGTATTCAGGCCCGAGGCCGACACCTCCTGTGCACTCTGGCCGACCGTTAGGCCACGCGCGTCCTGATCCGTGACGGCGAGCAGTTGCCCGGCATCGGTAGTGGTCGACCAGTTGATGGCCTGTCCGTAAGCGGGCGCGCCGAACGCACCAGTCCCGCTCCTGGTCTCGGTCGTCGTGCCATCGGCATTGCGGACATAAACATCCGTCGCGAGATTATAGGAAGTAGCAAAGCTCGGCGTATAGGTGGCCGGAGGAGAATCCCCTCCCCCCTGATCGGCAGCATCGGCGGTGATGGTCAGGCCGGAGGCGTCATAGGCATTCTTGGTCGTCGTCGTCGTGGTGCGCCCGTCCCAGCTCACATTGGTGATGGTCTGCGCCAGGATGGTGCTCAACGCGCTCTGGTCGTAATAGGTCTCGGTCTCGGTGGTAGAGCCGTCGAGATTGATGGTCTTCTGGTCTGTATAGAGGGCGCTGGCCGCGCCCTGCTGCTGCAGCGATGTGGTGGTCGAAAGACCATTGCCGGTGACCGTGATGGTCTCGGTGTCGGCGGCCGTGCCACCGACCGTATCGGCATTGGTCGTGGTTTCAGTACCGGCGGCCGCAATGACTGTGCTGCTGGTCTCCGATTCAGTCGTGCTTGCCGCCATGGCCGAATTCAACCGGCCGCTGAGCGTAAGGGACGTGGTGGACGTCAGACCATTGCCGCTTACGTTCGTTGTGCGGGATGTGGCAAGGGTTGTCCCCGAAACCACCACATCACTGTCGCTGAAGACTGTGTTGGCGCTGCCATCTGTGTTGAGGGTCTTGGTGGTGCTTTGCGTATCGGTGACCACACCTGACCCATTCTTGTAGGTCAGTGTACTGGCCAAGCCATTGGCGCTGGTCGCCGTCACGATCGTGCTTAGGAGCACGGCATTGGCGCCCCAACTGGTCAAGGTCTCGGTGAGCGAGCCATCGGCATTGGTCTGGTCGACATCGGACTGGTCCAGATGAGTGAGCGTTCCGGTCTCATCGAGGTAGCGGTTGGTGGTCACCGTGAGGCGGTCGCCGCTGGTGGTGGTGACGGACTGCGTCTCGGTTGATCCGTTCTGGGCCTTGGCGGTAACGGTCTCAGTCTCGCTGCCGTCGGCATTGACGGCTGTCAAATCGGTGACGACCTTGTTGAACACCGCGGCACCGCCGCTCGTTGCGCCGTTCTGATCGTAGGACGCCGTGGTTGAAAGACCATTGCCGGATACGGTCGTTACTTTCTCCGAAATCAGGCCACTGGTGTTATTCCGGGATGCCGTATCCGTGACGCTGCCATCGGCATTGACGCTCTTGGCGTCTGTATTCCAGAAGTCCCACGTCCCATCCCCGTTCACATCGGTATAGAGCGTGATGGTCAGCGCGTTGCCGCTTACCGCTTGCTTGGTCTGCCGCAGCAGGGCGCCACCCTGCGAGGCGTAAGTCTGCACGGTCTCGTCTATCTCGCCGGTCGCCAGCGGAGTCACGGTGTCGGTGGAATAAAACGGCACCGAACCGTTCGACTGCATGGTCGTCGTGGTCTGCCGGCCGACGCCTGACACCAGGACATTGGCCGTAGTGGTGCTGACATCGCGAACTGTGCCCGAACTCGTTCCGGTGTAGTCCGTGACAGTCTCGGTGGTGCTGCCATTGGCATTGTACAGCAAGATGTCGGTCGTGGTCTGGTCGGTGATCCCATCGCCATTGAAGTCATGGCTGACAGTCTTGCTCAGACCATTCGCGGAGACCGTCGTCTTGGTTTGATCGAGCAGTGTCGATCCTGACCCGTTGTACTTGCCGACGGCGGTGGTCAGGCTGCCATCCGTCGAATAGGTTTCGGACGTCTTCGTATCGAGATCGTTGATACCATCGCCATTGACATCCTGGGTGGCGTTATTCGACGTTCCGGTGCCATTCACAGATCTATCGGCACGATCGAGCAGCGCCGTATTTGGTGCCGAAGCCGTTTGATCAGTCCCGATCGAGCCGTCCGTATTGTAGGTTGTGCTCACAGTTGTCGTGCGGTCCCAGGCATTGCCATGGCCGGTCGCGTCAATATTGATGGTTGTTGTGAGCCCATTGGCGGAGGTTACCGTCTCAGCCCGGTTGACCAGGCTGCCATTAATGGCAAACCGGCTGGTGAGATCGGTCACCGTCCCGCCGGAAGCCGTGGTGATGGACTCGGTCTTATCGACATAGGCCGTATTGGTTCCGTTTACCGTGTGCACGCCATAATCGGTGATCGTCTGCGTCCGCCGGTCGGCCGAGGTCACCGTCACCGCCTGATGCAACAGGCTGCCATTGGCGCTGGTCGTGGTCACCGTCTCTGTCACCGACCCGTCGGCATTGTTGACCTTCTGGTCCTTGAGCGAGATGTCGGTCATCCCGTCACCATTGACATCGGTGGCCGTGGTGACCGTCAGGCCATCGGCGCTGGTGGTGATGATGGTTTGATCCAGCAGCGCGCTGTTGCTGGCATAGTTTGAAATGGTCTCGGTGGCACTGCCATCGGCATTCTTGACCGTGACATCGGTCACCTTCGAATCAATCGCGCCATCACCGTTCACATCCGTCGTCGTAGTCCTGGACAAGCCGTCCGCCGAGGTGGTGACCACGCCTTGATTGAGCAGGGAGCCATTGGCGGCCAGATTGGAGGTCGTGTCGGTCTTGACTCCGGTCGTGCCGTTGATGCTCACCGTCTCAGTGCTCGTGGCGTGACCAATTCCCATGCTATCGACGGATACCGTCTTGCTGATCTGGTCGGCGCCCAAGTGGGTGGTTATCTGACTGACCAGGCTGCCATTGAGCGAAGTGATAGCCACCACCTCGTCGCGGCTGCCGTCGGCATTGAGCGTCATGGTGTCGGTGGTGGTGCGGTCCGCGCCATGCGCGCCATTCAGGTCCTGGACTGTAGTGGTGGACAAGCCATCGGCGCTTTTGGTGACGGTCTGACCATCGACATAGGTGCCGTTGCCGCCATAGTTCTGAAGGGTGGAGCTCGAAGTGCCATCGGCGTTGGCTGTGATCACGGTCTTGACCATACGGTCCACGGTGCCGCTTCCCATATGGTCGGTCGAGACCGTCTGGGTCTTGCCGTCGGCACTTATGGCCGTCCATACCGTGCCGAGGTCGGATCCGTTGTTGGAAGTGGTGGCCACGGTCTCGTTACGCGAGGCATCGCCGTTCACTGCTAGGCTATCGGTAACAGTCCGGTCGGTGGTGCCATTGCCGTCGATGTCGATAGCCACGGTCTTGGTCAGGCCATTGACCGAATAGCTGCTCGTGCTCTTGTTGATGTCGCTGCCATCGGCATTGAGATTGGTGATCGTATCGGTGCGCGAGCCGTCCGCAGCCGTGGCTTGCACTTCCACTTGGCTGAACCAGCCACCACCTGTTGAATCCCGAGAAATGGTGATGGTCTTGCCGTCGGCGGAGGTCACCGTCTGCACCGCTGACAGCTTGGTGCCACCGCCGTTGTAGTTAGTCCACACTTCCGTCGTGTTGCCTGAGGCATCCACCGTCGTGGCGATCACCTGCTTCCGGTCAATGACCCCATCGCCGTTGTCGTCATAGGTTGCGGTTCTGGTCACACTGCTGCCATTCACCACCGTCGTCTGCACGTCCACGAAGGCGACGGAGCCATCGGCATTGGTTCCGGTATTGGTGATCACCGTGGTGGTGACACCACCTACCGTGGATGTATTGGTGGTGGTGCTGACCGCATGGCCACTTGCATCATATACAAGGCTGCTGGCGGCCACGGTACCCGTCGTTCCGTCGCTCTTCGTGAACGTCGTCTCGCCCGTGATGGCCGAGCCATCCGAATATTGGATATCGGTCGTATCCGCCGTCAGGTTGATCGACGTGATCCCGGCTTGCGCCAGCGTCTCCACCGTTGTGGTTCCGTCGGCATTGGTGACCATCACCTTGAACTGCGACCACTTGGCATCCGAGGCATTGAATACCCCGTCGCCATTGCTGTCGAAGACATCCCGCAGCGCCTGCATGTCGTCCTTGGCGGTCGGGTCCCACTGCGTGAAGATGTACTGGTTTTTGTCGACGATCTTGTTCAGGCCGTTCGGATCGTAGAACAACACCGCCGTCCCCGCCCCGGCCCAGGCCGTTCTGTGCGACAGCCCCGAGCCTGTCGTATCCATGAACGTATCTGAGCGGTTCAACTCCGTAAGCTTGACCCCCTTGCCGGAGAGATCGAGTAGGACCGGTGCGACCTCGTCACCACCATCGTCGCTGCCTGGACCGTCGTTCCGGTCCCCGGTGTCGTTACCAGTGTTACTGTCGGTGCTGTCGGTGCCGTCGCCCGTCACGCCACCGTCGGGGCTAGCGGTGTCATCGGGGGAGTAGTTCGACCATCCAAACCCATGATCCTGCCCGCCGTCAGGGCCATCAGCCGCATTGTTATCAGGGCCGACGGTATTGTCGGGGGAGTAATTTGACCATCCAAACCCATGATCCAGCCCAGCGTCAGGGCCGTTAGCCGCATTGTTATCAGGGCTGCCGGTGCTGCCAGGTGAATAACTTTGCCAACCAGGTCCATGATCTTCTCCGGCATCAGGACCAGTTGGCGCATTTGCATCGCCGGCTGTATTCCTGTCATCGAATGGGTCAGGATGAGCTGGAGCATAGCTGCTCGACCACGGGCTTTGCGAAGTGGGCGGGTTGGCACCGTCCCACGGATCAGGGTTAATCGGAACATCATCAGGCATCAAAATGTCTAATTTATTAGCATTTATGGGCACACCGAATGTCGGATCTTCCGGCCCGGTGATGTCAGGCGCTACATAAGTATGGGAAGTTTCGTAATTAGGATCGACAGCAGGATCTGGAGTGTATTCGATAACCTCGACGGGTCTCCGAGTAACCGTGACTGGTCCGGCCTCATCTTTTAAACTAGGCCCAATATTGATTGTTGCGTTATCTGGATCAACGTCTACCTCAACTCCATTTTCATCTAACGTTTTTACTGGTGGACTTATTCCTATAGAAAATGCCCTCCCTGGCACACCAGACACAGTTATCCCGTGGCCATCTACTCCGATGCTACCCTCTACTGTACCATCTTGAAAAGAATCTTCTTCTGCGGTAACTGTGAGTCCGCCGACAGAAAGACTTACTTGCGTTCCGGCGCCAGTTTTGTAACCCATAGCCTCCTCCCCTTATAAACAATCTGAAAACGGAAAGAATCTCGTCGAACGATACTTCATCAAAAAAGGCGCTTTAGGGCCTCTTTCGCTTTTATATTGCCGGCAGCCGCAGCTTGCTTATAGTACATAATAGCAGTTGATCGATCTTTTGTTACACCAATACCAAATTCAAAGATAGAACCAAGCACGTATTGGGCGTCTGAGTCGCCACTTTTGGCGCTTTCCCCAAACAATGTTATTGATTTGGTAATATTCTTTTCAACACCTATACCATTCATATACATGGCAGCTAAATCATATTGCGCTCGAGGGTTGTTTTGATCTGCGGATTTCTCAAGCCATTGACGAGCGACGGCATAATCTTGCTCCACGCCTTTGCCGGTTAAGTAAGCTGCTCCGAGATTATACTCACCTTTAGGATTCCCATGTTGAGCCGCGATCAAAAACAACTCTATAGCGCGTTGATAATCTTGCGGCACTCCTTTGCCGGCCGCGTAGAGGGTGCCGAGATTGGCACTGGCCGCGGGCAGTCCCTGCGCAGAGGCCTTTGCATACCAAATGGCAGCCTGTGCGGGATCGAGTGCGACGCCTCTACCGGTGTCATAAAGTCCGCCTAGATTATTTTCCGCGATAGGGCTGCCTAGCGCGGCAGCAGCCCGATACCAGCGCATGGCAGCGGTGAAGTCCTGTGGAACCCCCCGAGCATACTCATACAAATAGCCAATTGCCGTCAGCGCCGTGGGATCGTTCTGGGCTGCTGCCTTCTGATACCACGTCATCGCTTGCGCATAATCGCGCCCAACGCCCTCGCCGCTCTCATAGGCTGCGCCTAGCTGAAATTGAGCAGAGGCAAGCCCTTGCTCCGCCGCCTGGCGGAGGAGCTCGGCGGCCCTGACCGGATCCTTTTGTACTCCTTGGCCGTTCTGATACATTGTGGCCAGGTTCAATTCCGATTGAGCAAATCCCTTGGCGGCCGCCTTGGTATACCAGGCAAATGCGAGAGCGCTGTTCTGAGCCACGCCGATGCCGCCCTTGTCGTAGAGGTATCCTAGATTGTGCTCTGCTTGCGCGTCGCCCTTGTCGGCGGCCTGCTCAAAGTACTCCCTTGCCCGTTCGGCGTCCGGCTTCACGCCGCAACCCAATAAGTAAATAAATCCGAGGTTGTTTAGCGCCGCCGTCTTACCCAAGGCAGCGTCATTGTCCCATCCCTGTCGCGTAGCAGGATCGCTACTCGTTGCACACGTCGATTGTTGGGTGATAATTAAATCGGCCGCGAAAGAGCAGGATGAAGCAATGGAAATTGATATTGCCGCGCAGGCCGCGGCCAGGATTGTTATCTTACAATTTTCTCGACTAATCATTCTACGAACTATGCCGAACCAAGATTTCAAAACGGTGCGGCGCTAGCGCTTTTCTCGCAACAATGCGCCGCAACATGTATGCCACCGCACACCTCGCAGGCTCGGGGCCCATTCCGATCCCTGCTGAAATAGCCTCACTGGCAACCCGCTTTGGCACTAACCTACACTGCGAATCTGACGAGCGCCTGACGAACTTCCATTGTCCGAACATTTATTTTCGTTGCGGCCGACGGAAGTAGCGGATCCCAATATATAGCTCGGCTCGACTTGTTCCGTGCCACGAGCTTTAGGCAGCCTTAAAATTCATCCTGAACCGTGCGCCTCCTTCAGGACGATTTTCAAACTCCACACGGCCTCCGTGCTGACGCATGACTTCGTCCACTATGGCCAGGCCAAGGCCAGAACCTCCCTTTTCCGCCTCCGTGGTGAAGAACGGCTCCATCAGGCGGCCGCGATGCGTTTCTTCGACCCCTTGTCCTTTGTCAGATACGCTAATGCTCGCTGACTGCTCAACAACGATGTCAACAGAGGTCCCTGGAGCCGTATGTCGCAGGCCGTTGCGAACTAGGTTCACGAGTGCCTCGCCGATCGCCGCTGAATTGCCGGTAATCAAGGAGGGGGAGTCGGTCGCCTCGTAAGAAAGGCTCCTTCCCTCGGCGATAGCCAGAGGCGCCATTGTGGCAACAACGTCCTTGGCGACGGCTCTTAGATCGACCTCGTCACGTGGCTGCGGCGCGGCAGCAAGGCGAGAAAGGTTAAGCAACTGACGCACAAGATTCTGCATGCGCATTATATCTGTGCGCAGCCCAGGATCCGGGTGCAAAATCGCGCTCTCCTGAATCCTCGTCGAAAGCAATGCCAACGGGGTGAGAAGTTGATGCGCCGTGTCAGCGGTAAAGCGGCGTTGGGTGGCGATGGCCTGCTGCAGCCGGGCCGCCGCTGCATTAGCCGCTGCGGCCAGATCGCGAAGTTCCTCGGGTAAGTTGGCCTCAAGAATACGGGCCTCGGGATTGGCCGGCCCAATCCTCTGAGCTTCCTGCGAAAGACGCCTTACAGGAGCAAAGCCAAAGCGAATGATTAGTAAGCTTGCGCCGAATACTGCCAAGCAGATCGGAATGGCGACTAGACCCGTTTCGGCCAGCAGCCGCCATTCGACGTCGCGCAATAGGGCATCGGTCTCTGATGCGCGCGTCCCGACCGTAAGCATGAACTGCTGCCGATCCGGAGCTTGGATCGGCTCTGACAGGAAATAGAATGCATGATCAAGGCCATCCTTGGCGGTCGTGTCGATCTCGCCGGGTGACAGCGTTCGGAGGAATTGGGTGCCGAACCTGTCCTGCAACGTCTGCGACGATATGAGGATCAAGTCGCCAGCCTCGTTACGGAGCTCATAGAAGGAGGCTGGATCCTCCCCCTCATAGCGAGCCATGCGCTCGACAGGCAGTTGCAGTATCGGCAGCTCTTGTCGGGTGAAATGCAACGCTTTGCTGATCTCGGCAGCTTCCCTCTGCAGCCTCAATGATCGTGCCGTTTCATCTACATTGGACAGCTGATAGCCCAGCAAGATCCCACACGCCGTTGCGAAGAGGGCAAAAAGCGCCGAGAGCTGTATGCTCAAACGAGCACCGATCGAGCCGAACAGGCGTTCGCTAAGGCGCAAGGCAATACCCGATGCCGCGAACGGTATGGATCTGCTGATCCGCTCCCAGGTTGTTCAACGCATTGCGAAGCCGATAGACACTGGCTTCGATCGCATTGGGCGAAGCTCCGTCCCCGAAGCCGAACAGCTTGGCCTCAAGAACCTCCCGAGTGACAACCTGACCGGCCGGAAAGATAAGTAGCTCCAGAAGCATGCCCTCCCGGCGCGCGATCATCAAAGGCTTGCCGGCCACCGTCGCTACGCGCCGCGTCTTGTCCAGGGCGATGTTTCCAGCCGTCACGGTCGAAACCGCCGGCGCTCTTGCACGACGAAGCAGCGCGGTCGTCCGCGCTACAAGTTCCTCCGGCTCGAACGGTTTGCAGAGATAGTCATCCGCCCCACGGTTGAGCGTTTGCACCCGATCATCTAGCGCTGAGCTGGCAGTCAGGAACATCACTGGAACGGTCAATTTGATTTCGCGCGCATAATCCAGGATCTGCACGCCGTCGCCGTCCGGCATCCGTCGGTCGAGAATCAGTAGATCATAGACAGCTATGCCAATTACGTAGATGCCTCCGGCCACGGTCTCGACGAGATCGACCACATGGCCTGCCCGCTCCAGCCTGGCCTTGATGTGCCTTCCAAGCACCGTTTCATCCTCAAGCACTAACAGCCGTGCCATCGACCCCACCCCGCACCGCGATTGCGCCAGGGTATCAGCCAAGCCTCTCCCTAAATGCATGCTCGTGATTCAGCATATGTCAGCGTGACTTGGCAAGGGAAGTCTTGAATATCAACTATACACAAAATCGAGATATGAGCGCATACATTGCTGCGTGATGTAACGTACATTCGATCCTAGGTGCCTTGGGAGCATCATTTGGCGACGACACACGATTGCTCAAATTCTTCGTTCAAATTCCTGTGATAATTCGAGAATGGCTTCTAGCCCGATAGATATTAGAGACAACCACAATTTCGCCAAGCCCTCAACTCGACCGCTCCATTGGGTTGGAAGCACACTTGCAGGTCCGCTCGCGCGAGATGGACAGCGAGCCAAATGTCACCGGACACTCCATTTTGGCGACTTAAGTGAGTTCGTCGAGACGATAGGCACTCCTGGGCGCGACGATTGCAAGGAAATGGAACGAGCACCACGAGCCATCACGGGAGGTGGCGGCGATGGCATCGAACTGGACGCTGCGGCGGACAATCAGGCTCACGGATATCCCAGCGAACATCCGCATTGGGGCGGTCAAGATTGTCGGCAGAAGAGCGCCCCAAAAGGGCTGTCTGCGGCTCCGTCGTGGGAACGAAAAAAGAAGAGAAGCAGAACTTTCGTGTGCGATTTTTGCACACAACATCTCGTAACTAGCTGATTTTATTTATGTATCTGCCCCATCCATCATGGGTGCAATAGCCACTCTATGATCTTGATATTTCGCCATTTTTTAACATCAAATCACTGGAACTGAGCGACCGAAACCGAGCATCAGGTCGATCGCGGTGAAACGCCGGCGAATTCCCATATAGCGCCAGAAAACTTTCGGCGAACTCATCGACCTTCATATCGACGACATGTGCGATGTAGGCAAGTCCCCTCGCCGCTCCGAGACCGTGGCACGTTTCGGCAGAGCGCAAAATGGGCCGGTACGACCGGCCCATCCTCAATCATTCCTCCTCAAAGGATTCCGGGATCGCATCGGGTACGGTTTGCGGTCCAATCCGGTCGGCAACGAGCATCGAAAGCATCATCTCGACAAGGCCATTGGCAGCCCCCTTCTCGCCGCTGGTAGCGCCGATCTGGATTTGCGGCACGAGCGGTAGCCTGCCATTTTCGATCGCTTCGGCAAAGCGCATGAGAACCTGCGAATTGAGCTGATAGTCCGGGCCGCCGAAGGCCGCGACCTTCTTCTCTGTGGCCTCGGCCTCGGCCAGACCGATGGCGCGCACCTTCTCGGCATCGGCAAAACCGGTCACCTTGATGCGTTCGGCATCGGCAAGCGCGATAGCCTTGATCATGTCGGCCTCGCCCTGGCCGCCGAGGCGCACCTTCTCGGCCTCGGCCTTGGCCGTGACCTGAATGGTTTCCGCCTGCTGGCGGGTGCGGGCGAGTTGCGCCTTGCCCTCGTTCTCGCTGATCTCGATGGTAAGGGCCGACGTCGTGATCTTGGCTTGCTGTTCGGCGAGCGCTTCCTTCTCACGCAACGTGCGTTCCTGAATGGCCGCCTTCTCCTGCAATTTATAAGTCTCGACCTTTTCGACCGCGATCTGGCGCTCGCGCAGCTGGATCAGGATCTGCTCTATGCTGTTCTGGCCATTGGCGGCCCTGGGCGTGCCAATCAACACTTCCTGCAGCTCAAGGCTGTAGGTATTGAATTTTTCACGCATCTCCTCGCCCGATTTGCGCTGGATATCGCTACGCTCCTGCAAAAGCTGGATCAGCGTCTTTGTCTGGGCGATATTCTTGAAATAAGCGGAGACCATCGGATCGAGCGTTTGTTCGACCAGCCGCTTGATGTCACCGAAACGCTGCACCACGAGCGGCGCCTTCATATAGTCGATATGCACGACGACGGAGAGCGGCAGCACAGGCTCGAACGCATCCTTGGTGATCAGCGACACTTCAGACAGGTTCTCGTCCAGCCTGTGTTCGCCAAACTGCTCCTTCGTCCATTTGAGAACGAAGTTGGTGGTCGGCACGGTGATAATCTTGCCGGCATAGGTATTGAACGCATACTTGCCTGGCAGCAGCGGCGTTGACCAGACACCGCGTGCACCGATTTCGACCAGCTCGCCGTGACGGTATGCCTGCCCGGATATGTCCGTGCCGTGGCGGCCGTTATAGGAGACGACGACACCCACCGTGCCGACGTCGATGATCGTCTTCGCGACCAGTTCGACGGTCGCGAAAATACGATTGAGGAAGTAACTGCCGTCGGCCAGCACCTGCAGCTGCCGGCCACGGTAGCCACCGGCATTGAGAAACTTCTCCGGGTCCTGAAAATTGTTATGGAAGTTCGGGTCGTTCGGATCGTTGGCGACGGTCGGTGCGATGATCTCGCCGTCCGGTAGGGCCGGACCGTCATGGATGGTGACGATACCGATCATGTCCTCGGCATTATGGATGACGACTGGCTCGAAGCCGCCCCGCTCCGAGATCATGCTCGACATGTTGGCAAAAAGGCTTTGTTCCGACGAGCTCAGGTTAACGGCATAGATCGACTGGGCGGTCAGCACGATGAATTGTGCGAGATTGATAGCATAGGTGCCTTCACGCAAGATCTTGCGTTGCGGTCCTTTCTGTCCGCCTTTTTCGAGAAAGCCGCGCACATCCTGGAAATCATCGGCGTCGGTGTTGGAAGCAAGTGTCTGCGTCGGAGGCAGCGGCTTGCCATCACGGGCAAAGACGTAGCCGATCTGACCTTGCGGGATGGTGACAAGGTTGGCGCGATGCATCGAATATTGGAAGGGCATGAAGAAATGCAGGCCGCCGCGCACGACTTCCGGCTGGTAGCCTGCCTCACGGTTGAGCGCAATGAAGCCATTGCTGACGGAGCCGCGAAAACTCCATAGTTTTTCCAAGATGCCGAGCCTGTCGTTTGGGATGTAGCGCACCACGCCGCTCCACCACAACAGCATTGCCAGCACGATGACTAGCACGCCGACCTCGATCGCCATCCATTCCATCGGGCCGAGATATTGTAGGGCTTCCATCTCTTCTCTCCTGTGGGCGCGCGGGTTTGTCCACCCGACGGCCACCCGGTTGGTGTTGATTGATAAAGTGGGGAGATCGCGCATCGACACGCTCGACGCACTAAGAGCGTGTCGAACGTTTGGGCTGCTCATTGTATGGGAAAATGACCGCGCGTCCCGAGTCCCCAGTGAGGGAGAAGCGGCCGTGAGCTATCTCACATCGGTGTTGCCTTGATAGACATAACGGCAGATGACGTAGGGATCGCGCCAACAGGTTTAAAGATATTCCGCGCGGAAATCGTATAAGTATTTTCCAATCAAAGGCGAGGACACAACTCGACGAAGGCTGGACTGATCTCAGAACGTCCATGTCATTCTTCCCGGAACGCACGCGCTATCTGATCGGCCAGGGGCTTCACGAGGTAGGACAGCATGGTTCGGCTGCCGGTGGAGAAGAAGGCCTCGACAGGCATGCCCGGCGCCAGGGTAAGGCCCTTCAGTTTCTTCAGTTCCGTGTGCGGCAGGCTGACGCGAACCGTGTAGAAGCCCGCGCCGCTGCGCTCGTCGACGCTGAGAGGCAAACCCCTGGGCGAGCAGATTGTGATCGGCGGCATTGAGATCGATCAGCCCCGAATGCCCCTGCAGCCGCGTCACGACAGCGAGGTCGCCAACCGTGCAGGAGACCGGTTCGAAATTCAACGGCAGATCGAGATCAGCCCCGTCCCCCGACAGCCGCGCCGCCAGCACATTGGTCAGCCCTTCGGCCAGCAGACCGAGCCGCTGGCGGTCTCGTTCGAAGCAATCTTGAGCCGCGTCCAGGCGGTCAGGGCGAAGGTCGAGGTGATGGCGGAGACGATGAGGAGGAAGACAAGGACGGCGACGAGGGCGAAGCCGGATGAGTGTGGGTCGGGAAAGGCCGATAGATCAGAGGGTTTTGCTTTAGGCACAGTCCACTCAGACATAAAGTGCACTGTCACCGTAATTCGAAGGTGGAGGTGATGGCGGAGACAACGAGGGGAAAACGAGGACGGCAATCATGGTGAAACCGGTGGTGGACAAGCCTCTCAGGCTGCGATCGGTGAGCATTCTGGACTCATATATCATTCCCGGTTAGGTGGATCTATTCTTGAGAACTTTTGCCTTTTCCACCAAGTCAGGCATTAGCTGAACCTCCTCCCTTATCTCTTTCGAATCAAAATTCGATGAAATAACCCTCAATATATGATTCTCGTATTCTTGCTTTTTTATCGCATCATTTGTTGCCCTATAAAACCACCATACGACACCAATTTCATAGCCTAAATCATCGAAACCTAAATTCATATAGTCTAAATATAACTCATAGGCTTCTGTTTCGCTCATTTTTTCTAGATAAAAAATTCTCTTTATATCATTCCCTCTTCTTCGCGCGTATACAATATAATTTGGATATGTCTCTGAATACTCCGATATAAATTTTTCGATATCCGCCTGAATTTTAGGCAAGTCAGACACAAAAGATCTTTTCATTAAATCGTTTGTGTATTTTATCAACGCAGATTCCGCCAGATCGTCAATCATCGTCTACAAATCCCGGATGGATACATGTCCCAGATTCTATCCGAGACGGCCAATAACCTTGTCCCACACACCGTTCGTAGCAGCTTCCACACCTTGAATTACCAAACACCCTTCCCGATTGATCTTCCATTATTGTTGCAAATCGTTCCAATTCACCTGCTTATTCTGCGTCGGCAACTTACTTACCCCTTCTGACTTATGTTACGACAGACCAAACACAGAGATGAAACTATAAAATATGTGCACAAAGCGAACAAAACAGGCTGAAATATCAGCACCAGGTTGCCTCCACCCCCATCGCAAGCCGCATCGATAAATCCCCTGGGCAAAAACCTCTTTGCCCACGAATAAAAATATAAACGGCGCACACGCCACAATGGAAATTATGGACATCGCATAGATTCTTCCATCAGATTTTTTAAACATCGCCGCATATATAAAATTAAATAGAGACGCCGGCACCAAGAAGACAGATATTATTGAAAAGAAAGAATAATACAATAAAATAACCCGCTTGCCTGGATAGGTGCAATTCGCCACCGCAGCAGGGATCGGAAAAATACGCGGACATCTTCTTGAAGAAAATATCCAACTATAGATTGTATCAAAAATACCACAAATGAAACCGCCATTGGAAAGATGCCAAACACAAAAAAGAGCGGTTTTTCTTTTGAAGTGCTATCAGGCACGCACGCTTAAAAGATCGGCATACCTAGCGGTGTGCTTGACATCATGAAAATCCGCCGCCGTTTTTCCGGATTTGCTTATATCGCCGCCCCTGTCAATTGGATCGGTAACATATCCGTGATCGGCTGCTAAGAGGCAGGACAGGAGCAGATCAAGAAAATCTTCGCTCAGCTCATAAGGAAATTCTAATTTACACTTTGATATATTGTGCATGTATGGGTGTTCCTATTTCCGAAACTTTGGAATCAGCCAGTCCCAAAAGACGTCAAGTATTTATGGAGCTGCCACCATGAACGATCCGAGCGCGGGAAAGCCGGCTTACGACCCGCAGCAGCTGGAGCCCATGCTGATAGCGAGACAGCATGCGGGCGACGTTGATGGCATGGTTGCGCTGTTCGAGGCGGATGCCGTCATCGACTGCGGCGACGGACGTTTTCTGCGCGGCCGCGAAGCCATTCGTGACTACTATGCCGAGATTGTCGCGTCCGGACGGAAGTTTGCGGTCGGACAACAGCGGCCGGCGCTCATTTGCGGCGACCTTGCCCTCACCTCGACCAGGCTTTCCGACGGCGACGTCACCAGCGAGGTTGCCCGGCGGCAAGCCGACGGCTCCTGGCTCTGGGTAATCGATCGCTATTCCGTCGCTTGGGATTAAGCCCTTGGACCGGAGCAAGCGTCTGCGTCACCCGGAGCCCGGCCGGCCCGTCACCGCGCACACGTCAAGACGCTGCGGCCGTGATGGCCGCAGTCCTGGCGTTCAGAAATCCGGATGCGGCTATCGCCGCAGCGCGTATACGTCCGCCATGGTTTCGCCGGGGACGGGCAGCGCCATGTCGTCGTCCAGAAGCCGCGTGATCCGGGCAAAGCCGGTGAATGCCTTCCTGGCCTCCTCCGCCGACATCTGTCCCGACAAAGCGGCCGAGCAGCAATTCAGCGCGCACTGATACACTGGCCCACGTCGTCCCGTCGGCCATTTACGCAAGAAAACCATCGCCTCGGCGACACTATCCACTTCTTCTACAGGATGTCCCTGCCCGCGCGATATTCGCACAGGCGCAAAGAAATGCAGGTAGTCCATCGTTTCCTCCCGGTCGATCGCGATGCCGCCCGATCGAACCTTATGAAACGCACAGTCTTGCGGTTGGTTCCATACAGAAAACGGAGCCTTTAAAAAATCTTTTGGTCGATGGTCGCCAGCTAAACCGTCGGGAAGTGGCAGGCTACCTTGCGGCCGGGTCGATACTCCTTCAGCTCCGGCCGCTCGATGCGGCATCGCTCGACCGCGATCGGGCATCGCGGGTGGAAACGGCAGCCGGATGGCGGCTTGAGCGGGCTCGGCACGTCGCCGGTGAGGATGATGCGCTTGCGCGTCCCGCTGGGCGTCGTCTCGACGACCGGAACCGCCGAGATCAGCGCCTGGCTGTAGGGATGGGCTGATGTCGCGAATACCTCTTCCGCCGGCCCTTCCTCGACGACCGAGCCGAGATACATGACCGCGATGCGGGTCGACACCTGGCGCACCACCGACAGGTCGTGGGCGATGAAGATGTAGGTGAGGTTCAGCTTCTCCTGCAGATCGGCGAGCAGGTTGACGATCTGCGCCTGCACCGAGACGTCGAGCGCGGAGACCGGTTCGTCCAGCACGACCAGATCCGGGTTCAGAGCAATCGCGCGCGCAATGCCGACGCGCTGGCGCTGGCCGCCGGAGAATTCATGGGGATAGCGCATGACGTGGTCCGGCAGCAGGCCGACGAGTTCGAACAGTTCCGCGACGCGCGCGGCAATCTC
>Ga0055542_1001098_pt1 | contig 16366 bp, 10 predicted proteins | sample AraplaCol_mMF_r2_2_FD_55026 | JGI IMG/M metagenome (GOLD analysis project Ga0055542, IMG submission 55026) | Arabidopsis root microbial communities from North Carolina, USA - plate scrape CL_Col_mMF_r2 | ecosystem: Host-associated > Plants > Roots > Endosphere | place: USA: North Carolina
CGCGTCGATGCCGGTCGTCTCGTCGAACACGACGTTCCAGCCCTGCTTGCCCGAGCAGGTCGTGTCGCTCGGCGCATACAGGTTGCGGTCATACGACACGTCGTAGAACAGGCCGGCCGTCTTCGGCGAGCCGCCCGTCACGAGCGCCGCGAGGCCCGGGAACGAATCCGACAGGCCCGGTGTATAGGCGTTCGCGTACGTGACGCCGTTTTGCGCGAGCACCGCGATGTTCGGACACGTGTTCGCGCCGATGCAGCGCGCGAGGTCCTGTTCGTGCAGGCCGTCGACGCTGATCAGCAGCACGTGCTTCACGACGCGCCGGCCGCGGCCGGCGTCATTACCCTGACCGTCGCCGTCCTGCTGCGCCGCGTAGACACCCGCGCTTGCGAGCGCCAGCGCGCCCGCCAGCATCGCCGCCACCTTCCGCTGCTTACCAAGAAAAGACATCATCACCCCACCTCATTGATTGACGTTGAACTGCGTGACCTGCCAACAGGCGAGCAGAATATGGCCGGATCGTGCGGCGGTCCGATGAAGCGGGGCTTTCTGTTTTCTGTCAAACGTAACCAATCGCAAATGACACGACGCCGTCGCAAAGCAAGGTGACCCGGCGCACGCGGCGCCGTGCGCACCGGGCCGGTGCATCGTGCGCGCCATCGCCCGCCGCGGCATTTTTTTCGCACTTGGCGCATGACTATTGGTGTGTGATAAAGGGTTTTCCCTGACCCGGAGCACGAGTATGTCGACCCTGGAAGCTCTCCGGTTCGTGCTGGACGATGCACGTACCCCCGAAATCATTCGCCACCACGTCGTCGACGCGCTGCAATACGCGCTGCGCAACTACGGACAAGTGTTTACCGCGAAGGAGGTCGAGTGGCTGACGCAGTGGGACGATGCCCGCCTGCCGCTGGCCGCGAGGAAGGAGCTGGACAAGCGCGAACCGGCGATCGCCGAGCGCTGAGAGGAAGGCGCGCCGCCGCGCCCGATTGCCGGTCGGGCGCGGCGGCGGCGGATGATGGCGTGACGCGGCTTACTGCAGGCCGAAGTCGACGCGGGTCGTCGCGCCCTTGTCCTCGATGCCCTTCGCATCGAGCTTCGGCGCCACGACGAACATGCGGCTCGAATCGATCTTGCCGTCGAGGTACTGGCGCACGGCCTGCGCGCGCTGCTGCGCGAGCGCGCGCAGCGCGTTGTCGTCGGCCGGCGCGTGATCGGCGAGCGCCTTCTTCATGTCCGCATCGGGCAGCGTCTTCTGCAGGCCGATCAGGTTGCGCGGCTTCTTGAAGTCGGCGGCCTTGTATGCACGCGTCAGGTACTTGGTGTACTCGGCCGATTCGACCTTCACCGACATCGGATCGATGCTCTCGCCCTGGCCGACCACGTCCTTCAGCTTCTGCTGACGCACCAGCCGCTCGACGTACGCGTCGCGCAGCCCCGGCGTGTCCTTCGCCGGATCGACGCGGCCGATCAGGTCCAGCCGGATCGACGGCTTCTCGGTCAGCATCTTCACGACGGTGTCGAGCTTCTTCTGCTGCGCGTCGGTCAGCGCGTACGAGCCCGGCGCGAACTCGACGTACCCGAGATCCTCGCCGCCGCTGCCGCCGAAAGCGTTCGCGAGCAGCGTGAACGGCGACGTGACGGCCTTCGCGATCAGGTTCAGCACCGCGCGCCAGATCAGCCCGCCGATACTGAACTCCGGATTCGACAGCGAGCCCGACACCGGCAGGTTCACGTCGATCTCGCCGCGCGTGTTCTTCAGGAGCGAGATCGCGAGCTTCACGGGCAGCTTCGTCGCCGTGTCGTTCTCGACGTGATCGCCGAACGTGAGCTGGTCGATGAAGATGTGGTTGTTCGCCTTCAACTGGTCGTTCGCGAGCTCGTAATGCAGGTCGACGTTGAGCTTGCCCTTCGTGATCGGGTAGCCGGCGTACTTCGCCGAGTACGGCGTCAGGTTGGTCAGCTCGATGTCATGCGCGGTCGCCGTGAGGTCCAGCGCCGGCTTGTCGATCAGCGGGTTCACCGAGCCCTTGATCGAGATCGGCCCGTTGCCCGCGAGATTCGCGGCGACGTCGACCGGCGCGGACGTCGTCGAGTCCGTGCCGAACGCGCCGACCGTCCCCTTGATCGCGACCAGGTTCGCCGTGTAGTTCGGCTTGATGAAGTTGTCGGTGTAGGTCACGCGGCCGTTCTGCAGCACGAGCTGGCCGAAATGCATGCGCACCGGATTCTGCGGCGGCGGCGGGGCCTTCACGGCGACCGTCGCCGATGCGGCGGCCGGCGCGGACGCCTGCTGCACGGCCGCGGCCGGCGGCGTCATGCCCGGCGACAGCGGCACAGGTTCGTTCTTGCTCGCGTCGCGCGTGAGCGACTGCGCGGGGCCCGTCTCCTTCGCGACGACGTCCTTCAGGTTCAGCCGCCCCTGCGCATCGAGCAGCACGCGGCCGTAGAAGTTCGAGAAGGTCACGCGCGCGGCGTCGACGTCGGTGCCCTTCTCGTCGTAGTTCACCTTCAGGTTCGACAGCGCGAGCGAGCGCCAGCCGGCGAACGGGTCGGACGTCGCCTTGTCGAGCATCCGCACGTCGACCAGCGCGACATCGCCGCGATAGGTCGCGCGCGGCACGTCCTTCACCTGCGCGAACGTCAGGTTGCCCTGCGCGTTGAGCAGCGCGCTCGCGATGGTCGCGTTCAGCGCGCTGCCGAAGTACGGCTCGAACGCAGCCGCGTCGAGACGGTTGCCGTTGATCTTCAGGCCGAGCTTCAGCGGCTGCGCGGTCACATCGCCCGACACGTTCACCGAGCCCTTGCGGTTCAGCGTCGCCTTGAGCTGAACCGGCAGCGGCTTCGTCATGTCATCGCTGATCTTCTGCACCGACAGGTCGAGCGGCTTGATCGCGAGCTTCACCGGGCGCGGCGTCGACAGGTCCGTGAAGTTCGCGGACGACTCCTTCACGTTCAGCGCGTCGATCCGGTAATGCCACGACGGCGCGGCCGCCTCGGCCTTGCGCGCGACCGTGCGCTTGGGCACCGCCTTCTGCGCGGGTTCGGCCAGCGCAGCCAGGTCGATCTTGCCGTCCTTCAGGCGCTTCACGTCGAGCGCGAGCCCGGTCGCATCGACGCTCGCGATTTCCGCCGTGCGCGCGGCGACGTCGACCTTCGCGATCTTCGCGCTCGCGTCGGGCAGCACGATCGCGGGCGCCTTCGCGTCCGGCGTCGCGAGCTTGAGCGACTTCAGGCTCACCGTGCTGTCGGCGACCTGCGCGTCGAGCGGCGTCTTGCCCCAGTCGGCCTTCGCGTTGACGCTCGCGCCGAGCGTGCCGTCGAGCACGCGCGCACGGGTCGCCTCGCCGAGATACGGCTGCAGCGCCGGCAACGCGAGCGCGTCGACCGTCAGCTTCGTGTCGGCCTGCTTCGCCGCCAGGCTGAACGCGCCTTCGGCCTTCACGTCGCCGCCGCGCGACAGCGACGTCGACAGCGTGTATTTCGCGGGCGTCTTGCCCTGCAGCGTGAAGCCGTCGAGCGTCGCGGCGAGCTTCGTCAGCGACATCGCGGTCGGCGTCGCGGGCACGCGGTCGTCGACGTTGATCGTGCCGCCGTCGATCGCGAAATGACGGATCGTCAGGTCGAGCGGCGGCGCTTCCTTCGCGGCGGCTTCGACCTTCGCGCCGCTGGCGGCGTTGGCGGCGTTGGCGGCGTTGGCGGCGTTGGCGGCGGCGACGGCGGCGACGGCGGCAGTCGATGCGGCGGCGCCCGATGCGGCCGGCTTGCCCGCGTCGGCCTTCGGCGCGGCGGCCGGCGGGCCGGCCAGCTTCTCGACGTTCAGCACGCCCTGCTTGTCGCGCGCCAGGTCGACGACCGGCTGGTCGAGCCGGATCTCGTCGAAATGCAGCACGTTGCGCAGCGGCTCGAGGCCGGCGGCCGCGACGTGCACGCCGCGCGCGGCGAACAGCGGCGCCGACGCGCGGTCGGTCACCTTCGCGTCGTTGAGATCCACGGTGCCCGACACGCGCAGCGACGGCGTGTCGCCGCTCATCACGAAATTCAGCGTGAGGTCGCTGCTCAGCAGGCCGCTCGTGACGATCACCGGCAGCTTCGCCGGCGCGTACGAAATCAGCTTCGGCACGTCGAGCCGGTCGAACTTCAGCGCGACTTCCGACTCACGCGACAGCGCGAACGGCTTCGTCTTGCCGTCGATCGCGATCGGGCTGCCGTCGAATCGCGCGCGCAGCTTCGGCTGCACGAAGATGTCGGTCTTCGACGGCAGCGTCGCGATGAACGGAATGCCGAGCGTCCAGTTGTCGACCACGTGCTTTTCGTTCAGCAGGCGGTCGTCGAAGTCGATCCGCCCGTCGTTGACCTGAATGTTCGACACCGAGAAATGGGTCGGCTTGCTTTCGGGTTTGGACGGCGTCGAGAACTTCTCGATCAGATCGGTGAAGTTGAAGCGCTGCGCGTCGTATCGGACGACATGGAAGCGCGGCGAGTCGACGCGCACTTCGTTGACGATCGGCGCGCCGCGAAACAGCGACGACCACGACGGCCGCACGACGAGCTTGCCGATATCGATGAAGTCGCCCTGGCCGCCGCGCTCGCCGACGTGCACGCCGTCGGCTTCGAGGTTCAGCGTGTAAGGGTTCAGTGCGATGCGCCGGATGGTGGACGGCCGGCCGAGCTGCTGGCTCAGTTGCTGTTCAGCAATGTGACGAATCAGCGGCGGCGCCGCGAAGAATCCGAGCAGTCCGAATAAAACGAGGAAGATCAGCACGCCGAGGCCGATGCGCCGGGTCCGGCGCGAGCGTGCCACGCCGCCGAGGGCATGAAGGGTCGAGGATACGGTTTCTTTGTCTGCGCTTGACATGCTTGGATGCCTCGGGAATGGATGCCGGGCCGCGCCGGAAAACCGGCACGGCCGGGCACGCTATCCCGAAAGTATAGGCTCAGGTGGTGACGGAACGACGTTCGGGCGAGGCCGCCGCGCCCGCGCATCGGACAGTGGCGGCGCCCATCGGTTCATTTTCGGACGACGACGGGCGGCATCCACGAGCCGTCGCTCGCCTGCGGTTTCGGTGCGTAGAGTCGCAGCGCGAGCGCGAAATCGGCGCGCGGCGCCGGCAGCCAGTTGGCCGCATGCGTGCCGCCCGGCGACGCCGACACGACCACGTCGATCGAGCCGTCGTGGTTGCGGCGCAGGCGGTCGCGGTCGCCGAGCGAGCGGCGCGCCGAGCCGACGTCGGGCAGCGCGCCNTTCGTCGCNTACGGCGTGAGCGTCCAGAACCCGCGCACCGGCGGCAGCGCGCCCGGNGCGAAATGCAGCACGTAGCGGTTTGCGCCGTTCAGCGAGTGGCCGTCGCTGTCGACGCGCACGAGCGCGAGCGTCTCGTCGTCGCGCGTCGCGGTGCCGAACTGCGTGTAGGCGGCGTACGCGCGCAGCGCGTAGTCCTGGCCGTACTTGCCGGCCGTGTCGCCGATCCAGCTCCAGCCGTTCGCGCTCAGCAGGTTCGACGGCGGCGTCGCGAGCCGCGCGCGCGCCTCGGCGACGCCGGCCGTCGCGGCGCTCAGGCGATCGCCCGTCCACAGCACCGGATAGCCGGCCGTCACNCCGATGTCGCCGAGCAATTCGTTCGCGTGCGCGTCGTCGGCCGGTGCCGGGTTGTCTTGCAGCGCCTGCGCGAAGCGCGTGAAGAACGCCTTCGGGTCGAGCGCGGCCACCTGCTCGGCCGGCGTGCCGCCGCTCGCCGCTTCCAACGGCGCGCTGCCCGCATGGACCGCGACCGACGCGCCACGCGTGCTGCCCGTATAGACGGACAGCGGCACCACGCGGATCGCCCGCTGCAGTTTCTTCACATTCGTGAGGTCGCGCCCGCCGCTCGTCTGCAGCCGCACTTCGAGCCACGCGTTGGCCGACGGCACGTCGATACGCAATGCGCCCTTCGGCAGGGTGCCCTGCCAGTCCTTCGCGGCGAAGGCAATCGTTTGCGATCGCGCGGCGCCGCGAGCGCCACGCGCCGCCACGCTCGACGACGACCACAGCACGTTCGTCCACATGTCGAGCGCGCGGGCATCCCAGTAGCGGCCGCGGGTATCCGGCAGCGTCACGATCACCGGCTCGGCACCGACGTCGAGCCAGCCGGTCGAGTCAAGCGTGTCGACGCCCGGCAGCGGCGGGTTGAGCGCGCCGACGGGCGGCAGCGCCTGCGCGTGACGCAGCGTGTTGAGCGGCGCCTGGCCCGGCTGCGCGCTGTCGCCGCCCGTCGCGGCTTCCTTCGCGACGTCCATCAGCACGAGCGGATACGCGTATATGTAGGAGTCGGCCACTTCGGCGCGCATCCAGCCGGTTTTCCGCTGGATCGCGTCCGGTTGCGACGCGCATCCGGACAGCAGCGCCGCGAGGGCCAGCGACGCGCCTGCAGCGCGACGCAGAGAAATTGATTCTCGTAGGTTTTCAATCATTGATTACTGGCCGAATATCGTTCTTGTCAGTCAACGCCTTGTTCGACTCACGATCGGCGAAAGCAAGGCACCCCAGCGTGCCCGGTCGCCGCTTCGCCGGGCGGGCGCTGATGTCAGGCCGGTATCATAGCGCCTAAGGGCATCCCCCAATATGCCGAATATCGGGTGCAGCGGTAGCCGGGCTGTCGTCAGCCAGGACTTCCATTGATCCGGCCCTTGTCCGGAGCCGCCCGACGCCTGCGCGCGGCAGCATGACGGGCGAGAATGGGTCGGCCGTCGGCACGATCCCGTATTGCATCGCCCCCCTTGACCTTCCCATCATGGGAATGTTGATACTGGAGTCAGTCGCGGCACGAACCGCGCTTTTGGGGAATCCAACATGACTGAATCACTCGCCTCCGCCGACATGCAAACGATCGAACTGACCATCGACGGCATGCATTGCGGCGGCTGCACGGGCCGCGTGCAGCGTGCGCTGGCCACCGTGCCGGGCGTCGTCGATGCCGCGGTCGATCTCGACGCGCATGCGGCGACGGTGACCGCGCAGGACACGGTCGAGCCTGCGCAGCTCATCGCCGCGGTCGATGCCGCCGGCTATCGCGCGGCCGTGCGCGAAGCGGCGGTCGAAGCCGTTGCGTCCGCGCACGTCGAGCACGCGACGCACGCGAACGCCCGGCCCGCAACGGCGGCGACGGCACTGCCCGCGCCCGCCGCCAGCATCGAACTCGACATCGACGGCATGACCTGCGCGTCGTGCGTGTCGCGCGTCGAAAAGGCGCTGGCGAAGGTGCCCGGCGTCACGCGCGCGTCCGTCAACCTCGCCACCGAGCGCGCGACCGTCGACGCGGCACCGGACGTTTCCGCGTCGCAACTGGCCGAAGCCGTGCGGCAAGCCGGCTACGACGCGACATGGGTCGCCGCGCCGCCGCCGGCCGCTTCCCGCGATCTCGAACTCGACATCGGCGGCATGACGTGCGCATCCTGCGCCGGCCGCGTCGAAAAGGCGCTGGCCGCCGTGCCTGGCGTCACGCGCGCGTCGGTCAATCTCGCGACCGAACGCGCGTCGGTGCATGGCACCGGCGCGCTCGACGCCACCACGCTGATCGCAGCGGTCACGACGGCCGGTTATCGGGCGTCGCTCGCCGTTGCGCCGGACCCGAGCGCCTCGACCGACGCCGACGCCCGCGCCGGCGAACCCGCACAAGCCCCCGACGCCCGCAAGCGCCGCGAAGCCATCCGCGAACGCAATCTCGTGATCGGCTCGGCCGTGCTGAGCGTGCCGCTCGTCGTGCCGATGCTCGTCGCGCCGTTCGGCATCGACGCGATGCTGCCCGGCTGGCTGCAGCTCGTGCTCGCGTCGATCGTCCAGTTCGGCTTCGGCGCACGCTTCTACCGCGCCGCCTGGCATGCGGTGAAGGCACGCACCGGCAACATGGACCTGCTCGTCGCGCTCGGCACGTCGGCCGCGTTCGGCCTGAGCCTGTGGATGCTGCTGCGCGACCCCGCGCACCCCGGCCATCTGTATTTCGAGGCATCGGCCGTCATCATCACGCTGGTGCGCTTCGGCAAATGGCTCGAAGCGCGCGCGAAACGCCAGACGACCGAGGCGATCCGCGCGCTGAACGCGCTGCGTCCCGACCGCGCGCGCGTCGTCGAGCACGGCGTCGAACGCGACGTGCCGCTGGCGCAGGTGCGCGTCGGCACGACCGTCAGCATCCGTCCGGGCGAGCGTGTGCCCGTCGACGGCCGGATCGTGTCGGGCCGCTCGCACGTCGACGAATCGCTGATCACCGGCGAAAGCCTGCCGGTGCCGAAGGACGACGGCGATCCGGTCACGGCCGGCTCGATCAACGGCGAAGGCGCGCTCGTCGTGGAAACCACCGCNATCGGCGCGGANACGACGCTCGCGCGCATCATCCGCCTCGTCGAATCCGCGCAGGCGGAAAAGGCGCCGATCCAGCGGCTCGTCGATCGTGTCAGCGAAGTGTTCGTGCCGGCGATCCTCGGCATCGCCGTGCTGACGCTGGTCGGCTGGCTGATCGCCGGCGCCGGCATCGAAACAGCGATCCTCAACGCGGTCGCGGTGCTCGTCATCGCGTGCCCGTGCGCGCTCGGCCTCGCGACGCCCGCCGCGATCATGGCGGGCACCGGCGTCGCGGCCCGCCATGGCGTCCTGATCAAGGACGCCGAGGCGCTCGAACTCGCGCAGCGCACCACGGTGATCGCGTTCGACAAGACCGGCACGCTGACCGAAGGCAAACCGTCCGTGACGGCATTCGAGGCCGTCGACATCCCACGTGAGCAAGCGCTCGCTCTCGCGGCCGCGGTCCAGCGGCAAAGCGACCACCCGCTCGCTCGCGCCGTCGTCGCCGCGCACGATGCGGACGTCGTGGCCCGCGGCGGCGGCGCGGGTTCGGCCGAGGTCGTCGCGGCCGATGCGCGCGCGGTGGCCGGACGCGGCGTCGAGGCGCGCGTCGGCGGTCAGCTTCTCGCACTCGGCAGCACCCGCTGGCGCGACGAACTCGGCATCGTCGTGCCGCCCGCACTTGACGCACGTGCCGCGGAACTCGAGCGCGCGGGCAATACGATTTCGTGGCTGATGCGTGCCGACGCGCCGCGCGCCCTGCTCGCGCTGATCGCATTCGGCGACACCGTGAAGCCGGGCGCGCGCGAGGCGGTCGCGGCACTGTCGGCGCGTGGCGTCGCGAGCGTACTCGTCACGGGCGACAACCGCGGCAGCGCGGCCGCCGTCGCGGCGGCACTCGGGATCGGCGAAGTGCATGCGCAGGTGCTGCCCGACGACAAGGCGCGCGTGGTGGCCGAACTGAAGCGCACGCACGGCGGAATCGTCGCGATGGTCGGCGACGGGATCAACGATGCACCCGCGCTCGCCGCGGCCGACGTCGGCATCGCGATGGCGACCGGCACCGACGTCGCGATGCATACGGCCGGCATCACGCTAATGCGCGGCGACCCGGCGCTCGTCGCCGATGCGATCGACATCTCGAAGCGGACGTATCGGAAGATCCAGCAGAACCTGTTCTGGGCGTTCGTCTACAACCTGATCGGCGTGCCGCTCGCGGCGCTCGGCTGGCTGAATCCGGTGATCGCGGGTGCGGCGATGGCGTTCTCCAGCGTCAGTGTCGTGACGAACGCGCTGCTGCTGAGGAGATGGAAAGGCCGCGCACGCTGATGCGGGCCACGACGGGCGACGGGTCATCCGACGGAGGGCCGGCGCTTGTCGTATTGGAAATGGCTTGCCGACCGGCGGGGCGCACATTGCATGCGCTGCGTCGGGACCGATCACCGGAAGAAGGCCGGGAAAACGGCAACGCGCGTCACCGACGCGTGCGTACTGGCCTCAGCTCTGGACGACCGGCTTGATCAGCGTCGTCGTGATCGGCACGAAGCCGCACGCCCGATACAGCGCACGGGCAGCCGTGTTGTGATTGAACACCGACAGCCCGATTTCGGTGACGCCATGACGGCGCGCCTCGGCCTCCAGTGCATCGAGCGCGCGCATGGCCCAGCCCTGGCGGCGCCGGGTCGGGACGATGTCGAGATCGTAGATGAACAGCGTACGGTTCGGCCCTTCGGGCACGATCGCGTACCAGAGGTCGCCGACCGTGTCGCCGCTGGCGGCGTCGATCAGTTGGACGAGCGTCTGGCCGGAGGTGAGCAGGCCGTCGGGCAGCAGCGTATCGAAGCAGGCGCGGGCGCGGTTCGCCGCGTCGTCGGTCGCGTTCTGCCCGGATGACACGAGATCGCGCGCGTAGCCGTCGATGGCGCGCGTGCGGTATGCGTGGAATTCACCGGCCGTCATCGGCCGCATCTGCAGCATGGCCCGGGGGTCGCGAGGGAAGTCGGACTTCCAGTGTAGCGGGACGGTCGCACCGGCGCGCGATGCGGCGGTGGAAAACGGGCAGGCAGTGGCGGCGAGCGCCGCGCTGAATCAGCGAATCAGCGAATCAGCGAATCAGCGAATCAGCGAATCAGCGAATCAGCGAATCAGCGAATCAGCGAATCAGCGAATCAGCGAATCAGCGACGGTACAGGACGATCGGCACGAGGCTCGCACGACGCACGCGCTCGGCTTCGGCGTGACGCGCAGCGTACGAATATTCCGCGTCGAGCGGCAGGTGCGGGGAGACGAACAGGTCGTCGATCTTTTGCAGCAGGGCAAGAATGAAGCTCATGTGAGACTCCTGACAGATGGCTCTAGGGTTTTCCCGTAGATGGATGCCATTCTAAGGGTTTTCCCTGAACTCTGCCAGCTCACCGCATCAGTTTGCCGCACCCGCACCACCGCCGATCGACGGTCCGCCCCGACGCGCCTTGTCGTGCCGGGGTTTGCAGGTAGGGTCGGACGATTTAATGCGCTCGACGCACACGCTTCGCGGCCGCCGCCTCGCGGTTCGCATTGCGCTGCAGCCGGTCGACCTGCGACAGCATCGCTTCGTGGTGTTCCGCGAGCGTCATCAGCGTTGCCTGCTGCGTCGACAGGTCGGCAGCCAGCCGGTCGATCCGCTGCTGCCGGGCGTCAACTTCCTGTTTCAGGTGCGCGATCTGCCNCGTTTGCAGCATCAGCGCGACGAGCCCCGCGAACACGACGACCGTCAGCGCCAGCAGCAGCCGGTTGACGCGCCGCATCTCGCGATCGGCCGCCTGCTTCATGCCGGCCGTCTCGGCCTGCAGCGCGGCGAGCCGATCCGACAGCGGGCGCAGTTGCGTGTCGGGGTCGATAGCCGACGCGCTCGACGTGGCAGGTTGCGCACGATCCGCCGACGGCTTCGTCACGAACGACGCCGCGGATGCAACGGGCTGCACGAATGGCGAGACCGGCGCCGCGGCTGCCCGCGCGGCGTCACGGGCACTCGCGGCAACTGCGGTAATCGTGGGCTGCGCCGGTTCGGCGGTCGCCGACGGCTCGCTTGATGGCGCAGGATGCTGCGCCGAGGTCACTTCCGACTGCGCGTCGACGGCCACCGCTTCCGGCGCGCCGCGCGCCGCTGCCGCTTCGCGTGCGCCTGCGGCCACACGGCGCTTGCCACCGGAAGCTGCGCGACGCCCCTTCGTGGGCTCGCCGGGCGTCCGCGCTGCTTCGTCGCGTGTGGCCGGCACGGCGGCGCCTTCGGGCTCACCGCCCGCTTTCGCCGGTCGGTCGCCGATGACCGCATCGACCGCACCTTCCGCCGCCCCTGCATTCGCCGTCGAACGATCGGCGCGCGTTCCGGCCGTGTCGCCGGCTTCCGCCACACTGCCGGTCTTCACCTGGCTGCCGTCGGTTGCCGGCTCGCCGGCTGCAGTCGCGGCGATACCGTCGGACAGCCGCGCCGCGCCGAGCTTCGTTGCCTCGGCATCGGCAGCGGACGCGCGCACGACATCGGCATCGGCCACATCGCCGTTTGCACGCGTCGGCGCAGACTCCGTCGTTTTCGCAACGTCAGGCGCCGGCTCGACCGCCCCGCCGTCGGCGCCCGACGTACCGAACCCAGCCAGCGTCGCCTGCCGACCGGCGTCATCGCCGTCCGCGACGGCGGCCACCGTCTCGGCACCCGCCGCCCCGTCATCGTGTGAGGCCACCGGCCCGCGCGCAGCCGGCTCGAGCACCGGATCGCCGAACAGGTCGAGCGTGCGTTCGTCCCGCGGCGCATCGCCGCCCGTCGCGTTGCCGGAGCGCGCGGTTGCCCTGGCGGCGGTGTCTGCCGCGGTCGCGATGGAACGCGGACGCGAACGGGCCGACGAGCGGTCGGAGCGGGAACGGGAGCGAGGCAGGGAAACGGATTCGGTCATGGAGTCGGATTACAGGCCCGCGAACGCGGAACCGGATGTCGAACGGAATCAGTGACCGGCCATTGTCGCATGACCGATCGCCGATCCGGCCGATCGGATGCCGTCTATTCGTCGCCCGACAACCCGTTGCCTTCCTCGAATCGCGTGACGCACGACAGCCCGCGCAGCTTGTCGCAGATCGCGCGGTATTCGAGATCCGACACGCGCCCGAGCGCGATGCGCACCTCGTCGTGCTCGCCCGTGTCGTCGGCGCGCTGCACGATGAATTGCTTCACGCGCGCGCTGTCGGGGCCGAGGGCCGCGTGCAGCGAATCGAACGTCAGCGCGCCGCCCACCACCGTCAGCGCGAGCTGACGCCGTTGCCGCACCGTGAAGTAGCGCCGCTCGAGCGGCTTGATGCCGGCCAGGATGATCAGGATGATGATCGTCGCGGAAATCGACGCGACGTACAGTCCGCCGCCCACCGCGAGGCCGATCGCGGCGACCGACCACAGGCTCGCGGCGGTCGTCAGCCCGCGCACGATCTCGCCGCGCAGCAGGATCGAGCCCGCGCCGAGGAAACCGATGCCCGACACCACCTGCGCGGCGATCCGCGACGGATCGAGCACGATGTGGTCGCTGCTGCCCAGCACATCGGCGAAACCGAACGCCGACACGATCATGATGAGCGTCGAGCCGACACAGACCAGCATGTGCGTGCGCAGGCCGGCCGCCCACGAAAGGCGCTCCCGCTCGAAGCCGATGACACTGCCGAGCGCAGCCGCGAGAACCAGCCGCATCACGAGTTCCAGGTTGCCGAGCATCCGATTTCTCTCCTGTTTTGAGGACGGCCGCGCGGAATGGTTTATCCTTGGCCCCGGCCGCGCCGCTCCGCGCCGACTCAATTCGATCCAAGCGCTCAACCCGCCATGTCCGTTCCCGATTCCGCTTCCGCCCAGGCCGCCCAATTGCGCGACCATTTTGCGCACGTCATCCTGCCGATCTGGCAGGGTTCAGGGTTCGACCAGACGCTGCGGCTTCCGTTCGAGGCCGTCGATCCGGCCACCCATGCACCGCTGCCCGTCACCCGTTATCGCGCAATGGCATGCGCGCGACAACTGTTCGTGTTCGCGCAGGCCGGCCACACCGCGCACGCGGCCACGCTGTTCGACTCGCTGTGCAGCCGCTTCCGCGACCCGCGCCACGGCGGCTGGTTCTACAGCGTCGATGCACAAGGCGCGCCGCTCGACACAACCAAGGACCTTTATACGCATGCGTTCGTCGTGTTCGCGTGCGCCGCATGGCATGCGGCGTCGGGCGACACCGCGGCGCGCACGGTCGCCGAGGACACCGCCGCGCTGATCCAGGACCGCTTCGCGCCGCAGCCGGGCGACGCGCTGCTCGACGCCGCGCGTCACGCCGATTTCTCGTCATCGGGCAGCGGCGCGCTGCAGAACCCGCTGATGCACTTGACCGAAGCATGGCTTGCGGCCGCCGATGCATTCGGCGATGCGGCGTTCGACGATGCGCTCGTGCGCACCGCCCAGGCCGTCGAGCGCACGTTCGTCGATACGGCGACCGGCTGCATCGCCGAACTGCCGCTCGGGGCAACCGACAACCGCTTCGAGCCCGGCCATCAGTTCGAATGGTTCTATCTGGTCGATGCGGCCGGCGCGCGTCTCGCGCAAACCGGGCTCCCCGACGCACTCGCGCGCGCGTTCGCATTCGCCGAGCAGCACGGGATCGATCCGCGCACGGGCGCCGTGTGTGCGGCAGTCGACGCGCAAGGCGCATGCATCGACGGCACGCAACGGATCTGGGCGCAGACCGAATACCTGCGCGCGCTCGCCATGCACGGCGGCACGCCGGCCTCCGCGCCGCTCGCGCAGCAGATCGAGCGCTTCGCCGCGCGCTTCCTGCATCCGCGCGGCTGGTTCGAGTGCAAGACGGCCGACGGGCAGGTGTCGCGCGCCGACATGCCGTCGACGACGCCCTACCACCTCGCGACAGCTTACGCGGCGCTGCCCGCCGTTTCGTAACCGGCGTCGGCAAACGACGACGACGCGCGCTCGTCGCGAAGACCGCGAGCCGCGCGCGCGTCGCCCAGTTCGAACACCGACACCGCCTGCATCAGGTGCGCGGTCTGGTCGTTCAGCGACGCAGCCGCCGCCGCGACTTCCTCCACCAGCGCCGCGTTCTGCTGCGTCAACTGGTCCATCTGCGTGACCGCCTGATTGACCTGCTCGATGCCGACGCTCTGCTCGACCGACGCGGCCGTGATCTCCGACATGGTCTGCACGACCCGCGTGATCGACGCCGATACCGTCCGCATCGCGTCGCCCGCCCGTTCGACGAGTTCCGAGCCGCCGTCGATCTGCGTGACCGACTCCTCGATCAGCGCCTTGATCTCCTTCGCCGATTGCGCGCTGCGCTGCGCGAGCGAGCGCACTTCGCCCGCGACCACCGCGAAGCCGCGGCCCTGCTCGCCGGCCCGCGCGGCCTCGACCGCCGCGTTCAGCGCGAGGATGTTGGTCTGGAATGCGATGCCGTCGATCACCGAGATGATCTCCGCGATGCGCCCGGAGCTTTGGGCGATGGCCCGCATCCGGTCGATCACGCTGTCGACCACGCCGCCGCCGTGACGCGTCGCGTCGAGCGCCGCGTCGGCCAGCGCGCTGGCCGCACGCGCGCTGTCGGTGTTCTGGCGGACGGTCGCGGTCAGCTCCTCCATGCTCGCGGCGGTTTCCTCGAGCGACGCGGCCTGGGTGCCCGTGCGCGCGGACAGGTCCGCGTTGCCGCCGGCGATCTCGCCCGCGCCGAGGTGGATCGCATCGGACGCGTGACGCACGGTGCGCACGGTGTCAGCGATGCTCGCCTGCATCGCGGCAAGGCCGCGCAACATCCGGTCGATCTCGAACACGCCGCCTGCCCGCACGGCTTCGTCGAGCCGGCCCTGCGCGATGCGCTCGAAATGGCGGCCGGCTTCGTCCAGCGGCGCGACCACCGCGCGCCGCGCGGCAGCGTAAATCGCCGCGCTCGCCGCGAGCATCGCCGCCAGCAGCACGATGCCGACCCACTTGAACCACTGAATCCCGCTATCGATCGTGGCGAGCGCGTCGCGGCTCGACGCGGCGCCGTAGTCGGCGAAGCGGTGCAGCTCGGCGAGGTACGCGTCCTGGAAACCCTGTGTCGGCTGGTCGAGGAACGCCTGGATGTTGTCGGCGTCGAGGAACTGCACGAGTTCGCCCAGCGCGCCGCGCAGCGCGCGATAGCGCTCGGCGAGCGCCGCTACGCGCGCACGGTTCGTCGCGTCGACGGCCTGCGCGGCCGTCAGCGCGGAGAACGCCTTGTCCGCTTCGGCGAGCGACGCGCTGGCATGGCGGATGATCTCGTCGGGCTTCGGGCCGCCGCGTACCATCCGCGTGCCCGCGCGCGACAGGTTCACGCGTGCGTCGAGCAGGCGCTCGGTCGCCTGGCTGGCCGCGTCGACCTGCCCGATCGCGACGTTCGACAGATCGTCGACGCCGCTGCGCGTCGATGCGAGCGCCCAGAAGCCGAGTGCCTCGATCGCGAACAGAAAGAGGCAAAACACGGTCAACACGCCGAGCAGACCCGACGCGAGCTTGATTTTTCCGAACATGGGGGAGATTCCTGGAAAGGCGACGATGGAGCAATGCCCCGGCATTAGCGGCATTTCTTCGTCGGACTTTAGGAATGCGGGTGAGAAGCGGCCGGCCGAGCCCCGCCATTGCCGCCGAATCGCCAGCAAACGAGAACAATGTGCGCGTTCGACGCAATAATCGCGTCGCATCGCACCGGCCATTGTGCGAAATGCGGACGAATTTCCTTGCTTATCCGCAGCCCCCTTCCTAGAGTTCAGCGCAAGCGGACACGCATTGCGAGGGCAGTCGATGACGGACATCACGGACCACGCGCGCGGCGCATTGCGCGCGCAACCGTTCAGCATGCTGCTGGGCACGGAGCTGATGCATATCGGCGACAACGAGGTGTCGCTGTGCCTGCCCGTGCGGGAAGAGCTGCGGCAGCAGCACGGCTTCGTGCACGGCGGCGTGATCGGCTACCTCGCCGACAACGCGCTGACGTTCGCAGGTGCGCTCGTGCTCGGACCGCGCGTCATCACCGCCGA
>Ga0055542_1001135_pt1 | contig 15807 bp, 15 predicted proteins | sample AraplaCol_mMF_r2_2_FD_55026 | JGI IMG/M metagenome (GOLD analysis project Ga0055542, IMG submission 55026) | Arabidopsis root microbial communities from North Carolina, USA - plate scrape CL_Col_mMF_r2 | ecosystem: Host-associated > Plants > Roots > Endosphere | place: USA: North Carolina
CGGCCGGCATCGTCATGGGCCCGCGCGGGCTTGGCACGATGGCGTGCATGTTCCTGGTCGGCAGGCTGATCGGCAAGGTGGACACACGCTGGCTGCTCCTGATCGGCCTGCTGATCACCGCCTGGGCGATGTACGACATGACCGGGTGGACGCCCGACGTCTCGCAATGGACCATCATCAGCACCGGCTTCGTCCAGGGCGCGGGGCTCGGCTTCCTCTTCGTGCCGCTGACGACCATCACCTTCGCCACGCTGGCGCCGGAACGGCGGGCGGAAGGCACCGGGCTCTACAATCTATCGCGCAACATCGGCTCCAGCGTCGGCATCTCGGTGGTCACCGCACTGCTGACGCAGAACGTGCAGATCAACCATGCCAACATCGCCACCTATGTGACGCCCTTCAACCAGGCATTCGGCAATCCGGCGATCGCGCAGGCGATGAACCCCTACACCGCCGCAGGCCGCGCAGCACTTGACGGCGTGGTGACGCTGCAGGCGACAATCATCAGCTACATGAACGACTTCAAGCTGATGATGATCCTGTCGCTGGCCGCCATCCCGCTGGTGCTCTTGCTGCGCAAGCCAGGCGCACCGGCCAAGGTCGACCATAGCGCCGTGATGGAGTGATGCGCTGGAAGCGGTCGAAGTTCGATGGCCGAAGTCAAGCCATCTTCACGATACGCAATAAGAAACCGGGGCCCTGTGAGGGACTCCAGGACCCCGGCCTCGCCGATAACGACTTCCCCAAGAAACATGGCACCTCGTCATGAGGCGGGGATGACAGGCCGAGAAAGCCCCAACGACCTGTCACTGCCCCTTTCGCCGGAAGCCGTTACTTCGGCAACAGCACCTTGTTGACGACATGGATGACGCCGTTCGACTGGTTGACGTCGGCGATGGTCACCTTCGCCTCGCCGCCGGACTCGTCCATGATGTAGAGCTTGCCCTTCTTGACCTCGGCGGTGAGCGTGTCGCCCGAGACGGTCTTCATCTCGTATTTGCCGCCCATCGCCTTGGCCTTCTTCATCATCTCGGCGCCTGAAATCTTGCCGGCCACGACATGCGCGGTCAGCACCTTGGTGAGCTTGTCCTTGTTCTCGGCCTTGAGCAGCGTGTCGACCGTGCCGGCCGGCAGCGCCGCGAAGGCCTCGTTGGTCGGCGCGAAGACGGTGAACGGGCCGGCGCCCTGCAGCGTATCGACCAGGCCGGCGGCCTTGACGGCGGCGACCAGCGTCGTGTGGTCCTTCGAATTGACCGCGTTCTCGACGATGTTCTTGGTGGTGTACATCGGCGCACCGCCGACAACAGGGTTCTTGGCGTAGGCGGGGGCGGCAATCGCCACGCCGGCGACGAGGGCGGAAATGGCGATGATCCTGAATGACGGCAAGCGCATGTGGTCTTCCTCCGGGTGAGGGCTGATCGGAATTGATAGCCTTTGGAAATGCACACGCAGTCACGCCCCGCGACCGCTTGCAGTTTCGCTGATCACGGGAACGTGAACGAATACTCGCGCAAAGAAAAAGCCCGGACGAGCCGGGCTTTTTCGAGAGAGGGAGTTTCTATTCCGCCGGTGACGGTTTCTTTTTGAACAGGGCCGTCAGATTGTCCCATAGCTCGATCTTGGCGCCCTGGCGCTTCATGATCACGCCCTGCTGGAGGATCGACAGCGTGTTGTTCCAGGCCCAGTAGATGACCAGGCCGGCCGGGAAACCCGCCATCATGAAGGTGAAGATAACAGGCATCCAGGTGAAGATCGCGGCCTGCGTCGGATCCGGCGGCGTCGGGTTCATGCGCATCTGCAGGAACATGGTGACGCCCATGATCAACGGCCAGACACCGATCATCAGCATGTGCGGCAGCGTGATCGGAACCAGGCCGAACAGGTTGAAGATCGAGGTCGGGTCGGGCGCGGCCAGATCCTGGATCCAGCCGAAGAACGGCGCGTGGCGCATCTCGATGGTGATGTAGAGCACCTTGTAGAGCGAGAAGAAGACCGGGATCTGCAGCGCCACCGGCCAGCAGCCGGCAAGCGGATTGATCTTCTCGGTCTTGTACAGCTCCATCATCGCCTGCTGCTGCTTCATCTTGTCGTCCGCGTACTTCTCGCGGATCTCCAGCATCTTGGGCTGCACCTTCTTCATGTTCGCCATCGACGCGTAGGACTTGTTGGCGAGCGGGAAGAAGATGGCCTTGACGATGACGGTGGTGGCGAGGATCGCCAGGCCGAAATTGCCGAAGAATTTGTAGAGCGTGTCGATCAGCCAGAACATCGGCTTGGTGATGAAATAGAACCAGCCCCAGTCGATCACCAGATTGAACTGGCGAATATGACGGTCCGCCTCGTAGGCATTGATCTTTGCGACTTCCTTGGCGCCGGCGAAGATCTCGGTCTCGACGGTCGCGGACTGGCCGGCATCGACATTGATCGCGTCGGTCAGGAAGTCGGACTGGTAGCGGTGGCGGCCATCCTCGAAAAAGGCGTAGCGCGGCTGGAAAGGCTGCTTTTCGGTCGGCACCAGCGTGACCGCCCAGTATTTGTCGGTGATGCCGAGCCAACCATCGGTCGACTTGCCGGGCGTAATCTGCTTGTCGGATTCGATCTTGGCGTATTTGTACTCGGCCAGGCCCTCTGTACCGGTAACGCCGATCAGACCTTCATGCAGCACATACGTGCTGGCAACGGCCGGCTTGTCGTAACGGGTGACGCGGCCGTAATTGAACAGCGAAACCGCGCTCGTGCCGGAATTCTGCACCGTGTCCGTGACCGTGAACATGTAGTTGGCATCGACCGAGAAGATGCGCTTGAAGGTCAGGCCCTTGTCGTTGGTGTAGGTGAGCGTCACCGGCGTCGTCGGGCTCAGCGTCGGATTGCCGTCGACGCTCCACACCGTTTCGGCACCAGGCACCGTGCCGGTCTTGTCGTTGCCGACGAAGCCGATTTCGGCGAAATAGCCGGTCGGCAGCGCCTGCGGGTTCAGCAGTTCGATCTCGGGCGAATTCTTGTCGACAGTCTCGGTGTAGTGCTTGAGCTTGAGATCGTCGAGGCGTGCGCCGGTCAGGTTGATCGAGCCCTCGAGGCTCGGCGTGTCGATCTTGACGCGCTTGGAAGCGGCCAGCGCCTGATCGCGGCTGGCCGCGGTGACGGTGCCACCGCCGGGCGCGTTGGGAATGGCGCCTGGCGCCGGAGCCGGTGTTCCAGCACCCGGATTGGCCGCTTCGGCCGCCTTCTTCTGCTCTTCCACCCGCTGCTGCTCGATCTTGGCGGCCTCGCGCTGCTGCTCGACGCGCGGGTTCATGTAGAAAACCTGCCACAAAGTCAGGATCAGCACCGACAGCGCGATGGTGATGAAGAAGTTCCGGTTATTTTCCATCGAGAGCCCTTGGCCTATCGTGTTCCGCGAAGTCGGCGGGAGAGTTCGGCCTTCAATTGGCCGAAGGGGGCGCGCAGCGCATCATCGCGCCCGACGATGACATAATCATTGCCGGGCACCATGTCATCTGCGGCATGGACGCGGACGGCCTCTTTAAGCCGCCGCCTGACGCGGTTGCGCACAACAGCGTTGCCGACCTTCTTGGTGACGGTGTAGCCGACGCGCGGCACCCCGCCATCGCCGCGGTCGAGGACCTCGACGAGGAAAAACCGTCCGCGTCGCTTTTCACCACGACGGACGGCCAGGAATTCCGCGCGTTTCAGAAGCCGCTTGGGATCTTGCCCCACTGGCTTGCCGGTTGCGGGCAACGATATCGTCTCGCTTAGGCGCTGAGCCGCTTGCGGCCGCGGTTGCGGCGAGCTGCGACGACGCCACGACCACCCTTGGTGGCCATGCGGGCACGGAAACCGTGCCGGCGTTTGCGGACGAGTTTGGACGGTTGGTAGGTACGCTTCATTTGTTTTAATACCGCGGGGTGCGGCCCTTCTTGATTCTGTCACTCTGTAACAGGAGCTTTGCCGGGCCGGCTTTGGCGCGATCGAAACCGCGCCGGGACGAGTGGCCCGAGCGTGAGCGGGCTTATAGAAAGAAGGGTTTTGGAAGTCAATCCGGCGTCGGCGCGGCATGGACGCGGGCTTTATGACGGTAATTTAATGTTCCGGCCAAAGGATGAAATTGGCAAAAAAGCCGTTATCGCCTAATCTTGGCCGATCAAGTGTTCGTGAAGACAGAGTCGCATGAGCGAAACCAGCCAAGCGGGGGAAGGGAACGGAACGGCGCCCGCCGCCGTCCGCACGGTACCCCTGTCGCGCGGTCTGTCGACGAAACTGCTGCTGCTGACCATCGTTTTCGTGCTCCTGGCCGAAGTGCTCATCTTCCTGCCCTGGATCGCCAGCTACCGGCTGAGCTGGCTCAAGGAACGGCTGAGCACAGCGGCTGCCGTGTCGATCGTGCTGGTGCAGGGCGAGTCGACCTCGCTGTCGCGCACGGCCCAGAATGACGTCCTGATGGCGATCGGCGCCAAGGCGATCGCGGTGCGTGACGGCGGCGTCTCGCGGCTGCTGGTGGTGGCGGACATGCCGCCGCAGGTCGACGAGCACATCGACCTCGCCAGCGTCGGCATGATCAAGGGCATGACCGGCGCGCTCGACACGCTGTTCTTCGGCGGCAACCGGATGCTGCGCGTCTTCGGACCGGTCGGCGACAGCGACAAGGAGTTCGAGCTGATCATGCCGGACTACTCGCTGCGCAAGGCCATGCTCATCTATTCGCGCAACGTCGCCTTCGTCTCGCTGCTGATCTCGCTGTTCACCGCCATGCTGGTCTATGCCGCGATCGACCTGATCATGATCGGGCCGATCCGCACCATGACGCGCTCGATGCTGTCCTTCTCCGAAGCGCCCGACGACCCCGGGCGCATCATCCATCCCGCCGCCCGCTCCGACGAGATCGGCGTTGCCGAACGCGAGCTGTCGCAGATGCAGGAACGGCTGCAAAAGATGCTGTCGGAGCAGAAGCACCTTGCCGATCTCGGCCTGGCGGTTTCGAAGATCAACCATGACATGCGCAACATCCTGGCCTCGGCACAGCTGATGTCGGACCGCCTGCGCCAGGTCCGGGATCCGACCGTACAGGCCTTCGCGCCGAAGCTTTTGCGCGCGCTCGACCGTGCCGTCTCTTATTCGGAAGGCGTGCTTCACTATGGCCGCACGCAGGAGCCGCCGCCTTCGCGCCGCCGTGTGCGGCTGCGCCAGCTGGTCGAGGACGTGCACGGCCTGCTCGACATCGAGGAAGGCATCGAGTTCATCAACGCCGTCGAGGCGGCTTTCGAGGTGGACGCCGATTCCGACCAATTGTTCCGGGTGCTCACCAATCTATGCCGCAACTCGGTGCAGGCGATGGCGGCCGACACAGAGAGCGCCGTGGTGCGGCGGCTGGCGGTCTCGGCCGAGCGCATGGGCAGCGTCAGCCGCATCGCCGTCACCGATACCGGCCCCGGCCTGCCGCCGAAAGCGCGCGAGAACCTGTTCGCGGCGTTCCGCGGCTCGGCGCGCAGCGGCGGCACCGGCCTTGGCCTGGCGATCGCGCATGAACTGATCCGGGCGCATGGCGGCTCGGTGGAACTGGTCGAATCGATTGGCGGGCGCACCACTTTCGCCGTCACCATCCCCGACCAGCCGGTGCGGCTCGACCAGGCCCGCGGCAGCCTGCGCCGCCCGGCGTGACGGATTCGGCGCTGTTTTTCCCGAAGCTCCCTGCCTACAAGCCTGACCTTTCGCGACTTTCCCATCTCGGCCTGAAACGAGGCTCTGGCAGCGCCAAAGCCTTGGGATCCGGGCTGTCGTCATCGGATGACACATTCACGGCAAAACTTTTGCCGGATCGACTTGCTTTTCCCAAATTCAGTCGTTAGGGAACTGCACACATCGCGGCCGGTCCCAGGGATCGGATTGCGGGGCCGTCGAAAACATGGCCTGATGCGCGCCCGTAGCTCAGCTGGATAGAGCACCAGACTACGAATCTGGGGGTCAGGAGTTCGAATCTCTTCGGGCGCGCCACTAACCCCATTTATATCGTCAGTTATTTGGATCGGGCGTCTCCGTCGTAAGCCGCACGAGAGTCGATCTGCCACACACAGGCGGATGACAAATCGTTTTTTTGCGCGCCTGACGAGAAAGCCGCCATCCTGAGTCAGAACAGTTCGTCGAGCGGCACCCGTGTGTCTGAGCGGCTACGGTGAGGTCGACACCGGCAATAGCCCCCTGCTTGCGCGGAGGGCAGCAGAGCGCCGCTTTCCGCGGCATCTATCGGGAGAATACCGCGCCCTTGTCGGTCCAGGCGGGCGGCAGGCCAAACCGGGCGGCAACGATTCCCGGAATTCCCGGGGCCGTTCCGAACGCCTTGCAGGCGTCGTATTTCGGATTGCCGCCCAGCGAGGCGCGCAGTCTTTGCATCGATGGTATCGCCGGCATTCCCTTGAACGGGTCCTTGCCCGTGACCACCATGCGGCTGAAGTCCGAGGCGAAGGCCGATGAGAGCGAGTACGCGTCGCCGACAGCGGACACCCGAGCCCTTGTCGTGATCATGTTGGCACCGCGCGACCAGAGCATGGCTGCCCTCTGCGAACCATCCTTGTCGACTGCTTCTGCCTCGATGGCCAGGCCGCCAAGGCCGATCGGAAGGCGCGGGATTGGAACCCCAAGCCCCGCCACCGCGCCGCCGAGCGACGCAACGACGGAACCCGCCGCCGCCGTACGGTTCGTCGCAACGATGTTGGTAACCGTCGCTTGGACGATGAGGTCCGCCGGCTGGCTCGTGGCCACGACCTTGAAGCGGTCGGCAAGGTCAGTGCAGAGCGCCCGGTCGATCGCGTTGGTCACCAGCGCCAGGTCGTTGGGATCGAAGCCACGACTGCCGACCTGCGTCGAGGTCGGTACAATGCGGACCGTCTGCGCGGCGAGCACCGGCGCCGAATCCACGCGCAATCTTGCTTGCGTGAGCATGCCGCCTGATGGGCGCATTCCGGCCTGGGAATCGAGGGACGTGCCCTCGGGCAAGGGCACGCTTGTGCAGGCGGACAACCATGAGAACAGGACCACGCAGAGCGCTGCCCGCGGCCGCGTTTCAAGCCGCCGAAGCTTCAAGGTCATTGTCAAATCGTCTGACCCGGGATCATGGGTTCAGGCTTTACCGGCCCCAGCGTTAATGGCGGTAAAGGCAGTGTAAAGTTCGGTAAAACTGACGATCAGCCTTTATCTTCAGCCGGCGCATATTTCGCCGGCCGCATGGAAACGCCGGCGTGATGGCGCGGCCACGGCAACCGCAGGCAGGCTCGACGGGACTGTTTCAACGGGCGGCAGCCGTCAAAAAAGGTGCAGCACCGGCTTGAGGAGCCCTGCGGATCGCAACGTCTCGATGAGTTCGGACCCGGGGATTGCCAGGAGAAAGCAGGAACTGTCGATAGCAGTTCGCTTCAGCGCAGCCGGATTGAACGTCATGGGCAACTGATGTGCGGCGTCGCCGGCGCTTCGTCTCAGGCGAGGGAAGAAGGCGGGAACCTCGCGGCGATATTCCCGGTAGGCATCGCCGAAAAGCCCGTCCAGAGCAGTCGATTCGCGGGCTGAGACATACGCGAAGACCAGATACCCGAACAAAAAGTAGACGGCCGCAATCGCGAGCGACCCAAAAGTCAGGCCGATGCCGGCAAGCCCCAGGGAAGAAAAGAAATACAGAGGATTGCGGGTGTATTTATAGGGGCCGTCCGTGATGAGGTCTCGATTCTTGTGTCCGCCTATATACAGCGACGCCCAGCACCGCCCGGCGATACATATGATGATAAATGCGCAACCCATGAATTCTATCGCTTGGCGAGGACGCGCCTCCGGCGGCCAAGCGCTCTGCGACAACAGGATTGGCGTCAAAAGCAATGGGACGGCCAGCCAGAGGAACCGCATCCTCTTGCCCTGCTGAAACACCGCATTGGGCAGCGACACTCGTCCACTCTCGCGTATTTGAGGAACCGGGATCATGGTTCAGCTTAGCAACACCAGCGTTAAAGGCCGTAAAGGCAGTGTAAAGCTGGGTAAAACTTGCGATCAGCCTCGATCGTTCGTCGGACTGTCCATCGCCGGCCGCCGGGGAATCTCCAGCATGATGGCCAGGCCGCCGACGTCCGGCAGCGACGCGTATACCCGCCCGCCATGGCACTCAATGGCCTGTCTGGCGATCGCAAGGCCAAGACCGTACCCGCCTCTCGGCGCCGCGTCGTTCCCACGGGAGAATGGCTGGAAGATTCGTTCAAGTTCGTCCCGCCTGACGCCGGGCCCCTGATCCGCGACGCGCACCTTGAGGAGATCGCCTGTCGTCTCGCATCGCACGGTGACTTGCGAATGTTCGGCCGTGTATTTGACGGCATTGCGAATGACGTTTTCCAGCGCCCGGTAGATCAGTTCGCCTTCGACCTCGGCAAGGAAGCTGTCGTCGACATTGGTGGTGATCGAAACCTCGCGTGCCTGGGCTTCGAAGGCTGCGTCGCCCAGGATTTCGTTCAGGAGATCGATGACGTCCAGCGTCTGTGTCTTCAGCGGGAAACTGGAACCGGCTGTCAGCCTGGCGAGAGTGAGCACCTCGCCGACCAGCGCATCCAGCCGTTCGACCTCCCGGTCCATGCGGTCCAGCATGGCATCGAGTTTGCCCGGACTCTGCCGAAGGACGCCGCCAACGGCCTGCAGGCGTGACAGCGGGGAGCGCAGTTCATGGGACACGTCGTGGTAAAGTCTCTGCTGTGCATCCTGCAGCTCCTGCAACCGCGCGGCGCTGGAATCGAAATCGTGCGCGAGCGCGGAGACCTCGTCCTTGCGGCCTGCCATCCTGTGCCCGATGCGGACGTCGAAACGGCCGTGGGCGAGCGCGCTCAGGCCGTCGCGAAGGTGCACGACAGGACGAATGAGATACCGGGCGAGCGCGGCCGCCGATATCGCGCTCGAAATCAGAATACCGAACCCCGGCACGAACGGACCAAGCCTGTCGAGAATGACATTGTCTTGCCGAGGCACGGAGATCCGGTAGCAAATCCCGTCCTTCAGGACGGTCCTTGTCTGCGCCGTGCCCGTATCGGTGCATGCGCCGGCCCCCGCGATCTCCGAGATGGTTAGGCCGACCAGTACCGAGTCCCCGGTCGCACGGGCAAGGCGCCGGGCGGCATCTGCACCGTCCTTGACAAGCAGGTTCTCGGTCAGGTCGAGGACGACTTCCCGCTTCTGGCGTTCCAGTTTCGAAGCGGAAGGAAGCGTTTCGAAGTAGTTGAGCGTCGCGATTATGATCACGACGGACCCGGCAAGCGTCAGCCAGGTTATCACGAAGAACTTCTTGAACAGTCGGGGCATGTCAGTCCAAGAGAAGTTGGTAGCCTTGGCCGCGGACAGACTTTATCCGCGACTGTCCATCTTCCCTGAGGCCGAGCTTCTGACGCACGCTGCTGATATGGACGTCGATGCGGCGGTCGAACGGGGTCAGCGGCTTTCCAAAAGCTCGTTTCGAGATGTCTTGCTTCGATATCAACTGGCCGGCATTGCGGGCGAGAACTTCGAGCAGGCTGAACTCCGTGCCGGTAAGCTCCAGCGGCTGTCCGTTCCATTCCGCGGTTCTGTTGCCTGGGTGAACCACCAGCCGCCCGGCTCTCAGCGTTTCGGTGGCCGCGCCGACCGCGGGCTGGTTCGCACGACGAAGGATGGCGCGCACCCTGGCCGCCAGCTCTCCTGGCGAACAGGGTTTCGTCACATAATCGTCGGCACCGAGGTTCAGGCCGGATATCCGGTCGATGTCATCGCCTCTCGCCGTCAGCATCAGCACGGGAACCTGGCTCAGCCTCCTGATCCTTTGCAGGATCTCGATCCCGTTCATTCGAGGCATCATGATATCGAGCACTATCAGGTCCGCCGCGTTGCGCGCGGCGGCGGCAATCGCCGTGCCGCCGTCCGTGCCTGTCGCGACGTCATACCCTTCTTCGACCAGATATTCCTGCAGCAGCGTCGTCAACTCGACATCGTCGTCGATGAGGAGAACCTTGTTCATGACACTCCGTCCGTCATTCATGCCGGCCACCCATAAGGCACAAACGCACGCGCGCGGCTGGATTTTACCCAGCTTAACACAACTTGACCGCGCTTGAGGTCCGCCCGGCTACGCACGGGCCGGCGACGCCGCGCTCGACGCCGGCGCTATCGAGCTGTTGAGCGATTCTTTCGATGTAGGCCGCCGGACACGCCGGCGGTGAACAGGACGAGCAGATGCAGTCGCCATCGGCCGCGTCATCCATAAACCGCGTTCCTGATCTCCGTCGGAAACGCGCCGGACATGCCTTCGAAAGCGGTGTTGGTGAGCGCGACGACGCAAAGACCATTCGCACGGTCGATGAACCAGCTATGGCCGTAGGCGCCGCCCCACTGCAGCGTGCCGGGCGCCTGCGGCGTGCCGGTCGGCGCAGGATCCGCGAGCACGGCCCATCCGTAACCGAAACCCCAACCGGGACCCTGCGTCTCGGCTTGGATGCCGACATGGTCGGCGGCCATCGTCTCGACCGTCCTTGGATCGAGGATCGGCGCGCCGCCCCCGCGGATCGCTTCCAGAAAGCCCAGAACGTCGCCCGCCGTTCCCGCCATGCCCGCGCCGCCGGATGGGTAGGACCTTGCGTCGAGGATACGAGAGGGAGCGAAGGATGCGGTCGCGCCAAAAATCGGCACTTGTGTCCCATCGGTCATCCGTACCGGCTCGGGGTCGCCGTCCGCATAGGCTTCGGCCAGCCGCGCGCTATCCCTGACGGCAAAATCCATGTCTACGAGGCCAAGCGGGGCCGTCACCTTGTCGCGAACGATGTCCGCGAGGCTTCGGTTCTCCAGCCTCTCCAATATGCCCCCAAGCACATCGAGGCCGAGGGAATAGCGCCAGCCCGCACCGGGCGCGAATGCCAGCGGTGCGGCGCCAAGACGCGACAGGTTCGCCTGCAGCGACAGGCCCGGCTGGTCGAGACCGTCCGAAACGTTCAGCCTGTGATACGGCCCATCGGACGGCTCGAGAAAGCCATAGCCGAGGCCGGACATATGGGTCAGCAGATGATGGATGGTGATCCGCGGCCTCGTGCCGTCGAGCAACGCGGGTCGAAAATCCGGGAGCCATCTCGTCACCGGCGCATGGAGGTCCAGCCGACCTTCTTCCACGAGCCGCATGGCGGCCGCGGTCACGATGGGCTTGGTGACGGAGGCAAGCCGGAAGATCGCATCTTCGCGCATCGGTGTCCGGGTTTCGCGGTTTGAATGGCCGGCAGCGCGGCGATGGATGATCTCGCCGCCACGGGCGACGAGCACCACGGCCCCGACGAGGCGCTTGCCGGCGAGCGCCTTGTCAATCACGGCGTCGACGCGGGCAGGCGCATTGGAAAAATCAGGGAGACTCATGCTGTGTGGTCCTTTATAATCACAATGACCATTCCCGAATAACCCGTTCGGAGAGATATTTCTAGAGTGATCACTGTGGAAAATAACAAGACCGTTTCCCGGCCGCGCGGACGGCCGCGCGCCTTTGACCGCGACGAGGTGCTGGAGAAGGCCGCCGAGACGTTCTGGCGGCTCGGCTATGAAGGCGCGTCCATTTCGGATCTCACCGCGGCGATGGGGATTACGCCGCAAAGCCTCTATGCCGCCTTCACGTCGAAGGCCGATCTTTATCGTGAGGCGTTGGCCTGGTATCAGGCTCATATCGGCGCTTCGACGGCGCGCGCCCTTGAAGAGAGCGATGTGGTGTCGGCACTTGCGCGCGTGCTTCGCGATTCCGCGCGGGAATTCACCCGGCCCGGCCGGCCGCATGGTTGTATGGTCTCGACGGCTGTGCTGACCTGTGCCGTGGAAAACGAGCCCGTCGCGCATCATGTCTCAAGTCTGCGCGGAGAAACGCTCGATGCCTTGAAAGCGCGCATCGAGCTTGGCGTTGCCGAGGGCCAGTTGAAGGGTGCCACCAACGCGGCTGCCCTTGCTCGTTTTGTCGGTGCGATGATCCAGGGCATGTCGGTGCAAGCGCAGGACGGTGCGTCCAGGGCGACCCTCTTGGAAGTGGCGGATATTGCGATTGCCGAGATCGAACGCCACCGCCTTTGAGGCCAGCGTCAGACGCGCGCAATCGGACCTTGCGCGGCAACCAACATTCCGCCGATCACCGCGCTCATGCCGGCAAGAATCAGACCCGCCGGCACCCGGCTATATCCGCCTGAACATGTAGGTCGTCGCGTGCAGCGCCTTGCCTTCCGGGTCCCAGGCGAAGTCAGGGATCACACCAGCCACCTCGAAGCCAACGGAAGCATATAACGGCTCCGCGGCGTCCCCGGTTCGCGTGTCGAGGGTTACGAGGGTTTTCCCCAGTTCGCGCGCGCGATCCAGCGCTTTAGTCATCAGGGCTCGCCCGATGCCAAGCCTGCGTGCTTGCGGATGGACGACCATCTTGGCGATCTCGCAGCGATGGGGCTGGTTGGGCGGCATGGCGGTGAGAAGCTGGACGGTTCCGACGATCTCGCCGTCCCGCTCGGCGCCGAAAAGCACTCTGCGTCCTGCGGCGACCTCACGCTGAACATCGCCTGACCAGAACCGAGCCGCGTCCTCGTAGGGCATGGGCGCCATGAAGCTGATAGCCGCTCCTTCGGCTACGCTGTCTGCGAGAACCCTGGAAAGCTCGCCCAACCTTTTTTCGATGGCGGGACCGTCGAGTTCAATGATCTGCGCTTCCATGTATGGCGACTCCTTAAGCCATGGCGATGATGTAGCGGGCCGATTGTTCGCCGGTCTCGAAGGAAGAGGAGCCGCGCAGCCGATAGCGCAGGCAGTCGCCGGGACGCAGGTCGTGCCGAACGCCATCGACGATCAAAACAAGGGCACCCGTCAAAAGCACCAAATGGTGTTCGTGCCCCGGAAAAGCAGGCCGCTCGTAGACGATGCGCTGGTTGGGCGCGATCTCGCACTCGATCATTTCGAGCTTCAGTTGTCCGCTGGGCGGCGAAAGGGCACGGCGAGTGAAGCCTTTCTCCTGATCCGACCATATGCTCTGGTCGGCGTGGCGGACAAGCGGGGGAAAGTCCGGCTCAAGCGGCGCCAGAAGCTGGGAAAGCGGCAACGCGAAAGCCGATGCCAGACGACCAAGCGTTTCCGCTGTGGGGCTGACTTCGCCATTCTCGATCCGAGACAACGTCGCCCGACTGACCCCGCTGCTTGCCGCGAGCTCCTGAAGGGTAAGTCCACGATCTGCGCGAAGCAGACGAAGATGGTCGGCCAAGGCTTTGAAGTGGTGTGAAGCTGTTTCCATATATGGGACAATATCCCAAATCAGGGAAATCGCAAGCGGATGAACCCTTGCCATCTGCAAAAAGGAAGACCCAGAGAGCGGACGGCGTAGCCAAGTCATATCCAGTGGGGCACCCACACGGAAAATCGGGGGCGTTTCCAGGCTAGCCGATCTCTTCAGGGAGAAAACCACCTGTCTGGCGCTTCCACAGCCGTGCAAACAGGCCGTCCTGCTTGACCAGTTCGTCCGGCTTCCCTTCTTCGACGATACGGCCCCGCTCGAGCACGACGATCCGGTCCATCATGGCAATCGTCGAGAGGCGGTGTGCGATGGCGATCACCGTCTTTCCCGCCATCACGAGGTTAAGTCTCTCCTGGATGGCAGCTTCGGACTCGCTGTCGAGGGCCGAGGTTGCCTCGTCGAGCACCAGGATCGGCGCGTTCTTCAACAACACGCGGGCGATCGCGACGCGCTGGCGCTGGCCGCCCGACAGCTTGATGCCGCGGTCGCCGACGAAGGCTTCATAGCCCTTGCGGCCTTCGGCGTCCGAAAGATCGGTGATGAAGGCATCGGCGGCGGCCATCTTCGCCACCGCTTCTATCTCCTTTTCGCTCGCCTCCGGCCGGCCATAGCGGATATTGTCGCCGACCGAACGATGCAGCAGCGCGACATCCTGCGCGATGACACCGATGGCGCGCCGAAGACTTGCCTGGCTGACGACGCGGATGTCCTGCCCGTCGATCAGGATAGCGCCCTCGCTGACATCGTAGAAGCGCATGAGCAGGTTCGCGAGCGTGGTCTTGCCGGCACCCGACAGGCCGACGAGGCCGATCTTCTCGCCGGGACGGACCCTCAGCGACAGATCCTCGATGACAGGCTTACCGGCCTTGTAGGCGAAGCGCACGTTTTCGAAACGGATCTCGCCGGTCCCGACCCTGAGATCGACCGCGTCCAACTGGTCGGTGATGGCGGGCGGGGTCGTCATGACCGGCATGGCGTCCTTTATCGTGCCTATCGCCTGGAAGATCTGCTGGCCCATCTGCAGGAACGTGAAGATCTGGGTCGACAGGCGCTGGAGGATGTAGACGGCGCCGACAAACTGGCCGATGGAGAGAAACCCGTTGACGAGACCGGAAAATCCGATCGAAAGCATGGTCAGCCACAGCGCCATATTGAGGACGACGACAGTCAGTTCCGAGGTGCGATAGATGCGTTGTTCGCTGTGTTGGGTGTGTACGGCCTGCTGGATGATGCGACGGATGGCGCCTGCCTCGCTGTCCTCTGCGGCGAACTGCTTGATCATCTGCATGTTGGCGTAGAGATCGGTGATGGCGCCGGCCACCATGCTGCGCTGCTTGGCGGTGCGGCGCGAGCGCTCGGCAAAGGTGGGAACGACCCTGACGGTGAATGCCACGTTCAGCGCGATCCAGACGACGACCGGCAAGGCTAGCTGCCAGGACAGCGCGCTGAGCAGGACCACCGAACCAACCAACTGCAGCAGGAAGCGCGGGATGGACTGGAAGGCGGCAATGATCTGCTGCTGGACGGCGGATGCCACCTGCTGCAGGCGCGATGCGACCTGACCGGCATAAAGGTCATGGAAGAAGGCGAGATCCTGCCGCTCCACCGCCTTGTGGCCCTGCCACTGGATAGCGGCCGGCATGCCGACGCCGAGCGTGTGCGAGGTCAGCGTGTTGAGCAGGAACGAGACCACCGGCATGGCTGGAAAGATCAGCAGGCCGAGGAATGTCAAAAGCGGCCATTCGTTGTGCAGGAAGGCGGAAGCGCCCTGTTGCGTGACGCCATCGACGATGACCGAAAGCCCCCAGACAATCGTCAGATTGATGGCTTCCATCGTCATGGAGGAAAGTGCCAGCGCAATCAGCACGCCGCGAAACATCGAAATGAAGTGCAGGAGGACGGCCACGGGCCCCTTGGAGGGCAGCGGCCGGTAGGGAATATCCAGCGGCCGGATCAGGTTTTCGAACGGACGGTAGATCGCATCTGAAATCGACATGGTGCGCTTGAGCTCAGGATGAATCGAGGGCGAGGACTCAACTGCCGCAATAGGATCACCTACCGGCCGCAACCTCAACTAGAACATCTCCGGCAAATGTCATGAAAGGGCGGCTGCTTTTTCAACAACGAGCGACCGCCCTTGCGGCAGCAAAGCGCCGCCATGCGCGACATCGTCCGAGGCGCGCGCTTATGCAGGAACGTAGGTCAACCTGATCACATCCTCGCCGATCCGATCGTAGGCCATAAGGCGCAGCGGTGGCCGGGGGCCGGCGAAGTATGGCTTGCCGTGACCGAGCACGACGGGGTGCAGGTAGATCCGATACTCGTCGATCAGGCCTAGTTCGGTGAGGCTTTGCGCCAAGGTCGGGCCGGCAACTTCGATCTCGCCGTCGCGCTCGGCCTTCAACGCCCGGATCGCGCGCTCAAGATCACCCTCAACGAGGCCGGCGTTGGGGCCAACCGACTTCAGCGAGCGCGAGACGACCCATTTCGGCTGGTTCCGCCACGCCGCCGCGAAGGCACGTTCCTCTGCATTC
>Ga0055542_1001149_pt1 | contig 15565 bp, 20 predicted proteins | sample AraplaCol_mMF_r2_2_FD_55026 | JGI IMG/M metagenome (GOLD analysis project Ga0055542, IMG submission 55026) | Arabidopsis root microbial communities from North Carolina, USA - plate scrape CL_Col_mMF_r2 | ecosystem: Host-associated > Plants > Roots > Endosphere | place: USA: North Carolina
CCAGACCGCGCAGCGTGCCGCCGTGCGTGAAGCTGCGCTAGCGGCCACGGGTGTCGTGCGTACAGACGCGCTTATCGGTGTAATCGTCGACGAACCACACGCGTCCTCGGCTGTCGAGCTCGATGCGTGCGTAACGGTCGTGCTGCGGGTTATAGAAGAAGTGCCGCCCGTCCGACCCGATGGCCTTGATTAACTGGTTGGTGTGCTCGGTGCGTTCGGCCTTGGCGGTCAAGGGGCTCAGGACCGACAGAGGTCAGCCAGCAACAGACGTTGGCCCACACTTTCATGGGGACGTTCGAACGTCGGCTTCGCCCAAAAACGGACCTTTGTCCTTGGATCATGTGGTTCTCGTTACCGACGTCCCCGCTCAGCCGATGGTCGGTGGCTATATTGCGCCCGAGCTATTTGGGAAGATGGGAGTGCGCGGCGTGGTCGGAACGCTGGGCCGCGAACCACGCATGAACAGCGGCAATCACGTCCGGGTCGTTGCTTGCATAAGTCAGGCTCGCTCCGGAGGGCAGGCTCCTGTATTCAATATGAAGCTTCTCACCCGCCCTTGTCAGGGTGGCGAGCCCTGCCATATCGTGGCCGTGAATCGCCGCAGGATCGGCGAAGTCGCCGCGGCGGAAACGTTGAGCTTCGATTGCCAGATGAGAACGAATAAGCGCGACCTGTCTGGTGTCGTGTTTGTCGTTCGCCGTGATTGTCTCAATCCCACCGCTTCCGGTATCGTCGAAAAAATGGGTGGTCCGCGCCAGATCAAACGGCATCACAGTCGCACCCTTGCGGGCCACCTCCGCCCGGTGCGACGTCATGTCGTGGTTCGATATCGTGTCCTCGTGCGACGTGGTCTGCTTCGGCTCCCCTGCAACCGCGATCGATACACCGATCAGCGCGCCTGCCGCCGCTGTCATGATTTTTTTCATTGCTTCGCTCCTCCCTGGAAACCGCGAAAGCTGATGCAAGTTTCCCATACGTCAGTGCGTGGATCACCCTGGTCAATTCGTATGGCCAGCGGTTCCCGGATCGAAACCCATAGTCTGCGATCGCCGCTCATGCGCAGACAGACATTTGCATGCTGGAAGCACGAGCCGAACAACCTCCAAGTGGTCCGACCGCATGAGGGTGATCGATTTCGAATCCGGCAATGCATCACTGAGCGGTCGAACGTCGATCAATTCCTCCGGTGTCGCCCGTGGTATTGCCATAAAAGTATCGCAGCGTCAGGTTGCGTCACTCAGATCGTCCGGCGCGCGAGCATGGTGCGGATCTCCCCGATCGCCTTGGCCGGATTCAGGCCTTTGGGACAGACGTCCGTGCAGTTCAGTATCGTCCGACACCGGAAGAGGCGATACGGATCGTCAAGATTGTCCAGCCGCTCACTCGTACCCTCGTCACGGGAATCGACCAGAAAGCGATAGGCCTGCAGGAGCCCGGCAGGACCCACATATTTATCGGGATTCCACCAGTACGAGGGACATGCGCTGGAACAGCACGCGCACAAGATGCACTCGTACAGACCGTCCAGTTGATCGCGTTCCTCAGGCGTCTGGCGCCTTTCCCGCTCCGGCGGGGGCGTGTCGTTGATCAGGTAGGGCTTGATCGATTGGTATTGCTTGAAGAACGCGGTCATGTCCACGATCAGGTCGCGAATGACCGGCAACCCAGGCAGCGGACGCAGGACCGTGTGGCGGGGAAGGTCGTTGAGGTTGGTGATGCAGGCGAGCCCGTTCTTGCGGTTAATGTTCATTGCATCCGAGCCGCACACGCCTTCACGGCACGAACGCCGAAAGCTGAGCGTCTCGTCCCGTGCCTTGAGCCGGACAAGGACATCCAGCAACATCCTGTCAGTCGAGGGCACCTCGATCTCGTAGGTTTGCATGTACGGCCTGGCATCCCGGTCTGGATCGTAGCGGAAGATTTCAAACGTCCTTGTTCTACTCACGATGTTCCTCCTTTGTGGAACGGATCGCGTATCCGGCGCGCGTTATCTCCCCGTCACTTCGTTCCTGTCGATTGCAGACCGACGGTATTCCAGACGGAGCATCCGGTCACCCGCGCCCTAAATTCATTGTTCGCCTTGATCGGACGCCCCCACCACTCGCAGCCACGGCCGTTCTGCGAAAAATTGGGCGCAATGTAGAAAACGGGTCGGGTCTATTTCGCCCGAGGTGCTACGACAGTCACATCGCGTCATCGATCACTCGCTCTCGCTTTATCGAGAGGAAACCGCAGGGATTTGCTCCACGTCGATGTNTCCATGTATATCACGCCATGATACAAAGAGATACTTGCGATGACGGCTTGGAGCCGGCGGGGCCGCGTTCCTTGAACCTTGGAGTAGTCGACGGGTGCGGTAATGGCGTCGTTGCGAGTTTGTACCGGCTCGATATGGGAAAAATGCAGGTGTAGTGCTGCGCCCCGCATTACATTCACGAGGAGGACACGTGACATCACCGGAAAATTCCTCGCTAGCGAGTCCTTTAAGAACCGACGTGCTGATTGTCGGTGCAGGTCCCGTGGGCCTTTTCGCCGCGTTCGAGGCAGGCGTGATCGGCCTGTCGTGCCGGATCGTTGACGGGATCGAGCGCCCGGGTGGCCAGTGCATCGCACTGTATCCGGACAAGCCGATCTACGATATCCCTGGCATACCATCGTGCACTGCGCGCGATCTTGTCGATCGCCTCGTCGAGCAATGCCGGCCCTTCGATCCTCCGATGCATCTCGGTCAGCGTATCGAGACGCTTGACCGGCTCGAGGGCGGTCGATGGCTCGCTCGCACCGACAAAGGGTATGCGTTTGACGCCGCGGCGATCTTGATTGCTGCTGGCAACGGAGCGTTTGTGCCGCAACGGCTGGCACTCGACGAGGCGTCGTTCCTTGAAGGCCGGTGCATCCATTACAGCGTTTCCGACGTGAACGGCTTCGCAGGAAAAAGCGTCGTGGTCGCGGGCGGTGGCGACTCCGCGCTCGACTGGGCGCTGGCGCTGCGCTCGGTCGCGGGGCGCGTCACGCTCGTTCATCGGCGGAACGGCTTCAGCGCGACGGACTCGAGCGTCGCCCGGTTGCAGCAGGCGGTCGCGGCGGGCGAGATGGATTTCGTGGTTGGCACGATTGCTGGGCTGAATGCGCCCGGGGGGACACTCGAATCGATCGAGGTTCGCCAGATCGGTGGCTCGGTGTGCCTCGACACAGATCAATTGCTCGTGCTCTACGGACTTGTCGCGGACCTTGGTCCGATCGCCAACTGGGGGATCGCCGTGCAGGCCGGACGGATCGTCGTCGATACGTCGTACTACGAAAGCTCACGGCCAGGTATCTTCGCGGCAGGCGACATCGCCGGTTATCCGAACAAGCAGAAGCTGATCCTGTCCGGGTTTCATGAGGCATCGCTCGCGCTGCGCAAAGCATACGTCTATGCGTTTCCCGACAAGAAACGCGTGCATGTGCACTCGAGCTACGATGCAAAGCCCGCCGAGCGCGTGGCCGCCGTTCATCCCTCGCAGGGCGCCCGGGATTTCTCCGCGCTTTAGAGACATGGACCGACCTGGGCGCGACGGGGAAGGCGAGGAATCAAGCATCGTGTCGACGTTGCTAAACGCGTCGTCATTCGTCCAAAGCAGGACGCAATCGGCCTCGAATGACAACAACGGTGTCAAACCGCCGCGGCTGCTTTGTTTGGTTGAGCGAAAGGCTGGAGTACCTCGGAAGCTGCCGTTGAGGTTTCGCCGGGTCAAGGAACAGATGATGCATCTGATAAAGACCAGACAAATGCCAAGGAATCATTTGCCCTATAGTCGGTTGAAAGGGGCGCAGGCCGCCATCGGAACACATCCCGGTGATGATGCCCGCACAGATCGTTGATCTCCATCAACGCGGTGGTGTTGGTGCACTTTGATGTCAGGCGGCGGATGACCAACATTGAAGTATCGAAACAGGCTTTCTCGCTCGCTGTCGGGGTGAGTCAGTAAGCTGATTCGCAAACAAACTTCACCTTCCGGTGCGGAGGTTGAGATGCCGTTGCTTAGGGCGCGTAGCGCTATAACCGTCATCCTCCAGGAGCACGACCAGTTGCTTACCGTGATCGGGGGCATGCAGCGCTTTGTCCATCTGCTTGTTGCAGGGGCACCTGTTCCGGGCCTCATGGTGTTTCGGGCGATGCTTTACTACATTCGGGAATACCCGCAACAGGTACACCATCCTAAAGAGGATCGCTACCTGTTCAGGCCATTGCGGGATCGAACCGACGAGTTCGACAGCGTCCTTGATGAACTGGAGTCACAGCACGATCGAGGCGAATTGAAGTTGAGAAATCTGGAGCACGCGCTGACCCGGTACGAGTTGAAGGGCGCGCCAGCGCTTCGTACGCTGGGCGCGCTGATGGACGATTATGCGGAGTTCTATGCGGACCACCGGTGTCTGGAAGAGACACTGATTTTGCCGGCCGCCAAACGTCTGTTGACAATGGATGATTGGGCAGAGATCGACGCCGCCTTTGGCGCCAATCGCGATCCATTCGACGGAGAAAAGCTTGAAGAAGATCTGGGCAAATTGTTCTCGATGATCGTCCAAACCATCCCGGATCAGGACGCTGGCTGTTCAGTCGCGTCGTTCGATGGACGGCCGGTCATGTGATGCACATGCGGATCAGCAGGATCTGCCACCACGAAATGCAGGAAGGCTTTTGAGTACCGGAAGCCGACGCAGGAGGAGATATGCAAGCCATTCACCACTTTCATCTGGAACTGCGGCACGCAAGTGTTCCCACCTACGTCGCCAGTTACGTCTTTCCGATCCTGTTGTTGGCATATGAAGTGCTCAGGGTGGGCAGGTCGGTCGCCGAATACGGCGTGAACTTCTCGAACTTCCGGTTCATGGGCTACGAGTTCCTGTTAATGCTCGTGTTTGTTGCGCTTCAGGTCGTCTTCGAAGGTGTTTTCCTGATTGGAGCCTGGATCAGCCGCCATCACGATTTCGAACATCGTGTCGGAAACGTCCTGGCCGGCCTCGGCTGCTCGCTGGTCGTAATCGGTTTCGACCTGGCATTGCAGTACGCGCTATAGCGCAAGCGGCGCGGGGCGAACTGTCGTTTGGCCGAAATCGCGAGCATCTCATTACGGATGTCGCGAGCGGCCATCCGACTTCCGCCCGTCAACGAGGGGCGGCGAGGACTAATGGGACTCCAGCCACTCTACGACGGCTTTCGCTTGATCGGCGTCCAGCGTATGCGCGACAGCGGTCATGACGGGCGCATTTGCGCGTGTTCCGTTCCTGAAGACTTCGATCTGACGAAGCAGATACTCCTTGTGCTGGCCGGCAAGGCGCGGAAACTGGCCGATTCCCTGGCCCTGTGCGCCGTGGCACGACGAGCACGCGGGAGTTCCGCGATCAGGCACGCCATGTTCGAAGATTTCCTGTCCCTTCGACATCGTTGCCGCGTCGCCCGGTGCACCGCGCACCGGCTCCTGGTGCGAGTAATAGTCGGCCAGCGATGCGATCGTCGCATCGTCGAGTTGCGACGCGATTGCCCACATGTACGAACGGGCATCCGTTTCGCCGCGCGCATGTTCACGGAATCCTTTGAGCTGCGCAGTCAGATACTCCGGCGTCTGAGCGCTCAGCCGGGGAAAAATCGGCGATTCGCTATGTCCGTGTACGCCGTGGCAAGCAGCGCAAAGCTGGGTGGCGAGGCGCGCGCCATCTTCGGCGTGCGTGGTTGATGGCATCCCGATCAGGATCGCGAGGATGCCAAGAGCCGGCACCAGCGACATCGGCAAGCGAAGCAAGTTCGTCGGGACGGCTCCAGAGCGGCAGAAAATCGTGCGCATGAGTTACCTCGCGGGTCAGAAGACAAGCCAGGCGAGCAGATACAGCGTGTTGTTATCGCTGGCGTTCCGTCCGCTTCCGTCATAGTTGAATCGTGCGCCATTGAACTTGAGGAACCAGGTGTACTGCACGGACAGCTTCACTTCCGGCATCGGCAGGTAGTCGAGTTCGAGAATGATGGCTCGCGTATCGGGTAAGCCATTTGCACTCCCTGTCACTGGAACGGCGCCGTATAGCCCCGCATCCGCATTTCCTGTCGTCGAGAAGTACCCCAGCGTGGCACCGTACTTGCGCTGGTAGTAATACGACGCCTTGAGCTTGAGGGTATTCAGGTGGTCCGTCGGATTGGTGGGGGCAGGTCACTAGTTGAGCCGCAACGAATATTGCACGGCCAACCGTGGAGCGTTGCATCTCGCCGGCCCGGCGTCGCTTGCCGCGGCTGATCGGTCTCTGCTGCACGCGACAATACAGCGGAAACGCGGCTCGCTGAAGCACAACACCCGAAGGCGATACCAAGAAAAGTAAGATCGCCCCCATTTTTCTGTCAAACGAATCACTTTTCAGACATATCTAATATGAGTTGCGATTGTCGGCTGGTATACAGACTTATACCTATCGCCGCCAGCACCATAAAATGAAACATCGCGACCACAGCTACTACCTTCGCGGTCAAACGGAATACATGAAGCAGGTGCTCCAGTATTTCGCAGCCCGATGCCACGGGAAGACCAGAATCCTCGATATACCGTCAGGTTCCGGCGTGTTCGCCGCATCATTGAATGCGCTCGGCCATGATGTAGTGCAGGCAGACATCCATGGCTACGACGATTCCGTCATAGCCGACATGGAAGCTCCCCTCCCGTTCCAGAATGACGAGTTCGGTGCAGTCACCTGCCTTGAAGGGGGCGATCACGTACCGAATCCGGCGAATCTCATTTCGGAGCTGGTTCGCGGAACGCGGCAGAATGGCATCATCATCGATTCAACGCCGAATGTTTCGAATCTGCATTCGCGCTTGCAGTTTCTCTTTACCGGTACTTTCTTCCAGTTCGCTGCGCGTGGTGTGCGCCAGACTCACGGGGCGTCGCCCGGTCGTGGCCACGTGAGTCCGTTCACGCCGCTTCAACTGATCTATGTGTTTGGTGCGATGGACTGCACGCTCAAGGATATCCGCATCGATCGCTGCGAGCGCATGGCGCTGCTCCCGTTCTACCTGCTCCTGAAGCCCCTCTCGATCCTGTGGACCCGGAAAATCACGGGCGGAACTGCCGTCGGAACATACCCGGCGTTGCGCGTCTTAGCCGCCTCCTGACGGGATTCACGCTGATGTTCGGTCGATCGAAAATTTTGATCTTCGAAACAATGCAGTGACCGAGATGCGCCGATACAAAGGCCATGAAAAAAACCGTCGCGAACCATCTCCGGGAATCGTGGCTCTTCCAGTCCGACACATTCAGTTGAAATATGATTCAGAACTTCTGGCTCGAGTTACTCATAATTGCATGCGCAGCACCATTGGTAGCACATCATTTCCGGACGGAACAAATGGCAAAAATCTGCCGGAAAATCGGCCTGCCGTGCAACATTACTTTCTGGACGATGGTGTTTCATCCGCGCTATTGGCACCTCTGGAGCTTGAGGCAGTGGGAGGTTCATCTTGCGCGTCAAGAGGATGCCGAGGGCAAATTGAGACGCGACTAAACCGTCGCCGACTCATTGTGTGTTGACTCTTCGAACGTCGGCCGATGATTCAGGCATCACATGATGCTGAGCTGAAACCTGCAGATTGGCGGAATAAGCCAGTGACTTGGCATAAACCACCAAAGATTGACAGTCTTACATTGGTGTAATATTTCGATTCCTCGTGCCCGCAACTTTGCAGGGCCGTTCGGTCCCGACAACCCGGAAGGCGTCGGGACATTTTTTTGCCAGTCGTGCCCTCGTGCAGCATCTTGTGTGACTCGCGATTCAACCCACCGTCAAAAATATCGGTGCGGACAGGGTTAATCTTTCGGGGCTTGAGGGCAATGGCAGCGCGATTGGCTTCTACGAGCACAATGGATGCGATTGGCACGCGCTGAAACGAGCTTCATTGGCTCGACGGAAGTCGCTGACCGGATCTATGTGATCGAAACCTGACGGCCTGCCGGCACCGGGTCCAGCGTTCGCACGTTGCACGACCGATTCCGCAAGAGACGGAAAAGATGGCGCATCGCGCCAGTCACTCGCTGCAATACCGCATGAGCAAATCCGCCTCCGTTTCATGTACCTCGACCGGCAGGCTCGTTGCCCCGGCATACGCCAGATATCGCGCGCGATGCTGACCGTTTCGGAACGACGCGACGCCGACTTTCGACAGCCCCGGAATGCCGAACAGCATCCGCGTTCTCGTCTCGCGAAAGGTGATGAAGGGCATCTCGGGAATCCGCGCTTGGGCCGGGTCGAGGAAGTCGCGGATGCCGGCGGCCTTGCCGGGCGCCCAGTACTGAACCGATGGCAACACATAGTCCGTCGTGTCGCGATCGGCGCAGGCGAGCAGTTTCGTCAGGTCGACCGTCACGACGCGATGTCGCGAGTCGTCGGATGCGAATACACGCTTGAGATGCGTGGAGGCATAGGCGGCATGCCCCGAGAGCTGGATGATCCAGACATCGACACCATCATGTTGTGCCCGAGCGAGTGACATTGTTTCCTTGGGGGCAAGCGATTTTTGTGGCGGGAGTGTAGCAGCACGGCCGCAGCCGCGGAGCAGTCGGATATCCGGAATCGACAGGGCGAAATCATGCGCGAACGACCGAGGCGCGGAATCGATCACGCAACGGATACCGGACGCGACGGCCATGTATTTTCAGTCGAGGTCGATAGCTCGCGAGAATATCGCGATACTGCCTGCACGGAATGACGTATAGCCCCGGATTCACACAAGATTCACGCAGCGCGTGAAGCCGGACCGGCGCAGCGCGTCATAGGATCCGAGCGGGTGGATTGGCCGGAGAAAATCATGTCGCCGGGACTTGAGATCGAATATCTCGATTACCGCTTCACGTCGACACTCGAAACGCGGGAAACGGGGCGAGTCGCCGTGGTCGACTGGCCGCTGGATTCCATTTCGCGAGGCAAGACGTTCGCGTCGGTCATGTTCGAACGTTTTATGAAACGCAATGACTTCGCCGACGAGGACGACGCGCGCGCCAATCTCGTCGACTGGCTGGCACAGCTGGTCAGCCCGCAGGGCGCGCCACTGATCGAAATCCCTGCGGCGCAGGCTGCTGCCGCCGATGCAGTCGACAATACGGTCGACGGCGATGCTTCAGCCGCGAAAATCGTCAGTGAGGTCGTCGTTGAAATCGTCAGCGATCTCGACCGGAACGAACTGAGCATGGACGGCGCGCTGAACGGTACGCGCTATCGGGCCGGCGGTTTTGAGCGGGGCAAGACGTGGTTGTTTTCCCATACCTGCAAGATTGAGGTCGACGATCGCCTCACGAAGGGCGGCAAGGCCCTGCGCGTGCTCGCGCCCCCGTCACGCTGGCGGCCGACGGCGTAATGATGATCGGGGCCATCGTGTCGCTTCCCGTGATCCTCGTGATTGCCGCACCGGCCGCAGGCGTCCCGCTTGGGCCGTGACGTGCTGCATGCTGCGCCAGGCACACGGACTCTCCGTATGAAAGGGTGAGTTGCCGCACAGACGGTTGCACGGGGCGCGATCACAATCTGGCCGGTTGACCGTTCTACCCCGGCCCGGTCAACCATTTCCCCGCTCGCTCGCGCAGGAGCGGGGGCTTTTTCCCTGCACGACGCTTGCAAGCCGCGTCGGCGGAAACGGACAGGCGTTCGGCAGGCGGAATCTCGCGCCACGGCATCCGTTCGCCCGAGCCGCATGAATCGCTTTCCTCGTGCCTGAGCGGTTGCTTGGGCCCATTGTCGGTTACGGCCGGCGATGCCTTGGTCCCGGCGGCGCACAGTCGCGCTGCCGGGATGCTTTTTGTACCGAACCCGTCAAGGTCCGACACGCGCGCAACGCGCGTGTCGGCGGGATCAGCCCGCCTGCTCGACGCTGGTTTCCCAGCCGTCGTATTCGCCGCCGAGCGAGCGTACCTCGCGATTGATCTCGAGCGTATGGTGCGTGATGTCGGCCAGCACCATCGTGCCTTCGTGCGCAAACCTCACGGCCGATTTGCCGTCCTCGGTCGGCGCGACCGATTCGACCAGATAGCCTTTCGACTCGGCCCAGTCGGCGAACTGGTGCGCGTCGCTCGGTTCAGGGAAGTAAGCCCAGTGCATCACGCGCCGGCTCGCGTCGCTCACGTCGCCTTTCTGCCGCAGCGCATCGAGCACGCGCATGTCGCGCATCAGTTGCCAGTCGTCGTCGGTCGGGTAGAGCGTGCGCCAGTACGTTTCCTTGTCCGGATCGTCCTGGTAGGCGTACTGAAGCGCGTAGGTCGTGTGCTCGGCCAGCGAGTCGACGATCCCGGCCGCGGCTTCCTCGTCGAACGGCACGTAGAACAGGAAATCCTGGTTGCCTTCAACCGTGATGCGGCCGACCTGCACGCCGTCTTTCGCGGTCACTGCGGCGTCCAGCAGATCTTCGACTTTCGTGAGACCGGCGAACTCGTCGCTGCTCGGCAGGCCGTCGGGCGTCGGATGCGCGAACGTGACGCGGACGCTGAACAGCGACGTGCGCGGATCGCTTTCGGCGATTTCCGCAAAGCCGTGATTGAAGCTGATGAAGGCCTGATGGTCGCCCATTCTGGCAGGGAAGGTTCCCCAGGCGTCGGTCATGTGTTTCTCCCGTGCACGATTGTCTGTTGACGGTTGCAAAGCGTCCCAATGTATCATCGAAAATCGCGTTGGCCGAAGCCGCGTGCGGGGATGATCGTGCGTCAGGCTGGTCCGGCGGCGGTCGAATTCGCGTGCTGTCGCGCCATCGCCCGTTTCCATCGTCCGGCGTTCGTCCGGCCGCAATCGTTTCGAAGGAGATTCCGATGTCGATGTTCGCGGTGAATGGTGTCCGAATCGACGTGCTCAGCGCGCGTGTGACGCACGTGCGCTGGGCGGCCGTCAATCCGGCGGACCGGTCGTGGGCGGCGACGCCGAGCGAGGCGTCGGTGGCGGAAGTTGCGCGCGCGCTTGCAGCCGGCAACGACGTTCGCGCAGTGTTTGACGAAGCGGACGGGACGGCGGTGGGGCCGAGACTGAAGCGCGTGCTCTATCGCGACGCGTCGGAAGGGATCGAACTCGACATCGATGCGACTAGCGAGTCGCGTACGCTGCGTGACCTACCGCAGATCTGAAAAAAAATGTCTGCATGCGTGTCGATTTCCGTCGAGTCCGCCCGTCGTAGCATCGGAGGCGTGCGCATCGTGCGTCCGTCCCGATTTCCGCCACGATAACCGACTGAAGGAGCGACACCCATGGCCACGTCCGTCAAACCGATCCCGGAAGGGATGCGCACGCTGACACCGCATCTGATCTGCGCAGGCGCCGCCGCCGCCATCGACTTCTACAAGCGTGCGTTCAACGCGACCGAACGGTTTCGCCTGCCGACCCCGGACGGCCGGCTCGCGCACGCGTGCCTCGCAATCGGCGATTCGACACTGATGCTCGTCGATGAAATGCCGGAGCACGGCGCACTCGGGCCGAAGACGCTGAACGGCACGCCGGTCTGCCTCCACCTGTTCGTACCGGACACCGATGCGGCGATCGCGCAGGCCGTCGCGGCCGGNGCGACAGTCAGGATGCCGGCCGCCGACATGTTCTGGGGAGATCGCTATGGCCAGGTGGAGGATCCGTTCGGCCATCGCTGGTCGATTGCGACCCACAAGCGCGACCTGACGCCCGAGCAGATCGCGGAAGCGATGGCGAGCGCGCCCCCGTGCGGAAGCTGACCGAACGGCGCGTATCGGACCGAACGCGGCTTGCGGCAGCGGCGCCGCGTATCGGCGAGCGGTTCATCCGTGCTCAGGCGCCGGCGGCTTTGCGGCGCTGCTTGTCGTCGTACATGTGGCGATCGGCCGATTCGAGCAGGTCGGCCACGGTGCGATGTTGCGCGGGATCGTATGCCACGTAGCCGACACTGAACCGGATCGCATAGCCGCGTGCGTCGGCCGCGTTGCGCAGCGCGAGTGCCTGCGTGACGCGCTCGATCGGCTCGCCGACGTCGGCCGGATCGCTGGCGCTCAATAGCACGACGAATTCGTCGCCGCCGAGTCGAGCGATCACGTCGCTGTCGCGCAGTGCACCGGTCAGCGTGTCCGCGAAGGCCACGAGCGCGCGGTCGCCTTCGGCATGGCCGAAGCGGTCGTTGATCGCCTTGAAGTCGTTCAGGTCGAAGAAGAGCAGTACCGCGTGCCGGCCCACGCGCTCGCACAGGCTCAGCACGTGGCGCGCGAGAATCTCGAAGCCGCGCCGGTTCGTCAGTTGGGTCAGCTCGTCGGTCGTCGCGAGATGCAGGGCCGCGATTTCGCGTTCGGTCATGTGCGCGAGATCACCGAGCAGCGCGAGTTCGTCGACGGAGAGTTCGCGTGGCCGCGTGTCGATCAGGCACAGCGTGCCGACGGGTGCGCCGTTCGGCGCGGCAAGCGGCCGGCCCGCGTAGAAGCGGATGCCGGGCTGGCCGGTGACCAGCGGATTGTCGTGGAAGCGATCGTCGTTGCGCGCGTCCCGGATCACCATCGTGTCGTCCGCGAGTAGCGCATGTGCGCAGAACGAGACGTCGCGCGAGGTCTGCGTGGCGTCGAGACCTGGATGACTCTTGAACCACTGGCGATTCTCGTCGACGAGGCTGACGAGTGCGATCGGAACGTCGAATAGCCGGCGCGCGAGGCGCGTGAGGCGGTCGAACCGTTCTTCCGGCGGCGTGTCGAGGATCGACAATGAATGAAGCGTCTCGAGCCGGGCCGCCTCGTCGACCGGTTTGGAAGCAATCTGCATTGGTTTTTGTCTCTGGTCCCGGCTGCGGAGCCGGTTATCGATCGTCTGTATGTCACTCGGCGCGTGCGCAAGCCCGTCGGCGCATTCGTGCCGATATCGCCGCGCACGCCGAACAGTATCGCGCATTCGCCATTGCGCTGCACGCCGTGTTGTGCGGAGTTGCCATGTCGATGCGACGCGAACGCTTCACATGTCGTGCGTCGCTGCCGGGCATGCAATTTGATGCCCGGCGGCTCAAGCTCTTCGGCGCGATGCCGTAAACAGGGCAAGATCAATCGCTCATCCACCGCACCATGGTTCGAATTCTGTACGCGGGGTATCTCGCGTTGGCGCTGTATCTGCTCTATCCGATGGTTCAGGACACGCTGACCTTTAGTGCAGACTGTGTGCTCGGCGCGCTGCCGGGCGGGACTCGCGATCGACCGAAGCCTTCGGCCAGCGATGCGCGTGCGCATGCGAGCCGGTGTGTCGCGACCACGCAGATCGCGGAGCGATCGCCCGACATCCACTGATTTCATCAACCGATTCCACCGATCGCGGCGCCGTCACGCCCAGTATGCAGGCCATTCGGCCAGATTGACCAGCGTGCTATGCGCACCGATCATCGACGACATCCCGGCGCGAATGCGCGCAACGATGTGCGTCGGCCACGCCGCATGCGAACGGCGCCTGACGATCGCACGCGTACGAACGGTCAGTACGTCGAGCGGTACGGCGTACCCTGGTCGAAGCGGCTTTGCCAATGCGCAAGGTAGCGCGACGCGAGTTGCGGATTGTTCCAGACCACGACGACGTTTTCGGAATTGCGGCTGGCTGCCGAGGCGCTGTAGTTGAACGAGCCCGTCTCGACATGCTCGGCATCGACCACGANATACTTGTCGTGNTGGATTGCATAGGCGTCGATCGTGCGTGTCGGAATGCCAGCGTTGACGAGCAGGTTCAGTGCCTGCTTGCTGCTCTTCGCGCGATTGCCCTTGTCGTCCACGACGACCGCGACATTCACGCCGCGCCGTTTCGCGGCGAGCAGCGCGCGCGTGACGGGCGGCGACGTGAACGAGTAGGCGGCCACGCGAATCGAGGTGCGCGCGGCGCCGATTGCCTTCAGCACGAGCGCCTCGGCACCGCCATCGGGCGAGAACGCAGATTCGACAACCTGCGTGGCGGGCGCCTCATGTGTCGGGGCCGGCAGAAGTCGCCCGATGAAGTCGATCGCCTGCTGCAGCAGCGATTCATTTTGCGTCTTGCCGAAGGCGGCGAAGGGCGTGGCGAGCAGGGAGGCGGCGAGGCAGGCAGCGGCGAGGCGTTGGCGCGACAACATCTTGGACAGCGAATGATTTTGAGACAGCGGGCCGTGAGTGTAACGCAGACACGGCGGCGCGGTCACGCGCGGATGCGAATGCGCGACATTGTGTGACGGTCCCGCGCGGTCGACGTGATGACGTTCATCGTGCCGAGCGGCAACTGCATTGGCTCCGTGATCGTGCGGCGCTGCCATGCGGCACGACACCCGCTTCGCGCCATGCGTCAGGCATCGAGCGGTCCGGCCGCCTCGCGTGCGATCCATCCGGGCCCGGGCTCCGGCTGCACGTCGTGCGCGTCAAGCGGCTCGCCGCACGCCGAGCACACGGCGACCGCGTGCATCAGCTGACCACAGGTGCGATGGCGCAATTGCACCGGCGGGCCCTGGCCGTCGTCCTTCCAGCGATCGCCCCATGTCATCAGCGCGAGCAGGGCCGGGTAGAGGTCGAGGCCTTTTTCCGTCAACCGGTACTCGAAGCGCGGTGGGCGCGCCTGATACGCGCGCTTGACGAGCACGCCTTCGTCGACGAGGCGCGCGAGCCGCTCGGCCAGNACGTGGCGNGTGAGGCCCAGTTGCGTCTGGAACGCATCGAAGCGGCGGCAGCCGAGAAACGCGTTGCGCAGGATCAGCATGGTCCACCGATCGCCGAGCACGGCGAGCGTGCGCGCGACCGAACAGTTCAGCGTGCCGATGTCATCCCATTTCATGATCGATTCTCGTGCGGCGGTCAGCGAAAGAGCGGGTTGGATTATAGAACTTGCCTTCGGTTGCAACGGGCCGTGGTTGCGTTGACAAGCCCGGTGCGGTTATCAATAAGAAGTTCCAATTTAGAACTTACTCGCGCGGCGACGCGCTTTCAATCAGGAGACAACCCGATGAATCCGCTTTCCCTGTCCGGTCTCGAACTGCTGCGCGCGGCCGCGGCGGGCGATCTGCCGCTCGCGTCGATCTCGGAAACGATCCCGATGCGGCCGCTGGGCGTCGAGCTCGGTTACGTGAAGATGTCCGCGCGTGCGGACGGCCGGCACCTGAATCCACTCGGCGGCGTGCACGGCGGGTTCGCCGCGACGGTGCTCGACTCGGTCACGGGCTGCGCGGTGCATTCGATGCTCGATGCGGGCGTCGGTTACGGCACGGTCGACCTCCACGTGAAAATGCTGCGCCCCGTGCCGCGCGACGTCGACCTGATCGCGGAGGGGCGCGTGATTCACCTGTCGCGTTCGCTCGGCGTAGCGGAAGGCACACTGAAGACGCCGGACGACAAGATCGTCGCGCACGCATCGGCGACTTGCTTCATTCAGCGGCCGCAATGACGCGGCGGGTGGCGTCCTGATACCAGCCCGGCCATCCGGCATCATCGGGACCATGCACGCACACGCGAAGGCCGCCGTACCACGAATGAGCGAGGGTCGGGCGCACATCGAAGGCGGCCTGTAAGCGAACGCATCGGCCGTCTGAAGCGCTCGCTTCAATGTGATAGCGTTCCTGCTTTCCACTGACGCGACA
>Ga0055542_1001194_pt1 | contig 14794 bp, 7 predicted proteins | sample AraplaCol_mMF_r2_2_FD_55026 | JGI IMG/M metagenome (GOLD analysis project Ga0055542, IMG submission 55026) | Arabidopsis root microbial communities from North Carolina, USA - plate scrape CL_Col_mMF_r2 | ecosystem: Host-associated > Plants > Roots > Endosphere | place: USA: North Carolina
ATGGCTGTTGTCCCACGGCTGTCGAACGCGAGACCGAACTCTTTGGATGGGCGTCCTCCGCAGCGTGGCCTGGTTGCTTACGTGGCGACATACGAGGTGGGTTCTTCGCGGTCCCATCAGCCCCAAACCTCTTGGACTGGGCGCTTTCCAACATTCGCTGCTGTGCCACAGAGATTTCTCCGGTAGAAGTCCTCCGCCTTTTGGGGGGTTCATTCGGCCCAGAGTCGTTTGCTGGTCCTTTGCTGATTGCAACGCGGTCGTCGTCGGCGCGTCGAGAACTCTTCGCCATAGACTGACGATTAGCTTCGAGAGTCATTTCCCACCCGACCCAGGTCATGCCCTCGCCTAGGCGCAAGGCATCCTCTTCGCAGACGTCCACCCAACCAGTCCCACCAGAAGCGGCGCGGTCAATGCCGGCGGTTTCGGCCAAGTGCGAATGGTGCTCAGGAGCGTGGTTGATGCAGTTCCCAGGTCACCTGCTCGACGCACTTGCGCTCTATTTCGTACACAGCCGGCATGGCCCTCTCTTTCTCCGCGAGGGAAATCGAGCCGATGTCGAGCGCCAGTCTGATGGCCCTTGTGGTGACCTCAAACTCTCGCGACAGGGTCTCCAGAAAGGGGTGATGCTCCTCCAGGGTGACGGCTTCGCTGAGGTCGTCGGCCGCCACATGCACGCCGTGCGAGATGAAATACCGAACCAACGCGGAGGACGTCCGATTCTGAACCATCAGAACGAAGTCCAGCGTAGCTTGCTCGCGTTTCGATAGGCGCTCCGTGTTTGCGGAGTCGATGCGACTGCTGCCGGCAACGACAGAACTAATGGGGCGGGAGGTCCGTTGGGAATGGAGCTGCTGTGTAAAGCGAACCCCCGTGCCAGGAATGCTAGCCGTGACGCGGTCGCGAGTGTTGTAGGTAACCCCTTTCACGCCAATTGACGTGCTTACTCCACTCTTGCTGAAGTTCACACGAATTCCGGGCGCTATCTTGACGCTTTTTCTAAAGCTCCAGCCCATTATCTCCACCCCTCTTTTCTATCTCGGTCGTGATATACATCCGTACTTTGCGGACATCACGCCTAGTCTCTGTGCCCTGTAGTTCAGCGAGCATAGCGTAGCTGCCTGGCACAGATATACGCATTCACCCCCTACGGAAGAGGGGTGTGAGCGCTTGGAAGGCCAAGCAGCGGGGAGTATGAGGTCGCGCCGACTTTCTCCGCAGAGGCGACCTGTTGGTGATAAAAATTAACCCGCGAGAGTTACCCCTTCGGTAGGGGTTAATTTGGAAATAAATATAACTTAATTCTGATTAAAGTGAGGTAATCCTCAAACAATGCAAAGTGTGGGTCGTTACAACACACTGTGTTGTAGTTTCCACCTAAAATCCGGCCTCTCGTAAAAGTTACAAGTCCGGATTTGCCATGAACGCGAAGTGCTACCGAACCGTTTTCAACGCCGCACGCGGCATGCTGGTCGCAGTTGAGGAATCGGCGAGGGGCACAGGTAAGGGACGCAACACGGGCAGCCGCGGAAGCCGCCGAGCCTCCGCCCTGACATTGACGGCGGTGGCGGCGCTGGCATCGCCGGGACTCCATTCGCAGTCGCTGACGCCGGACCGCAGCGTTCCAGGCCCGCACCCGGTAGTGGGTGTCGCGGCGAACGGTACGCCAGTGGTGAACATCAACGCTCCGTCGGCCGGCGGCGTCAGCTCCAATTCGTTCACGAACTACAACGTTGGCCAGGCTGGCGTTGTGTTGAACAACAGTGGCCAAAACTCCCAAACGCAAATCGCTGGTTGGGTGCAAGGCAACCCGTTCCTGGGCAATAGCGCGGCACGCGTCATCCTGAACCAAGTCACCAGCGGTAATCCCTCTGTGCTGGCCGGCCCTACGGAAATCGCTGGCAATCAAGCGAGCCTTATCGTGGCGAACCCAGCGGGCATTACCTGTGCCGGCTGTTCGTTCATCCAGGCGCCTCGGGTCACGCTGACAACCGGTACGCCGAACTTCGATGCGCTGGGCAACATCTCCAGCATCTCGGTCCAGCAAGGGCAAATCACTGTCAATGGCGCAGGTCTCGATGCTCGTGGCGCGCAACTCGACCTGCTGTCACGAGCCATGGCCATCAACGGCCAGGTCTGGGCGGAGCGCATCAACGCGGTGGCGGGCGCCAACAGCGTCGACTACGGCAGTGTCACGCCGACCGCCATCGGCGGTGTCGGCCCCGCGCCGCAAGTTGCTATCGATGTCGGCCAACTGGGCAGCATGTACGGCGGTGGCGCCACGCGACTGATTGGCACCGAAGCCGGTCTGGGCGTCAACATCGGCGGCAATCTGGCTGCGCTCACTGGCAGCCTAAGCCTGGCCGCTAACGGTGACGTCACCATCACGCCGACCGGCCGCGTGCAAAGCGCGGCGGACGCCAGCATTGCGGCACCGAACGTCAACAACCAAGGTGTCGTCACCAGCACGGGCAACGTCGCCGTGTCTGGCAACACGACCAACAGCGGCTCCCTCGTGGCGGGTGGCAATGCGACCGTCACCGGCCCGCAGATTACGAACACCGGCACGATTGGCGCGGGTGTCGACGGCAACGGCAACGTGACGCAACCCGGTAGCGTCGCGCTGAATGCCTCGGGTGCCGTGCGCAACAGCGGCAATGTCGTGGCGGGCCAAAGCATTGGTGTGACGGCCGGCAGCATCGATACGAGCAGCGGCGGCATGTCCGCCCAAGGCACCCTGACGCTGTCCTCGACCGGCGATGTGTCGACGCGCAACGCGACGCTTTCTGCGAATGGCGTGACGGTGCAGGCGGCGGGCACGCTGGACAACACCGCGGGTAAGGTCTCGTCGACCGGTGCGCTGCAGGTCGGCGGGCAGCGTGTGGTCAACCAAGGCGGTTTGCTGGCTTCCACCGGCGACACCACCATCACCGCCGGCTCGCTGGACAACACGTCTGGCGAACTGGGCTCCAATGCGGGCAACCTCATCGTCAACAGCACGGGCGCCATCGCCAACGCCAGTGGCAAGCTGATTGCCGCCCAAGACGCCAACATCTCTGGCACGAGCCTCGGCAACCAGGCCGGCACCGTATCGGCACGGAACCTGACACTCAACACGGGCGCCGGCGCGCTGGACAACACCAGCGGTTCGATTTCCGCTACCGGTACCGCCAACGTCACGGCCGGCCACCTGGTCAATCAGCAAGGCACGCTGGCTGGCGCCGGCACTGTCACCGCCAACGTGGCGAGCCTCGACAACACCGCAGGCGTGCTGGGTTCCAGCGGCGGCGCGTTGAATGTGACCAGCACGGGCAGTGTCACCAACGCTGGCGGCAAACTGCTCGCCGCACAGGATGCCTCCGTCGCCGCTGCGAGCTTGGGCAACCAGAGCGGTACGGTGGCCGGCCAGAACGTTACCCTCAATACGGGCAGCGGCACGCTCGACAACACCTCGGGCAAAGTCTCCGCCGCCAACACGCTGCAAGTGGATGCCGGCGCGGTAACGAACCAGGGCGGCACGCTGGCCGCCGTTGGCGATGTGCACGCCACAGTGTCCAGCCTGGACAACACTGCCGGTGGCATCGTGGGTTCCACTCAGGGCAATTTGGCGCTGGCGAGCACGGGCAATGTCGCCAACGCCGGCGGCAAGCTCCTGGCCACGCAAGACCTCCAATTGCAGGCCGGTAGCCTCGGCAACCAAGCCGGTACGGTTTCCGGTCGTAACGTGACGGTCAATATGGGAACCGGCGCGCTGGACAACACTGGTGGCGCCATCGCTTCCTCGGCTGCACTCAGCACAACGGCCGGCGCGCTGACGAACACAAACGGCCTGCTGCAAGCCGGCACCACGCTGACGACGCAAAGCCAGTCGCTCACCAACACGAACGGCAACGTGATTGGCAACGCCGTGTCGGTGAACGCTGGCAGTCTGACGAACCAGCAAGGGACGATTTCGTCGACGACCACCCTGGCGGTGCAGGGTCAGACACTGTCCAACGACCAGGGCAAGATGGTGGCCGACGGCGACCTGACCGTCACGGGCGGCTCACTGACCAACGCCAGCGGCCAAATCGCCTCCAACAGTGACGTGACGGTGAGCGGCACGACGGTCGACAACTCCGCCGGCTTGATGCACGCGGGCGGCACGCTGACCGTCTCCGGCACCAACCTGCGCAACAAGAACACCAATACGGCCACCACCGGCATGGAAGGCGCCAACGTGGCCCTGACCGCCACCTCTTCCTTCGACAACACGGCCGGCGTCATCCGCTCCGACCAGAGCACGCAAATCACCGCGCCGAGCATCAACAACACGCAGGGCTCGATTCAGTCGGCGGGTACGGTGGGCGCCAAGGCGACCTCCGCACTGACCAACACCCAGGGCAACGTCAACGGCACCAAGAGCGTGGGCGTCACGGCCGGCCAGATGAGCGGAGACGGTACGGTTCAATCGCAAGGCAGCGTCGCGCTGAACCTGCAGTCCGACTACACCAATACCGGCACGCTGGCCGCCGGGCAGGACGTTTCGGTTACCACTACCGGCAACGTCACCAACTCGGGCACGATGTCCGCCGGCCGCAACCTGGCTGTGTCGGCCAACAACATCACCAACACGCAGAGCGGCGAGTTGGTTGGCGTGGTGTCGAACACACTGACGGCCCAGGGCACGATTGCCAACGACGGCCTCATCGATGGCGGCACTACCGTGGTCAAGGCGGACAACGTGGTCAATACCGGTCGTCTGTACGGCGACACGGTGGCGATTGGCGCCAACACGCTGACCAACACGGTTAATGGAAGCGGCGTGGCCGGCGTCATCGCCAGCCGTGGCGACATGGACCTGGGCGTGCAGACGCTCAACAACCAGGAACACGCGCTCATCTACGCAGCGGGCAACATGCGCATTGGCGGTGCGCTCGACGCCAGCAACCACGCGACGGGTTCGGCTCAGAACATCACCAATGGCTCGGCGACCATCAATGCCGATGGCAACCTGACCATTGCCGCCAACCAAATCAACAACCAGAACAATCACTTCAGCACCACCGACCAGACATCGCCGGGCACGCACGTCGTGTCATACCGGCTAAACGGCTCCACGCAGGACATTGACCCGAGCACGGTGCGCCTGTTCCACCGAAACAATGGCGGTACGTCAACCGCTGACAATTGGCAGTGGCTGGGGGACGACGACTACAAGGTCCTCTTGCTGCCGTCCACGCAGTATCCGTTCGAGCGCTATGGCCCGCCGTTCACCTACAGCAACGGCACGGGCGGCGGTGCAGTGGGTACGGCTTACGTACCGGAAACGCCGTGCTGGCAGGACAGCTGCACGGTGTCGAGCTATCCGGAGCAGTTCCTTTACAAGACCACAGACGCCATCTGGGGCGTGTTCGGCATTGCCGCGCCCCAAGAAATCGGTACGCAGCCCGACCCGACCACGTACCAGCCCAGCCAGTACCCGCAGTACCAGGCTGACCTGGCTGCCTGGCAGCAGCGGCACGACGCGGCTGTCACGCAGTATCAGGCGCTGAACAACGCCATCAACGCATTCAATTCGAACCTGCGTGGTCGCATGGTGGATTCCTTCACCATCTACGACGGCACACAGCAAATCACCCGCACCGTGGTCACGCAAAGCGACCCGGGGATGATTACGTCCGGCGGCAACATGACGTTGAATGCCGGCGTGGTGAACAACGTGGCCAGCCAAATTGTGGCCGGCGGCGACCTGAGCGGCGGCAACGTCATCGGCACACGTCCGAACAACGTGGGCATGACGGGCACGCAGACGGTGACCACTACGGGCACGGCGTCCTACACCTACATCGAGTCCGGCGGCGCCTTCAGTGGCGACACCCGTGCCTACAACACCAGCCCCTGGCAGGGGCAGACCATCCAGACGAACTTCCAACTGGATGTGAGCCCGACCAATGGCACCGGCCCGAACAGCCAAAATCCGGTGAAATCGGTTGCGGTATCGACCAAAGCCGGCCAAGGCAACGGTGGCGCCGCTGCCACTGCCGACCGCCTGACGATTGGTGACACCAACCTGAACCTCACGTCCACCACGGTGACGCTGCCTGGTAACGCGGTCATCCGCACCGTGGTGCCGAACCTTACGCTGCCGAACAATGCCCTCTACCGCATCATCAGCGACCCGGGCAGCAGCGTGCTGGTGGAAACCGACCCGCGGTTCACCAACTTCCGCCAATGGACGTCCAGCGACGCCATGCTGGCGCAGTTCCGCAATGACCCGGGCGCTACGCTCAAGCGTATCGGCGATGGCTTCTACGAGCAGCAACTGATTCAGCAGCAAATCATCCGGGCTACCGGTCAGCGCTTCGTTGGCGACTACACCAGCAACGAAGACGAATACAAGGCGCTGCTGGCCAATGGCGTTTCGGCGGGTAAGACGTTTGGCCTGAACGTCGGCACGGCGCTGACCGAAGCCCAGATGGCGCAGCTCACCAGCGACATCGTCTGGATGGTCAAACAGACCGTGACACTGGCCGACGGCAGTAAGCAGGACGTGCTGGTGCCGCAGGTCTACCTGCGCGCCAAGGACACCGACATCACCGGTGGCGGCACGCTGATGGCCGGCAACAACGTCAGCTTTAACGCCAAGGGGGATGCCACCAACAGTGGCACCATCGCCAGCCGCAAGGTGACGGTGGTGACGGCAGACAACATCGTCAACACCGGCACATTGGCGGGCAGCACGCTGCTCGCGCAAGCGACGCAGGACATCAACAACCTCGGTGGCCATATCCAGGGCGACCAGGTGTTGCTGGCAGCCGGGCGTGACGTCAACCTGACCAGCACGACGGTTCAGACCAAGAACATCACGACCACTGGCACCAATATCAACCAGGTGGCGAGCGTCGATGCGGGTTCGCTCTCGATTCAGGCTGGCCGCGATGCCAACCTCACGGCGGCTGCCGTCAATACATCCGGCAACGCAACCATCACCGCCAACCGGGACGTCAACCTGAACGCGGTACGTCAATCCAACGAGGAGCACGTCGTTTGGGGTGACAAGAACCGTTCGGACCGCTCGTCATACGCCGATGCGGGCACGCAAATCCAGACGGGTGGCAATCTCGCTATTGGTGCTGGCCAGGACGTGAACGCAACGGCGGCCTATGCCAACGCGACGGGTGGCATCCAGGTCGCTGCTGGGCGTGACGTGAACCTGAACGCAGGCCAAAGCCACCAGGATGTGCGCGATGAGCACTTCCAGACGGAGAAGGGCTTCCTGTCGACGAAGACCACGCACACCATCGACTCGGCAGGTCAGACGAATGTGGTTGGCACCACGCTGTCTGGCGATACGGTGACCGTGGCGGCGGGGCGTGACCTGACCGCCAAGGCTGCCACCATCGCCGGCACGGGCGATGTGAATCTGGCTGCCGGCAACAACCTGACCATCACGACGGCGGATACGGCCACCAACGAGTCGCACTTCAAGGACGTCAAGAAGAGCGGTCTGGGCAGCGCTGGTGCAGGCATCTCGTACGGTACCAACCAAGTCACCGACACCAGCAACGATACGGTGCGTGGTTCGCAAGGCAGCCTCATCGGCAGCACGGATGGCAGCGTGCACATGCAGGCCGGAAAAGACCTCCATATCACCGGCTCCGATGTGGTGGCGGGCCAGAACGTGACAGGCATCGCGCAGAATGTGACCATCGACGCTTCGACTACGGACCGTCATCACGACAACACGCACGAGACGAAGAGCTCTGGCTTCACGCTCGCAGTGAAGTCGCCGATTCTCGATGCCATCCAGAATGTCCAGCAGCAGGCCGAGGCAGCGGGCAATAGTCAGGACAAGCGTGCGGCGGCGCTGCATGGGATTGCGGCTGCCAGCGCGGTTGCGGACCTCGGCGCGACGGCCGGCGCGATGGCAACCAACCCAGAAGCCAAGATTGAACTGAGCTGGGGCTCGCAGTCGAGCAAAACCACCCAGACCGAGGACAGCACCCAGCACAACGGCAGCAACATCAAGGCGGGTGGTACTGCCGCGTTCGTGGCGACCGGTGATGGCACGCCGGGCAGCGGCAACGTCAATATCGTCGGCTCCGATGTCAACGCGAAGAACGTGCTGCTGCAGGCCAACAATCAGGTCAACCTGAGGAACAGCACCGACACGGACAGCACGCGCAGCACCAATGAGTCCAAGAGCGCGAGCGTGGGTGTGTCGTATGGTACGGGCGGCTTCGGGGTGTCGGCGTCGATGTCGAAGGCACACGGCGATGCGAACTCGGATGCACAGACGCAGAACAACACCCACATCAACGCCAGCGACACCGTCACTATCGTGAGCGGTGGTGATACCAACATCGTGGGTGCCAACGTCAACGCCAACAAGGTGCTGGCCGATATTGGCGGCAACCTGAATATCGCCAGCGTGCAGGACACCAGCCACAGCACCTCACACCAGGAGAGCACGGGCGGTGGCTTCAGTATCAGCCAGGGCGGCGGGAGCGCCAGCTTTAGCCACAGCAGCGGCAGCGCGAGCGGCAGCTACGCGGGTGTGAACGAGCAGTCGGGCATCCAGGCCGGCTCGGGCGGTTTCGACATCAACGTCAAGGGCAATACGGACCTCAAGGGTGCATTCATCGCCAGCACGGCGTCGCCCGACAAGAACCAACTGACCACGGGCACGCTGACCTTCTCGGACATTCAGAACCACTCGGACTACAGCGCGAGCAGCAGTGGCTTCAGCCTAGGTGGTTCGGTGGGCAATGGTGGAAATAACTACAAGACCACTGGTAACGAATCGGTGAAGAACAGCGGTGGATTAACACCGATGCTTAGCCAAAACGACAGTGGCAGTGAGAGTGCGACAACACGCAGCGCCATCTCGCAAGGCACTGTCACGATTACCGACCAAGCCAATCAGAAGCAGGATGTCGCAAAGCTCAGCCGTGACACGACCAAAACGAACGGTACTGTCAGCAAAACCCCTGACCTGCAGAACCTACTGAACAATCAGGCCGACATGATGTCGGCCGCGCAGGCGGCAGGCGAAGCTGTTGCTAGTCGCATTGGTCAGTATGCGGATAACAAGAGAGATGAGGCCAAAGCGGCCGCAAAGCAGGCGGCTACTGACAACAATCCGGAGTTGGCTGCTCAATACTTGCAGGAAGCCAAGAACTGGGACGAAGGTGGATGGAACCGCGTTGCTCTTCACACCGTTGCTGGCGGTGTGCTTGCGGGTCTCGGAGGAGGGAACGCTTTAGGTGGCGCCGCAGGCGCAGGAGCATCGGCCACGCTTGCGGGCAACCTCAACAGCGTCAGCAACGCATTCCAAGGAACAACGGGAAATGCAGACGCCGACCGCCTGCTTGGCAACGTGGTGGCCAATGCGTTGGCCGGTACTGCGGGGGCACTGGTTGGCGGAAATTCCGGCGCCTTTGCGGGCTCGAACGTAGACCTCTATAACCGTGATAAGGATTGCGGTACCGGCAACTGCCAAGGCGGCAACGGTACGGTCATGCAGCGGTTGATAGATGCTGTCGTGAACACCGTGACAGACCCGGTGGGGTCGGTGAGCTACGCGCTGGGCCTAGACAAGCCGTTCCGCATCGGCAACAACCCCTCGAATCACTCCAATCCAGACGCCAATCCGCTGATTGACATTCACAATGGTGGTAACGGAACGCCAGGCACGCCTGCAGTGGTAATTGCCGTTCCAGTGGTGTCTCCGGTCGGAGTGTTGGGCGTCGTCCCGGTGACAATTCCTGGCTCGCCTGGCTCCCAGCTCCCAAGCAATGCCATTGCGTCGAACGGCAGCGATAGCACCGGAGGCGGCAATCAAGGTGGCGCCACAGGCCAGTCCTCGGGTGCATCACAAGGGGCTACGTCAAATGGCACGGCGAACTCCGCAACTGCTCCAAAGCTTGCAGACGACCTCGCCTCAAAGATGTCGAAGCCTGCTGTGACAGACACGAAGCTCGCGGGGCTCATGGACGACTTGTACCGGGACGGCGCTAAGATTGGCTCTGGAAGTACGGCCGATGCTGTGCGGTTTGAGAACCAGACAGGAAATCCCGTCGGTGGTGTATTTCATTCGCAAAAGGCTGAGGACTATTCGATTGCTCTGCAGAGATGGCTGGATTCGAACCCCTCCGCATCATTCGGCGACCGGTCCGCAGCCCAAAATGTGTTGCGCGATTTGCAAAATGCTCTAAAAGGAAAGTAATGACCAATCGGAATGAATTTATCGTTGGCCTGGACGAGGTGGCGCTCATCAGGCAAGCGAGAGCGGAAGCGATTGCAGATTGGGGCGATGACATCCCTGGGACCCTGCTTTTCTCCAAGCTGGGGAAGGCCATCGCAAGCAATTTTCGTAGTTTCTCTTTGAACGAAAGGACTCACATATTCAAGGTTGTGGAGTCCGGTATGTCGTCTGCGGAAAACGACCTAAAAGCGCTAGTTGCGACCGGTCTTCTGGAAGCGATTGCGTCATGGTGCGCTAACGATTCTGATTTGGAGCGGCAGATAAACGAGGCACTGGGAGATGAGTCAAGGAAATATCTGTTGGCGCTAAATAAATGGCACCTGGGAAATTGACCTCCGGCAGCTTCACCGTCGGCAAGAGCCTACAAACCTGCTACTGACCATAACGATGCCTAGTCAGTAGCTTCGGCTCAATAGCCGGCGTGTTCAGGCGTACCGATGGTCACCGGTACGGCAGTACCAGCGACAATTCTAACTACAACGATTTTGGGGGTTTCACATGATTCGAAAAATCCTTTTTTGCGCCGTGGCGGCCGCCACGATTTCGGGATGCGCTGTCAGCGTTGGCAGCGGCACCGGTGTCGAAAAGATTGCCGATGCCTCACAAGAGTCCCTGGAGAAACAGTTCGTTCCGGGTGTCGCCAAGCGCGAAGACGTCGCGCTCCAACTCGGCGCTCCAACAGACAAGGCTACGGCCGGCGGCCTTGATATTTGGAACTATCGCTATGCACGCAATGCAGCGGTTGGAATCGTGTTTGTTGGCATCCCAGTGGGCTCCAAGAAGGTCGCATCGTTTTACTTCGATGACGCAGATGGGGTCTTGAAGAAGGTGGAATACAAGGTCCTGCAGCAGTAACAGCGGCGCGCGAGTGAAATGATGAGACGTTTGATATTCGCCGCCGCGTTTGCGTACCCACTATTCTTCAATGGTGCGCATGCAGCGGAGCGCTGCTTGCCGCAAACCAACGGCTCGCACAGCAGCAAGCTTTGCGTGAATGAGACCCCGTTCGGGCACGACTACTACACGCTGTGGGTCGACAACGCACCTATCTTCACGTTGCCAGACGACTACATCGAGAGCGTCACCCTCACGCATCGCATCCCAGAAGACGCCGCGATTGAGTTCCCGCTCTCTAGGCAAGGCACGCCGACCGTCACGATTTCCGGTGGCTGTACGCCCATTTCGGAGCAGCAGGAATCGGGCGGCAAAAAGGTCGGTATCGAGGTCGGTCGCTCATGCTCATTCACCTGGGGCAATGTCGTCGTCCTCAAAGATTTGCAGATTCGCTACTAACCAAGGCAGTGCTGGCGGCACACCTGCCGCCGCTAACGATACTTTCGTCATCTTGGTCTCATCACCGTGTGGCGATGAGACCTGAGCAAGACACACATGCACGCCAGATTTCACCTCATGGTTTGGGCAACGGTCCTCACCACCGCCTGCACCGTTCTGCCGCAGCCAACTCACGATGTCACTGTCGAAAATCCAACCTACGACCCGGCAGTCTCTGCTCGCGTGCGATTCCTGTCCAGCAACGGTGGCGCTGGCGCATCGTTCCGCCCAGGTGAGGGTTGCTACAAAGAGGTCTATGCCCAGGACGACAAGCGTGTGAGCGTTATCGACGGTTTCTGGGCCGCTTGGAAATACTCATCCCGCAGCGTGACGATTGGCATGCCCGAAAGCCCGCGCCCCGACATGCGCGTAGAGGGCTTGCAGTTCAAGGATTTCATCAAGGAATACGTGGTTCCCGCAGCGAAACCATTCACCGTGACGCTGCTGGCCTCTTCATGCACGCCACCTGCGGTCACCTTCGTGCCGGAGCCGGGTAAGGACTACGACATCTTCATGCAATCCGATAGCAGGCGCTGCTGGGTTTCGGTGAAACGCATTGACGACAAGGGCGTGGACGAGTCCGTACCTTTGGAGCGTGCGCCGAAATGTCCCGCATCTTGAGGGCTTGTTGCCGGCCACACGACTGACGCTAGCCCTTCGTTGCTACTGGCCGCTTGGAATCAGAAGCCAACAGGCCGAAATCCCCCCGACCCCGTATCCATTGACATCGGTGCTCGCTCCCCGATAAACGTGCGCAGCGCCGGGCGAAGCATTTCTAATAGAAGGAACTGAAGCGGATGCAAGAAAAATTCCGAACTTACCTGTTGGCTGCAGCAGCAGCGGCAATGACCGTCGCCTGCGGTGGCGGTGGCGATGACAGCAGCACTGGCAACAGCGCGACTTCGCAAGCATCGGCAACCACGTCCGACGCCTCGTGCTTCGTGCTCCCTGCTAACGGCAAGACCGCGACCGTGACGGCGACCTCAACAATTCCCGTCCAAGTCGAAATTGCCACGCTCACAGGGCTGGGTACGCAAACGTTCGAAGGTCAGTCTTATCCTGCGCTGGACGAGCGTAACCGCATCGACCAAGTAACCGGCAGCGACGAGCACCACACGCTGTACATGCTGCCCGGCGCTCCGTTTCTGCCGGCTGGAGCCGTCACTTTCCCGTCCGTTGGAGATACCGACCCCTCGTACCGCTATGCCTACACTTATGCTCGGGTGACGCTGGAGCAGTTGCGCAACGCCGTGCTCGGTGGCAAGGCAACCTACAACCTCTCGCAGGGGCTCACCTATTCGGGTCTGGTTTCCACGGTTCCTGCGGTGTCCGATTTCCAGTTGAACACGCCGGTCACGCTGCTGATGCTGGAACAACGTGCCGCTGGCACCAACCCGCTGCCATCGTCCTTCACGGCGCGGTACATGAAGGAATTGACCATCACCTACGCCGGCCGCGAAGACGTCACGGTCGGCAGCACGACGTATGCGCAGGCGTGCAAGCTCAATGTCACTGTGCGCCGGTCCAACTTCTTTAGTGTTGGCATGCCGTTCGGCATCGATAACGTTGTATCGGGGTCGACGTGGTTTGCCCCAGGCGTTGGCTTGGTGAAGACGTCCGTACCCGCGCCGATTCTGGGGAACGCCGGTTCGCTTTCAGCGACCGTGGCGCCTGCACAGTAAAGACCTCGCGAAACAGCTTCGCGCGACGGCAAGGGACGGCATTGCTGCCGTTCGTTGCCGCCGCACGAAGCCGTACTCATTGAGGCATTTTTCCTCTCAACGCGTCCACATCATGCTGTCTGTTGTTTTCCGTGCTGCCGTCCTGTGCGTTGGCTCGCTGAGTTCGATTGCGCTTGCGCAGGTCGCACCTCAGCCCATCACCGGCCCTGGTCCAGAAGTCCAACGCCTGCAAGAGCAACAGGCCGAGCAAGCGCGTGAGCGTGCAAACGCCCGCCCGGACGTATTCACCCCGTCAGGGCCCGCGCAGGCAATCTCTCTGTCAGCGCTGCCGAAGGAGACGCCATGTTTCCAGATTGACGGCATCGTGCTGGAAGACAACGTCTTCCCGTGGCTAGTCGACCTGCTCAAGCCTGTCAATGGACAGTGTGTTGGCAAGCAAGGTCTCGAGGCCATCGAGCTGCAGGCGAACAACGCGTTGATTGAGCGCGGCTACGTCACTTCGCGGGTGCTTATCCCGAAGCAGAACTTGGCTGGCGGTACGTTGCAGCTCAAGGTGCTACCGGGGCGCATCGGTGCCATCCGCAATGCCTCTGACGACAACATCGGCTGGGCGCGCATGGCTCTGCTCGCGGGCCAAGGGGACCTGCTGAACCAGCGTGACTTGGACCAAGCGCTAGAGAGCATTCGTCGCCTGCCAGGTCAGTCGCAGACGAGCTTTGACATCGTTCCCGGTGAACGTGTCGGCGAGTCGGACATCGTGCTCAAGCCTGGCACTGACAAACGTTGGCACGCGTCGCTATCAGCGGACAACACGGGCCTGAAGTCGACCGGCAAGTACCAGATGAGCGGCTCGCTGGTCATCGACTCGCCGCTGCACCTCTACGACCAACTGTCGATTTCCGCCACGTCGAACACAGACCGAGGCTCCAGCACGGCGGGCACGCGCTCGTACTCCATCAACTGGAGCGTACCGGTCGGCTATGCCACCTTGTTCGTGGGCGCGAACAAGTCACGCTACAACCAGACGGTTGCCGGCTTCGAGGAGCCCATCGTCTACAGTGGCAACAGCTCCGAGGTGAATGCCGGTATCAGCGGTGTACTGCATCGTGATGCGACGTCGCGCACCGGCGCCCAGTTCAAACTCTTCCGCAAAATCAATCGCAACTACCTGGAAGACACCGAGATTGCTGTCCAGCGTCGCGACGTGGTTGGCTATGAGGCCTCCATGTCGCACCGCCACTATCTTGGTCCGGTGGTGCTCGACGGCGGCTTGGCGTGGCGCGAAACGCTGCCCGACCACTCCAATGTACCGGGCGTGGTCGTTGGTGACCCTGGCTACGGTGGGCGCTCACAAATTGAGACGGCGAACGCGAGTCTGTACTGGCCGTTCAAGCTGGCCAGCCAAGTGTTCGAGTACACGAGCAACTGGTCTATCCAGCACGCTCGCACGCGTGTGCTGCCCAGTGACTACTTCACCATTGGTAACCGCTACACCGTGCGCGGTTTCGATGGCCAACTGACGCTGGCGGCCGAA